>Ga0265316_10006405_pt1 | contig 11247 bp, 16 predicted proteins | sample 4522metaG_FD_202092 | JGI IMG/M metagenome (GOLD analysis project Ga0265316, IMG submission 202092) | Rhizosphere microbial communities from Carex aquatilis grown in University of Washington, Seatle, WA, United States - 4-5-22 metaG | ecosystem: Host-associated > Plants > Roots > Rhizosphere >...
CCGTCACCTGTACCCACACGCGTTCGGGGCTGGGGCATGATGCGGACCGCTTTGTCCTTTGTGGTGCCGATCCGAGTACCCGTGGGGTACCCATCCGGGAACACTCTGCAATCCCCGCGAAGCCGTAACCGTCGTCTGAGGTCGTTTCCTGGTCGTGGTTATTTTTGAACCATGAAGAATACAATTGGTCCCAACAAACCGACGAAAACAGAAACCATTCGGAAGATGGATGGCAAGCCCATCGCGACTATCCGGACGAACACGGAGACGGGCGAGCAGAGGGGCTACGACAACATCGGGAACTACAAGGGCAAGTTCGATCCCAAAAGGAACACTACCTATGATGGGAAGAACAGGCCGGTAGCCAAGGGCAACGGGCTCCTTGGCGTAGCCACAAACAGCCTCTGCCACAAGGGCATGGGGGCCGTCTGCCACCCGGTGGCGGTGTTGGAGTCGTCGTATCGCCGGCAGGCTGCTTATCGCCCGGTCCCTGCGGTCCCATCCTCGTACTACCCACGGGCTCGGAGCCGCTGGTGATCTCCGTCGCCAAGCGGGGGCGGCTTCCTCCGCACGAGGAACGAGTCTTCCTGGACGGAGACCTCGATTACCGGGACCGCCGGCATCGAGCCATCTGGCGGCGCCTGCGCAACCGGAGGGACGAAATCGCCGAGATTCGCGCCGACATAGCCAGCCAAGCCCAAATCCAGGTCATGCCTCCGGTCGAGATCACGACAGACGCATGGATTAGCCAACACCCGGGCGAGTACATCCATGCCGGAACTGGTGCCATCCCCGTTGGACGGGCGATGCAGATCGGGGTAAGGGTTTCGGGTGCATCCGCGCTTCTCGCTGACGGTTTGGAGCTTCGTCAGATCCTACTTCACCAATTCAGCCATTGCTTCTGGGCCGCGAGGCGGTTGGTCAGGATGGGGTTGCCGACAGCACGCTACGTGGGGTTCTGGATGGACTGCGGGATGTTCGGCGACGACAGCATCGACGACATGCACTTGGATTCGCCCGAGGATTGGTTCGGTGAAGGCGATGCGGAGATGTTCACGTGGCGGGCATGGGATCTGTTCCCGAACGGCGACGTCGCCGTCCGCAAGTGGGTGAATGCGGGGTTGCCGAGCGGAAGGACACCGCCGTTCTGTCCCCACGCCGACGTCCTCATCGACGAGGAGATCATCGAGCACTGTCGCCACTTGAACTCGCGGGATCTTCCCCGTCCCAGCTTTCCGCGCTCGAAACGATGATGTCAGCACCCTCACACGGCCTACCTGCCCCTCCGACCAAGCTTCGGATCTGATAGCCATCGCCGCTCAATCCCGGTTGACGCTGCTCTGCGCCAGATCAATAATCCATTTGGTACCACATCATGAGTCGAATGCGAAGCGACCGGGTAACGCCATTGTCAGAGTGGCTGGACCGAAACCAAAACAAGATTTCACGCACGGAGTTGGCCGAGAGGCTCAACCTGTTGCGGGGTCAGGTGGATCGGTATGCGCGGGGTGACCGCAAGCCCAGTCTCGACCTTGCCTTCGATCTCGAAGAGGTGACCAGGGCCGTGACCTCAGGAACTGACGCGCTCGAAGCCCGACAGTGGTGGAAATGGGTGCCGCCCTACCGTCAACCCGAGGCGACATCATCTGCCCCTGAAAAACAGGGGTGAGGGTGAGTTGACACGTTGAGATATCCACAGATTCGTCAGTAATTTCAATGGCTTGACTATAAATCCATAGGGATCTATACTGTGTGTCATAAGGAGGTCATCCAATGACACATCAAGTCCATGCATCCGTGCCCCGCCTAGCCACCGTTCCCCGTCTTTCCCCAAGGTCTCGCCCCCTAGTCGCCCTCTCAACGCTTGACGCAGACCTGACCAAACTGGTCGGCCTACAGAAGCAGGCGGAGAAGCTCGACACCATCGCCCGCCAGCTTCGCGCGTCAATCCAACAGGGCATGACCTCGGCTCGGCTAGCCAAGTACCAGAGCCCCACCGGGGTCACCGCCAACCTCTTCACCTCGTGCCGGTTCAACATCGACCGGGACAAGCTCAAGAAGATCCTCCGCCCCAAACAATTCGCGTCCGTGCTGAAGCCGGTTACCTCCACAACCTTGAGGGTGAGGTAGGCCATGCGTCCTCTATCCATCGAAGACGCGAAGCGGAACCGTGAGGAGAAGATCGAGAAGGCCAAGGGCATGCTTGCCTCAGCTGTTGGTCGACTCCAAAGCGGCGACGACTGGAAGGCGATGCTAGCCAAGCTCGCCCAGGGTGGGCGCTTTAGCATCCGACGTCTGAGCTTCCGCAATCAGCTCTTGGTGGAGATCCAGTCACCAGGAACCAACCAAGTCGCCTCGTACCTCGCGTGGCAGCGAGCTGGCCGACAGGTGCGTAAGGGAGAGCGATCTTTGGTGATATTGGCGCCGCTGATCGTCAACAAGGCGAAAAAGGTTGTCGATCCCGATCTCTCCGAGGAACACGGGCGCATGATCCTGGTGGGCTTCAAGCCGCTGGCCACGTTCGCCGGTAGTCAAACCGATCCACTTCCAGGGGAAGGGGGGCGACCACTGCCGGAACCAGCGCGGGTCACCGAAGACCTTACCGGCGACGAAGCGTTCGAGCATAGCGTGGAAGCCCTGCGAGACGTGGCCATCGCCCTCGGGCCGGACGTGGTTGCCGGTGTCGAGCTTCGCCCCCGTGGTCGTAAAGACTCTGGCGTCACCAGGGGCTGGTTCGACCGTCGCACGCGGGAGATCGTGGTCATTACCGGCGAGACCAAGCGTGCCCAGGTGTTCAAGACCTTGGTCCACGAGATTGCCCACGCGGTCCTTCACGGTAGCGAGGACCACCACGCACGCGGGGAGATGGAAGTCGAAGCGGAGTCGACCGCGTTCGTCGTCTGTCAGGTTCTCGGCGTAGATAGCGGCGTCTACTCCTTCCCCTACGTCGCCAGTTGGGCGGGCGACGAAAACGCCGAGGCCCTGGTCCTTCGTTCTGGCCAGCGGATCGTGCGCGCCACCAACCTCATTCTCGACGCCCTCATCGGCGCCGGTGACAAGCTCGAAGACAGCGTGAAGGGGGCTGCGTGATGACATCCTCTACGGAAAGGACCAAGCGGGTGGCGCTGTACGCGCGCGTGTCCACCACCGACCAACATCCGGGTATGCAGGTGGACGAACTCCGACGGGTGTGTTCGCAACGTGGCTGGGAGATCGCTGGCGAGTACGTCGATGCCGGATATTCCGGTTCCAAGGATCGCCGTCCGGAACTGGACCGCCTCATGGGGGACGTCCACCGGGGCATGGTCGGGGTCGTGCTCGTGTGGCGGTTCGACCGATTTGCTAGGTCCGTCCGACACCTGGTCAGCGCCCTCGAAGATTTCCGCTCAAGGTCCGTGGATTTCATCTCCGTCATGGATGGGATCGACACGTGTACGCCAGCTGGTCGGTTCACGTTCCACGTCGTCGCCGCCGTGGCTGAGCTTGAGAGGGAGCTGATCAGAGAGAGAACCCGAGCGGGGATCGCCGCTGCGAGAAGAAGAGGTGCCCATGTCGGACGCCCTCGCGCGAAGATCGATCTTGTCCGTGCGAAGGCGTTGATGGCTTCGGGGAAGTCGTTCCGACAAGCCGCTCGGGACTTGGGAATCGGGACCGCAACCCTGCATCGAGCCCTGCGGAACCGGGGCGATGACGTTTCCAGACCCTCGGAGGAAGACGGGGTACCAGCCCTTGGAAACGCAGGGGTGGCGGCGTGAGATCCACCGTGGCCACATCGGTAGGTCAATGAGCGGCGGCGAGAAAAACGCAGACCTCCTCGTCCTTGAAAGCGACTGGGGTGAAGATCTCGTCGACAGCAGGAGCACGCGCCCCTTCCTCGAAGGCCTGGCCTCGGCCCTGGATATCACCATCGTCTACCGGACCTTCCACACCGCACGCGATCTCCAGCACTGGCTCCGCCAAATGTTCACGGCCAAGGGCAGGCCAGGCATCGCCTATATCTCCAGCCACGGTGATGGCCGCTTTCTGCGAGCGTCGCTTGCCGACGTGGGTATCGACCTTCGTCGGGTCCTCGCCGCCGCCGCCAGGGGAACCCGACATCACCATGGCAAGCGCGGTCTACTGCTCGGTGCCTGCGAGATCGGTCGGGACCTTGATGGGATTCTCGCGGCAGCCAAGGGCCGACTCGACTGGGTGGCCGGATACGCCGTCGAGGTTCCATGGGTCGAATCCACCCTCATCGATCTCGCGTTCCTGTCGTACCTGCTATCGGGCAGGCGCGTGCACGCCACAAACGGCAAATGCGTCCTTCGGCGTCGGCTCCGAAGCACGAAGACCAGCCTATCGGAGAAAGCAGCAACGTGGGTTGGCGAAGATTTCGGCGTCGCTCATGCCCTTCGATTTCGCGCGAAGGACTGGCGGGGGTAGCCGTCGCGGCATGGCGATGGAAATCACCAGCGCCTCCATGGCCCGCGTGGGTAGTACGAGGACGGGACCGCTGGGACGGCGCGATCGGTGGGGCGATACGACTACCGGATAACCGCCACCGGGTGGCAGACGCTGCCGACGCCCTTGTGGCAGATGCAGTCGACGATGACCGCCGGAAGGCTGTTGCCCCTGGAAACAGGCCTACCCTTGTTGTCGTAGGTGATGTTCTTTCGTGGATCGAACCTGCCCGTGTAGTTCCCGAGGTTGTCGTAGCCGGACCTCACGCCCGATTTGGAATCGGACCTGATCGTTCCGACGGGCTTCCCGTCCATCTCGCGAATGATTTCTGTTTTCGTTGGTCTGTTTTGATGATGTGTCTTGTCCATAGTTCAAAAATAACGACGTCAACAGCAGCGACCGGAGATAACCAGGAGGCGATAGACAGGCCCCTCGACGGCTCGGTTCGACTTTGTCCAATAGGTTGCTATCTCGTTGAGTCAGCAGCTCTCGCAGGATAGGATCTGTCCGACGGGGCCATGATGTCGACACAGCTACCGGACTCCAATCCCTATGCGCCACCGTTGGTGCATGGGGGCGTCGATGATTGGCAGAACGCAGCCGGCCCGCCTACTCGCGAGGAGTTCGAAGCGTTCGTGGGCTCCAATGCCCGCGTGTATTGGGATCTGCTGCAGTCGGCCTTACGGCCCCGCAACCTTCTGGCTGGGTTCAATATGGCCGCCGCATTTTGGAACACGTTGTGGTTGCTCTACCGGAAGATGTATCGCGAATTTGCGGTGACGGTAGCGTTGGCCTTCGTGGCCTCCACCGCGTATTTCGCGGCAACCGGACGTCGCGAAAGATACGATCTGGGCTTGCTTGCAGGCCTATACGTCGCCGCGGCCATAGGGCTCGGAATCCTCGGAAACGGGCTCTACCTGCGACGCATCCACGCTGCTGTGTCGCTTGCTCGCCGGCAATCGCCCGAGCCGTCCGTGCGCCTTGCGTTTCTCGCGAAACGCGGGGGAACATCGTGGCTGGCTCTATCAATCTTGGTAGCGGCCAGGATTGCCTACGCCGTGGGCGTCTTGATCCGACAGTCGTGAAGTGGGGATAGCTGCGGCCGAGAACCCGATGACACGCCAACTGCTTCTGATCGCCTCATTCTCGATCTTGGTCCTTGCGGCCGGAAACCTGCTCTTCCACTACCTTCTCTTCTCCGAGCAGGTCATGCGCTCGATCATGTTTCGGTGAAGCCACATGCAGGCGATGCTCGAAGAAGTGATCCGAGTGGTGCCCGGCTTTTGGGGCCTGATAGCGAGCCTGGCGGTCCTGTGGGTCGGCCAGGCCCTGCTTGTGCTAGTCATGCTCAAGCGGCGTCGAGAATGCCTGTCCCTCGAAGATAAGGCCATTGCTGGAGAGTGGTCGCATGTTGCCGCGGCGGGCCTGCCTTCCTATTTGCCGACCGTACTTTCCGGAATCGCCCCCATCCTGGGAAGTGGCATATGGGCCGCAACGCTCGAATCGGCACGCGCTCTCATTCTGACACCCCCCGAAGTGCCTCCATCCATACGATCCGAGCACATTTCGCTAGGACTGGGCGGCACCTTGAATGTCATTCCGTGGGGTATCTATTTCCTTGTTCCGAGCTTGCTGATGGCGGCAACCTCGATCGGCCTGGCGTTGACCGTGTATCTGCGCAGGCGCCGAATTGCGACGGCAGCCCGGATGGCCCAGTCCGATCCGTCCGCTGCGTTGGCTGTTCTCGGCCATCGCGTGCCGAGCGCGGATAATGTGGCAGCAATCCTGTTGGCCTTCGTTCTTTTCGGTGTCTTTCCGGTGCTCCTTGGAGCGTTCAATCACGCCTTGGAACTCATCCGCGCCCTGGCGGCATCCTCGTCGCTGACGTCGGGTGAAGACAGACGGCAGGCATGGCTCATAGCGTTCGCTCGAACCCGCACTGCATTCGCTTCAAGAGCAGAGCTGGCGTGGCCCGGAACGGCATTGGCCACCGCAATCGCCATCGCGATGGTCGTGCGCTGGCGACGACAACGCCCACCAACGACCACTCCGCCGAGCCTCTCGTGGCCATTCTCGATCTTCTGGTCGATGCAATGCTTGCTCGTCGCAATGGTCTGCTTCATGATCGCTGCGCCATACCGAGCGGAGAATCACCTGCCCTGGCCTCCGGTCCAAGGCATGTTCCTTGCGACCGAGCAACCGAACAATCCGCCCTTGGAGGGACCCGACGGGGTCGAGCCGGCGCCAGTCTTGCAGCTCACGCCGACCGATGCTCATCTGGATGGACGAACCGTCGACGTTGCAGAGCTTAGGCGAGAGTTGGAGACCGCGAAACACAACTACTTCTTGTTGCAGCCGAACCAACCCTATCTCGGTCGCTTCATCGTGTTGTGCTCGGCGGACACATCGGCTGATCGCCTGAGTTCCTTCTTGCTCGCTGCTTACCGGACCGGCCATCGGTCAGCGGTCTTCACCTTCACCAAGCGCGAAGATTTCCGCCGCCCGATCCTCGGACAATTCCACAGGATGGCCAGTACCGGCGCCACCACTACTCTCGTCATTGATTCGGCGAGTCAAAGCGTGCGCCAACCTAGTGTCTCCGTTGTGCAGGCACGGGCATTTCCAACGTACGGTGAGCTGTCGAGGGAACTCGTGATTCTACGCCGCGCCGGGAAAGAGGTTCGCGTCGGGCTGTGAGAGTCCCTGTGGATCGCCAACTCGTCGTCCGCTTCTGCCGTCCCGGTGAGCGCTACATCTTCAACGTCTCCGGCCAGAGCATGGACGTGACTGGTATCCCCGTGGTCTGTTGCGCAACCACCGACGAACTGCTGGACTGTCATACCGGAAAAAACCAGGCGCGACGCGGCCTTGCGATGGATTCCCGAGTGATTGCCAGCAGTTAGGTCCCGACGGTTCGTTCCGCGGCGGCCCGCGCCGAACCGCGCGATACCCTCCAAAAGTCGGCCGTCGTGGCAACCAGGTGGCAATAGGGTGGCACAGAGCCCGTTGGGGATTGGCAACGGCCAAGAAGCCCGTTGGGGAAAACCCGTTGGGGTCTCCAGGCTCGCATTGGTCGACTCGGACGAAGTCAACGCCGAACCTGCCAAGCGTCTTCTCCCGGCTGGCCGGTGAAGGTTCGCTATGCTCGGTCGGAATATCGTCGAGCCAATCGCGCCAGATCGGTCATGACTTTCTTCCAGGTCGTCGGGGTCAGCATGATCGGCATCGTTCCCTCGACCTCCCCGAAAAACGTGAGCGCGCGAAGATCGCCTTGTAAGTCATGTTTCGGGTTGCTTTTGCTCGAAGGCTCGAACCATCTCGGGCAGGGACAAACGCCGCTCGACCAGCAAGACGTGGACGTCGACGTAGTCGCGTTTAGTCGCCCGTCTCATGGAGGCCAGCTCTGGCGCTTGCCAGCTTGCCGCTTCTGGCGTATGTCCGTCGCCGCCGGCGCGCGGCGACCACGCGTCCGGCGACGCCAGGTGCTGCCGCGAACCACGTATTCCTGGCAGTGTGTCGCAACGACTTCGCCATCCAGAGTGCATGCCCCAAGGAGGACTACATGATTCCGACTCAGAAGCGAGAGAAGCGAGATCTGGAATTCCTGGACATCGCCCGGAATACAGTCGCTCAGCTCGTTCGTGCCACTGGCGCTGATGAACTGGCACACTACGTGTCGGAGTTGGCTCGGAGCTACTTTCGCCTGGTGAACCTGGAGACTTTGGTGGAGCGCGGAACAACTAGAGAGCTCACTGAGACTTTTGCGTTGGTAAACTGGCGTCGAAGGGAGCGCTCTCTCGCAACTGGCGATCCGATTCGGGACTGGATCAAAGCGGAAGGGTATGTGGCGTACCTATACGCGGAGTCTGTGTTTGAGAGCCTCCCAGTTCATACAGATTGCCCCGCTGAGTTGCTCTGTGACGAGAACGGTGGGCTAAGCGACATGCGGATAGGGTTTCTAAGCGGACTCACTCTCGACGAGTTCATACGAAACCGTGCCGACGAAATCTGGCAAAGCGCGTCCCGACCTGACCAAAAGGGCCCGGTGGCAGACTACTTCGGTGCTTTGAACGACTTTCGGAACCAAGTGGTCATGGCGATGGCCCACGGCCCCAGGATCTCCGCGGCCAAGTGCCAGGCCGTTCTCGGCGACAGATTGTCTAGACGCCAGGGGCGCCGTTCCAGCCTGTGGTCACCTGCGAACACGCTGACCTTGGCGGACCTTATCTTGGATCTGAGTCGGCCTGACGTGTATGGAGGGGGCGCCGACCCAACCCTGAGCGATGTCCGTGTCAGCTTGAGGGTGGAGTCATCAGGGGGGCAAGCTGCGGCTGATGTTCGCCTTTTCCTGGACGCGCTCGAATCTGCATACAATGGCATCCTTTCGCTGAGTCTGGCCTTGGCTTCCGGCGCCTCCTTCTGGGAGATTCAGCACTTCAGGCTGCTGCCCGTCGCAGATCGATTGACCCTCTCGTCGGTAGAGTTGCACTCCCCAGGGTTCTGGGAATTTCTCGGCAAGCTCAGCCCGCTTGAAGTACTGAGAGAATACCTGAAGGATCGCCATGAGAGGCGAAAAGACCGTGAGTACCGAGAGCCCGCCGAGGCCCACCGTTTGGAGCTAGAGAATCAGCGTTTGGAGCTAGAGAATCAGCGTTTGGCGCTCGACGTGCTCGAACGAAAGCTTTCGCTCCATCGTGGGTTCGGAGCTACGAGTGAGGAACTTGCCCCCATCCTGCACGCGCTCGTGTTCTCGCCGCTCGACAAGCTTGCGCAAGTTCAGGACAAGGGCCTTATCAAGGCCGTCGAACTCGTCCATCCGCGGTAGCTGCTCGCGGACAGCTACAGCATCCCGTTCCTCAAGCAATGCTGGCACAGCGCCAAGGCAGGGCGCGGACACCAAGCTCGACGATGGTCTCCTGAAACGTGCCGCACGCGAGCTACAGACGCTGCTCGCCGAATTTGCCTTCGCCCAGGACTGCGCGTGGAGCATGGCTCCTGGCTAGGATGGGACCGTTCCCAAACCGTCTGAAGACTCGGGGTTCCAAGTCCCCGTAACCACGAGGGCGAGAGGACGCGAAACTGCGATCCGGAACTGGTCATTTTTGGATCGGTCTTGGGAACGTCGTCTTGACCTCCATGGGACGATGAACCGGAACGGCTTCCGCTGGCCAGAAACGGCTACAGCACGATCGGTCTCCACCCGATGGTCGCCCGCTATGCCACAGGCGGCAGCACCGTCGAGGCCACTGCATTTTGCGGACGGCGCACTCGCCGAATCGGGTGAGGATTTCAGATGAGGGACTGTCGCGCGCACGTGTACGAGATCGACTTGTGCGCATGCGGCTGAGCGTCGGGGGTCCTTCCCAACCTCATATTCCGTAAAGCAGTATCGGTATGTGCAAAAATATCACTTGCCAAGTTTTTGTTCTGAGCATATGCATATTCTCGCTGCCGTGCTGAGGCATTCTGAGCTGCGCGTGCAGATGTTGTTGTTTCGCACTACGAATTCCGGATCGAAAAGCAACTGATGCAGGCAGCGTGCGGTTGGCGCTGTGAAGGGCTGTGAATTGCCTTGAGGACCCGCCGTGGCTGCAGAATTCTGCACCGAATCTCGCGCGAGCTAAGAGAAGCGCGGGGCACAACTTGCCTAACCGCGGTCACCTCGACCTCGGCCGAGGCTCCTTGCGCCCGCCTCAACCAGCAAAGACTTCCTGGGTGGAAACGAGGAACCGACCCTTTTATACCGAGAGGGTTTCCCTCCGCTCGCGGGGCAGAGTGAATCCCGGCGGCGATCAACCAACCCGACTACTGAACAAATCCGAAACCACTATTTCACACGAGCCAGTCGGAGCTATTCTAGCCGATTTCCAATTGCACTAACGATGGAGAAACAATAATGAAAACGAGAAGGTACTTCGCGGGACCTCTAATCTTGCTTGCGACGGTGTTTGCCCATCTCGGATGCTGTCCACACAGTGCGCCGCCACCACTAATGGGGCCTCCGCCCGCTGTGATAGAGCCGGGCTGGCCGTCCGACCCTACGTGTTTTGAGAACACCTTGCTTTGGACCGAGGATGGAGCGATTCAGGTGTTTAATGGCCTGATCGGTGTGATTCCCGAGCAGGTTCAAGGGGATTTCAAGAAGGCGAAAGATGAAGTGGATAGTACCAACGCGATCTTCATCAAGGCAATGAATGCTTATGTGGCCACCAAAGAAGGCGACTTTCAAAGCGCCATGAGTAACGCCAGCGCGGCTGTCGTAAGGCTCGTCGCGCTAGTACAACAATTCGAGAGCGGAGTTTCTAGAGAGACGCCGCTCGTGGCCGGATCGCCGGCAGCCCCAACCCTTTCTGTTCAAGCGAAAGCGAAACTAGACCAAGCGAAAGTCGACCTAGCAAAGCTACAGGCCATCAAGGTCAGCAAGTAAAGGAGGATTCTAGAGATGCGTTACGTCACACTTCTATTGGTGCTCCTCTCGCCTGCGGGCTGCCTATCGACCGCAGTGAAAACATCCGTGAAGGCATATGCGACGGCCGTCAACCAAGTAGCTGAGTCTGGCCAAGCAGATGTTACACAGTGTCAGAACCAGCAAGACCCTCAACAGAAGCAGCAGTTCTGCGACAAAGCTCGCAAGCAGTTTCAAACAATCAGCGACAGCGCTGCAAAGCTTCAGACGATTGACCAATAGCTAGCCACGGAGAAGGAAAAAATGAATGCATCGGATCTCATCAATGGGTTAATAAAGGCGGGGGTTGCAGTCAAGGATGCGATTTCCAAATCCGAATCCGCCGGTAGCGTCGACTA
>Ga0265316_10006406_pt1 | contig 11247 bp, 12 predicted proteins | sample 4522metaG_FD_202092 | JGI IMG/M metagenome (GOLD analysis project Ga0265316, IMG submission 202092) | Rhizosphere microbial communities from Carex aquatilis grown in University of Washington, Seatle, WA, United States - 4-5-22 metaG | ecosystem: Host-associated > Plants > Roots > Rhizosphere >...
CGTGCAGGGGCAAAACCGGAGATGCTTCTTACCCAAGTTGTAGCACGCTTTACGCTGCACCTAGCTCTGCTACTATTTGCCCATGAGCACAACCGCCAGTGAACATCCAGCGTCGTCGGAGCGCCCAACTCCAGACCGCCCGGAACGCAAAGAGCCTACGTATCTTTTCACGGAAAAGTACGTCGCCGACAAGAGCGAGATCGCGCGCCGCTTCATTGAAACCCGCGCCCGCCTCAATGCCAATGTCGACAAAGCCAACAATTTTCTGGTGAAGCGCTTCTACAACATCGACCACAACGCATATCTGGAAGGTCCTCTCCCCGCTAAGACGAAAGAGTTGATGGGACTCGTGGCTTCCGCCTGCCTGCGCTGCGACGACTGCATCTTCTACCACGCCATCCAGGCCTACCGCCTGGGCGTGACCCGCGCCGAGCAGGAAGAGTCGCTGAATGTCGCGCTAGTGATCGGAGGCAGCATCGTCATCCCGCACCTCCGCCGTGCCTATGAGTTGCTGGAAGAGATCTACGCCTGAAGCTGTGGAGAGTATGTGTTGAATATGTGGGGAGGGCCGCCTTCGGCCGTCCGCCGGGCACAGCCCGGCGAGTGGTAGCAGGATTAGGCCCGCCCATCCACCTGCCGATCGCGACAAAACATCAACCGCATCAGTAGAAACGCCGAGAGCATCGTCACCGCTCCGACGCCGCCCGCCGTTGCAGCGCTGAAGTCACGAAACTGACCACGATCAGGGCGATCCCTGCCCCAAGTTTGAGCCGGTCCGGATTCCGCAGTCCTTCCCACACTACATCCGGAGGCCAGAAGATTCGGGCGTCCTTGACCGAATCAAGGCAGGCGAGCACACCCGAGAGGAATATCCCGGCCATCGCGACCCGCCGTTTTTTCTCTGGAGTCATGGGACTCGAATCCGGTGCGAGGAACTGAACTGTTAAGACACGTCCATACAATGATTTACAAGGCAAATGGACTTGTATGTACATTTAATGTACACTTCGAACAGTGAAAGAGGACTGCGAGTTCGACTGGGATGACCAGAATGCGGGGCATCTTGCCAAACATAGTATCAGTCGTTCCGACGCAGAGGATGTCTTAACCGGAAATCACATCCTGCTGGAATACCAGATGGAAGAGAACGAGCAACGCTGGGTTGCCGTCGGTGCGACTCGCACCGGTCGCATACTGAGCATCGTCTTTGCCGTGCGACGCGAAGCTATTCGCCCAATCACCGGCTGGACTGCGGACAAAGAGACGGCGGCTCTATACCTCGAACAATGGGGACTGGAATAAATTATGGCAAAAGCGAAAATGAAGCAGGTGGTCATCCCGAAATTCTCTAGTGAGGCGAAGGAAGCGGCGTGGTGGGACGCGCATCGTTCCGAAATCGAGGCCGAAATCCGCCAGCGGGTGAAACAGAAGCGGCCACTGACGCTGGGCAACCTGCTCCGTGGAGCGAAGCCCTCGCAGCCAGTAACGCTGCGCATTCCGAAGGAAGACCTGGAAACGGCTCGACGATTGGCTGCCCAAAAAGGCTTGGGCTACCAGACCTACATCAAGATGCTCCTCCGGGAAGCCCTGGCGAAGAATGCGGGTGCGTCGGCGGAGTAATTGAATGAGCCTTTATAAATACGTTACTCCAGACCGGCTCGACATCCTGAAGAACTTGCTGATTCGGTTCACGCAGCCTACTGCGCTGAATGACCCCTTCGAACTCCGCCCGTTGGTGAGTGGATTTCGTGCTCCCGAAGTCGCAGCTAGGGACCTTGCTGCGGAGCTTGAGAGGCAGCTTCCGCAAGAAATTGAAAAGTACCGAACGGTCCTCAATCCAACCCAGATGGCTCTTCTGCCTGCCCTCGCGCTTCAGCTAAAGTCGCAGATGGTAGGCCAGGCGATTGAGCAGATCGATGCCTTTTTTCCGACCCTGAAGAAGAGTCTTTTCGACATGCTGGGCAACTCGCTCGGGATACTGTCTCTCAGTGAGGTCCCAATCAACCTTCTTATGTGGGCGCACTACGCAGCGAACCACACCGGATTTGTCATCGAATTCGACGACAAGCATCCCTGGTTTTGGGCGAAGCTGGCAGAGACGGACGAATTCCGCCATCTACGAAAGGTGAGCTACTTGGACAAGCCCCCGTCGCCTTACTTGACTGAGTGGAAAGGACACGATGTATTTTGTAGCAAGCTCAAGATCTGGGAATACGAACAGGAATGGAGGATCATTCGACCGTTACAAGAGGCCGCAAAGCGAATCGGAGGCGAAATCTACCTCTTTGAAGTGCCGCCTGAGAGCATTCGATCTGTGATCACAGGGATCAAAACTCCTTCGGAATCAGCTGCGGAACTTTGGAAGCTTCTCAACAGCGAACCGAAGCTCGCACACGTTCGCAAACTCCAAGCGCAACTTTCTATCGGGGACAACTCGATCGAAATCGTTCCGGAGTCCTAGAACGCGTCAATCCCCGTGATGCTCTGCCCGATAATCAACGAGTGAACGTCGTGTGTGCCCTCATAGGTCTTCACCGACTCCAAATTCATCATGTGGCGCATGACAGGATAATCATCGGCCACTCCATTCGCGCCGAGAATGTCGCGCGACAGGCGGGCGCACTCCAGCGCCATCCACACGTTGTTGCGCTTTGCCATCGAAATGTGCTGAGGCTCGATCTTGCCCGCGTCCTTCAACCGGCCAACCTGCAGCACCAGCAACTGTGCCTTCGTGATTTCGCTGATCATCCAGGTGAGCTTGTCTTGCACGAGTTGATGCGAGGCGATGGGCTGATTGCGCCACTGCTTGCGGAGAAGAGAATACTGCAGCGCGCAGTCGTAGCACGCCATCGCCGCCCCGAGCGCCCCCCACGCGATGCCATAGCGCGCCTGGTTCAGGCACATGAGCGGAGATTTCAGTCCTCCCGACTTGGGCAACAGGTTCGATTCCGGCACGTGCACATCCTGCAGCGATAGCCCGGAAGTCACTGACGCGCGCAGCGACCACTTGCCATGAATGTCGTCGGCCTTGAATCCGGGACGGTCGGTTTCTACAAGGAAGCCGCGAATCTTGTCGTTCTCGTTCTCGACTTTGGCCCAGATGATGGCGACGTCGGCGATCGTGCCCGACGTGATCCACATTTTCTCGCCATCGATCACGTACTCGTTGCCAACCTTCTTGGCGCGCGTGCGCATGCCGCCGGGGTTCGATCCAAAGTCGGGCTCCGTCAGCCCGAAACATCCAAGCTTTTCACCTTTCTGCATCGGCGGCAGCCAGGTCTGCTTCTGCTCTTCGCTGCCGAATTCATAAATTGGATACATGCATAGGCCCGACTGCACGCTCACAAAGCTCCGCACACCCGAGTCGCCGCGCTCGAGTTCCTGCGTCATCAGGCCGTATTCCACGTTGCCCATCCCGGCGCAGCCGTAGCCTTTCAGCGACGCGCCAAAGAAGCCGAGGTCGGCCATGGGTTTCACCAGTTCACGCGGAAAACGCCCTGCGCGGTTGCATTCCTCGATGATGGGAATCAGATTGTCTTCGATGAACTGGCGCGTCGTGTCGCGCACCAGTCGCTCGTCGTCGGTCAGCAGGGAATCGTACTGAATGAAATCGACACCGCGAAATTTGATGGCAGGCATGATGAATCTCCTGATGAAAGGCGTCCCCGAAGGGCCGGGCGGCTACCGCAGGGCAAACATATGACGGTAGCAGGGGTGAGCAACGCGGGTCAACGTGCGTCGACTCTTCTCAGGTCATCGTGGCAAATGTGCGAATGTGGGGACAGCCGCCTCGGCTGTCCGTCGAGCGAAGCTTGACAGCTCGTGGTTCGGTACCTTCAATGTGACCGCTGGCCAGCGCAGACCGCACTCATTTTCGTTCTTGCAGGATAGTTCGGTGTATGCTGTTTGCGGACTTTTCCCAGTCTTAAATCGATTCACTACGCAGTGGCAGAACTTACGGACTGCCACAGGCTGAAATCACGGAGGCATCATGGCGTCGCAAGTCGGGTACCGTCTTCCTGCAGCTTTAGGTGTGGTGAGCGTTCTTCTGCTATCGGTTAGCTTGTCAACGGCGCAGAAAGTCGTCGTCGATGCCGACCCCGCGCACGTCGCCAACACGTTCAGCCCCGTCCGCTCTCTGGGCGCGGCCATCGACCGTCTGCGCACCGGCACTCCCGACCACTTGTTGAAAGATCCGCTGCTGCACGAAATCCTCGGCGCGGGATGGCAGACCGTGAGCTATCGCCAGAATACTGAGCTGATGGTCGAGGCCTGGCACTGGAATCCCGCAGGCAAGTGGAGCAACGCCGAAAAACAGGAAGGCTACTTCGTCGGCAGCGCTGAGCCCGGTGCGGAAATTCATAGTTCGTGGGCGTACCCCCTACCGCATCGCGGCTTCAGCCGCGGGGACGGTAACGGCTGGTCGCGCCTCACCGATGGAGATCCCAAGTCGTATTGGAAGAGCAATCCGTACCTGACCAAAGCCTTCACGGGAGAAGACGACTCGCTGCATCCGCAGTGGGTGATGATCGACCTGGGCAGCAAGATCGACGTCAACGCGATCCGCATCGCCTGGGCAGATCCTTACGCGAAACGCTACTCGGTGCAATTCTGGACCGGCGAACTCGAGCCTTTCTACGAGGGCACGACCAAAGGCACGTGGCAGACGTTTCCGATGGGAACCATCACCGAAGGCAAAGGTGGCACGGTCACGCTCAAACTCGTTTCCTGGATGGTCCCTGTCCGCTACATCCGCATCTGGATGACCGAGTCCTCCAACACCTGCGACACTCACGGCTCAGCCGACAAACGCAACTGTGTGGGATACGCCATCAACGAACTCTACGTCGGATCGCTCTCGACCGACGGCACGTTCAACGACTACGTCACTCATTTCCCCAGCCGTGATCAGACCGTGACCTGGCCGTCGTCGGTCGACCCGTGGACCGCGTCTACTGATCTCGATCAATCTCGCGGAGATCAGGTTGGATTCGATTTCTTCATGACAAGCGGTATCACCCGCGGCCTTCCGACCATGGTCCCGATCGCGATGCTATACGCCACGCCCGAAGATGCGGCCAACGAGATCGCGTATCTCTACAAGCGTCACTATCCCATCTCTTACGTCGAGATGGGCGAAGAAGCCGACGGTCAGCACATGCTCCCGGAAGACTACGCCGCCTTGTATGTGCAGTTCGCCACCGCGATTCACAAACTCGTGCCCGAAGCGAAGCTTGGAGGTCCTCCGTTCGAAGGCACATTCGGCGACGTGGAGGTCTGGCCCGATGCCAACGGAAAAGTTTCCTGGATCGGCCGCTTCCTCGATTACCTGAAAGCGCACGGCCGACTGAACGACTTCACTTTCTTTTCTTTCGAACATTACCCGTATCAGGATCGTCCCACGTATTCCTGGGCCGATCTCTATCCCGAGCCCGGCTACGTGAGCCACATCGTGCAAGTCTGGAAAGACAACGGCCTGCCCCCAAATATTCCGTTCTTTATGACCGAGGGAAACATCGGCGGCGGCGCGCCTCCATCGACCATCAAGAGCGGGCTCTGGCTCGCGGACTACGTCGGCACCATGATGAGCGAAGGCGCGGGCGCAACCTACTATTTCCACTACATGCCCTACCCCAGAGAAATGGGCGGCTTCGGAAATTTCCTGTGGATCGACCAGGACTATAAAGTGCTGGGCTATCCGCCGCAGTATCTCGCGGCGCAAGTCATCACGAAAGAGTGGGTGCAGCCGATCGACGCGCCACACAAGCAATACAAAGCCGCAAGCGATGTCAACGATGCGGCTGGAAATGTGATGGTCACAGCCTACGCAGTCGAGCGGCCGGACGGCCAGTGGTCGGTGATGCTGGTCAACCGCGACCAGTACAACGATCACGCCGTGAAAGTCGCATTCGCGGGCGCGGGTAAGCACGACCGCCATTTCGCAGGCCAGGTCGACCGCATCACCCTCGGCTCCAACGAATATCAGTGGCATCGCGAGGGCGCCGGCGGGCATGCCGATCCGGACGGTCCGCCCGCAAAATCGAAAGTAGATGGCGGCGCAGATGTCCTCTACCAGATTCCGAAAGCGTCGATCACCGTGCTGCGCGGACGAATCGAAGACTGATAAAGCGGCGCGGTTCTAAGGGCTGGGAAGCGACTGTTCCGCCGTGAACTTCTCGCCCAGATACGCTGATCCCTCGGCTGAGAGATGGTTGTCGTCCTGATAAAGCAGCCGTCCATCGCGCATCGCATAACACGCCGTCGCATCGCACAGATAGGGGAACGGATCGAACACCCTCAACCCACTGAATTCTTTTTTTGTCTCGAAGATGACTTCGCGATACGCGCGGTTGCGCGCGTCTACCTCTGACCGCGGCACGCCGCATAACGGTCGTACGTGCGAGAAAAGGGCCACGGGGCGCGGCAGACAGGATCTCGGATTGAAGTTCAACTCCGGCCAGTCGATAAACAGGACTACGTTCTTCCCGGTGGCGGAAAGGCGGGAAACAGTGTCCTTAAGCGCAGCCGCAAACACCTCGGCCTGATCGGAATTCTTTGCCGCGCCATCCCAGGAAATCACTTTCGGCCCTAATGGATCTTCGCCAAAGTACTGGCCCGTCATATTCAGCGGCCCTCGCGCCGAAAGAATAATGGTGCGAACGCTCGGGCTGGAAGCGGCAAAGTCCAGCATTCGATTCACAAGGGGTCTGCAATCTGTTCTCTGCCGTCCCAGTGTGTAGGACTCCGTGTCGTAGAACGGCACACATCCAGCCTCGCCGAGATTCATCAGAACCAGAGAATGCCGCGAGTACGCCGAGGCCAGCCCGCTATAAAGAGAGCCTGCGTGGGAATCGCCGATCAGTACGACATCCGGCGGGCCCTTTCCAGCCATGCGGCAGAAACGCATCTGGTCGGTACCCAACGCCTTCAGGCAATCTTTCGAAGAGGGGATCTCCGGCTGCAGCCAGCCCACATCGCCCGGAACGTTCTTAAACCTACTCACAAAGCCATCCCGGTAGTGGATCGTGTATCCAACGCCCGCAATGATCACCGACATCAGAGTCAGCGCTGCGGTCTTGATCCAGATCTTGCGGCCGAACCGGATGGGAGACTCCACGAAGCGCCACGTCGCCCACGCCAACAGGAAGCTGAGACCCACGGCGCCGATTCGTATGCCGCGAGACAAATCATCTCCACGAATGATGCGGGCGAACGAGAGAATCGGCCAGTGCCACAAATACAACGGATAGCTGATTAACCCCACGAACACCGCGACCCGATTGGAAAGAATCCTGCCATTCATCCAGGCGGCGGGCCCCGCCACGATCAGCAGCGCGGCGCCACAAACCGGCAGCAGCGCCCACCATCCCGGAAACGCCGATTCGCGCACCCGGAGCAGCGACACCCCGATCAGAACCACGCCGACGGTAGACAGGATGTTGGGAACGACCGCCGCAGACGCAGTGATCCCTTTCCCGGTCAGCCGCCGGCCAACATCCGGCCTGAAAATATCGAGGTAGGCCAGCGCGCCCCCGATCCACAGCTCCCAGAACCGTGTCTGTGGAAGAAAGAAACTCGACACAGCGTCGCTGCGGACTTGCCAGACGTTGAGCGAAAACGAAATCAATACCAACGGCACGATGACGGCGAGCAAATTCCCGCGCAATCGCCAAACCGCCCACAGCAAAAACGGATAGGTCAGATAGAACTGCTCCTCAATCCCTAAGGACCACAAATGCATGAGCGGTTTGAGGAAAGAACTGGTATCGAAGTAACCCGCTTCCCGCCGCAGGACAAGGTTCTCGACGTATCCCGCCCCGCCCAGAATGTGTTTGCCCAGTTGCGCGTACTCGTCCGGCAGCAGAGAAAACCAGCCAAACACCGCGCACACTCCCAACACGAGCAGCAGCGCGGGAAAGATCCTCTTGATGCGGTTCGCGTAAAAGCCCGCAAAGCTGAACCGTTCGCGCTGCAGACCTCGAAAAATAATGGAGGAGATCAAGAAGCCGGAAATCACAAAGAAAATATCTACACCCACAAAACCGCCGGGCACCACGGTAGGGAAGGCGTGAAACAGAAGCACGGGAATGATGGCCAACGCCCGCAGTCCGTCAACGTCCGCGCGATAGGCGGGATGGTCGCGCAAGTCCTTCGTGAAGGCTCTGGTGGGAACTGGGCCCGGCTCGCTCGGTTGCGGTAAAGGCTCTTTCGCCTCACTCGTATCGCGTACGACGTTGGAATTCGAGGACAATGGCGAGCCTTGGGTCACGTGTGGGGCGTCAGATTCGGGAATGCTGGTTCCAAAGGTCCTCGGGCGCGAGCAGCCGGATTCAAACACGTCCGTTCCTGGATGAATTTGGAACAGCATTCTAACGCACCAGTGCCGGGGAAAGAAATTCTGCGCTCAAACTCATGCAGTTCTATCCAGCCCTGAACTTGGGCATCCAGCGCGGCACCGATCGCCGGTATTCCTCATACGATTCCCCGAATTGCCGGCGCAGCGTGGGCTCTTCATAGAAGATGACGAACACATGAGCAATCAGCAGCATTACCGCCGCGTATTCCGCGAGGTGAGAACTGCGAAATAGTACTGCCTGTCCCGCGATCGCCAGCGCCACTCCGATATACATCGGGTTGCGCACGTAGCGGTGCAGGGCAGTGGTCACGAGGAACTTTGTCGGAGCGATCGGCGCCGGCGTGCCCAGTCCGCGCACCGCAAACTCCCACGCGCAGCGGAAATAAATCGCGGCTCCCACCACCGTGATGAGAACGCCAAGCCACGTCAGCGGTCCCGGCGCCAGCCGCGGATAGCCACCCATCAGCCAGTAAGGAACAAGAACCGCCACGGTCCCAGGCACGAAGATCGTGAACAGGATCGTCTTCAGGATGGGTCCCAGCGCACGAGGCATACTCTGCCCATAAAGTTCCACCGCAAGACAGCCGCCCCCACCTTACTGTAAAATCGATAGCGACGGAAGAGAATCGAGACGCAGCTTCAGAGTCTTCCAGAGTGGATCCCCGTAGTTTCGGGTCAAGATTTCGGAGACATTCCATCCACAACATCCGCTGTGACGAAGAAGCGGATCGCGCTGCGCAAATATTGAAAAAGATCAGGAGACATCCAACATGGCAATAGGCGCCAAGATCGCAAAAACAGCGGACCGTAAGAAGGTCATGGACACCACCAAGAGCACCGATTGCCCCAAGTGCGGCAAAGCCACGCGCATCGTCAAGCGCGTAAAAGACCGCGAACGCGGCGTTCCGGGCGGCGTTTACATCTCATGCTCGGCGTGCGAGTTCTTCGAGAAGCTGTAAGACGGTTCAAGGCTTCCATCGGCCGGATCGGGTAGCACTCACTGCTATCCGCTTCGGCTTTTATTTTCTTCTAAGGCGCGTCCTCGTCGAAATCTACAGGAGCTTGATCCTCCAAGGCGTCCAGTGCGTCTGCATTCAGCTCGTCCGCGTTGCGGTTGATCAGCTCGATGTCGCGCGCATCGCGTTGTGCTCGCGTCAGGTCTTTCTCTTTAAGGCGGATTTTCATAGTTTTCTAATTCGGCCCGTCAGTGATGCACACCGCACTACTTCGTCACGATATTACGGCGCAGCATGTCGCGGAATTCAGAGACTTGCCCTTCGCTGAAGGCACGCTTCGGAATGGCAACATATGCGCGTGGCTGCGGCATGATCATGAACACCGACTTCGCTTCACCCCAAGCCACATACGCCGACCATTCGACCTTGGATTCGGCGTGGGGATTGTGAAATTCAAGTCCATGTTCAGAAACGTCCAGAGTGATTGGTGATTGCGCTATAGGGTTATTTCCAAATTGCCGCCGCGCGGAGAGTCTTGGGGCGAGCAACATGTATGCGAACCAGAGAATGCCGAAGATGACTGTGAAGACGGCCGTCGTCGTTGTCTCGGCGCGTCGATCAAGGAGGAGTATCAGCAGAGAAGTCAGCGACCCGCCAGCGACGAGAAAATATGAGGCCCACCTCACTGCTGCCATCTGCGCCGGTTTCGCCACGCCAGCATTCCCTGGTAGAAGTCGTCGAGAGTGAGTTGATATGTGACGTGCATGGCCGCGGATTATAGCAAGGGATAAAGTGCCGCTACCCGCTGATCTGGCCCAGGATCGCCCTCGCCTCCGCCGCTGGATCCGCGGCCTCCGTGATGGGCCGCCCGACCACGATGTGGCTGGCTCCCGAGGCGATGGCTTCCGCCGGAGTCACGACGCGCACCTGATCTCCCACGTCTCCCCCGGCTGGGCGCACGCCCGGAGTGACGATCGCGAACTTATCCCCGAGTTCCCTGCGCAGCGTCGAGGCTTCGCGGGCTGAGGTCACTATGCCCTGGCATCCGCTGGCCAGCGCAATCGTCGCCAACCGCACCACGCTGTCCTCCACCGTGCCGCGAACCCCGATCTTCTCCAAGTCGTTTCCGTCCATGCTGGTGAGCACGGTAACGGCAAGTACCATCAGTTCCGGCCGTGTCTTCGCCGCTTCCACCGCGGCCCGCAGCATTTTGCCGCTGCCCGACGCGTGCACGGTCAGCATGCTCACGCCGAGCTTCGCCGCTTCGCTCACGGCCGCGCCCACAGTGTTCGGAATGTCGTGGTACTTCAGATCGAGAAACACGCGCCGCCCTGAGGCCACCAGATCCCGCACCACTTGCGGACCTTCAGCCGTATAGAGCTGCATGCCGACTTTGTAGGTCAGCGCGGAGTCTCCTACCGCCGCCACAATCTTCTGTGCAGCGGCGGCGGTGGAGACGTCCAGTGCAACGATGAGCCGCTGGCGCGGATCATTGTTCTGCAAACCAGTGTTGCGCATATCTTCGCTGCGATAGCCTGCGCTACCGTGCGGGACGCTGGGTGATGTTGTCGGCATCCCAGCCAGTGTACTGGTTTTTACGGGAGTTTTACTACCGGGGGATGGTTTACGGCGACCGTCTGGTAAACGGGCTTCTGGTCGCGCGGGTTGCTGGGGTTGACCAGGTCCAAACGCACCCGTTGCAGACCACGCGCCTTGAATTGCAGCGCCTGGGCGGCACCGTACGACAGGTCGATAATCCGGCCTGGAACGATAGGCCCGCGGTCATTCACCCGGACCACAACGGCCCGACCGTTGCGCAGGTTCGTGACCTTCACGAAGCTTCCCATGGGAAGCTTCAGGTGGGCGGCGGTCATGTCGTACATATCGTACGGTTCGCCGCTCGCCGTGGGTTTGCCCTCGAAAATCTGACCGTAC
>Ga0265316_10006410_pt1 | contig 11242 bp, 8 predicted proteins | sample 4522metaG_FD_202092 | JGI IMG/M metagenome (GOLD analysis project Ga0265316, IMG submission 202092) | Rhizosphere microbial communities from Carex aquatilis grown in University of Washington, Seatle, WA, United States - 4-5-22 metaG | ecosystem: Host-associated > Plants > Roots > Rhizosphere >...
TGAGGTGCTTAAACAAAAATTTGCCCAGGAATACAGGGCTTTTATTCCTAAAGACGAATCTGATTTGGCTAGATACCTTAAAAATATTTAGGGACATCATTGAGAGAATCCCGTACTATCACAAATAATCGGCACTAATCAACATTTGGTCGCCTATTGAGAGATCAGGTAGGTTTACATTCACTCATCTGTTGACATTTATCTCGAATTAGAAGACAAACGTTTTATTCTTTACTTCATCCCCAACTACGAATGAGGAAATAGATGATTGCGATTGGGAAAAATACTATTATCCAAAATATTAACCACAATAAACTTCCATGCTTTTTATCACTAGCCATAATTTCGCCTTCCTTTTTTGAAAATATATTACGCGACTAAATTTACTTCCTCATCAGAGTTTACAACTATTACCGTGTAGAAGTTGTAAAATTCTAATCAAATATATTACATAATCATCACAATTGTGGTTTAGCCTGCTCTTTGTCGCGAGAGCACAATTATTTACAGTCTAATAGGTATCTTTTGACCGGGAAATGCCATTATTGACAGACTCGTTGAAGGTAAGTGAACTCGAGCAGTCCAAACTGATATTGCATGATTATTCAGGTTGTATGATAACAAAAAGATGAATTGTTACTTTAAAAGACTAAATTGTCAACCAAAAAATTATGCCCAATTTCACGCCTGTGATAAAAGCGTGGCACCGTGGGACCATAGAGAAACGATTTTTGCCCCTGCAGTACCTAAACTTGTGGCAACCGCATTCTCTGGCTCAAGAATGAGGAAGATACCTTAGTTAACTGTCGAGATTTTTCAGAATTTATTTATTTCTAACTTTACAAAATAATCTTTTGTTAAGTCACACGTCTTTTTGTGACTTAATTCGATGAAATGTTTAGCGGATGTCACAAAAACTCTTTCTGACTTTTACTTAGATCGTGGGTTTAGACAACATGTCGCCGCCTGATTACCATCCAGATAACCAATCCAATAACAATGAGGCCGACAACAATGATACCAACGATAGCCCATGGACTTAATCCTCCCGCTGACGTAACAGGAACTAACGCTGAATAAATTGTAAAGTGGGTAACCGAAGCCGTAATTGTATGATTTATTTGATCAACTACACCGGGGAGACTAACCCATTGCCCGGTGCTGGTATCCCACCATGCTATATATAACTTGGATTGGTCGGCTCCAGCAGGTAAACGCGACGGGTTATACGTTAAGGTAATGGTTATAGGACCGTTAAAAGTAGAGCCACTTGGCCCGAAGTCATAATATAGACCCAAACCTTTGACATCTGAGGGCAGAGACGGCGGGGTACTTACCGGAACAACGGTTATCGCGAACAGGGGTGATCCGGATGCAGTATATCCTAGAACACCAGAGGGAATAGTAACGCTAGCATTGCCATCATGAGACATAAACGTACCTGTCATTGGTGTCGTCGTTGTAACCACTGAGATAACGGCAAACGCAGTAAAGTGGTCTACCTGAACAGTAATAGTGTGGTTAACGGTATCGACAACCCCTCCGAGAGTTACCCACTGACCCTTGGACACGCTGTAGTAGGCTATCACCAGACTTGTCTCGGGGACTCCCGAGGCTAATTTTGTCGGGTCATAAGTGAATGTCATCGTTATAGGCGAGCTGAAGCGAGCACCGGACGGGCCGAATTCATAGGGGGTTGAAATGATGGTTTCTCCTGCCGGTGGCGGAGCGGGTGGTTCCGACATCTGTGTCACGGTTATCGAGCTAAGCGGTTGACCATCAGACGTTGTTCCGGTTACTCCGGCGGGTATATAAATTGTTACATTGTTGTCCGCAGAACTCAGTGCAACCGGCGCGATGAATTCACCGCCTGCAGTAATATCATTACTCACATCAACGGTTCCCGTCCCGGTTACAGTAGTGGTAACCGGCGGGGTAGTGGTCGTTGTTGCCGTCGTGGTTGTAGTCGTTGTCGTTGTTCTTGTTGTTACCACCACAGGTGTAGTCGTCGTTGTAATCGCCGTTGTGGTAGTAGTAGTCGTCGTCGTTGTAGGTGTAGTAGTTGTTGTCGTTGATGTTGTCGGAGGCGGCGCACCTCCTCCACCTCCGCCACCTCCACCGCCTCCACCGCCACCAGCTGGTGCTGACAAAGTGCTAAAAGTGTAATCATCAGAGACAGCAATGAGATCAGTCCCCGGATCAGTCCCTGGAATCATTGATCGTACCATGTAATGATAGGCAGTTGATGGAGAAAGCCCGGTTAGTGTAACGCTGTGTGTACTGACCGGAGTATTATCCAAGCTGCTTTGATTAGCGTAATCCGTTACATTGACATGCGTGACGGTATCATAGAACACCTGTGAGGTAGCATCGCCGTTCGTATCCCAGGAAATAATGGCAGAACTGGCGGTAATACCGGAAGTCTGTACGTTAGTAATAGTCAAGGGAACCGTGACGGTAACCGTGACACCACCGGAGTCTGATGATGCCATAGCCGGTATACCCGGTGATATGATGCATATTATTAGCAAAATCAAACAACCAAGAAGTGCCAATTTATTATTTTTCATATTAATGGTTTCCTAAATCGTTAGCAATGGTACTTTAGTAAAACTAGATACATTTTTTCAGCTAATTAGCTTTTTGCAGATTTTTCCTTTGGTTTTTTGGGGGCTATAAGAAGGATAACCACGGTCGCGATAATTATTACAACAATGGCAATTGTGCCGATCATAGCCCAATTAATTTGAGAGGGGGAGGTTGACGAACCCACCACAATTGCCCAGATACTCATCTGATTACTGCTGGCAGTTAGCGTCATTGCCCCGGTATTGACTTTGGTATTGAGAATCGTCCATTGACTGACCCCCTCATCCCAGCGGGCCAATTTCAGTCTTGAAGCGGGCCCACCTGTTTTATTCAGGTCATCCGCACTATATTTCACAGTTACAATCGCGTCCTTTGCCAGTAAACCGGTTAAACCACTAACCTGGAAACATGTTGAAGCCGGAGTAAAACCGGACGGCAGCGGAGCAATCCGGCCGATGTCATAATTCTCCAGTGAAACCTCAACGGGAGCAATTGCTGCTCCTTGCGGAAAAGCAATGGAGATTGAACCATCGGCATTTTGTAATATGGAGGCGCTGGATGGTGTCAGATTGACAGTATTCAATGCTGTCTCCTGATTCGCCGCTCCTGTGGTTGTGTTGGCAGGTGTCGTCGATGTTGAAGTGGAGGCGCTGGATGACTGTGTTGTCGATGTTGATTTGGAGGTGCTGGATGACGTTTTCGTCGTTGTTGTTTGCTTTGTTGACGATGGTGTGGTTGTTGATGCTAATGTGGTAGACAGCGGCTGGCCGCTAACGATATTGTTGACAGTAGCTGCGACTTTAATGCCAAAGGCAATATTGCCGCCGGTGCTAGCCAGAAAATCTATCTTGCCCTTCAATACCTGTGAACCAAGGGATTTATCACCATAGAAGGTTAGTTCCACCGGACTGCCATCTGCCGATGCAACAACAGAAACTTCCGCCGGCGATACTTTTAGCGGTATGTTTTCAAGGCTTATCGAAAGGTCACCGGTAAAGTTATAAACAAGAAACTCCACAATGGTAGAGCTGTCAGCCGGGACATCAAACGTCACCTCTGCCGGGCTGAGGGAAAATCCCGCAGCCAGAACTGGCATAGTGCCTAGCAAAACTAGCATTACTGCTGTGAAGGTGGCTACAAACACTCTCAAAAACGTTTTCAACTGCACTGCTCACTCCCTCTGTGAGAGAGGGGCCAGTTGCAACCTGCCCCCCCTCTCTCACTTGATTACTATTATGGTGTTGGTGTTGATGATTCTGCCCAGAAGATTATAGTTGCCGTCTTTGCGCCGGCTGTTGTCCCAATAGGTATGGACAGAACTAACCCGGGTGTTATAGCGGTATTTATTGCTACTGCTGATGGCTTCCAGTTTGAAACTGTTAGGGTATCTATTTTCAAGTTGTTTTTATAGAAATCAGCCGTCGATTCGTTAGCCAGAGTAGCCGTGAATTTCAGGTCGTAGTAATCACCCGTATTGGTTACTGTCACTGTCTGAGTAGCTGAGGAGTGACCGGCTATGATGCTCCCAAAGTTTATGGATGTTGGTGAAACGCTGATACCAATTACCGGGACCAGGGTAACCGTCAGACCATCGCCATATACTATATCACCACTAATGTTACCCACAGCCCTGAAGTTGTAAACGCCTTCTAATGCCAAATGGACGGCCTTCAGAATGGCAAAGCTGAAGTTTCCTGATGTAGTCATTGGGGTTGTTACAGTGACTGTCGTGCCGTATGTTGTATCGGTTGAATATCCAAAGGAGACAGCTACTGATGTCGCCGAGCCGATGTCCAGGTGGCCATTCAGGGTAGCCGTGTAAGCACCGATACCGGTGGCAGCAAGGGTGGTTATCTTAGCGGTTGTGAAACTCCTCTCAGCGCCATAGACGGGGGTGGCAACATCGTTACCCTGTGCCCTGGCCGCGAAGTAGTAGGTGACGCCTGGGGTCAAGCCAGACGGGATTGTGGCGGAGAAATTGCCGGTTACAGCTGCCGCGGCAGGAGTCCAGGTTGGATACGCCGACGGGCTACCTGAATGGGAGATAGTATCGTAGCCAAACGAGACATTCACCGAGCCAGTACCCACCGTCAAATTACCGTTCAGGGTAGCCAATGTAAAGGCAACAACGGTGGCATCACCAGTGGTTACCGTCGGCGCTATTGCATTCTCGCTCGTGCCAGTCATGGTAACAGCATTCGAAGATGGCAATGTAAGCCAAGGTGTGTATGTAACATTGTCGCTGACCGCGTCGCCTTTACCACCAGCATTAGAAGTACAAGTAGGCCCGGTGTTGCTGTTCCACCAGTTGTTAGTGGCATCGACCAGATTTAGTGTGCCGAAATTTGCGACACCATCGGTATTGCCAGCAAGGTTATTGTTGTGGGCCGTAACATGGCTCGCATCAGCGCCATTAATTCCGACGGCAATTCCTATTGTATTATTATTTAGATTATTATTAGTAATAGTTGCTGTTGTTCCCAGTCCGAAGTAGGTATCAACTACAACCGCAGCAGAAGATGAACTATCAGATAATGCTACACCAGTATTACCAGAAACGGTATTGTGATCAATAGTTACTATTGCACCATTCCCAATATCAAAAGCGTAATCTAGCCAGTCACCATCTCCTTTTCCTACAAAAGTATTGTTAGAAGCTGTACCACTACCTCCGTAATATTGAACGCCGATTCTTCCCATCGCGGTAAACGTAGAATTTGAAACATCCACATTTCCTTTAATGATTATTCCTCGTCCATCGTAATCTGTACTTTCGTTGTATTTAATATTAGTGATATTACAATTAACTACCGTTCCATTTCCCCAATAGTAGAGACCCATGTAAACCAAGTGACCTGTTCCATCAAGAGTTACATTACTAAGTTTAAAAGTTGTCCCCGCATTTACAAGAAACCAACCTCTCGCATCACCACTGTTGCCAGTATCTTGAGCAGGTTTGATGATCGTGTTTGCCTTATCTGCACCTACGATGGTCAGATTGTTCGTAATATGAAGTTGGCCAACTTCAATATATATTCCCGCCGCCACATTGATGGTATCGCCAGCAGCGGCGGTAGTTACGGCGTACTGAATGGTTTGCCACGGGTGAGCAGAAGTACCGTCATTGCTGTTAAGCCCGGTAGTGGCCACGTAATGGGTTGTTCCTGGGTCTGCCATAGCTGGTACTGCCGTCACCAGGCTCATGCCCAGCACCAGCGCCATGACGACTAAAACACTAAGAAATTTTCTTTTCATTTTTCTCCTTTTATTATTTTGTTTTCTTTATCTTAATTTTCCGTGTTATTTTCGTATTGCCCTTATGGTTTTGCTAATCGGCCCTGTTTTGTCTTTCGATTTCCAGATAGCTTCCACCCAAGGGCGGTTAAAAGCCTCTCAACTTGTCCTTTATTCAAGCATTGAGGCCATGAACACGCTATTTTATTTCTTTAATTGTTCTATTTGGTTGAATCGCTTATTATATCTTTCCATTGTTTTGTTAGTTTGTTAATTTTTAACTAACCATGTTATCCCCATATTGTTTTGGCCTCTCTGCCTTGAGTTCCGGAGATGTAACAGGAATAGCGGATAACCTGATGGGTACACCATTTTCCATAATTTCCAGCGCGCTGCCGCATTTTGCACATTTCCTTTTAAGCGGGTCTTGCAGAGCCCAGCCATAATAGATGGCCCCGCATTTTGGACATATACCTTTCGTTATGCTTATCCTTTTTAAACTTTCTATGTTTTTGTACTTTCTAGATAATTTCTTTATGGTTTTATTTGTCCGGTAGTACTTTAGTAGGGTTTGATTCCGGTTCGATATAATGTAAAATAAAAATAGGTGCTGGGTTAACCCTCAGTGCTTAAGGGGTCCTTTGTCAGCTGCCAGGCGGGTAAAGGGCCTCTTTTACTAATACTTATTTTTACTTCAAGTCTTGTCTTATAATTAAGTCTTCTGTTTTTCCAACTCCCTTTTCAATTCAACAACCAAAAGTGTAATTCCATTGGTACAGGTACACGGCAAATAAAAGTCGTTTTGAATATATTGTAGTGAATATACATATGTATATTCACTACACAAATTGTCACAATTGTAACAGGTAGATTGGGTTGTGTCAATATTTCTTTCGGTACCTGGCAGGGTGCTGTTCTCTTCAAAAAAGTGTAAAATAAATATTGCGGGCAAAATTAGGTAAATTAATTTTGTTTTAGCTATGTGGTGTAATATGACCGAATAATTACGTTTTCGCAACGACATTACAGGTAAGGTAAGAGGAAGAATATGAAAAACCAGACTATATTAGACCTATATTTAGATGTTTGGTTATTGTTTTACGATCTGCAATATAAAATGAATTTTGTGCGGGTCAAAGAATTAAAACAACATCATATTACTCCCCGTAAAGAGCATATTTTAAGTCTTATCGATGCTCTTGGCACAAATGCAAGGTTATCAACCTTAACCAAGGCAACGGAGCGAACATTTGACGTGGTTTCTCGCCAAGCAGCCATAATGGAAAAGGACGGGTTAATCAAGAGAATCGCTGATACACCGCGATCAAGGCTCTTAAGGCTGGAATTAACAGAGAAAGGTCGCGAGTTACTAAAGAGTTGTCAGTATAGTGATGCAATGAAAGAAATAACATCAATTCTAAATGAGCAAGAAGTCCGCCAATTAGATGAGGTTTTAAATCGATTATTAGTAAAGATAAATGAATATAATCCTGAGCATAGTACCGAAAGATTCTTTTAACCGGAATAATCTCTAAAATTCGGTAATACCCATTATACGTTCCAAATTACATCTTCGGATGATCGGTTCGACACGGCCATTGTCGTTTTCTTAAAATAACTACTCAACCACTCTGAGATATATTGTATTTCAGGCTGTGACCAATTTTGCTCAATCCCCGTCCGCCGACCAATGTTTTGGGTTGACTAAAACGTTATTTTGAAAAGTCGGTGATGAGATCAGGGATTTTATTACTAGACTGAACCAACCTCAACAGGCATGCGCGTCTTAAAATATGGTACGCGAGCCATTCCGGGGTGAATAACTAATGTCACAACGTAGCAATGCACATTGATTTGGATGCCTTCTTTGTTTCGGTTGAACAGGCATCCAATCCCGAATTGAGGGGCAAGCCGATCGTGGTTGGGGGTAAACCCGGCAGTAGGGGTGTTGTTGCTACCGCTTCTTATAAAGCCCTGGCTTTGGGTTTGCGTTCCGCTATGTCACTTTCAACTGCTATCCGCCTCTGTCCCCAAGCGGTCTTCATAGCGGGGAATTATCACCATTATGCTGAGATTTCCAAAAAGTTCATGGCCATACCGGCCGATTTCTCTCCTTTTAAGGAACCGATGGGACTGGACGAAACTTATATGGATGTCACAGGTTTTGAGTCATTGCATGGTTCGGTCCGCCGGATGGCTGTCGAAATTAAGCAACGGGTCAAGGATGACCTTGGGATAGTTGCCTCAATCGGTATTGCCATTACAAAGGTAATTGATCATTAAGTATCGAGATTTTAGGTATTATTTTCAGAAGAATATTCATTAATTGCGATCAACATTCGATATAGGAGCGAATACAATTTTTGCTGTTCTTCTGTGTTTAGAACAGATATTATTTTGTCCATTGCTTTGCTTTTACCACTAATTTTAGCCAGTTGACTACCCTTCTCAGTTAATTCGATTTTTAAAAGCCTCGATTTAGGAGAGACTCTGGTTCTCTTTATTAATCCGTCTTTTTCCATGCTAACCATTTGTCTTGAAATACTTTCAACTTCCCGTTCTACTGTTTTCGCTATTTCGGATATCGTTGTTTTGGAACCTAAATCTCTAATGGCCTGTAACATGTAAAGTTGGCGGGTAGGGATGTTGTACTCGTTCAATTCTCTTTGTCTTAACAAAATTCTTTTGTGATGTATCTTGCCCATCAACAACCATAAATCGTGGTTTGGGACTAATGTTTGCTTTTCCATATCCATTCTCCTTGAGAAAAAATTAACGGGATATCATATTTCACCTTTATTTAATTATAACATGAGCACTATAAACTGAACTCGAAATGATGTAAATTTGATGTATGAGGTCGGATGTCAAAAGTGGACACCAAAACCGGCCAAAATGGCCGCCGGGTCGCTGTTAAAACCGGCAGGGGTGTCCTCCGGCTTGTCAAGTGCCTGTGAGCCTTATCGGGATTATAGCGATAAAGTTCTGAACCAGGGACTTACGGCGCAGCGCATCCGGCAAGACCTTATAGAAGTCTATAACTTCGACTACATCTATCAACATCAAACGATTTGTTCGATGTCTCAGCAGACACAGAAGATTAACCGGGGATAAGATTTACATTACGTTAAATCATAAAGCGATTTTCGAAATATTGTAAAATGGCACATTCATGCTTAAATGTAGTAGATGGTAGTTTTTAGAGTAACTCGAAAAAAACTTGTGGAATTTGCGGTGGGATAGTCTTTATTGGTGGAGCTAAAGAGATTCGATCCCGGAATCCCGTAAAAGATTTTTCAGGTTGACTTACTACTCGCATACTTACTGAAATCATGCGGGTAACAATGTCTGACCGGCCAATTTATGATCGCGTATTTCTGCGCTGATAAGTACGTGTAGCTTCCTAACGTGTTCAGATCTTCCCGATGTTTGTTCAACTGTAACTATTCGGCTGAATAATGGATTTACAATGCTTATTATTGAGTCCCTGAAGTTATTCAGGATTTGGGCAAATCAGTCTCGATATTTGCACACTCACTGATTTTTCAGTAAAATAAGGCTAATTCTGCTAAAAAGAGAAGTGCCGTGATGCTTGACCATTCCGTCCTTGTCCTGAACCAGAATTATGAACCTTTAAACATCTGTCATGTCCGGCGTGCCCTGACGCTGCTGTACCAGAGCAGGGCGGAAATGCTGGAAAATGGATACGGATACATTCATACGGCCAATCGGGACGTGCCCATCCCTTCCGTCATCCGCCTCCCCTACCTGGTCAAACGGCCGTTTCATATCGCGCGAAAAATCAGCCGCGCCGAGATTTACAACCGGGACCAATTCACCTGCCAGTATTGCGGCAAACAGACCAAACAGCTCACCCTCGACCACGTCATTCCGCGCTACCGCGGCGGTCAACAAACCTGGGAGAATGTGGTCAGCGCCTGCGCACCATGCAACCGCCGTAAAGCCGGCAGGACCCCGGAAGAAGCCAACATGAAATTACACAAGGTGCCCGTGCCGCCGCAAGCCAGCCGCTATTCCTATATTCCCATCCGGTACCTCAAGCAGCGCCGCGAATGGGAAAGGTATTTTCCGCACTAATAAGTTCGTCACGCGGCGCAATCGATTTATTCCTGCCAAAAACCGGGCAAAAACATCATTCGTCTCCGGAGAAAGTATTTCTGGCCGGGGGGCTCAAGGAGAGTATAATGAATTTTGTGAACCTGGCAGACAATGTTTTCCTGATAGAACTCCCATCAGAATTGATTGACCCCGATGAAAAACCGATTCTGAATGCGACTGTGCCCCAAAAACCCGGTCAAAAAGGCAGTTTGCTGCTGGATTTCGCCGCGGTTAAATTTATGAACGGATTGGGCGCTTATCAACTGGTAAAACTGGACGTTCTGGCGAGGCAGCGCGGCCAAGGTCTGCTGGCCGTGGGGGTAAATCAACATTACCGTGACGTCCTCAAAGTTACCGGCCTCGACCGGGCAGTTACGGTATACGACAGCAGAGCAGAAGCATTCACTGCCGCCGGTGTCACCCCGGATCAACAACCTTCAACTAATATTGAGTCCAAACCATCCTTTGATATGACTTTTTGGGCGAAGCCGGTTGTCACATTGACGGTGCCGGAGATGCCTCTGCAGGCGATCAACCGGAATATGCAAGGACGTAAGGTTGTCGGCCCGGTGGACGGCTTCGGGCCGTTGTGGCAGAAAACCTACCGACTGACGATAGACAAACCCGGATTGTCACCGCAGAAAGTGGTTAAAGCGCTGAAACAAAACCTGCCCGCTTTTCAACCGCCGTACAACCGGTTTTATCCTTCACCAAGGGGGATTGCGCCGGGCGAAGTGGTGGCAATCGACTCCTCAACACCGGGCGGGCCTGTTTCTACCGGAGTTTTAGTGCTGTATGCCGACGATGTTTCATTCACCTTCATGACGCCGCAGGGACATCCCGAATCCGGCTGGGTGACATTCAGCGCATTCCAAGAAAACGGTAAAATTATCGCGCAAATCATGGGACTGGCACGCGCCAACGATTTTGTTTATGAAGCCGCCTTCCGTGCGGTCGGTTCGAAAATGCAGGTCAATATCTGGAAAACTGTGCTGACCTCGCTGGCGAAATATCTGGAAATACCGGCCGATGTCACCGTGGAACCGGTCTGCATCGATAAACATCTGCAGTGGTCGCAGACGGGCAATGTCTGGTACAATGCGCAGATAAGGACTCTTTTTTACATGCCGTTCCGGCGCTTGGGAAAATCACGGAAAGACGGCAAAATAAAAGGGAAATAACGGCATGTCCGAGAAAATATATGATGCGGTAGTCGTGGGTTCCGGCCCCAACGGCCTGGCCGCGGCAATCACAATGGCACAGTCCGGACGTTCGGTTTTATTGATTGAGGCTAAAAAGA
>Ga0265316_10006414_pt1 | contig 11239 bp, 10 predicted proteins | sample 4522metaG_FD_202092 | JGI IMG/M metagenome (GOLD analysis project Ga0265316, IMG submission 202092) | Rhizosphere microbial communities from Carex aquatilis grown in University of Washington, Seatle, WA, United States - 4-5-22 metaG | ecosystem: Host-associated > Plants > Roots > Rhizosphere >...
AGGCCATAGTTTCTGACCCTAACCTCAACAAGACGGTGGCAGACTTTATCGCCGCCATCAAACCAAAGGATGTATCAGGTGCAATCAAAGAGATCGACCAGAAGCAGCAGGCCCTGCTAAAGGGGCGCGGTGTGGGTGATCTGCAACCCGCAGAACTTCTTCAATACTCCGACCTAGCTGATGCTCGCCTTGTCTTGGCCACGCAACAACTTCAGTCAGCGTTGAATCAGAACCTCCTCAACTGGCTTGTAAACGATGCGCTGCCGGCGCTGGTCAACATTGCACCTACAGTCATACCGCTTCTTCTCTAGAGACCCGGGGGGATAAGTCCGTATCGGCACGCGGCAGGGCGGGGCGAACCCAGCTTGTCGAGTTCGCACTGTCGGGTCCACAGGTCAGATTGACGGCCTCAGCCATGGGCTTGGGGGTGAATTCCTTCGCTTCTTTTCCATGTGGATGCCCACCCGAATGAACGCAGGTCGGGTATCCACCAAGACAAAAAGTCTTCATTGGATGCAACTTGCGGAGGAGATGGTTGCTCGGCCCTACTAAGAGCGCCAGCACTGGCCACGCAGATCATCGTCTCCGGCACAAAGTTTACAGAGTGTTTCTCCATTGCAACAAGGAGTGAGAAGAATGGCCCGAGCAACATATTTCCTAGGCCTCGCGCTGATCGTCCTGCTGGCGCCGACTAACCACGCGCAGGCCAGCACTACTCCCCTACCTCTTCCAGTAGCTGTGCTCGTGCCTGACGGCGGAACGCATTCGCTTGACGCTGGCTCTATGCAAGACACGGTTCCGAGCGGCGGCGATTCGGTCCATCGAGAGGTAGTCAATGAACCGGTCAAAGGGCCAAAGGCATGGACTCCGGGTCAACGATCCGAACGTTGGTTTGGGTCGCTTGCACTGGCTCTCTTGCTCACCGGAATGGTACTCACGCGATGGTTCAAAATATCTAAGCCTAACCACAACTTCCTTCTGGTACACATCGAGTCTCTCAAGAGGCAGGTCGACATCCACGTGACCGACAATCGTCGTGCCGACGCGGCGAAGAGCGCCGAGGCGCTGAAGAAGAAGCTAGATGACTGCCAGAGTCGGTACGAGATATCCAACAAGGAAGAGTCCAAGGCAAAAGAAAAGTCCAAGGCAGGGGCGTTCGGTACCGCATGGAACCGACTTTCCCAGTTTGCGTTCTGGTCCCAAAGCGCGGAAAACGCCACCTGGATTACGCTGCACGACATCGAGGCCGAATTGGCTCTCTGGCTACCCGAAGACAGCGTGAAGACCCGCCTGATCACTGCCGAACCAAACTTGCGTGTGATTGGTACCGATGCTGCAAAAGCCCTCGCTGACGCGATTGGCGATGAACTGAGCAAGCCGACAGGACAGCAGCAGCCACCAGCGTTGCAGAACCCTCCCGTGCAGAACCCTCCTGTGCAGAACCCACCCTTGCAGAATCAGCTCCTCAACCAAGCAGCGCTGATGATGTTTGACGTGAGAGATCAACGTTTCATAGCGCTGACGGATTGGCAGAACAAGTCGACGTGGTTGGCTCTGGTCAGCTCAATTCTAATGGTGGCAATAGGAGCAGTGGAGGGAAACATCATGCTGTTTGTTGCGGGGGCTGCCGGAGGTCTCCTCAGCCGAATGATGCGCGCTATTCGCCAGCCTGCGTTCTCCACCGACTATGGAGCATCATGGAACACTCTGTTCTTGAGCCCGCTATTTGGCGCGCTAAGTGCTTGGTTTGGGATTGGTCTGATTACAGTTCTGGCCAACCCTAGCGTGGCGGCCCTCGGCCCTCTCTTCAAACTCGTCCAATGGGAACACCCGCTGATGCTCTCGACCCTAGCTACGGCATTTCTGCTCGGATTCTCCGAGAGATTCTTCGATTCGATAATTGATGCGGCGCACGCCGGCGACGCCAAGGCGGCTTCCACGGATTCGAGCAAGTCGTAGGCAATCTAGCGTAAATCCTCGCCCTGCCACCTCCTGATGTAGTTCTTCGCCCTTTCCCGCGCTTTTGCCATTCCTCAATATCCCGCGCCCACTTCACCGCTCACTCTTATCGATCTCGCGTTCCCCTCCGGCCCGCTGTGGGGTAGGGCGGTGCACACCAGCAACGGCAAGTGCGCTCCGTCGTCAATTCCGAACGGTCAGGACGAGCCTATCGGAGGAATCCGCGACCTGGGTCGGAGAAGACTTCCGTGCCGCCCAAGCCCATAGTTCGCGCGAAGGACTGGCGGCCATAGCAGGACTGGGGCTTCCAGTCTGCACCATACGCCTACCGCGTTCCTTGTAGCAGCTTGGCTACTGCTGCCAAAGCTGCCGCAATCATTCCGCACACATTCCCAAGACTTCGCAGGACTCGGTCATCATTGGTCCAACGAAACAGAACACGAGCGACGATCTTCCAAAGCGGCCCGCCAATATGGCTGTCCCATTGTGCGAGAGTGACCAAAATGGACAGCGCTAGCACCACTATAATTGGTGATGTTACCACAATCAGCAAGAGGACCTGTTGCATCGTTGCTGTGCCACGCGCCAGGACGCCTAACGGTTGATATGCGGTCGCCAACCACGCGCGAGCAGCTTCGCCACCCTCGGTCCAGGTCAGTACCACAGGGAAGGTGAGAAGCCATGCCGCCGCGTACGCAGCGACAAATCCTACCGGCACCAAGAGCCAAGCTCCGCCGCTCGACATCCGACTAAGGAGCCGCAATTGTCCGCTTGCCACCATTGTCATAGTCAAGAAGAGCGGCAGTCCGAATGAGAGCGCCACGAGAGCGAAGTCACCTACCGACTCGTCCAAGCTCGACCATGAAAGATTTCCAAGGCCGATGTGTGATGCTTCGACGCACCCCCCTAGAATAGTGGCGCAGATGAGCGCCTTGAGGCCGAACGTAACCTTTCGCGTGAATGAGATTGAAACATATCGCCCATAGACACGCACGCCGACCAACCTCAAGAGTTCCAGGACGCTCTTACTCCTGTGTGCAGCCCACCACTTTTCCACATGTCCTTTCAACACTGCGTCTGCATTGTCGTCGCGCAGCAAGGTGTCCAAACTAAAGAAGAGCGCCTTGACTGCGATCAGAGCAGCGGTGGCGTCTGCAAGCGCTTCCGGAATTGCGCTCATGCCATTGTGTCCGGTGTGGTCATTAGTGTGGTTATTGCTGTGATCACTGCTTATCCTCTGGAGGCAGGGCCACGAGGACAATTGGACCACAGTCACCGAGAACGCCCGGGAACTTGTCTTGGACCTCTTTCGCCCACGCCGTTCCTGCAATTGCCGCTAAGTACCGCGCGCCATCCCCTTTGGTCCAGCCATGCCAGCCTACTAGCGGGTCATCCTTGGATCCTCCACCTGCGGCTTTCGACAGATGCTTTCGCGAGGGGATGCCACTCGGAGGGCACTTCTTCGGAGATGAGCCAATATCAGTACCAGAGTGGAGATCTTGGATTCCACGCAAGGCCGATCTCGATTGGTCATCCCAGATTCGCATCATCGGCACGGCCTTAGGCGCACTGTACATTAGTGCCATAAGCTCCGTGTAATTGCTGTAAGCGTAGAACGATTGAATGATATATAGAATCCTGGCGAAACGTCTACGCGCCTCTATCCAATCCTTCTCCTCGACAGCTCCGACGAGCCTGCGGCGTTGTTCAATAGCCTCGGTGACTTGCTCATCAAAAGCACAGTTGGCACCCGTGTAGGCTGAGTTGCCAGATTCAAGCTGGCGAATGGCAATGAGTTCGTTGTAAATACTGCTGCTGCATTGGCCCCACTTTGAGATTAGCGCCTTCCTCTCTGGCGCAGAAAATCCACGAACGTCCTTGGGATCGAATACGTAGAATTCCTCATCGTCTATCATGGGTGGACTGAGCTTCGTGGAACTCGAAGCCACCCCAGCTGCGCCTATTCCGGCTCTCGGAGGTCGTTGATTCTCAGCTTTTTGTTGCGCGGTTGCAGATTTCGTGGGATTTGTGACACCGCCTGAGAGGATAAAAATTGCGATGGCGAACGCTGTGGAAATTGAGACGCGAACTCTCATTTTGTGACCTCTGGTATGCAGGCGCGCATCAATTCATTGCGTTCCCTCGGATTGGGCCACAGCATGTATGTCCCTTTGGGATTTCTATGGCGGTCCCCTTCGAGAGCTGGAAATTCTGATACTAACGGAGCATCAAGTAGTGGTTGCTGTGATATCGTACACCCGTATGCCCCAATCTTAATTACCCCATCCTGAAGCGCCTCCAATATCAGGTACGTACTTGAGATGCGCGGCGTGATCTCAAGCTTGGCTGCCTTCACGGCGCCCCTAATCACTTCGGAAGCTCGCAGAAGCAGCGGGGGATGAGTGTCAGAGAGTAGGGCGTCGGCAGCAAGGCGCCAGCGACCTTTGCCACCGCATAAGCAGCGAGCCATGGCGAATCGTCTGGATGCATCCGAAGGGCAGGTTGCAGATTCGAATGCATCGACTCTTCGATACCAAAGCGACAGGGATAGGTTGGCAATATCTCCGACGAAGTCTTCGAGCAAGTCCCTTGTGTAATCCTTCTGAGCCGAGGTCTTTGAGATCAGGCCTAGCGCACGAGCGAGTTGTTTCACGCCGATGGAATCTGCGGCGACTTCCGACTTCCAGATAGAACGAGTCTGCTCGATGTCGAGTAGCGCGACACCATGTGGCAATTGGTTCTGCTCCTGCGTGGGGGATTCGGCCCCGCCAAACAATGACCAGCCGTGCCTGGCGTATTCATCGAAGTTTCGGCAAAGAACTGCTGGTGGAAGCCTCTTGTTGGTTGGCACGTCGTCTAGCCCGGCCTGTTGGCCTGCGGCTTGAGATTCAAGCCAGTGGCCCATCTCGTGGCCCAAGATGAACGTCATGAACATCGCCCAATGGTCCGTAAGATGGTGTTCCGTGGTATCCGGTTGGAATGTGGCAATCGTGCCTTTAGGATCACGGTCGATTCCACGTAGCATTGCCATGAATTTTGCATCAGAGGACAGGGCGTCCTCCCAGGCTCCGGAAGCGTGCTCAAGAATGAATAGCGTGTGGAGGGCGAGCATCGCTGGACCGTTGCAAACAACCAAAGGGGCTTTTCGTCCGTCGAATGTACGACATGAGTTACCGTCGCAGATATTCGCGCTATCTCGCCAGAGGGCGCAAATTTCCGGCATTCGATCGGACGGCGATGATACCAGGAAGACTCGCAGCCCCGTGTCGCCAGACGGCCCCTTGATATACTGAAAGGTTGGAGTGTCCGCGGCAGGTTCGAAACTGTCGTTCGCCGCAATGATTTTCTCGGCGGTCGTGATTCCCTCAAGCATTCCCTGACTAAACCCTGTCATCTGAAAGCGGTCGGTGAGTTGAACTGTGCTTGATGCGCTTTCGCTCGAACTGGTCCGAGGCTGAGCGTTCGCCGCTGGCGCGGGGCAGGCAAATGCAACCCAAATGAGGAATGCGACTGGAGCGAACCCAATAGCTCTATTGCCAGCGTGTGCGACGCAAACAGGAATGCGGTTCAACCTCTTCGTTGCACATTGCGCTGTCGACATTGGTGCCCTTCTACCTGTTCGGCTCGGCACCCACGTCAGGAGAAATGCGGACACAGATTCCAAGACCTGTTTTCGGAGAACTGCAGCTGTACGGCTCTGGACGATAGGATTGCCGGAAACGAACTGCTTTCCGCAGGTGGGAATGGTTGATCGGGTCCGGCTCTCTGTCAACCGTAAGGCGTGGCGCCTGTGGGGCCGTCGAGCGCGACGCGGCACGAGTGACTCAGCTGGGCGAGCACGTTGCGCGCATATTCGACTCCTCGGACTGGCATGCCGGCGTCGTCCCCAGTCCGGTCCCCAGTCTCATGTGTCAGGACGAAACACCGTGAAACGTCCAGCACTGGACACACGTAAGTGGTTAGAACTCTAGGGATCTCGTGGATTTTCGTACTATTGCCAAGGTGGGCGTCGACGGTGCTAGTCCCTTCGCGCGTGTCGGACGGGCCAGGGAAGACGGCCACTTGGAGATGCCCCGCGGGGCGGCCCGTCTGTTTTCGGCCTCGGTCCCCAGCCCGGTCCCCAGTTTGGCGCGCTTGCCGGATGTCCACGTTTTCGGCTGCATTGTTCCCGCTTCAGGCCAGCGATAGGGTCCGCCGCCAACAAAGGTGCCGGCATGACAACCCAGGCGAACGACCTTGGCAGACGACCGTTCACGAGTTGGACCTCGCCGTCGCCCGGATCGACCGCTTCGAGCCCGCCCTCCGGGGTATGGACCACCAGGTAGAACCGACCAAACGGATCGCGCTGTCGCGCATGGAAACATTCTCAGACGGACAGCGCGAACATCACCTTGAACAGCTTGGGCAGGATCTCGATGTAGGAAGAAGCTGCCGATGGCTTTGATGGCATCGCGTCCAACACCGTTGTCGACGAAGGTAGTAGCCATTGAGGACACCTTTTCCTGGTCCTGGTCGTGGTGACCCCGGTGATCTCGACAAGGTCCCGGAGCCGAGCTCGCCTGGGAAATCCGCCGGCGCCGAGCAGTTTCTTCCAACGCATTGCCAGTTGAGCATGTTCAGCGGAACCAGCAACCAACAAGCGAACCTGGAGACGAAAGCGATAATACTTCATGCCGTCGTGAGGAGGAATGACCTCGACGTGGATTCCGGCAACGCAGCTTTGCAGCTCGGACCAAGGGTTCTTCCGACGTATCAACTTCATCAAAGCCGCTAGGAGCCTCTCGATCGTGGAGTCCAGGTCCGCAGCTGGTATCAGCACCGGCACCATCAAGGTGATCTTGCTCAGCTCGAAGCCCTTGACCGTTCGGAGCCACTCCCGGACAACCCGGACTCGACCAACTGATGCGCGTAGGCAGCGAGGGCACGCGTGGAGCTTGCAGGGGTTGGCATCATCGCACCGATGAATCCGCTCCTGGATGATGTTGAACCTGGATGCGAATCGCACGCTTGCGCGCGATAGGTCCCCGTAGACGAAGAACATCTCCGCTGTCGTGGTCATGACTGCTCCTGATCCCGATCCCGCATCCTCCTGGTCGGCTTCGGCGGCTTTCGACTTCGATCGACACCACGGAAGTACACGCGCTGCCTGTACCTGACCGCGTTGACGAAGGCGACCATGTCCTCATCGGGGATGTTCATCATCTCCCACTTCTCCCTGGGTTTGTCGAAGTTGACGCCTGGGATCAGCTGTTCCGATTTGCATAGGTACCGGGCGTGCCCTTCGAGAGTGTCCAAGGGCTCCACGAAGAAGTAGCTCTTCGATGGCGCGCCCTTGGGTAGTCCGAGAATCCGGCGATAGAGCTTGGCGATGGCCTTCCACCTGGGTCTCTTGTTCCTGACCAAGGCGATAAGCTGGTGGTGGACGCGGAATCCGGCATCATGGGAATCGCTGGCAGGAATCCACGGCCGGTGCTGGGGACCACCACACCGCCTGACGACGGCCTTCCACACGGGAGAACGACAAAGCCGATCGAAGGCGTCCTTCATCTTCTTCATCGCATCAGGAAGCTCCCGGCCACTGACGTTTCCCGGTCCAGGATTCAGCGTGATGATGTAGAGTCGACCGGGATCGCAGCCGGTGAACTGACCGACCAGAGCCCTGTAGTTGAGGTCGGAGCGCCTGAGCTGGCACCGGGGGCAGAAGGCGTGCTTGTACGTGCGGTGGTACCACGGCTCCTTTGCCCCGAACTTGCGCTTCTTCTTCCTCACCTCGCAGACGGAAATTTTGTTAGCGTCTCGAAGCAGGCGTTCTCGTTCGCGGGAACCGGGAACGCCCTTCTTGTGTTCGAGCACATAGGCTACGTCCTCAAGCCTCTTCACGATGATGTGCTTCTTCGACGAGATCGCATCGGTGTCGTCGTCGTTCTTCTTGTAGTTCCTCTTGACCATTGAGGTCCTTTCACGTTCTACCTGGGTGGAGATCGTCTCGGTCTTTGATCGATGGGGGTGGTCGAGGAAGAAGTCGAGATCGACATGAAGTTACGGTGGTGGTTACCCCGTGGTGCGACCAATACTGACCATCAAAAATATCCTGACGGAGTGGTGAAAATGTCGTCACGAAGTTGGTGTATAGAGTGAGTGGTATCGACTTTTCCTCTCGAACCTGCCCCCTTCCAGCCTGCGAATATCTGCCGATCCTGTGTCTCACCACGGGTGGACCCCTTTCAGGCGTCCGCCATCAAAAACAAGCCCTCAAATCGGTTGAAAACGCGATCCGTTTGGCAGAACCGATTGCATCGGAGGCGATTGCCAATGGCGGTCGGCCGTGGGAACGCGCAACTTCATGGTCCCGTCGTTGAAGCCGGCCAGCCCTGGTGGCGAATGGTCTCGAATCGCCACCAGGGCGAAAAGCCATTGTCATGCGCTTTCAACTGCAGATGGCCCGGTTTGACAACCGCTACACCTCAGGCTGCTTTCGCCTCGGGCTGGACTTGTGTCTCTTCGTCGGCGCCGATGGCATCCTCAAGGGCAGTTGTGAGCCCGACGCGGCCGGGCCAGACTGGTCGTCCACACAGCCTTCACCATTGGCATGGTCATCGTGCTCGTCGTCGCCGCCGTGACCACCGCCTTCCACGTCGTCGCCGTCATCCTCTCGCTCGGCCTCGTGGCCGGCGGCCTTATCGACGCGCCCGTGGCTATCACCTGCGTGCTCCTCTGCGGCTCTCTCGTCCAGGGCGCCAGGGTCGAGGCCGTCATGGCCACCTACGCTCTGGCCCAAGGCGTTGTTATCCGTCTTCGAGGTGGGGTTACCCGTGTTTGCCGGGCTTGCCGCTGCTTCGGCTAGGAGGGTTGGGCCTCCAGATGGGCCAGGCGTTCTCGGCGGTGGCGACTCGGAACTGTCGGCGGAGCCGGGTAGATTAGAGAGACCTTCCTCGAAGATGAGACGAAGACTGTCTGTAGCAACCACTCTGCGTCCGTCTAAATCTACAGGGTCGAGGGCGTCGAAGAGGATTTCCCTGTAGTAGCGTATTCGCTCCTTGCGCCGCACCTGTTTCATCTGAACCGCCGACAACGCTCCAGCTAGTTCCTCACCCTCGCGTCTGGCGTCATCTCCCCCCATCGACGACCAGACAGGCCCACTCGCGCGCGTCGGCTCTCCGTTCTTGTCGTAGTAGAGCTTCAAGAATCCGCCACCTTCAGGATCATTTCCGGCCACGAATTCCAGCCAGCGCTCTACTGCGGGCACGAAGTCCGCAGGGTCAGACCGGCGACGGCGTCGTAGATCGGCCCTCCTTGGAATCGGTCCCATCGTCAAGAATTCATCCACCAACGGTTCGCAGAACTTCTGCTTGGCCTCAAGTCGCGAGTCGCGGCTCTCCCACTGGCGGCTGTCAGCCGAGCTAGGGCTTCCATTGCGCTTGGCTGGGATATTTCTGTTTGGCTTCGTGTTCACTGCGTTTCGTTCATTCTCGGCCATGGCTTCCTTCCTGGAGATGAGCATCGACGGCTGGTGCTCGGTCTGGGCTACGTGTCTCTGTTGATTCATCGTTCGCTTCTTCATCGTTCGTTTCGATTTGCGCATGTTTATCCTTTCGTCTACGGGTGCTCGGTTTCACAAGACTTCGGCGATACGCCTTGCTCTTGCGCGGAAACCATCCAGGGCACGCTCAGCGGCGCAAGGCGCACGGAGGCCTCGCGGGAATGCGTGGCTAGATGATCACGGCGCCGTCGGCGCGATTGCTCACGACACGCGCCTCGCACAGGTGGGCGGGGGCCTCAGAATGGGTTGGGGCCCGGTTTACGTCGCCGAATGCGGATCGCACTGAGGGTAAGCGGTGGCTGAACTCAGCCGCACCCGCGCGAACACACCGAGCGTGCGCCGCTACTGACCCGTCACATCCGCCCCCGCCAGGGTCGAATAGGGCGCAGCTTTCGACTTCGCGCGCGTGTTCTTCCAGTCTGCAATACTGGCCAGCCGAGGCAGTGGCTGCGGCTTTGCGCAAGGCCGCTAGGATTCGGGCCTCGTTGAGGAGACGGGTCTTGATGAACATGATGAGTCCTCGACCCGAAAGTTCTTCGCCTCATCTTCATCATCTTCCTGACCAACCGTCACCACCCGCAGACCTTTTCTCTTCGTTCTCTTCTTCGCGGCCTCGGGTCTAACGCCGCTTCTTCTTCGCTTCTTCTTCTTCTTCTTCGCGGCTCTGCGGTCCAGCCGTGCCCGACTCCGTATCAGTATTTGTTGGTGCCCACAAGATATTTTTTGATCTATTTTGAGCGCCAAGGCATTAAGTGCATGGAGACGCAACGCTCGCGTCGATGGTCAGGGGATGGGCTGGGTCTGACGGTATGCACGAGCACTCACGGGGAATTCGCCGGAGCAGACCGGAATGGCGTGACAGCCGTCTTCGCGGTTGATGCGTCTGACCAACCAGACCGGCGTCAGAGCCGCCCTGCTCGTACTCATCGAATGGAGGTCATTGAAATGGAGGTCAAGGTGACCTGGTGCGTGTTGTTGAGCGCGATTGGTGTTGACTTTTTCCGACAGGTGACGATCATCGCCGAAGCTTAGAGCGACCATTTTTTGCAGCTTGTCTGCCTCATTCGCAGCCCGAGAAACCCACGTCGTCGCCAAGTCAAAGGGAAACCTCTGCCTTGCGCTTCGATAGGACCGTGTGCTGCGCCTGTTCTGATCCCTCGGGACCGGCAAAGTTGGTCGGTATGACGACTTTCCGCCGCCATGCTTCATCACCAGCCGAGGGGAGATCAGGATCGGTCCATGAAAAAAGGGGAATCGAAACCGTCGACGTCAACATGTGGGTGGCTCGGTTGTGAGCAGCCATCGTCTGTCAGGGGACAGCACGAGATGGCAGGTGGAAGCCACGAGGTCGACGCTACCCAAGAAAGCACTCTCGGGGGAAATCATCCCATTTCCCCGACACTGGCCAAACGCGCTGTGGAGTCCTGCGAAACCGATCCGCGCGCGACGTCGAGGTCGAACATGTACCACGGCGCCAAGACGTGGAATCCGTTCAAGGGTTGCGGGTTCGACTGCGCGTACTGCGGACCTTCATTCCGGCTCCAAGCAAAGCGGCAGAAGCACAACTGCATGCGGTGCTACGAGTACGTCCCGCACTTCCACCCGGAACGTCTTGGCGAGATTCCGCCAGCCACGATTGTTTTCGTCTGCGGCAACGGCGACATAGCCTTCGCCTCCACGGATCAGATGGATGCCGTGATTGCGAGCGTTGCCGACTGGACCCGCCGCCATCCCCAGTCG
>Ga0265316_10006417_pt1 | contig 11236 bp, 10 predicted proteins | sample 4522metaG_FD_202092 | JGI IMG/M metagenome (GOLD analysis project Ga0265316, IMG submission 202092) | Rhizosphere microbial communities from Carex aquatilis grown in University of Washington, Seatle, WA, United States - 4-5-22 metaG | ecosystem: Host-associated > Plants > Roots > Rhizosphere >...
GCCTGCTGCTCATCGCGGCTCTGGCCCAAGCGCTGCTCACCCTCCTTGGCGCTGCCGCCGAAGACTGCGGCCTCGACCGCACCATGAAGGCCAACACCGTCAAACGACGAACCCACTCCCTCTTTCGCCAAGGGTGCTTCTGGTACGCATCCATCCCCGCCATGCCCAAGCCTCGCCTTGAGCTCCTCATGCGTTCCTTTCATCGCATCCTTGCCCAGCACGCCGTCTTTCAGCAGATCTTCGGCTTTATTTGAGGGGATCCTTCAGCGCGAACACGGTTTCGGGCTCGAGCTCCGGCTCGGGCGCCGTCTCGGGCTCGAGCTCCGGCTCGGGCGCCGTCTCGGGCTCGAGCGGCTCCCAGCCTGCCCCCACATCCACCGCGGCGCCTTCGGGCTCCTCCGGGGGCTCGGGTTCCATGCCCGTCGCCACGACGGACAGCGGGGCCGGTGCGCCATCGCAAGGCGGGGGTTCTGGCGCCGTGGCATCCGACGGAGGCGCCGCGGCCCCGCTCTCGGGCATCACCGTGAACATCAACGGCGTGACCGTCCCGAAAGAAAAAGTGGTCGCCTTCATTCACTTCGGTCATTCGAACATGGCCGGGCGCGGCGACGTTCCGCTCCCACTGCGTCCGTGGTTCTTCACGAACGCCGACCCTCACGGGTGGATCTTCTCGGCCAACGGCGCGTTCACCCCCTGCCTCGAACCGAATACCGCAGGCGACGGCACCAACAACATGGGAGCGCCGGGCCAGGTGACCCCCCTCGGCGGACCCGGGACTGCGCTCATCAAACAGGCGATCGCGATGGCGCCCGACTACTATTTCGTGTCCCTTGGATTCGGCCAGAGTTCGGCGTACTGCTCGGAGTTTCTCCCGGGACATCTCTACTACGATTCGCTGATCGCCGCGGCCAAGGCGATCAAAGGCAAGGTGACCTTCGGCGCAATCGTCGTGATGCTCGGCATCACGGAGCGCCACGGTACCGCCGCAGACATCACGGGCTACCCCAATTGCATCAATAGCCTCGTCACCCAAGTTCGAACGGACGTCGGCGAGCCAAATCTGCCGCTGCTGCTCACCGACTACGAAATGACCGCGACTGGAATGCTCGCCCCCACGCAGCCGTTTGCGCTGTCGATCATTCCTCAGATTCACATGGTGCCGACCGTGGTCTCCAACTCGGCGCTCGTTCCGACCGACGGCCTCGTCCTCGTCGACGACCACCACTTCAACCTCCAGTCCCACCAGATATGGACGCAGCGGGCACTCGACATCATGAAGGCCAACGGCTGGTTTCCCTGGAACTGATCGATCGGCGGACTTGGCCGCACTGCCAATGCGCCCACCACGAACGAAAAGCAGGCGATGGTATTTTCGAGCCATATCTTCCTCTTCTATTTCCTGCCGCTCGTTCTCTGCCTTTACTACCTGACGCCCCTGCGAGCGCGGACCGCGCTGATCGCCGTCAGTAGTTACGTGTTCTACGGATGGGCCAACCCCATCTGGGCGGCAATCATGTTTGTCGGTTCCAGCGTGGACTACTTTTGCGGCCTCGCGCTGCTGAGGCTCTCCGGCCTGCACGATGACGGGGGCCTTCCGCCCATCATCGGACCTGACGTGCGCCGTACGCGCGCGATGAAGGCGGTGCTCGTCGTCTCGATCGTGACGAATATGGGGTTGCTTGCCACGTTCAAGTACACCGGGTTCGTCTCCGAGAACGTGAACGCGCTGGGCCGCGCCCTCGGCCACGACGGCGCGTTGCTCCCTGTCCTGCACCTGGTCCTGCCCGTCGGGATCTCGTTCTACACGTTCAAGGCGATGAGCTATGCCATCGACGTGTATCGGGGAGACGCGCGCCCGATGCGCCGGTTTACCGACTACATGTGTTTCGAGGCGTTCTTTCCCGACCTCGTGGCGGGGCCCATCATTCGCTATGCGGCCCTCGAAGAGCAGATGCGATCTCGGCAGCATACGATCGAGAAGTTCGCCCGCGGAGCCGTCTTTTTCGCTTTCGGAATGGCCAAGAAAATTCTCGTGGCCAACGCGATGGCGCATATCGCCGACGCCGCTTTCGCCGCAGGTCCGCTGCGCGTGTACGACGCTTGGTTCGGCGTATTGGCGTACGCCTTTCAAATTTACTTCGACTTTTCCGGATATTCCGACATGGCTGTGGGGCTGGCCCTGATGATGGGCTTCGTCCTCGTGCAAAATTTCGATTCGCCCTACAAGGCCGACAGCATCACGGAGTTTTGGCGACGCTGGCATATCAGCCTGTCGACCTGGCTACGCGACTATCTTTACATTCCGTTGGGCGGCAATCGGAAGGGTGCTTCGAGAACGTACGTCAATCTGATGGCGGTCATGCTGCTCGGGGGACTCTGGCACGGCGCCAGCTGGAACTTCGTTGTCTGGGGCGGCATCCACGGCGGCATGCTCGCAGCGGAGCGGGCCGGCGGCAAGGACACCTGGTACCGCCGCCTGCCGCGGGGCGCTCGGGTGGCGTTGACGTTTGGCACGGTCTGCCTTTCATGGGTGTTCTTTCGCGCGAAGACACTCGCCGAGGCGAGCTCGTATTTGCGGTCGCTCTCGGGGCTCGCGGCGCCGACGGCTGCAGCCGACTCGATAGCCGGCATCGTCTACACGCCGTACCATGCTGCGATGTTCATCGTCGCGGCGATCGTCGTCTGGGCGATGCCGAACACTTGGGTGTTCACCGAACGCCTCTCGGTGGGGCGCGCCGCGGGCGGCATGGCGCTCTTGTTTCTGGCTGTCTTGATGATGTGGACGCAGACCACCAACCCTTTCCTTTACTTCCAGTTCTAAAGACGGTCTCGCTGACTCTTGTCTGCGCGCGACATGAACCGATTCCTGCCCACTGCTCCGCTCGACGGAGCCCAACCCGATTCCCCGTCACCGAGAGGCGGACCTACGGATCCGTCCCACGACGCGAAGCTCAGGCGCGGCATCCTCGAAACCCGTAGCTCGCGGGGTGTTACGGTGGGGATCACCGTGTGCTTTCTGGCGCTCATTTATGCGGTACCCCTCGGCCAGGCGTGGCTCGAAAGGACCAGGGGCGAAGACTCGCCGATGCTCGATCTCGCGCGACATGCGCCGACCTCGGAGCGCCTGCGTCACTTCGAGGACGACGTAGAGCAAGCTTCGTACGCGAAGGACTTCGTGCAGCCGCACCTGCAAGCGCTCTTGACTCGTTTTGGACGCGTGGGCAACAAGAGGGCCGTCGTGGGACTCGGAGGCTGGCTCTATTACGCGCCCGGAGTTGCGCATCTCGGGGGCCCGGGGTTTCTCGGCGAAGATGCGATCCGGGCTCGCGAGAGAGCGGCGCTCGACCGTGGCGAGCCCGCCATCCACGCCGACCCGCGGCCGGCCATCGTCGACTTTCGCGCGGCGCTTAGCAAACGTGGAATCCGCCTCATCCTCTTTCCTGTTCCTGACAAGGCCATGTTGCAGCCGCTCGAGCTGCATGGGCGGCCGTCGAGTGGCCCGCCGGGCCTGCCCGTCCCGCGAAATCCGGATTGGGCTCGTTTCGTGAGCGAGATGCGCGAGGCGGGGGTCTTCGTGTTCGACCCCGCGCCGCCGGTGTTGCGCCCTGGCGAGGGGCCCCACTTTTTGGTGCAGGACACCCACTGGACCCCCGAATGGATGGAGGACGTTGCGGGCCAGCTGGCCACGTTCGTCCGAGTCGTCGCTGCCCTCTCGCCGCCCGAGGCGCCGGCGCCGTTCTCGGCGATCGACGCTACGGCGGAAGCCCTCGGGGACGTGGCCGCGATGCTCAAGCTTCCCGACAATCAGACTATTTTCGCACCCCAGCGCGTGACGATTCACGAAGTTCACGACAAGACCGGCGCACCCTGGAAGGCCGATGAGAGCGGCGAGGTGCTTCTTCTCGGCGACAGCTTCACGAACGTTTTCTCGATGGAACCGATGGGCTGGGGAACGTCGGCGGGCTTTGGCGCGCAGCTCGCGCGCGCTCTCGGTCTGGGCGTGGACGTCATCGCCCAGAACGACTCCGGCGCGTTCGCGACGCGCGAGGCCCTCGCGCGCGCCCTCGAGGCTGGAGAAGATCGCCTCGCCGGCAAGAAAGCCGTCATTTGGGAATTTGCCTCGCGCGAGCTCTCCGTTGGCGACTGGAAGCCCGTCGACTGGAACGTCTCGGCCGTGCGGGAGGCGCCCTGAGGTGCAAAAGGGCAATATCCTCGTAACCGGCGCGGCGGGCGTCATGGGATCGCGCCTCGTGCGCCGCTTGGTCGAGAGCGGATTCAAGGTGCGGGGCTTGGTCCTGCCGGGGGATCCGTTGCGCTCCGGACTCGAAGGGATGGGATGCGACACGCGGGAGGGCGACGTCTCCATCCGGGAGTCGTTGGCTAACGTCTGCGACGGTATCGACACCGTCTACCACCTGGCGGCCGTCATCATTTCGCACGATCCTACGGTGTTTCGGCGGGTCAACCTCGAGGGTACGGCCAACATGGCCACCGCGGCGGCGGCGGCGAACGTGCGCCATTTCGTATATGTCTCCTCCGCGTCGGTCACTTACCCGCGCCGCACTCCCTACGCCGAGTCGAAATTCGAAGCCGAGCAGATCGTGCGAGGCACCCGAGGCTTCGAGCACACGATCGTGCGGCCCACGCTGGCGTACGACGAGTCCGGCGGCCTCGAGGTGCGCATGTTTCTCGAGTACCTGCAGCGCTTCCCCGTCGTTCCGTTCATCGGTACGGGCCGGGCCATCAAGCGCCCGGTGTGGACCGGGGACATCGTCGACGGGCTGCTTCGCCTCGCAGGCAATCCGGTTGGCTACGGAAAGACCTACAACTTCAGCGGCTCCGAGCCGATCGCGATCGCCGATCTCGCACACTTGATGTTGCGCCATCACGGCGCGGATAGGCCGTTTCTTCCGATCCCGGTGCCGCTGTGCCGAGCCGTTGCGCGCCTTTCGGGCCTCTTCATGCAACGGCCGCCGTTGACGACGAACGCGATCGCGGGAGTGATTTACGACGCCGATCTCGACCCTGCCGAGGCGATGCGCGATCTCGACTTTCGACCCATCGGCGTCCACGACGGCTTTCGCCGCTGCTTTCCGATGGCGCCATCCCAGCGTCATGCTCCACACGACACGTCCGCGCCCGAACCGTCTTTCCATGGTGAAGGATCCCTCCGATGAAAACGCGCTCCGCAAACGTCACGAGGTGTGCCCTTGCCCTTGCCCTCACCATCGCGGGCGCGTCTTGCGCGACCCTCACCGGCGCACCGCCGAAGGGATCCGAAGACGCTCCTTCCGAAGAGGCCGCGGCAGCCATGAAGGCCGTGGGCCAAAGGCTGAATGCGACCATCGTTTGGTCGAGCTCGCGTCTCGGCAATCACAAGCTTTTCACGATGCGGGCCGACGGCACCGACGTGAAGCCCATCACCGAAGGCGAGGAGGTCGACTGGTTTCCCCGCTTTTCGCCAGACGGCACGAAGATTCTCTTCTGCCGGAGCAAGAAGGGCTGGGTCAGCGAGCGAGACGCGAACGACAGCGACAAATGGGACATTTTCACCATTGGCCCGGACGGGGCCAACCCGACCCGGGTCGTCGAAAGCGCCAGCTGGGGCACCTGGCTGGGTCGCGACGAGATCATCTTCGTGCGCGGGACCAAGATCTTTCGCACGAAGCTCGGATCGGGCAAAGAGACCTAGGTCATGGACAGCGCCGGCGTCGCGTCGCTTGGCGGAGCGCTCCTTCAACAGCCGGAGATGTCGCGAGACGGCAAATACATCGCGATTACCCTTCGCGGCTCGAAGCGCGAAACGGGAATCTGGGACATCACCAACAAGAGCTGGACGAAGACGGGCGATGGCTGCCAAATCAATTGGCTCCCCGACGGAAGCGGTATTTATTGGGTCAATCCGACGGGCAACGGTGGAAGCGAAGTCTTTCGCATGCCCATCAAGGACGGCAAGCCCGCGAAGGAACTGTCCGACGACGAAGGCAGGCTGATGGACATGCCGGGGCGCCGCTCCCACGAGTACTTTCCGGAGCTTTCGGCCGATGGAAAGTGGATGGTCTGGGGCATCACGCAGCGGGGCCACGATCACGACACTGCGGACTACGAAATCTACTTGTGGCAGCTGGGGACGCCTGCGGAGAGCGCCGTACGGCTCACGTACCATTCATCCAACGACCGTTGGCCCGACATCTTCATCCATTCGAACGCGGCGACCCAATAGACGCCATGGCGGGTTCTGTTCATTCTTCGCCGAAACAAGCCGGCGGGCGACGCATCGGGGTCCTCGGGGCCGGCGGGTTTCTCGGGTCTCATCTCGTGCCGGCGGTACTCGCGCGTGTGGATTGCGAGATCGACGCCGTCGACATCCAGTTTGGCAAGCTCGAGACGTCCGATCCGCGTGTGCGACGGCTCGCGATGCGTGTCGAGGATCCGCGAACCATCACCGAGACGGTCGAACGATGCGACGTCCTTCTCTCGCTCACCGCGTTGTGCAATCCGGCGCTCTATGCCACGAGACCGCTCGACGTCATCGACGCGAGCTACACGGACCTCGTCCCACTCGTCAAAGCGTGCGCCGCTCGGGGAAGGAGGCTCGTCCACTTCTCCACGTGCGAGGTGTACGGCCGCGCTGCACTCGACGCCAGAGCCCAGCCCATGCACGAAATGAGCGAGGAGCACACGGGCTTCTTCTTGGGGCCGGTGGATCGAGAGCGGTGGACGTACGCCTGCGCCAAGCAGCTTCTCGAGCGGGTGATCTGGGCGCACGGGCGGCACGGCGACCTCGATTTCACGATCGTCCGCCCCTTCAACGTCATCGGTGCGCGTATGGACTTTCTGCCGGGCGTCGATGGAGAGGGCGTTCCGCGTGTCCTGGCCTCATTCATGAATGGCCTCTTGCGAGGCGAGGAGCTGCGTCTGGTGGGCGGCGGCGCCCATCGCCGTTCGTTCATCTCCGTGGAAGACTTCGTCGACGCCATCGTCCGCGTCATCGAGCGTCCGGCCGCGTGCCGTCACGAGATCATCAACGTCGGGAATCCCGCCAACGACGTTTCCATCCGCGACCTCGGCGCGCAGCTAGCGCGCGCCTTTGCTCTTCGAGTGCCGGGCGGCGCGCCGGCGCGCTTCCGGGATGTTTCCGCCTCGGAGCTCTACGGGGAAGGCTACGACGATACCCCGGAGCGGATTCCCGATATCCGGAAGGCTCGTCGCCTTCTCGATTGGCTTCCCCAAGCGACGATGGCAGAGATGCTTCCTGGGATCGTCGACGACTACGTCGTCCGGTATGGCCACGTCGTGAATTCACCAGGCGCGCGCGTCCGGCGCGTGGGCGACCGATGAAGGTCGTCGTCGTCATTCCCGCTTACAACGCTGCGCGCCACATCCGCTCGGTGATCGAACGCGTTGCGGCGAGCGCGCCGGAGGGGCTCGACCGAATCGTCGTCGTCAACGACGGAAGCTCCGACGCGACGCTCGCCGAGGTGGCGGCAGCGGGCCCCGCGTCCTCCCGCATCGAGCTCGTCGATCGACGCCGCAACGGCGGATACGGCGCCGCCATGAAAGACGGTCTGAATCGCGCGCGAGTTCATGGCGCGGAGGTCGTTGCGTGCATCCACGCGGACGGCCAGTATAGCCCCGAGGTCTTGCCTACCCTTTTGGCACGGATGACGTCGCGGCGAATCGATCTCCTTCAAGGTTCGCGCATTGCGCCCGGGACCGCGCTTTCCGGGGGAATGCCCATGTACAAGTACCTTGCGAATGCAATCTTGAATCGCATCGAGAACCACACGCTCGATCTCGGAATGACCGACTACCACAGCGGGTACCTTCTTTACGGGCCGCACGCGCTGGCGCTGCCCTTTCGCGAATTCTCCGACAGCTTCGATTTCGACCTGGAGGTCATCGCTTCTGCCCGCGCCCACGGATTGTCGATCGCGGAGGCTGGAATCCCGACGCACTACGGTGACGAAATCTCGCACCTGCGCCCGCTTTCTTATGGGCTCCGAGTCCTTCGGGTCATGTGGAAATATAGGAGGGGTCGATATGCCCCGACATGATTGTTTCGGATGTCCGCGGCCAAGAGGACGGCGATTCGCCGGGACGTCGTTCGTCGGAGGCCTATCGTTCTTCGCCGCGTGCCAGGCCGGACCCGCCAGATTCCCATGGCCAGCGGGCGGCGCTCACGTGCCGGCCGAGCATGCAGAGGTCCACACGCTGAACGATGGCTACGACCGGACGCGGTCGGGCGCGCTGGTCCGCGAAGTCGATCGACCGACGCGAGCCGCGCTCGACTACGCGGCGTACCACGCGAATTTCATGATTGCCGACCTGCCTCCGGAGGCGGCTTCTCCGCCACCGTCACAGACGGCGCCGGATGCGTCGAAACCCTTTCGCGGCCTCCTCGACAAGACCACGCTCACGGGTGACGTGAAGAGGACCGCGCTTACGGATACCGAGCGAGCCCACCCGCTTGCTTTCGCACCTGCCGTCGAGTTCGTTCACTCTCGGAGCGTGCCAGGGGTGGAGGGGCTCGAAGACGTCGGACGGGCAGTCCGCGCCGAGAGCTGGGGGTTGCCCCATGCGCCGGAAGCGACGAGCCAGAGTGTCACGGAGATGTTCGTCCATTCGCAAGGGACTGCCGGCTCGGCCGAGATCTGGGTCAAGATCGAGTTCGTGCCCTGGTTTCATGCCTTTCGTGACTTGCCGGATCAAGATGGCGACGGCTTTCCCGAGATATACGGCCGCGTGCGGGCCGACATCGGCGCCGGCGCGGCAGCCGCGATCGAAGTCCTGGGGCGCGACTACATGGAGCACGTCCTCACTGGCGCCGAGATCAAGGCGTGGGCAAACCAGCTCTCGTCGTATTGGTATCCGTCGTTCAACACGGACCTCATCGCGCCCGGCGCGCAGTGGCCCGACGAGCGAACAGAAGCCGACATCAAGCGCGAGCTCGGCGGCCACGTCTTTCCGGCGCCCGCGGTCGTGCTGCGTGGCAAGCCACAGGGGCGAGCCACATACGACGTCTTCCTCGTCAAACCGCGGGAGTGCGCGAGCGCGCCGTGCGACACGGTCGCCGGACGGGCCCCGAATCCGGCCGCTCCGCACGACACCGTCCATCTGGCGAAGACCCACCCGACACCTCGCGTCCAGACGACCGTGGACACGGTGACTCGCGAGCTGACGGAGCTCGGCGCGGGCTCCTGGGCGAAATGGATCGAGCGAGTCGCGCCTCTGCACGAGGCGATTCGTGCTCGCCTGCGGTCGATGCCGGCCCCGATCAAGGCATTCGCCGGGGCAGATGGCTTTCTATTTTATCGAAACGGCCTCGAGCTCGTGACCGGCGGCGACCTCGAGGAGCAACGCGCTGGGAAAAACCCTTTGCCGGTCATCCTCGAGTTCAAGAAGGAGCTCGAATCGCACGATGTCGACTTCTTGTTCGTTCCGGTCCCGACGAAGGAGGAGATTTTTCCCGACGAGGTCGACCCGCGGTACAAGGCGCTGGCCGGGCAGATCATCAACCCGTACCTTCGTAAATTCGAACTGAGCCTCGCCAAAGCGGGCGTCGAGGTCGTCGACCTACTCCCTCCATTCTTGTCAGCTCGTGCGGCCGTCGACGCAGGCGAGCAAGAGGCGCTTTACCAACATCAGGACACCCACTGGAGCGACCGCGGGCTGCGTTTGGCAGCAGACATCATCAGCGCACGGATCAAGCAGTACCCCTGGTACCACGAGGTCCGAGGCGCGGCGGCAACCGAAGTCTTCACGAGCCGCGAGACATCGGTCACGCGATTCGGCGATTTGCATTCGCGTCTGCCTGAGGCGGCAAAGAAGCAGTACCAGCCGGAAAAGCTCGTGGCACACCAAGTGTTCACTTCGAATGGTATGGCGTACGACGACGACCCCGAGAGTCCGATCGTGGTCTTGGGGGACAGTTTCACGGGCGTCTACGAGCTCACCGACGCCGAACACTCTGGCGTGTCGGCGCACATCGCCAAGAACCTGTCGTTACCCGTGGATCTCGTCATGAGCTACGGAGGAGGCCCCAACGTCCGTGAAAAGCTCCTTCGGCGCGGAAAGGACGCGCTCGCCGCCAAGAAGCTCGTCGTCTGGATCATGACGGACCGAGATCTGTACAACTACTGGGATGACTGGGCGCCCCTCGGGAAGAAGTGATGCGTTTTGGTCTGACCGCGGTCCTTGGAATTCTCGCTCACCTCTCCCTCTCGCATTGCCACGACTCGCGCGAGCTGTCGCCGGCGCCGGCCGCGCGGTCTTTGCTGACGCTTGCGGGCACCGTGCACGAAGTGTCCCCCGGCGACGCGCGACGCGCCGAGGCCGAGCTGGGGCGCGTCTCCGCGCTCGTTCGGAAGGCGTTCGACGACGCGCGATCGCACGACCCGAACGCGTCGCCGGTCGCGGCCCTGAACGAGGTCGTGTTCGGCGCCCTCGGATTCGTTCGAGAGGTGGAAGACACGAGTCTAGAGTTCGTTCTCTTGCCTTTGGTCCTCAGAAACCGACGCGGCAACTGCGTCGGCCTGGGCACCATGTACCTGGCGCTCGGTGAGATGCTCGGCTTGTCCGTGGAGGGCGTTCTGCGTCCGGGCCACTTCTTCGTACGAATACGCGAGGGGGCACGGGTTCGAAACGTGGAGCTCTTGCGAAAGGGCGAGGAGATGCCCGATAGCTGGTACGAATCCCGGTTTCCCATTCCGACTGGAAGCGGAGGGGCGTACGGTCGCGGCCTATCGCTCCCTGAGGTTCGAGGCGTCGTCGAGTACGACATCGGCAACGAGCGCAGGCGTCGAGGTCGGGTGATAGAAGCCCGCACCGCGTACGAACAATCGACGCGCGACTTTCCCGACCTGGGCGAGGCGCGAGCGAGCTTGGGCGCGATGCAGCAACTGCTTGGCGCGCTCGACGAAGCGGAAGTCAGTTATCGGGCTGCCCGGCGCTCGAACCCAGTGCTTCCGGGGCTCGAGCAGAATGTCGAGCTCCTGGAGCGCGAAAGGGCCGCCGTTCGGTGAGAGTTCCGTCGCGTCGGTGACCGCGAACGAGTCCGTTCCCGCGCGGCCTCTCGGCGAAGGCTTGGCGATCGACCATCCGCCAGACGCGTGCAAGCTTCTGTTTCAATGTAACCGCTGCACGGAGAGGCGGTCTTTCACGCGTCGCGATTTGGGTCCAAGTTGCGCCGCATGACGAAGGCGACGGAAGCGAAGTGGGTAGAGCGCGTCGGGGA
>Ga0265316_10006420_pt1 | contig 11234 bp, 4 predicted proteins | sample 4522metaG_FD_202092 | JGI IMG/M metagenome (GOLD analysis project Ga0265316, IMG submission 202092) | Rhizosphere microbial communities from Carex aquatilis grown in University of Washington, Seatle, WA, United States - 4-5-22 metaG | ecosystem: Host-associated > Plants > Roots > Rhizosphere >...
TGTCCTTCTTGCGGGCTGCCGTCCACTGGCGGCCACCGCGCTCGGCACCCCGCAGGATGCGGCCAATCAGCTTGGACCAGCGCTCGCCTTCCTCCGCCTGGTTGGGCGCGGCGGCGGCTGTGGTCGCACTGTCAGGCTCGCTGGCGGTGCCCGACTCGGCCTCGTAAGCCTTGCGGAAGTTGTCGGGGGTCGGCTCCAGCCTCTGTTCGGCCAGGCGGCGCAAGGCGGCTTTGGCCAGTTGGGCGGGTGGGGGCGATGGGGTCGTCGGGGGCGTGCTCATGGGTCAGCGGTGGGCGCCCATCACCTTGGGAAGCAGGTCGTGGGCGGCCAGCACCGTGGCGCTGCCAGCGGTGGACTGCACCGGGCCAGACTGGGTGTCGATCAGCCACTGTTCGACTTGCGATGCGGGCATGGGACGAGCGTACAGGAAGCCCTGGCAGATGTGGCAGCCCAGGTTGTAGAGCACTTCCATCTGCGATGCTTTTTCCACGCCTTCGGCGATCACGCGCAGCCCCAGGGCCCGCGCCAGCGCGATGATGGCCGACACCACCGCCGAGCTTTGCGGCGTGTCGCCCAGGTCGCGCACGAAGGAGCGGTCGATCTTGAGTTCGCTGATCGGCAGCGAGGTCAGGTAGGCCAGCGACGAATACCCGGTGCCGAAGTCGTCGATGGAGATCTCGGTGCCCAACTGGTTGAGGCGGTGCAGCGAGGGCACGACGCCCTGCAAGTCCTTCATCAGCCCGGTTTCGGTGATTTCCAGCTCGATGCAGCGGGGCGACACGCCCCGGGCCGCGAGGATGGCCTCGATCTTCTCAACCAGGTCGCTTTGCTCGAACAGGCGCGAGGGCAGGTTGACCGCGATCGAGGCGTCGAAGCCGAAGGACTTCTGCCACTCGGCGGCCTGGCGCGCGGCCTCGTCGATGGCCCACAAGCTCATCTGGTTGATCAGACCGGTGGCCTCGGCCAGCGGGATGAAGTCGCCCGGTGGCACGAGCTGGCCGTTGCGGTTCCAGCGCATCAGCGCTTCGGCGCCGACCATGCGGTTGGTGCGCACGTCGATCTTGGGCTGGTAGTGCAGCACCAGCTCGTTGCGCTCCAGGGCCTTGTGCAGGGCGGTGTCGAGGTCGAGCCGCACGCGGCCCTTCGACGCCAGTTGCGGGTCGTGCAGTTGCGCGGTGTTGCGGCCCTGGCTCTTGGCCAAGTCCATGGCCACATCGGCATTGCGCAGCAGGTCGGCCACGTTCAGGCCGTGGGCCGGGAACAAGGCCACGCCCACGCTGGCGGTGATGAAGCATTCCTGGCCGGCCACCATCATGGGTTCGCGCAGCGCATTGAGCAGCACGTGGGCGGTGTCCATGGCCTCGCGCTCGTTGGCGACTTCGGGCAGCAGCACGACGAACTCGTCTGCGCCCAGGCGCCCCACGGCTTCCAGGGTGCGGTGCACGCGCTGGCCATTCATGTCCACGCTGCCTTCGAGGATCTGCTCGCAGTGGCGCACGCAGCCGCGCAGCCGGCGCGACACCTCGATGAGCAGTTCGTCGCCTGCGTGGTGCCCCAGGTTCTCGTTGATGACCTTGAAGCGGTCCAGGCCGACCTGCAACAGGGCCACGCAGTGGTTCAGGCGCTTGGCGTGTTCGATGGCGCGCTCGCTGCGCCAGAAAATCTGGCGGCGGTTGGGCAGGCCGGTGAGCACGTCGAAGTTGGCGAGGTGCTTGATCTTGTCTTCGGCAACGCGGCGGTCGGTGACGTCCTGAACGATGCCGGTGTAGCCGATCAGGTTGGCCAGCTCATTGAACTCCGGCTCCGCCTCGATGTGAAGGATGCGCAGGCGGCTGTCGGTCAGCTTGACCTGGATGTCGTTGCACAAGATGGTGCCGTGGTCCAGCACCTCGTGGAGGATGCGCAGGAAGCCGCGGCGCTCCTCGGCCGGCATCATGCGCACGAAGTCGCGGATGCCCAGCCGGTCGGTGGCGCCCAGACCGAACACGCGCAGGCCTTCGACCGAGAAGGCGATGTCGCCGAGGCCCTTGCGCCAGTCGAAGCTGCCCATGCGGGCGAGGTCTTGTGCGCGCGCCAGCTTGGATTTGCTGCGTTCCAGCTCGTGGCGGGTGCGCGAGGCACGCAGCAGGTAACGCAATCGGCCCGACAGCAGGCTCCATTGCGTGCACTTGACGAAGAAGTCGGTGGCGCCGGCCTCGTAGGCGCGGGTGATGGAGGCGTCGTCGTCCAGGCCGGTCAGCATCAGCACGGGCACGGACTCGTAGCCCGGCATCTGGCGCAGTTCCTGGCAGGTGGCAAAGCCGTCCAGGCCAGGCATCACGGCGTCCAGCACCACCACATCGGGCAGCCAGTCGGCCATCATCTGCAGCGCCTGCTCGCCGGAGCTGGCTTCGGTGATGGCAAAGCCGCGGTCGCGCAGGGCGATCGAGGTCAACAGCAGGTTGACCTCGTCGTCATCGACCAGCAGCACGCGAGGTTGCTCTTCGTGGTCGTGCGGCGCGATGGCCGAGCCCAGATTCATCGCTCGGACTCCAGCAACAGGCGCAGGCCTGCAAGCACCCGCTCGGTTTCGGCGGGGATTTCGCGGATGCGATCGCTCAAGTCTTCACCGGTCTGACGCCTGATCATGGTCTCGATTTCGGCACACAGTTGTGACAACTTGAGCGCGCCGATGCTGGCCGAGGAGGACTTGAGTGTATGCGCGACATGCACGATCGCGGCAGTGTCGTTGACGTTGAAAGCATCCTCCAATTGGGGCAAGAGCCTGCCCACGGAGGTTTCGAAGGCTTTGCCCACACGCTCGAAGAGGCGGTTGTCGCCACGCGGGTCGAGCTCGCGCAGGCGCCGCAAGGCCTCGGCGTCGAAGATGTCGTCGGGGTGAAGGGCGCTGGCCACGGCCACCTTGGCATCGAAGGCGAAGTTCGTGGCGGCCGGTGCGGCCGGGGGCGTGACCCCGGGGGGGGCGTCGTTTGCCTGTGCTTGTCCTGGCCCTGGCGCATCGCTGGTGGCGGTGCCTGGCGTGGGTGCGAGGAAGGGCGGCGGCAGGGGCGCGACGGTCAGGCCCGATGCGGGCGCGAAGGTGGCGACAGGCTCGGTCTGAGGCCCTGGCGGCGACATCGGCAAGTCGCTCAAAGGACGGGGCACGTCCAGCAGGCCCATGGGCACGGTGATGGGCTCGTGGGCCTCGTTCAGGTCGCTGGATGGCGCGGGGAGGGCGGGCGTGGCAGCGGGCGCGGCGGCGGCAACAGCCGCAGGAAGCTTGGCCACCGCGGCCTCGGCTGGCGCGCCGGTGTCGACGAAGTCTGCTGGCAAACCTTCGGCTTGCGTGTGCTCGACCAGCACCTTGAGCAACTGGCTCTGGCGGAAGGGCTTGGAGAGGTAGTCGTCGAAACCCACGCTCAGGAAGCGCTGCTCGTCGCCTTCCAGGGCGTTGGCGGTCACGGCGATCACCGGGGTGTCCGACGGGGTCAGGAAGGTGAAGCGGTTGTTCGAGCCGCGGCGGAACCAGCTCAGTGCCTCGACGCCGTCCATGCCGGGCATCTGGATGTCCATGAGCACGAGGTCAAAGCGCTGCTCGCCCAGGCGGCGCAGGCCTTCGAGGGCCGAGGAGGCCACGCGCACCTCGCAGCCCAGGCGCTTGAGCATCTGGCTGCAGACTTCCTGGTTGACCGGGTTGTCTTCCACCACGAGCACGGCCTTGTTGAGGCGGGGCACTTCCTGGAGGTGATCGCCGCCCAGCTCGGCCGAGATGCCCAGGATGGCCTGACGCAGTTCGGCCTTGCGCAGCGGCTTGGGCACGAAGCGCTGGAAGCCGACGTCCTGGGCGCGCTTGACATCGTCCGGCGAGGACACCGAGGACAGCAGCACCATCTTGAGGTTGCGGTAGCGCCCGCTGGTGCGCAGGGCCTCGGCCAGGCCCAGGCCGTCGAGCTCGGGCATGTTCATGTCCACCAGGGCGAGGTCGAAATCGGCGTCCTGGCTGGGGTGGGCCATCAGGATGGCCAGGGCCTCGCGGCCATTGGCGGCTTGCGTCACGTTCATGCCCCAGGCATTGAGCATGTTTTCGATGACAGTGCGGTTGGTGTCGTTGTCATCGACCACCAGCACGTTGAAGGAAGGCATCTTGGGCTCTTCCAGCATGGCCATGTCGATCTGGGTGTCGCCGACGCGCACGGGCACGCGGAACACGAATTCCGAGCCCACGCCCGGCGCGCTGTGCGCCTCGATGCGCCCGCCCATCAGCTCGACCAGCTGCTTGGAGATGGCCAGACCCAGGCCAGTGCCGCCGTAGCGGCGCGCCATGCCCACATTGGCCTGCACGAAGGCGCTGAACAGGCGCGGGATGACGTCGCTGGGGATGCCGATGCCGGTGTCGCGCACCATGAATTCCAGCTCGACCGGTGCGTGCAAGTCGGCCTCGTTGGCGATGACGTTGCCGCCGAGGGCGCGGCGGATGTCCACCACCACCTCGCCATGCTCGGTGAACTTGATGGCGTTGGCCACCAGGTTGGTGAGGATCTGACGCAGGCGCAGCGGGTCGCCGTGGATGACGCTGGGCAGGCCGGGCTGCTCGCGGAAGCTCAGCTCCAGGCCCTTTTCGTGGGCGCGCGGGGCCATCAGCTCCAGGGTGTCTTCCACCAGGGTGCGCAGCACGAAGTCGCTGTTGGCCAGCTCCAGCTTGCCGGCTTCGATCTTGGCGAAGTCCAGGATGTCGTTGATGATTTCCAGCAGGCTCTCGCCCGAGCGGTACACCGCCTGCGCAAAACGGCGCTGCTTGTCGTTGAGTGGCGTGCCCAGCAGCAGCTCTGTCATGCCCAGGATGCCGTTCATGGGCGTGCGGATTTCGTGGCTCATGTTGGCCATGAACTGGCTCTTGGCCTGGCTGGCGGCCTCGGCGAGGTCGCGGGCGCGTTGCAACTCCAGCGCCTGGCCGTGGTCGTCGGTGACGTCCGACACCAGGCCGTAGATGCGGGCCTGGCCGTCGGGCAGGTGACGCGTGCGGGTGCGGTGGCGAACCCAGCGCAAGCCCTTGCCGGGCACCTGCATGCGCAGCAGGGTGTCGGTGGGCTGGCCGGCGTGCTCCAGGGCTTCTTGCTCGGCCAGCGCTTCGGCGTCTTCGGGCACGATCAGGGCGCGCACGCTGCCCGGCTTGGCCACGATGTCATCGCCCGTCATGCCCAGCAGGTCGTGGGTGCGCGGGCTCAGGTAGATGAAGTTGGTGCGGTCTGCGGTGGACACGTAAACGGCATCGTCCATGGACTCGACCAGCTCGCGGAAGCGCCGCTCGGACTCCTCCAGGTCGGCGCGGGCCTGGCGCGAGGCCGTGATGTCGCGCACCAGCGAAATCAGCAGGCGAGGGCGGCCATTGCTGTGGCGCAGCGCGAAGTGCCGCGCGTTGACGAAGCGCTCGCCTTCGTCGCCCACCCAGGTGAAGTCGTGCTCGACCGTCTGGCCGGTTTCCACGGCCTCTTGCATGTGCGGCTGGGCGTGGCTCAGCACCGACTTGCCCAGCGCCTGCTCGATGGAGCGCCCGACCACGCGGTCGCGCTGCAGCTTGAATTCGATCTCGGTGTAGCGGTTGATGGCCACCACGTTGAGGTTGACCGGGTCCAGCACGAACAGGCTGACCGGCAGGTTGCCCAGCAGGGCTTCGAGGAACTCGCGTTCCTGGTCGCGCACATGCTCCTGGCTCTTGCGTTTGGTGATGTCGTTGAACAGGCAGACGTACTGGCTGCGCCCGCCCGACTCGTCGAGCATCTGGATGGCGTCGATTTCACCCCAGTAACGCGTGGTGGTGCCCGTGCCGGGGCGGCCGGCTTCGTAGGACAGGCGGAAGGGCACGCCGCGCGACAGTTGGCTGTCCAGCTCGGTCACGACCTCACCGTCCGACACCTCTTGCGCCAGCAGCTCGGTCAGGCGACGTCCCACCACACGGGCTTCGTCCCAGCCGGTCAGGGCCACGAACGCGGAGTTGATCCACTCGATGGTGCCGTGGCGGTCGGTGATGGCCACGCCAGCGCTGATGCGCGAGGCCACCAGGGCCAGTCGCCCAAGGTGCTCCGCGTGGCTGGCCATGCGCGCCAGATTGGCCTCGCGCTGGGCGACGAAACCCAGCTGGATGGCCGCGACGTCGAGCACGGGCTCCAGGTCGGGGTGGGCGTGGCGCGGGTCGTCGAACTCCAGCAGGGCCAGCGGCCAGCCATCGATGGCGATCGGCAGGGCCAGCACGCGCCGCGTGGCGGCGTCGCGCCAGGGCGTGGGCGCTGCGGGCAGGGGCGCATCCGCCGCGCCGCGGGGTGTCAGGTGGGGCGTCAGGTCGGAGAGCACCGCGCGCAGGCTCACCAGGCTCTGGCCCAAGGGGCGGTCGTCGCGGTGGGTGGTGGCGATGCTGCTGACGTCGATGACGTCACCGCTGTCGGGACCACCGTCGGTCCAGGGGCGCAGGAGCGCCGATTCGCCGTTCCAGCCCTCGACGCGCAGGGCGATCCAGGCGCGGGAGCCCAGGTGGCCGTGCAGCGCCTCACCCACTCGGTGCATGGCTTGGGCGAGCGTGGTGGCGCTGCGCGCATCTTCGGCGACCTGGCGGACCAGAGGCAGGAGGCGGGCCTGGCGCTCGGCGCGTTGGAGCGCCTCCAGGTTGTCCGATGCGTCGAGTTGCGGCACGGTGGTGGGGGCGCGGTCGTGGTCGGCGCGCATCTCTTTGGCCACGGGCGTGGTCGTGCGTGCCTGGGCAGGCAGGTGGCGTGCGGTCGCGGCAGAGCCCTGGGCGGCGCTGGCGGAGGCTTGCGGCACGGTCGTGGGCACGGACGATGCCGAAGAGGACGGCGAGAAAGACGGGAATTGCGATGCCGGCGCAGGCGCATTGCGCATGGGCGCACCGTCGCGCGGCTCACGGCGCCGGCTGGCCAGGTAACCAATGCCCGACGATGCCAGCACCGCCAGCGCCAGGCCAGCGCCGGCAGGGCCCCAGACAAAGCCTGCGGCCGACAAGGCGGCCAGGGCCAGCATCAGGGTCAGGGCTTTCCAAGGTGTGCGCATGGATGCGTTGGTATGACAAAGGCCGGAAAAATGCACCGGCGGCTGCATGCAAATCAATGCTTCCCGACGGAAAATGTTGCGGGAATAAGGTGACAATCGTCAGAAATCTCACGAACTTTAACGTGATCGTGAAAAGCGGAGCCAGCAGAAGAAACCCCGTTTCATCCCTCCTTACAATCTTTTGAATGCAAAGCCCTCACGATTTGTCATCCGGTTTGGATGCCGCCAAGCGGCAGATTCACGCCGGAACCGGATTCTGGTGGGCAGCGGGTATCTTGGTGCTGCTCGGGCTGGTCCTGACCGAAGCACCTGCGTGGGCCCATGTGCTGGCTGCGGGGGTGTGGGTACAGGGCGTGTGGCTGGCGCGCATCTGGCAGCAGCAGGTGCAGCGACCGCCGCTGGATGCCCCGGTGGCAGAAATCACACCGACCCTGCACGAAATGCCTGTGGCGTCCGACACACAAAGCCCTGAAGCCAACCCTGCCGAGACCGAGCTTGGCGCTGAAGTCGCCCGCGATGTCGAGCAGGACATGCTGCGTTATGCCTTGTCACACGACCTGCGCGCGCCGCTGCGCGTCATCGACGGCTTCACCCGCATCGTCAAGGAAGATTACGGTCGGCACCTGGACCGCTTGGGCCAAGACCACTTGGAGCGCGTCCTGGCGGCCTCGGCCCGCATGAACGGCATGATCGACGCTGTCCTGGCCCAGGCGCAATTGGCCGGTGCCTGCCTGGCCCGCGAAGACGTTGACCTCAGCGCCCTGGCCCGCGAGGTGGGGGCCGAGTTGTTGGCTTTGCAGACCGACGCACACAGCGTGCAATTGCAGATTGCCAACGGGCTGCGTGCGCAAGCCGACGCGCAACTGGTGCGGCGTGTGCTGGAAAACCTCTTGGGCAACGCGTTGAAATACAGCGCCAAGGTGGCCGAGCCCTGCGTGGAACTCGGCTGCATGCCCGCGACAAACCCTCCTGTGTATTTCGTGCGCGACAACGGTGCGGGGTTTGACATGCAGCACGCTGACAAGCTGTTCGGCATGTTCCAGCGTTTGCACAGCGCCAAGGACTTCCCAGGCACCGGCGTGGGTCTGGCCGGGGTGCGCAACATCATCCGCCGCCATGGGGGGCGGGTGTGGGCCGAGGCTCAGCCGGGCCAAGGCGCGTGCTTTTACTTCACCCTGATTGGCACGGTCGAGGCCCAGCGCTCTGCCACGGTCTGATGCGTGCCTGGCCAGTCAGTGCGCCGGCAGGTTCAGAGTGAGCCGAGACCGGCCAGCACTTCCTGGGCGTTGATGAGGCGCTCACACACCGCGGCCACGGTCAGGTTTTCCTGGCGAGCCTGAAGGGAGAGCTTGTCCAGGGCCTGGCGGCGCGTCAGCGAGTGGCGGTGCATCACCAGGCCGATGGCGATGGCCACGGTGGCGGTGAGGGGGTCTGCGCTGCCCGCTGTTGCCGTGGCGGCAGGCGTTGCGTTGGCCGCATCGCTGGCCACATCGCTCCGGGGTGCCGACGGCGTGGCCACGGCGACATCCGCAGGGAGGCCTTGGTTTGGATGCGCAGGCACGCCAGTGTTCGCCAAGGCAGCGGCCTCGGCGGCTTTGGCATGGGGGCGGTTGGCAAAGGCGGCTTCCACGGCCGGCACGATTTGCTGGATGTCCAGGGGCTTGACCAGGTAGGTCAGCGCGCCCAGTTCCTTGACCTGCTTGATGGTGCCCTCGTCGGCAAAGGCCGACAGGAACATGAAGGGCGTCTGGAGGTACTCGCGCAGGTAGGCCGCCACGTCGAAGCCGGACTTGCCTTCCATGCGGATGTCAAGCAGGGCCAGTTCGGGCCGGTGCTCGCGTGCCAGCAGGATGGCGTCGTCGCCATTGTCGGCATCGATGACTTCGAAGCCGGCCTGCGACAGCCCGTGCGTCAACGTCGCCAGCACCAGCCGGTCGTCGTCCACCACCAGGATTTTGCCTTTTTGATTCACGCTGGGCCTGTGTTGCTGGGGCGGGCCTTCAAATGTGATGTGCCGCCGAGTGGTGCAGTTTACTGCGAGTCGTTCACCAGCAAAACCCCCTCATTGGGGCCACAGCGTGATCTGGTGGCCCGCGGGTTCGCCGGTCATGGTCGCCACCGGGGGCGGCAGCAGGGTGATGCCGGGCGGGATCAGCTCGATGCGGGTGAGCACGTCTTCGCCGTCTTGTTGGATGCTCAGCTTGGCGCTGCGGCGCGGCAACAGGGCGCGCACCAGGCCCAGTCCGGAGACACCGCCGGGCACGCGGTCCAGGCTGAAGCCTTCTGGCAAACGCCCAGGGCTGCGGATGTCGATGCGCACGCCTTGCTCGTTGGCCGCCATGACGCAGCGCAGCGCCTGCATGCCCACGCCGTGCTTGTGCGCGTTGGTCAGCAGTTCGTTCAGGCTCAGCGCGATGGGGATGGACTCGGCCTCGGGCAACTGCCAGTCACCGGCCAGGTTGCCCTCGACGGCGAGTTGGATGGCGCGCCCGAAGGTGCGCTGCACGGACAGGGAGATGGCCTCGACCACGGACTTCAAACGCAGCGGCCCGCCGGCACCCACCTGCAGGCCGTAGACCTGGGCGATGGCCTGCACCTGGCCGACCACCTCTGAAATGGCCGAGGCCACCTCAGGCTTGCGTGCCGCGATCTGCTGCAGCAGGCCGGCCACGCCCTGGAGGTTGTTCTTGATGCGGTGGTGCACCTCGCGCACCAGCATCTCGCGCTGGGCGATGGCGGCTTCCAGGCGCGCCTGTTCGGCCGCGCGCTGCTCGGTGATGTCGGAGGCCACCAGCAGCAACTGGTCGGCCACCTCGCCCTCTGCGGCCAGGGGCAGGTAGTTGATGTCCCAGATTTGCAGGCCGTTGCGGCCAGGCACGCTGTGTTCGCGGTGCAGGGGCTTGCCCTGGTCCAGGGCGCTTTGCATGTCGGCGCGCATCAGGCGGGCGCGGTCGGCGGGGTAGATCCCCTCGGGCGGCTGGCTGAGGGCTTTGAGGACGTCGGTGCCCAGGAACGGGGCAGCGGCTTCGTTGGCTTGCAGCAGGGTCAACTCGTGGGCGTCGATGAGCTGGATGCCCATTGGCGCCATCTTGATGATGCGCTGCAGCGTGGCCTGGGCTTCGGCGGAATCGGCTTCGGCCTGGCGGCGGCGGTCGATGTCCAGCAGGGCGTAGGTGGCCTGGCGCTGGCCGAGCTCGTCCAGCGTGACCACGGCGTTGCCGACCACCCAGAAGACGCGGCCGTCGCGGCCCATGACCTGGCACTCGAAGGTGTGGGACTGGCCGTCCTGCAGCTCGTCGAGGTAGTCGGTCAGGCGGAAGGGGTGGTCGAGGTCGGGCGTGGCGACGGTGCTCAGCGGTTGGCCCACGAAATCGGCCAGATCGCCGGCGAACATGCGGCGCGCGGAGCGGTTCATCCAGGCGATACCGTGCACGTCGATGGTGACGATGCCGACGAAGACCGAGTCGAGGATGGCGCGGGTGCGGTCGGCCTGCATCGTCAGGTTCCACTCGGCGCGGTGGCGGTCATCGACGTTCACGAAGGATGCGATGAAGCCTTCCTCTGGACGCACTGGGTTGACCAGGCGCATCGCGACTTCTGCCCACAGCGGCAGGCCGGTGCGGGTGACGCGCAGGGCCCGTTCGCCTTGCCAGTGGCCCAGGCTGCGCAGCACGCTGTTGACGTCGGCGTCGGTGTTGAGGTCCACCTCGCTGGCGTACAGCGTGCTCAGGTCGCGGCCGGTGAGGTCGGCGTCGGATTCACCGATCAGGTCGGACAGGGCCGGGTTGGCGCTCTGGATGTGGCCGTCTTTGACGAAGGCGATGCCCACGCCCGACAGCGAGAACATCAGGTTGCGGTCGCGACCGAGGGCGTCGAGTTCGACCTGCTGGGTGCGGATGCGGGTGATGTCCGACAGCACGGCGATGACTTCGAGCGGGTCCAGCGAGGTGCCGATGCGGCGCACCGACAGGGCGTACCAGCGCGTGGCGTGCCCTGGCAGGACGATTTCCAGCTCGGTCTCGAACTGGCCGTGCCGTTGCACCTGCACCGCCGATTCGGTCACGGCGCGGTCGATGCGCGGGTCCATGGCGAGCAGCTCGGAGAGCTTCTGGCCGACCATGCTGCCCGATGACAGCCCCAGCATGCGCTCGAAGCGGCGGTTGCAGCGCACCAGCACATCGTCGCGCAGGTAGGCG
>Ga0265316_10006421_pt1 | contig 11233 bp, 6 predicted proteins | sample 4522metaG_FD_202092 | JGI IMG/M metagenome (GOLD analysis project Ga0265316, IMG submission 202092) | Rhizosphere microbial communities from Carex aquatilis grown in University of Washington, Seatle, WA, United States - 4-5-22 metaG | ecosystem: Host-associated > Plants > Roots > Rhizosphere >...
GGTCGAGCTCCAGCGCCGTCACCACGGGCGGCCGCTCGTCGACAGCCTGCTGCGCCTGTCCCACGCGACCGGCGGCAGCCCCGCGCTTCTTTGCGAGGCCGCCGAGGTCGCCAGCGATGCTGCCGGGGATCTCGTTCTCGCGCGATCCATCCTGACCGATCTGCTCGCGCTTGCTCGCGAGCGGTGGCAGGGCGGGGGTTCCGCGGAGGCGGCCGGATACGCTCAATGGGCGGTCGAGCGGCTCGCGAAACTCCACGAGCGGGACGGTGACACCGCCGCCGTCGTCGCCGTGCTGATGCAAGGGGACGCCCTTCCCTTCGAGCGGGACGTGCGCCGAGGGATGCGGCGGCGCGCGGCGCGAATCGCCCTCGACCGCCTTGGCGACGACGAGCGGGCCATCTCGCTTTATCTCGCTCTCTTCGACGAGGATCCGCACGACGAAGAGGCCGTCCAGCGGCTTGCGGCAATCTACGGTGCTCACGGGCGGACGCGCGAGCTTCTGAGTCTTCGGGAGCGGCAAGTCGCCGCTGCCAGCGATCTCGCGGATCGGGTCGCCCTGCGGATGGACGCGGCGCAGCTGCTCGTCCACCTGGGGGAACGTGCGCGCGCAGCCGATGTGCTGGCCGCAAGTCTCTCCGAAGACCCTCGACACCAAGGTACCGTCGAGGCCTTGGCTGACGTTCTCGAGGCGGCCGGGCGCGAGACCGACCTGCGCGATCTTCTCGTGGACCAGGCGCAGCGCGCGGAGCACGCGGGAGATTCGAGGAGAGCCGCCGAACTCTGGTGGCGCGCCGCCGTGCTGGCCGAGCAGCGCCTGGGCGAGGTCGCCGTCGCGGAGGGCTATCACGAGCGCGTGGCCGTTCTCGAGGAGCGGCCCGCGTCGCTCGATGCATTGGGTCGCTTGGCGACTGCGCGAGGCGATCATGGCGGGGCGGCGAGATGGCTCGGGCGCCTTCTGAACGTGGTCGATGCCGATAGGCGCGTCGAGGCCACGCTGCGCCTGGCGGAGGCGCTGGTCGGCGCCGGCCAGCCCTCGCGTGCGACCGAGCGACTCGCGCAGTCGCTGCTGGACACGCCTCAGGCAGAACCGCTTCGCGATCGGCTCGCCGCGCTCTACCGCGAGGAGGGCGACTGGGAGCGGCTCGCGCGACTTACGGCCGACGCGGCCGCCTACGCCGCCGACAAGCCTACGCGTATGGCTCGTCTCCGCGATGCGGCACGGCTCTTCTCGGACGCATGTGCGAGGCCGGACCTCGCCGTGCCTCTCCTCGAGCAGGCGACCGACCTCGCCCCCGAGGACCAGTCCGCGGCTCTGGCTTTGGCCGACGCGCTCGCACGGAGCGAACGCTTCGACGACGCGCGCTCCATGCTGAAGTCGATGGTGGACGCGTTCGGAGGGCGACGGCCCAAAGAGCGCGCCCCGGTCCACTACCAAATGGCGCGCCTCGAGCTCGCGATGGGCAATCGGGCGCGTGCGCTCGTCGAACTCGACACGGCGGCGCGCGTCGATCCGCAGAATCCGGACATTCTGCGCGCGCTCGCGGAGCTCGCTCGGGACGACGGGCAACTCGAGCGCGCCGAGAAGAGTTACCGAGCGCTCCTCGTCGTGCTTCGACGCCGCGAGGAGTCCGCCGGGTCGCCGGGGGTCGCTCGGAGCGAGGTGCTCCTCGAGCTCAGCGACATCGCCGAGCGACAAGGCGAGACGGAGCGGAGCCGCGAGGTTCTCGAGAGCGCCCTGGAGGCCGCGGCCAAGGGGGACTTCGAGCAGCAGCGCCTCGAGGGAGCGCTTCGTGCGCGCGGAGACCACGAGACCCTCGTTCGGGTCCTCGAAGCCAAGTTGGAGCGGGCCGGCGACTCCCCCGAGGCCGCGAAGACGCTCGCCGAACTGGCCGAGCTGCTCTCCGACCGGATCGGCCGCCCCGACCAGGCCCTGTCCGTTCGCCTGCGAGGGGTCGCGTTGGACCCGCGTTCGGATGCGCCGCACGATGCTGCGCTGGCCCTCGCTCGTTCGATGGACAACGTGAGGCGTTACGTGGACGCGACGACGGGCCTCGTCGAGCGCGCGATCGAGCGTGGCGACGTGCCGCTCGCGTGTTCGCTCCTGGTCCGGCTTGCCGCGGTTTCCGAGCACGACCTCTGCGACGACGCGCGCGCCGCGTCGCTCTATCAGCGCGCCGTGGATCTCGGGCTGCGTACCGCCGAGGCGCTCCGGTCGCTCGATCGGGTGCTGGGCCGGTTGGGCGACGTCCAACAGCAGGCGCGCGTCCTTTCGATGCGCATCGAGGTCGAGGGACGAGAAGGGGGCCCGCGGGCGGCGAGCGACGCCGTTTATCGTCTGGCCGCGCTGAGGCTCGCGGCGAAGGACACGCTCGACGAGGGCGTACGGATGATGCGCTCCGCGCTCGAACTCGACCCCCAGCTCGACCGCGCCGAAGAGGCCGTGCGCCGAGCCGTGGCATTGGACCCCACCCATCGACGGCTGCTCGATCTGTACGAGTACGTTGGCCGACAGCCCGGCTACGAGCGCGTGCTGGTGGACGTGCTCAAAGTGCGCTCGGAGCTGCCCGGCGCCGACGTTTCGACGGTGCGCGAGGCCGTGGACGCCGCTCTGCACATCGGCGATGCGACGCAGGCCGAGTCGCTCCTGGCCCGGGTGATCGAGCGCCTCCATTCCTCGGGCGACAGCGCGAGCCTCGCATGGGCGCTGGATACGCTCGCCAACCTGCGCCGCGCCGCGGGGGACCTTCCCAAAGCCATCGAGCTAAAGCGAACCGCGGCCCGCGTGGCAGACCCGGACCTCGCGCGCAGACTCACTTTCGAAGTGGCGCGAATCGCGGCGACCGAGCTCGGGGATTGGGCGCTCGCCGGGGAGGCCTACGAAGGCTTGCTGGCGGCCGATCCGGCAGACCGCGAAGCCTGGGAGCCTCTTCTCGGCGTGTACCGGCACCAGGGGCAGCCGCGCAAGCTCGCCGACCTCCTCGCGGCCGTGGTCGACCATGTGGACGACAGGAACCTTCGGGCGCGGCTCCGTCTCGAACGCGTTCGGGTGATGCAGGAACTCGGGCTGACCGACGCCGAAGCGGCATCTCTCCTGAGGGAGATCGTCGACGAGGACGCGAGCCAAGTGCAGGCAGCGCTCATGCTCGCGGCGATCCACGAGCGCACCGGGGCCAGAGAAGACCTGACCGATCTCCTGGCCCGTCAAATCGATTCGGCAAAGGACCGCAACGACGCGGCGTCGATCGTGTCGCTAACGGTGCGACTGGGGGCCCTTCTCGAGGCCGCCGACCGCATGCAAGCCCGGGACGTGTACTACACGGGCCTCGAATGGGAGCCGAAGAGCCCTGAGCTCCTCGATGCGCTCATCGCGTTGCTCGACCACGAACGGGGGGATCCCGCCGAGCGCGCGGACCTGCTCGAGCGGCGAATCGCGCTCCAGCAAGGGCCGGCGGCGGAGGAGTTGGCGCTGACGCTTTGGGCGGCTCGCATGCAGCTCGGCGACGAGACAGGGGCCGACCGGGCGCTCGAGATCGGATACCGTGCGCACCCGGCGAGCGCAGCGCTCCGAGAGCGACTGGAGGCGGTGTTTCGTCGTCGGGGCGAGTGGCGCAAGCTGGCCGAGCTGTGCGTCCTCGACGCGAGCGTTCGGCTCGACCCGCGCGAGCGCGTCGCGCGGCTCCGAGAAGCAGCCGCGATCTTGCGGACGGAGTTGAAGGACGCGCGCGGCGCGGCGACCGCGCTTGGACGGGCGAGAGAAGCGGTGGAGACCGGCCGCGCGGATAGCATCGATCCCGACCTGCTGCGTGACCACGTGGACATGCTTTTCGAATCGGGGGACTTCTCGGCGACGATTCTGGAGCTGTCGAAGGTCATCGACCTCTTGGCGGCCGACGACCCGAGTCGCCCGGCGCTGTTCGCGGCGCGCGCGAACGTACGATCCGCGAGCGGAGACGAGTCGGGTGCATTGGGGGACCTCGAGGCGGCGTTCGCCATCGATCCGGTGACCTACGCCCAGTCCTTCGCGCTGCAGCTCGGGACCGCGTATGCCGTAGCATCGAGCGCGGGAGACGCTCCCGCAGCCCGCCTCCTTCGCCTTCGCCTCGCGCATGTGCTGCCGAGCGCGGGCGACGCCGAAGCGGCGCGCGCGATCCTCGTGGATCTCCTGAAGCAAGATCCAAAGGACCTCGCTGCACTGCGAGCGCTCGCAAGCCTGGAGTGGGGGCTCGAGCGATGGGAGGCGGCGATCGCCGCCCTCAAGCGCCTCGTGGGATTGGAGGAAGCGGAGGCAACGGTGGACACGGCGCTTCGCCTCTCCGACGCGTGCGAGCGCGCGAAGCGACCAGGGGATGCGCGCGGTGCGCTCGAGCGGGCGCGCAGCGTGGCCCCCCATGACCGCGGAGTTCGGCAGCGGCTCGAGCGCCTCTACGACCAAATGGGCGCCTATCACGAATTGGCCGAGATGGTCCTCGAGGACGCCCGCGGCAGTGGCGACGTCGCCGATCGCTTCCAGCGTCTGTTGCGCGCCGGCGCCTTGCTCCTCGAGCGGGCAGGGGACCCCGCCGCCAGCATCGAAGCGCTCGAGGAGGCGCGTGCCCTGCGGCCCCTCGATCCCGAATGCGCGGCCATCCTTGCCGACGCGTACGCGCTGTCCGGGCGTGCACAGGACGCCCTCGCCGTTCTGGAGCCCGTCATCGCCCCCCACAAGGGGCGGCGCGCGAAGGAGCTTGCTCCGATTCACTGGCGTCTTGCGCGTGTGGCACGATACTTCGGCAACACGGCGGACGAGGTGCGGGCGCTCGCGCAAGCCTTCGACTGCGACGCGCAAAACGGCCAGGTTTGCGCCGACGTAGCACTGAGAGCGATGGAAGTGGGCCAGCTCGATCTCGCCAGCCGCGCGCTCAGAGCCGTTACGCTTCTTCGCACGCCAGGTCCCATGAGCAAGGCGCTTGCGTATCAATACATGGGTGAGATCGCACGCAGGCAGGGAGATCCGAAGCGCGCCGTCATGCTCCTCCACCGAGCCCTCACCGAAGACCCGTCGCTCGAAGCGGCGCGCGTGCTCGTCGACGCGATCGCGCAAGAAGCGAACGGCTAAAGCACAGAGCGGAGCCGAAAGCGCCTGGAATGGCTGGGGCGAAAGGAGCCCCCTCCGGGTCATCGTTGCCGGGCGCGGCATCGCGAATGCTTTCCGGGACGCGTATGAATCGATATCGCCGCCACGCCTGTGGCTCCGTTTACGGAACGTGTCTCCTGTCGGTCGCGCTCTCGGTGGGCGCTTGCTCTTCGACGAGCCAGCCGCAAAGCGCCGCGGAAGTCGAGAAAAAGCAATCCGAGGCAGAAGGGCGCCTCGACCAAGCTACGCAGCTCGTCGGCGAGTTCCGATCGCAGATCCCGGACGAGGTGGCGCGCCGCGCCCAATGCGTGCTGATCATCCCAGGCATGAAGAAGGGGGGCTTGGTCGTCGGAGGCCAGGGCGGCAACGGCTTCGCGTCCTGCGCGTCGGCGGGGCAATGGAGCAATCCTGCCCCGATCACCATGGGTGGTGGAACGCTTGGCGCTCAGGCCGGATACGAGTCCGCCGATGTTCTGGCTCTCGTGGTGAGTGATGCGGCCACGAAGTCGCTCGCTTCAGGCAACTTCAAGATCGGCGTAAACGCCTCGGCTACCGCCGGGCCCGTGGGAGCCGGCAAGTCGGCCACGGGCGACATGGGCGTGAAGAGCGACATCGTCTCGTACTCGCGTTCCAGTGGCCTCTTCGCCGGGGCCACCGTGAACGGGATGACTGTGAGCTCCGACGACGAAGCCATCCGTGCGCTCTACGGCACGCAGGCCGACCTCGGTTCCATCCTCGAAGGGCGCGCAACGCTCCCCCAGAAGACCGATGCTGTCCGGCGCTTTCTTGGCGCGGTAAACGCGGCCTTCGGGCCTTCGGCCGTCAGCCTTGGTGCGCAGCGCTGACGGCCTTTCCGTCGCGGAGGGGCGAGTGAAACGAAGCGCGGTGCTCTTCGCCCACGGTTGCCCGACTCACCCCAGCGCCGCACCGACGAAGACCCCCAGCACGCGCCGGAGCAGCTCGTGAAGCGGGACCGTGGCCAGAAAGAGCGGCAACATCGGGAGCCAGATTGCGGCGAGGAGCCCCATGATCTCGTAGAGGCCGAACGGGACCAAGCGCATGCCCCGCACGATCGCCAGCGTGTTCGCCAGGTCGGCCATCGACTGAATGTCGGCCGTGCCGAGAAGATTTTCGGTGCCGCCCAAATCGATCCACTTCTTGTGAAACAATCGCGCATACGTGAGCGCGAGCGCGTCGTACTGCCGAACCGCGGCGAACCGCGCGCGCCACATGCACCTCGAGAACACGCAGAGCGGCCCAAGCGCGACGATGAAGCTGGACAAGGCGATCTCGGAGAACGGCATCGCCCACGATTTCAGAGGCAAATGATCGAAGATCATCTGCCTACCCCAGCCACCGGCGACGGAGCAGTCGACGCTCATCACGACGATCGCGAAGCTGAGCGTGGGTTCCCCGAGAAACGCGAGGCCCCCACGCCGGTCGGGGTGCAGCGCGACGGGTCGAACGTCGAGGCTCGCGAGCCCCCATAGGACGGCCGACCAAATGGCCCACCGCCACACCGATCGGTAGAGGAGAAACTGAGCGAGGGGCAGCGCTACGATCGCCCACCACAGGCGGGCGGCGGAGGGCATGGCGGCCGAGGCGACGAGAGACCCCAAGCCGAACGGGCCCGTGTGATCCCAAAGGGTCGCTTGCCCGGCAGCGAGGGCAGCGACAGCCAGTGCTGCTTCCGGAATCGTGGCGTCGCGGAGCGTCGTTCCCCGAGCGACCACGCGCTGGATGGCTGCGGTCCCGCCGGAAACCAGATCGCTCTGAACGAAGCGCTCAATGCAGCGCTCGGATCTCCCATGCATCACCTGTTCCGCGACGACGAGGAGTGGCACGCTCAGGAGCAGGTGAGCGTGTACGGCTGGGTCGAGCAAGAGCACGTTCCGCTTGTGCGTTGCGAGATTTTGAACGAACGCGAGAGCGACGAGCGGGGCCCACGCGATCGTGACCAACACGAGCGTCTGTCTCCATGCGTCCCTGCCGTCGTCGCGCGCCAAGCGAAGAACGCTCAAGAGCCGGCGATACGGCCCTCCACGCACGACCGAGAAGCGCACTTACGTTCGAGCCTCCAAAGGATCCACACGAGGTCAAAGGCGCACCAAGAACTGAGACTGGATGAGCAGCCCCGTCTGGCCGACGCTGTAGACATAGAGGGTGCTTTGGTACGGACAGTGGCTGATGCCGACGGCCTCGGCATTGAGCCACACCATGCGGGTGCCGAACGGATACCAATTCAAGCCGCCGGCGCCTTCGACGGCCTTGCCGAACGGCCCAATCACGAACGAGGTCCGGCCGTAAGGCTCCAGTCTGTTACGGAGGACGAAGTAGCCGAGCGAGCCCTCGAGGCCCCAGTCGTACATGGACCTCACGGGCAGCGGCCCGTCGGCCGTGAAGTCGTCGAGCCACCGCTGATAAAGCTCGGCGTTCAGCGCAAAACCGCGAAACTTCACGCCGGCGTCGATCGCCCAAAGGTAGTAGTTCGACAGCTGGACCGTGACGTTCGGCGCCAATGCGCCGGTCGCGAAGAGAAGGCTTCCGTCGGAAATGAAGATCGAGTTGTTCTCGGGGCTGGCCGTCGAGAGATCCGAGAGACGATCCTCCCGCGCGAACGTGAAGGCGGTACCGATGCGGAGAGCAAGCTCCTCGTGGTACTCGTTGTCGTTCCACGGCTTGTCGAAGCCGTGAAGGTCGTACCAAATGGATCCCGAGTACGCGAAGTTGTCATCGATTCGAGTGGCGGCGAGATCGAGCGTATTGAGGGAGTTTCCAATCATCACGATGTAATTGAAGCCGGGAAACGGCTCGCCGTTGGCCCAAACCCCCTGCGTGAACCCGGGCCTCACGTAGTTGTTGGCCATACTGCGGTCGGTCGAGTGAAAAAAAGGATAAGTCCCGGTCAGGCTGCGTACCGAGGGGAGCGAAAAAAAGCCCGCACGAAGCGCGAAGGCCTTGCTGAATACGAACCCCACGTATCCAGCGGCGGTGGCCGAAAGGGTCGCGCTCGATGTGTACAGAAGAATGTTGAAGTCGAGGCGAGGGTCGAAGGCGAATCCGGAAAAGTAGAAGACATCTCTGGTGAGCTGGATGTCGTTCCGCGTCGCGACGTCCTTTACGTTACCCAAATGGTCGGTAAACGTCTTTTGGACGGCGAGCGTGTTGGTGTAGCGGAACTGCGAGACGTGGTTGAGTTGGAGCCGGAACGGCGTCTGGATCGGATCGGGCGTCGGAACCAATACGAAGCCCTTGTCGTAGTGCGGCCACATCACCGCGTCGCCCCCGGGAGGGGTTGCCCCCCTCGCTTCATTCGCGGGGGGAGGGGCCGGTGAAACAGGGACCGGAGCGGAGGTGCCTTCGTTCGTGGAGGTGGGACTCGGCGTTTCCGCCGCATCCGGCGCTCCCGCGTCTTCCAGGGCGAAAACGGGCCTCGCCAAGACAAGGGCTGCTGCTCCGAGCAACGTCACCCTGGCGTCGACAAAGCTTAGAGGCGCGACGCGGCGATCGCGGCCGGTATGACCGACGGCGCCAGGTGTGCCAGCGCCGCGGCCGGGCATCAGTGAATCTCCGGCGCAATCTCTGCGAGCGAGGGATCGGGGGGGTGCTCTGCATTCTCGAGCTTGCTCAGAAACGCGGTTGCCTGGGCCTCGCCGTCGGCGATGAGACTTTCGATGTGCTTCGGTTGCCGCGAGAGCTTGCTGGCGTAGTCGAGGTCGTTCTGCACCCCGCGAGACATCCGAATGAAGCGCACCTTGATGGCCTTGGTCACATCGAATCCGAAGCGAACGCGAAAGTGGTCCGTCAGTGCGTTCTCTTGGAGAAGTAGATTCACCATCTCCAGGGTCTGAAGCTCGTGCTGAAGGCTCAAGTTGCCTGCCAAGTGGTTGCGGAGATCGAAGATGTCGCCGGGCAGGTCGGGAACGCTGTCGTGCCGCGGCGGGTTAACTTGGATGATCCAAATCTCGTCGGGCAGCTTTCCCCGACCCACGTGTGCTTGGCGCAAGAAGGCTGCGACCGGGGGATTCGACGAAAAAATGCCGTCCCAATACGCGTGCCCTTCGACCCGGACCGCAGGGAAGAGATTCGGGATCGCGGCGGACGCGAGCAGCGCCTCCAGCGTGATCTCGCCCCGCCGAGAGGAGAATATTTTGAAGCTTCCTTCCAGGACGTCGACCGCTCCGACGAGCAGTGTCGGGCTTTCCGGCAGGCTGAGCGAAGCGAGACGCTCGAAGTCCAGATGCTTCATGAGCAAAGCGCGGAGATCGGTGAACTCGGGGCGTGCGATGACTTGCGAGATCGTTCGGGCCCAGAACTGGAATTGCGGCGACGACGGGCTCGTTGCAAAGCTCGGTAGGAACCCACGCTCGACGAAACGCGAAAGTTGAAGCGCGGAGGCGTCAAAAGCTATTTCGATCGGAGTCTGGGCGGTCAAATCGCGCCAGCAGCCGATGATGCGATCTTCGATCGGCTTGCGGTCCCCGTGCGCCTGTTCGAGCAAGCCGCTCCAGGCAAGCGCTGCGGTGAAGGCCCCCCCCGACGTCCCGCTCAGTGCAACGATCGGGTATCGATCTTGGACTCTCCGCGCGAAGAGAGCCTTGAGCGCACCTGCGACGAACGCACACTGACTTCCGCCTCCCTGACAGGCAATCGCGATGCGCTTTTGGTTCATACGAGCCTAGCCTCCGGGGTATGACGACGCCTGCCGACGTCTCGAACACTTGTCGGTCCGCGCCCGGTTGTCCGGTGACGCGCCGTTGTGATTTGGGGCGTAGGCGGGACCTGTCAAGCGGGCTGCGCTCGCGGAGGGCGACCACGTAGGGGTCGCTCGGCTCTCCTTCGAGGCAAGTCGGGCTCGGGACGCTTCAGGAGTCGGTGGCGGGCGAGGCAGGTCTCGGAGCGGCCACGCCGGAGCGCCGCAGGCCGCACCAAACCGCAGACGTCGACCTTAGACCAGAGCCAGTCAGTTAGACTTGGTCGCCGTAGACCTTTGCCAGGATGTCTTGCGCTGTCTTCAGACGGTTCTGTACGGTGGTCATCGCGTCACCCAGGAATTGCTTGACCTCCTTGTTCGTGGCTGACGCCTTGCTCGTCTCCAGAACATGAATGACGCTTTGCTGGGTGTTGGTCACGAGGGTCATGTACTCTTTGTCGAAGGCATCCCCTTCGAGAGAGCTGAGCAGCACCTTTTCGGCATTGAAGCGATCGAGCAGGCTCTTGCCCTCCTCGCTTTGCGGGTTAAGCGGTACGATGTCGACACCGTCTTTTTGGGCGATACTCAGGAGCTTCGCGTCCATTGTCGTATTCGCTGCTGCCATCGAGTGAGCGTAGTTCTTCACGAGGTCCGATTTCGCCCTCTTATCCCCCATCTCACTGAGATCGACGGACCACTGACTGACGGCGTGCAGGACCGATAGGGCCTCGCTCAAATTCGCTGCTTTCTCAGGGGTGTCGGCATGGCCCGCGGATGGGGGCCCGGCGAACGCCGTTGCGGCGATGAAGATCGACATGAACACGGCAGCGAGGCTCTTGCGCAACATGATTCTCTCCTTTTTGGTTCGCGGCCCGGTGAGCTTTGGTTTCACTCGTTTTTCCTTCCGCGACGCCTCCTCGACGCACTGCAACGTCCGGTCCGAGGGCATCGCCTCACAACGAAGTTGAGCCATGAGCATGCGAATCCCAGCAGAGCGGGGAGAGCCGCCGTGCGCACCTCGAATCGAATCGCCCCTCGCCGCCGGCAGGCTGACTCGCTCAGCACCGGATCAAGACTTGCAGCCGCCGAATGGAGAAGGAGCTCACCATGAAACGGCAAATTGCAGCTGTTGTGTCCATTCTTTTAGTGGTGGCCGGCGTGGGATGGAAGCTCGCAAGTCATCCGGAGAACCCGACGAAGCTGAAGGATATTGGTCTCGTCCCACGCTCCGAGCACGCGCACCCTGGCCCGACCAACGAACTGGCAGGTATTCGCATCCGCCTGAGCCCGGGCGATTTCGACGACGCAATCAGGGTGAATGCGCACGAGGTCCCCCAAATCACCTTCGCTTCCGAATAGACCCGAGATGCCGGGGGCCCATGTGCCGCGAGCCGCCGTGCCATGCGAGACATGAAACGCTTGCTCTT
>Ga0265316_10006423_pt1 | contig 11232 bp, 10 predicted proteins | sample 4522metaG_FD_202092 | JGI IMG/M metagenome (GOLD analysis project Ga0265316, IMG submission 202092) | Rhizosphere microbial communities from Carex aquatilis grown in University of Washington, Seatle, WA, United States - 4-5-22 metaG | ecosystem: Host-associated > Plants > Roots > Rhizosphere >...
CCGGGATGGCTGGAGAATGAATCTATCTGGCTGCATATGGAATATAAATACCTGCTTGAACTGCTTAAATGCGGGCTTTGCGAAGAATTTTATTCGGATCTCAAAAATATACTAATTCCTTTTCAAGATCCAAAGCGTTATGGGCGCAGCATTCTGGAGAATTCTTCTTTTCTGGTATCAAGCGCTTTTCCGGATAAGAACCTACGCGGGAATGGTTTTGTGGCGCGACTCTCCGGCTCAACCGCTGAATTCCTGCAAATCTGGCTTTTGATGAATTTAGGAAAGGAACCTTTCTTTTTAAGTAAGGATAACAAATTGAATTTACGATTTAGGCCGTTGTTGGCTGGGTGGATGTTTAATAAAAAAGGCGCCTATAGTTTTAATTTCTTAAGCGTGATCAAGGTTAACTATATTAATCCAAAGCGCAAAGATACTTTTGGCAGGAACCCGGCAAAAATCAATAAAATTATTTTTAACGATAGATCAGGATCAACTGTAGAGATTACATCCGATATAGTTCCTTCTCCCTACGCAGAGCAAGTCAGGTCACGACTAATTAAGAAAATAGATATTTATCTGAAATAATTTAGAATCTGCGGCGGTAATAAGCGCGGATAATATGCTGCGTATCTAAAGTCAAAAGGCTTCCTCCATAGGGATCCAATGAAGACAAGTTGCCAATGGAGCTGGTGTCCCCTACCCCGTATTGCATGATAAACTCATCATCTTTCGAAGGTAAATACCTGAATTCGCTAAAGAAATTATTGTGGCCGGTAAGTTTAGTATTTCCCGCGGTCAAGTTCTCAATGTCCTGACAGCGTGAATAAGTATATTTAAAAACCATGCCAAACTTTTTTAGTGGCATATAACCAATTTCTAAACCGACGTGGTTCATGTTATCGGAAACTAAAGAAGCCGCTTCGAATTGATTACGGGTATAATCAAGGTATGCTTCAAGATCATCGCGAAATTTTATTCTCATACCGGCCTTGAATATATTATAAAATTTATAGGGAGCTTGAGGAAAATTATCTTGGTTATAAAGAAAAGGCAGAACTTGCCGGTAAAGATTATCATTTTGAAAAAAAGTGTCAAATAATGTAGTGTCATTTCTTAATACATTGCGCGGGAAATCTCCATAACCAAGGCTATAATCATTCGTACGTTCATATATACCATTCACGCTTAACCAATCAAAGAAATCATAGTTTAATCCCAATGATCCTGTTTTAATCGTCGGGTCTTCGCCTCCAAGTACCGAATTATTCGTAAAAAATACGCCTGTATCGCCATCATAAACAAACGGGTCTATTCCGGCTGTAGTTTTAGGCAGCTTTTGATAAATTCCCAAAGCCTTAGCCGTTAATTTATCGGTTAATTTTACCGTGACTTCATCGCGGACTTCATTTTCAATAAATTTACCATTCACATTATGCACATTGCGCACATCAAAAAGGTTATAGACCCATTTTTCCAGAAAGGTTTCTACGCGAAAACCCAAAGTATTCCTGCCGATATCAATACCATCACCTATACGCGTAGCATTTAACTCATCCCAGTTGGTATTGGCTTCCATTAACCCCTGAGAGTAGTAACTTAACGGGGTACGAAAATGTATGTGCCTTGACCAAAAAGTATCCTGCCTTGTATTATGATAATCTGCCAAAGCTGAATCAAAATTAGTATCCATGCGGCTGAGATAAAATTTGCTTTTAATAAGATACGTTTCATCTTTATCTATAGATATCTCATCGTATCCGTATTTTAAGTCCATAATTTTCTTTTGCGGGTAACGCGAAATAAAAGAAAAATAATAGGCATTGCCCTGCGCATCTGTTTTGTAGGTTGAATTACTCATATCGTAATTGGATTTAGAGGTTAAGGCTTCACCCTGGAGTTTTAACCCTTCAATAAGTTCGTATCCAAAATCCAAACCACCAACAAGGTTTTGACTGTCGAGTTTATTGTTCAAATCAGTCAGGAAACCGAAACGGCTGGTAAAAGTACCACCAAGCATAAAGTTATCGGAAAAATAATGTTTAAGTCTGCTCGCGGAAATAATGTTATCCATTTCCCCATAATCCTGCCAAAGGTGTTTAGGGGTAGCTACGGTGGTATCAAAAGAAGTGGTTTCTTCGGGTTGAAAATTAAAAGAAAAACCTCTTAAACCCGTCAAGTATTTACCGGTGCTGTCTTTGGAAATAAAAGAAAGTGAGTCATCCCATTTACCTTTCGTAAAACTAGGGGCCGGCAAACCGAATGAATTCACATCTGCTGAATTAAAGTTACCCCGGGTATACATACGCAGCCACTTACTGTCTTTCCACCAGATACCATGGTTGCTTATTCCCATAGGGTCATCTGAAGTATAGGCCTGATCCTGATAACCCAATGCAAATGTTTTTAATTTTACCTGGTCATTGGCATAATCGATCCACATTTCACGCACAGGCTGGAATTGCCGTTCTATTTTTTGGGATGGAATAGTGACGGTTTTTGTACTATTGCGGTAAAAATTAGTAGTAAACGGATCCGTCACGCCGTTTTCAACTTTTAATTCCGGAATTCCAAAACTATCTCCTTTTAGAGAAGTAAAAACCGTATGATTAACTATTTCCCCGGTATTTGACCAATAGTATAGTTGGACATTTGCCCTATCCCCGGAGCCCGTTACTGTAAACTTATCGCTTTTACCTGTAAAACTCCAGGGGTCAACCGTAATATTGGTATGGAAATTCAAACCTTGCTTATTTTCAGTATCAACATTCACGTTTAAAAAATCATAAATCGCTGGGTCATATGTATTGAACCTGCGGTTAAACCCATCATTTGAATTCAGGCGCCAACTCTTGAATTTCTCGTTTAAATCAAAGTTTGCCCTTTTCCAAATGAAATCATCAGAAGTAGTTCCCGCGCTAAGCTGCATCGTTCCGGATATTTTAAATGGCCCGGCATCGGTCCCTTTGTTATCATTTTTATATAAAGGTTTTAAGTTTTTATCCGGGGCTTTAAGATCCGGGTTTTTAACACCAGCAGAGCCAAAAGCGTCGTTTATGGCGTTATCTCTGTTAATTTCTTTTGGGGCCTGATAAACAGGTTCGTCAGCAGCTTTATTTTCAGTTAAAACAGGAGCAACGGGTTTTGGAACAACTGCCTCATTGGGCTGTTGATTTTGGGCTTTAAAAATATCGCTAATGTAGGATTTTGCGGTTGTATTCTGAGAATCCAGAGTAAGTGCCTTATTAAACTCTTCGAGTGCATCTTCGTAACGGCCAGCCTTATAATAAGTAACGCCTAATTCGCAAAGATAGTCGACTGCTTGCGTTGCGGCAAAAACGGGATTTGTAAAAAGAAAGATTACGAGAAGAGAAAGTATAGGTAAGCGAATATTCTTTTGCATAGTTTAAATTTTAGTATACTATGCAAGATTCCTTTGTCAATATAAAATTTAATGAGGACGGTGTATAATTACTTTTATTTGGTGGTGAATTGGGTCAAATCCTGGAGGTGGATCTTCAGGGAATGCATATACATAATAAGAAATATCTTGCTGCCGGCAACAGCATAAATGCTCCCCTTGATCCTGCAAAAATATTTCTGTTTGCATTCTTTTGTATTTTTTTCTTTCAAAACGTAAATTGAAGATGCAGGTTTGTTTTTGACGCTGCAATCCTTAACTTCTTTCAGCAGCCAGATGAAATGACGGCTGATCACGCTGCGTACTCCCTCCTTATCGGAAATTTCGGAACTGGCGATGATCTTGCGCCTCTTATCATCAGAAGTCAGGTTCTTGTAAAGTAAATCGCGCATTTTAGCCTCACTAAATTAAAAGATTGCCGGGTTGCTTCATGCAACCCGGCTCCAACCCCAATTATCTTGTGGCTGATGGGGGGATTTATGCCGGATTATAACCTAAAGAAGTATGCATTAAAAATAGGCATCAAACAATGGTTTTTGAGGAGTTTTGGAAAGCGTTTTCTTAAGGCTTTTTCTTGAAATTCAGGCGCGGTTCTTGCCCTTTAAAGAATCTTTTGAGGTTTGATTTGTGGCGGATAATTACAAAAACGCAAAGTAATAAACTGGCGGATACTAATATATAAGTCTGGCCAAAAAGTATGGCCAGTACCGGCAAGGCGATTGCGGTAAATACCGAAGCAATCGAAACGATACCAAGCACAAAGAATACCGTAAACCAGATCAGCACCAATAAGCTAAGAATTATCTTTAATGTGCCTATTTTAAATGCCAATCCCAGCAATACTCCTAAAGTAGTGGCAATACCTTTTCCTCCCTGAAAATTCAGAAAGATCGTCCAGTTATGCCCGCATATACAGCTGATACCCAGTATTAAGCGGACCCCTTCTTCTGTGATAAATGGGATATTGCCGGCAATAAAATTACCAAGAAAGACCACCGTAACAAACCCTTTAAGGATATCCAGTATCAAAACGGTTATTCCTGCGCCTTTTCCCAGTACGCGTAACGCGTTTGTTGCCCCCACATTGCCTGAACCGTGTTTACGGATATCGATCCCTTTTATCAGGCGGCCGAAAATATAGGCAGTGGGAATTGAACCGATAAGATAACTAACGATTATTCCTGTGATTATCCAAAGCATATAAGATTTTGAATCCTCTCTTAATGTAGTCGGCTCCGGAGACAATGGTAAAAATTACGGCAAGCCACCAGAACGCAAAGGATATCCTTAATTGCAATAAAACCACTATAACCGCGCACATTTGAAAAACAGTGCTGAATTTTCCCCAGCGGGTGGGAAAAACTTCAATATTTTGTTTAACGACATAGATAACGATCGTACCAAGAATTATTATTACATCCCTGCTTATGACGATAAATGTGACCCAAAGCGGGAAAGTAATTGTAAAGTCGTCCAAAAAAGAAAGACAAATAAAAGCGCTCATTAAAAGGAGTTTATCCCCTAAAGGATCAAGGATCAGGCCCGCTTTTGATTGTATTTTTGATTTTCTTGCGATATAACCGTCAACGGCGTCCGAAATAACACCTAAAATGAAAATAAGCAAAGCGATAAAACGTAAATATTCCCGGGAAGAATTATAATATATCAAGCTTGCGATAAAAAAAGGTACGCTTAATATACGAAAAGTTGAGATTTTATTGGCTACATTCACCCCGCCCCTCCTTTATATTCAAAAAGAGATTTAAGTTTATTTCGTTCATTGAATTTATTAGGAGGGGCTGGGTTCATTTAATGATCCTTATTCGGTTAGGCGGCCAGTAGATAAGGAGTGCTTTTCCTAAAATGTTATCTTTAGGGACAAAACCCCAGTAACGGCTGTCTTTGGAAGAAGCGGAATTATCCCCGAGCACGAAATAGCTATCCTTAGGTACGGTTATTTTTGTTCCTTCAACACCAAAATCCCCGCGGTTATAATAATATCTGTTATTGAAAACAGAATCCAATAATGCTTTATCATTTACGTATATGCTCCCATTTTTAATTTCAATTTCGTCTCCCGGAAGCCCTACCAGGCGTTTGATAAAATCTTTCTTGGTATCTTCGGGATATATGAAAACGATAACATCTCCTCTTTTGAAATCTTTGAATACAGGCAGTCTTTTATCCGTAAAAGGCACCTTAGCGCCGTAAATGAACTTATTTACCAAGATTAAATCACCCTCGAGTAAAGTAGGCCGCATTGAACCGGTGGGAATTTTAAACGCCTGTACAATGAATGTACGTATTACCATTGCTAGGAGAAAAGCTATTATAATTGACTCAATCCATTCGCGGATAACTGATTTCTTTTTTATCGTCATATCTTTAGAACCTCCAAGAAAGCTTCCTGCGGGATCTCTACTTTGCCGAATTGTTTCAGCCTTTTTTTACCCTTTTTCTGTTCATCCCAAAGCTTGCGCTTACGGGTAATATCCCCTCCGGAAAGCTTAGCCGTGACATGTTTGCCTACGGGACGGACTTTCTCTGAAGCTAGGATCTGGCTGCCTACCGCCGCCTGTATCGCAACTTCAAATAATTGCCGCGGGATCAACTCTTTAAGTTTTGATACCAAAGCATGCGCCTTAGTAGTGGCCCTTTCTTTACTCATAAGCGAAGAAAAAGCATCGCAAATTATCCCGTTTAAGAGAATATCCAGTTTGACCAGTTTAGTAGGGATATATTCCTTGAACTCATAATCAAGGGAACCATAACCGCGGGTCAATGATTTGATTTTGTCATAAAAATCTACGATAATTTCCGATAGCGGTATGGAAAAAACCACCTTCACCCTGTCTTCACCTAAGTATTCCGTTGCCTGGAATATGCCCCTGCGCGCTTTCGCGAAATCACAAACCCCTTCAATGGAATCAACCGGTACGATCATTAAAAGCACGGCATAAGGCTCTTCTGCTTCAAGGATATCCTGCGGCGCGGGAAGCTTTGATGGAGTATCAACCTCTAAGATATCTCCGCTTCGTGTTTTGACCCTGTAAACGACGTTTGGAACGGTTAATATAAGGTTTAAATTATATTCCCGCTCCAGCCGCTCCTGCACGATCTCCATATGTAAAAGCCCAAGGAAACCACAACGAAATCCTGAACCGAAAGACTGTGAATTTTCCGGTTCAAACACAAAAGAGGCATCTGAAAGCTTAAGTTTATCCATCGCGTCCCGCAACTCCGGAAAATCACCCGGGTTAACCGGATAGATGCCGCAATAAACAAGCGGTTTTAATTTTCTATATCCGGCAAGCGCTTCTTTACAGGGATTCCTATCATCAGTAGTAGTGTCGCCCACGATAATTTCGCGGGCATCGCGAATATTAGCTGTAAAATATCCAACCTCTCCGCTAGTCAAACTTTTAACCGGGTCATATTTTAAATTTTTGAATAAACCCAACTCTTCGATTTTATAGACAACGCCTGAATGCATCATTTTAAGCGGAGTTGTAGTATCGATCTGACCTTCGACAACCTTTAAAAAAACCACTACCCCTTTATAGGCATCGAAACGGCAGTCAAAAACCAGCGCCTTTAACGGATTTGAGCTTTCTCCTGTTGGCGCAGGAATAACTTCAATGATCCTGTCCAGTATATCCTCAATACCTATTCCTTCTTTTGCCGAAGCAAGGATTATATCTTCTTCTCTAAACCCAAGTACACTTACTATCTGGCGCTTAACGCGAGGCACATCAGCAGAACTTAAGTCTATTTTGTTGATCACGGGAATTATTTGGAGATTATTTTCCAGTGCCAAATAAAAATTAGCTACGGTTTGCGCTTCGATTCCCTGTCCGGCATCAACCACTAAGACCGCACCTTCACACGCAGCCAATGATTTTGAAACCTCATAAGTAAAATCAACGTGGCCCGGAGTATCGATCAAATTAAGAACATAAGTATTATTGTGTTTCTTAGAGGTATAATTGAGGCGTACCATGGAAGCTTTTATGGTAATCCCGCGTTCTTTCTCCAGATCCATATCATCAAGAAGCTGCGCTCCCTTATGCCTCTTATCTACCGCCCCGGTAAGTTCAAGTATCCTGTCGGCAAGGGTTGATTTACCGTGATCTATATGCGCGATAATCGAAAAATTACGAATCAGTGATCTATCCATTTATACAATGCGAGTCAATAAAGTATCTACGACTTCCTGAATGGTCATATTGGTTGTATCAATAAAAAAAGCGTCTTTAGCTTTTTTTAGAGGCCCAACTTCACGGGTTGAATCTATGTTGTCGCGGTTCAAAACGTCCTTTTCTATTTCTTCCAAAGATACATTTTGACCGGCTTCAATAAGTTCCTTAAACCTTCTTAATGCCCGTTCCTTGAAATAGGCATCAATGTAGAATTTCCTATGGGCATCGGGGAAAACCACTGTTCCAATATCCCTTCCGTCCAATACCGAATCGCTCATATTGCCTAACCGTTTCTGCAGGCTCACCATAATATCTCTTACTTCTTTGATCTTGGCAACATCCGAAACATATCTGGTTATACGCGGCTCCCGTATTTCCTTGCTTACATCTTTACCATCAAGCATGACGTTTAACGCGCCATCAGGATTATTAACAAGGTCTATGGACGTATTGCGGGCAAGTTCGATAATGCGGGCCGTATCATTGGTAGGTACCCCGGAATCAAGGGTTTTTAAAGTTAAGGCCCTATACATGGCACCCGTATCAATATAAAGAAAGCCCAATTTCTGGGCTAATAATTTAGCGACCGTGCTTTTGCCTGCTCCCGCGGGCCCGTCTATGGCAATGATCATTTCAATTTTTCTCTCTTTGTTTTAGATTTTTCTAATATCTTAATCAAAGCTGCCCTGTTTCTGGTTTTTATGGCAATTTTGATCTGTTTTAAATTACCTTCCAATAACCCTAAAGCGGTTAAGATGTTTTTATAGTTACTCATAAAAATATCCGCCCAAAGCTGAGGCTCGGAAGCGGATATCCGCGTTGTATCTTTTAACCCGCTTGCTGCAAACCTCAAGAAAACTTCCGGAACAGAGTTCATCAGCGCAAAAGATACCGCATGCGGAAGATGGCTTACGAAAGCCATGATCTTATCATGTGTCGAAGGTGTCGTTTCCATAGTTTTTGCTCCAACTCCCGACCATAATTTTTTGATCTTAAGCAACGCACTTTTTTTTGTTTTATTATCAGGAGTAACAATGCATAATGAACCTTTAAATAGTTCCTTATTGGCAAAAGCAATCCCGCGTTTCTCTGAACCGGCCAATGGATGGGCCCCAACGTAGTTCGGGAAAACTCTGCTCAGCCTTGAAACGATCTCCTCTTTACTACTCCCTACATCCATAACAATACAATCTTTGCTTATCATTTTTGAGATTTGGGGAGTTAAACTGATTATAGTGTTTACCGGAGTAGCTAAAATCAATAAATCGGCACCTCTAATGATATTTAGGGTTATTGAGCCTTCATTTATTGCCCCTTTTTTTCTAGCTTCCAGCAGGCTCTTCTTATGCCTGCTTACGCCAACAACCTTAGAGGCAAGTTTATTGCTTTTGATCGCCAGGCCCAATGAACCGCCAATCAAACCGGTACCAACAATAGCTACTTTATTGAATATTTTCACTATATCTCTCTTCCTACTGCCGCGGCGATCGTACGGCACTCTTTAATTAAGTTTTTGAAATTATCCGGGATCAATGATTGTACTCCGTCGGATTTAGCATCTTCGGGATGAGTATGCACTTCGATGATCAAACCATCTGCTCCGGCAGCTACGGCAGCTTTGGAAAGCGCAGGCACCAAACCCCATTTCCCGGCTGCATGCGAGGGGTCAACTATTATAGGCAGATGTGATAATGACTTGACCACCGGAACAGCGCTTATATCCAGAGTGTTCCTGGTAGCATCCTCAAAAGTCCTGATACCCCGCTCACACAAAATCACATTAAAATTTCCTCCGGCCATGATATATTCCGCCGACATCAGCAATTCTTTGATCGTTGAAGATAGCCCGCGTTTTAAAAGCACCGGCTTTTTGGTAAGACCTACTTCTTTTAAAAGGTTAAAGTTTTGCATATTACGCGCTCCAATCTGCAGGATATCGGCATAATTAGCTACTAATCCCACATCGCGCGAGTCCATTACTTCGGTAACGGTGACCAATCCCAGTTCATCTCCGGCTTTTTTTAAATATTTTAGCCCTTCTTCGCCTAACCCCTGAAAACTATAAGGAGATGTACGCGGCTTGAACGCTCCACCGCGCAAAACCGTTGCACCCGCTTCTTTTACCAAGCGCGCGATATCAACCAATGTCTCAAGATTTTCAATTGCGCATGGCCCGGCCATAACAACTATTCTTTTGCCTCCGATTTTTACTCCTTTGCCCAGATCGATTATTGTTCCTTCTCGTTTAAACTCCTTGGAAACCAGTTTATAAGGTGCCAAAACCGGCATTACTTTCTCTACTCCGGGAAAAACCTCCAAGGGTGTAACTTGCAGGATCTCTTCCGGGCCGATCACTCCGATTATGGTCCGTTCGGTACCTTTTGAGACGTGTGGAGTAAGGCCGAGTTTTTTTACCTTCTCAATTATATGGTTTATCTCTTGCTCGCTGGCTTCCGGTTTCAAAACTATGATCATAGATGCCTCTCTAAGTTTAAATAACTTTCCTCAAGACCTTAATTAACCTTTCATTCTCTTTTTTAGTGCCTATGGTAACGCGGATGTAATTCTTCAATCCGTATTGTTTCATATCACGAACAATCACTCCGAATTTAAGCATTTTATTGAATATTTCAAATCCATCTTTTCCGACATCGATCAGGATAAAATTCGCTTCCGTAGTAACGTAAGCAAGCCCCAGTTCCTTTAAGGCATCATAAAGATACCTTTTACCGTCCAAGATCACCTTCCTTGTTTTCTTAAGGAATTCTTTATCGTCGATAGCGGCGAGTGCAGCTGCCTGCGCCAGCGAATTTACATTGAAGGGCTGGCGCGCAACATTCATATAAGAAATGAAATTTTTGTCCGCTACGGCAAACCCTATCCTTAATCCCGCAAGGCCGTAGGCCTTTGAGAAAGTTTTAAGGGTTATAACGTTATTCTTACGAAAATAATCCAAGCCGCTGGCAAAATCATTTACGTCGATGAAAGCTTCATATGCCTCATCAAGGACTACGATGACATTACGTGGAATATCATTTAAAAACTCATCAAGCTCGCATTTAGTGACATAGGTACCCGTAGGATTGTTGGGGTTTGAAATAAAAACAACCTTGGTTTTTGAGTCGATCTTCTTTCTTATCGCCTCAAGGTCATAACGGAAATATTTTAACGGAACGGTAAATACTGTACGGTTTTTTACTTTTGATATGATACTATACTCCAGAAAAGTAAAATCAGCGGTTAAAATGTGCTCATCATCTTCAACGAAAGTTTTTAGGATTATATCGATGAGCTCATCGGAGCCGTTTCCCAGGACGATATTCTCTTCCCCGATATTATAAACTTTGGCAAGCCGCTTTTTCAGGTAAAATCCGTTGGAATCAGGGTAACGGTTGATAAAAGGCATATTTTTCCTGATCGCTGCCAGTGCCTTAGGAGAAACTCCTAAAGGGTTTTCATTAGAAGCGAGCTTGACCACTTCCTTTAAACCCAGCTGCCTTTTTATCTCCTCGATGGGCCTGCCGGCCTCATAGGGAGCGATGCTTAATATGTGTTTTCTTACCAAATTGCTCATGGATAGTTATTCTCCATCGGGATATGACCCCAGAATTTTTA
>Ga0265316_10006427_pt1 | contig 11230 bp, 7 predicted proteins | sample 4522metaG_FD_202092 | JGI IMG/M metagenome (GOLD analysis project Ga0265316, IMG submission 202092) | Rhizosphere microbial communities from Carex aquatilis grown in University of Washington, Seatle, WA, United States - 4-5-22 metaG | ecosystem: Host-associated > Plants > Roots > Rhizosphere >...
CAGGTAAACCAATATCGGCGGAAGAATCCGAAAGGCGCGGCGGATATAGAAATTCGCCAGGTGGATGCGGCCAGTGGCTTGCCATTCCTCCATCAGGCGGCGGGTAATCAGGAAGCCGCTGAGGGCGAAAAAGACGGAGACCCCCATCGCGCCATAGGGAGCGATCCGGTTCAGTGCTGCGCTTGGCCAGTGTGCGTGGCAGCCGAGGACGGCCAGGATGGCCACCGCGCGCCAGCCGTCCAGCGTAGGCAAGTGGGATGGCGCGGCGGCGCGGCGCGTTGGCTGCGCCGGGGCCTGCGCTGGGTGCCCCGCTGAGGGCCGCGCTACCGCCAAAGCCGGTTCACGACGCGAATCAGAATCGACCCGCTCACCACGAAAATCGCCAGCATCGCCCAAAAGTATTCCATCCTGCCGTAAAGGAAGTTGCCCACCGTGAAAAGCGCCGACCAGATGGCGATACAGCCGGTAAACCAACCGAGCAGCGACATGGGGAAATTCCAGGCTGCGCGGTCCGCCGCCGCTTCGGCGGGCGTCACGCCCGCAACCGCCCGAATGTTCCGCCAGCCCGGCCCCGGCGGCCGCACCTTGCGGTAGAAATTCAGCAACGCGGCATCCTCCGTCCGCGGCCCCAGATATGCCGTGGCCACCCACAACACGGTCGTACACGCGATGGTAATCAGCATCTGCTGGTACGTCCCCGGCGCCATGCCCAGCTTCTTCAGAATCAGGAACAGGAACGAGATGCCGAAGGAGCTGATCATAGCGACGATCTCGCACCACGCCGTCACCCGCCACCAGAACCAGCGCACCAGATAGATCAGGCCGGTGCCCGCGCCGATCTGCAGGATCACGTCGAAGCTGTCCTTGGCAGTATCGAGAGCGAACACCGTCGCCGACGATGCCACGAAGAGGATCACGGTGGCCACGCGGCCGGCCGCCACGTAGTGTTTCTCGGGCGCACCCGGCTTTACGAAGCGCCGGTAGAAATCGTGCACCAGGTACGATGCGCCCCAATTGAGGTGCGTCAGGATGGTGGACGAATTAGCCGCCACCAGGCCGCCCAGCATCAGCCCCATCCATCCCGCCGGCAGGAAGCGCAACATCGCCGGGAAGGCAATGTCGTGTCCCAGCAGCTTGGGGTCGAGATGGGGGAAGGCCTTTTGGATGTCGCCCAATTCCGGGTACACGACGAGCGACGCCAGGCCCACCAGAATCCAGGGCCACGGCCGCAGCACGTAGTGCGCCACGTTGAAGAACAGGGTGCTGCCTAGCGCGTCCTTCTCCGATTTCGAAGCCAGCATGCGCTGCGCGATGTAGCTGCCGCCGCCGGGCTCGGCGCCGGGATACCACGACGCCCACCATTGCACGGTGATGGGGATGATGAAGACCGCCATCGCCAGGTCCCAGTTGTTGGTAAAGTCCGGCAGCATGTTCAGATAGTGCACGCCGTGCGGCCCATGGAGGCGCGACAGCTTTTCCACCAGGCCGCCGAGGCCGCCCACCTGCGGCAATTCCACCGCAAAGTAAGCCGCCGCAATCACCGCCGACATCTTGATGAAGAACTGCACCATATCGATGACCAGCACGCCCCACAGCCCGGAATGGGTGGCGAAGACCACGTTGAGCAGCCCCACGAAGAGCAGCGTCTGCCAGCGTTCGAACCCGAACAGGATGGCGGCGATCTTGCACGCGGCCAGGTTCACCGTGGCCATGATGATGCAGTTGAACAGCAGCCCCAGGTACACCGCGCGAAAGCCGCGCACCGCGCCCGCGGCCTTGCCGGAGTAACGCAGTTCGTAGAATTCCAGGTCGGTGAGCACGCCGGAACGGCGCCACATGCGCGCGTAAAAGAACACCGTGGAAACACCGGTCAAGGTGAACGCCCACCAGCGCCAGTTGCCCGCCACGCCTTCGGTGCGCACGAAGTTGGCCACCAGGTTGGGCGTATCGCTCGAGAATGTGGTGGCCACCATCGACAAGCCGGCCAGCCACCACGGCACCGAACGGCCGGAAGCGAAGAACTCCGCCGTACTCTTTCCCGAGCGCTTTCCAAAGAAAAGAGCCGGCGCGAAACAGACCGCCACAGCCAGGAGCGCAATTACCCAATCGAGCGCGTGCAGTTGCATAAGAGACGAACCAAAAGTTTACTGCTTTTCAGCCCGCAGCGCGGGGAGTGCGACCGGCGCGCCGCCGGCCGGCGCGGGCAACGGGGCGGCGGGAAGTGCGGTCAGCGCGCCGGCGGTTGGGAGGGTGAATGCGTCGCCGGCCGGCGCGGGCAGCAGGTCGGCGGGAAGTGCGGACGCGCGTCGGCGGTGAGGAGGGTGAATGCGTCGCCGGCCGGCGCGGGCAGCAGGTCGGTGGGAAGTGCGGACGCGCGTCGGCGGTGAGGAGGGTGAATGCGTCGCCGGCCGGCGTGGGCAACAGGGCGGCGGGAAGTGCGGGTCGGCGTGTCGGAGGTTGGGAGGGTGAATGCGCCGCCGGCCGGCGCGGGCAACAGGGCGGCGGGAAGTGCGGCCACCGCGTCGGCGGTCAGGACAGCGGAATGCCGCTCAGCGCGCCGGGGCCGGGAACGGCGTCGATCAGGTGGCGGCGCTCATCGAAGCCGCGGCGCCCAGCGTAGTAATGTTCCGCGATACCGCGGCGCACCTCGGCTGCATTCCCTTTGCGGCAGAGCACCACGGCGCAACCGCCGAAGCCCGCGCCGGTGAGACGCGCGCCGGATGCGCCCGACGCCATGGCGGCTTCCACCAGCCGGTCGAGCGCCGGGCAACTCACGCGCAACCGGTCGCGCAGGCTGGCGTGCGATTCCACCATCAGCTTGCCAAAGCCGGCGCAGTCGCCGCGCTCCATCGCCTCCACGGCGGCGAGCACGCGCCGCGCTTCGCTGGTGGTGTGCAGGAAGCTGTCGCGTTCGGGTCCGGCAGCGAGCCTGGCGGCCGCGTCCGGCGCGAGTGACAGCGCGTCGCGGTAGGAACCGAGCCCCAGCCGCGCCAGCGCCGCGTCCCCAGCCTGGCGCCGCAGGTTGTATTCCTCGCGAGCCGCGCCCGATTTCTCGGCCGTCTGCAAGCTGGCGGCCACCAGGAAGCTCCAGTCCGTGGGCACGGGAATATGGCGCACCGCGAGCGGGGCGAACTCCACCAGCGTGGCGCACCCTTGCTGCGATGCCAGGGAAGCTGCGTGGTCCATGCCTCCGCCGCGTGTGCCCACGAACTGCTCGCCCGCGGGCAGCACCTCCATCAACTCCCGGAATGAGGCGCGGCCGCCGTTGGCTTCGAGCAGCGCCAGTGTAAATGCCACCAACAGCGCCGACGACGAAGCCAGGCCGGCAGCCGGGGGCAAGTCTGATAACACGGTGGCGTCCAGACCCTGCAGAACGCCCCACTTGCCGGCCACCGCCCGGGCCGCCGCCCGCAGGTAGTTTTCCCAATCCCCGGCCGCAACCGGAGCCAGGTCCGTGCTCCATTCGAATTCCCGCCCGCCGTAAGGCGCGCTGACGGCGCGGATGCGGCGGTCGTTTCGCGTCCGGTAGGCCACCTCGACCCGCCGGCTAAGCGCCATGGGCAGAACCGCCAACCCGTGATAGTCGATGTGCTCGCCGATCAGGTTGACGCGTCCGGGAGCCCACACCGTTCGCTCTTCGATTTCTCGGCGCACCCGCTCACCATACCACCATGAGCGCGGACAAGACTCCACGCTTTCTTCTGGCTCCGCTATGGAGCCCTCGCCAGCCGCGCGGCCATGGCCGCGGATCGAAGGCGATCGCCGATCCCGTGCCGCGCCGCGTGGAGGCCACCCGCCGCCCGGCGAAATGCCTGGCGACACGACCGTTTGTAGAGACGGCTGAGGGTGTTCGCCGGACTTGAAGGACATTCGCGGGGATCGTGGCCGAACCCGACGGTCCGTGGCCTGGGAAGCTGTTGGCACTATTAGGAGTTACAGGTCCCAAACCCAACTGGTATCGGCGGATGGCGTGGCTGGGGCCGTACGGTGAGAGCCGGCATGAACCCGACCGCTGAGTATTTCAACAGTATTACACCCTGCTTGTGTAACATTCCATAGCTCCCGTTCGTCTATTCGATCAAGAGCCGACAGAAAATATTTTGGAACCTTTGGAACCCGGTTGCAGGTTCAGAGCTGATTCCGGCTCTTACATTTTCAGAGACGCAAAAAGGAGAACCTTAACTATGAAACTCAAATCCATCTTGCTGGCCGCGATGCTGGCTATCTTCACTTTGTCCATGGCGTTCGCCAAGACTTACGACGTCACTTTTTCTTCCCCCACCAAGGTTGGCAGCGTCCAACTGAAGGCCGGTGACTACCACTTAAAGGTCGACGGCAGCAAAGCGACATTCATCGACGCACGCAGCGCCAAGTCCGTCACCACCGACGTAAAGGTCGAGAACGGCGATAAGAAGTTCGACCAAACCATGGTCAACTCCACTAACGAAGGTGGCACCAACGTTGTGAAAGACATCGAGCTCGGCGGCTCCAAAATCAAGATCGGCTTCTAAGAGATCTCTATCATTGCGGGCCGGCCACGTCTGCCGGCCTGCTTCCTTTCCGTTTGCCCCAAGCTGTCGGTCCCCCAAGTCGCCGGTCTCCCACGCCGTGCGCCGTGGCCTACAATAGCTTGCATGCCCAACATTGTGAACCCGGCCAATGGCCGCCGCGGCTTCCTCCGCCGTGTGCTCACGGCTACTGGATTGGCCGCCGCCGCACCCCGCCAGGCGTTGCCGCAAGGCGGCCCAAATAGCGCCTCGCCAACTCCTCTTCTGCCCGCATACGCGCGCGCCCAGACGCATAAATCGCTCAAGCAATCCAGTTTCGACCGCACCGGCGGCAACCGCGATTCCTGGCGCATTCCCGCCGGCGCCGTACAGGAACTCTTTCGCGCCGAGGGTCCGGGCGTCATCTCCCACGTCTGGTTCACCATCTCGGCACAGAGCGACATGCATCTCAAGGAACTGGTGCTGCGCGCCTGGTGGGACGACAACCCCAAACCCAGCATCGAAGTCCCCATCGGCGATTTCTTCGGCCTCAACCTCGGCTCCTATTTCAACTACCAGTCGGAATACCTGGCTTGTTCCCCCGGCAAATCGCTCAACTGCTATTTCGCCATGCCGTACCGCCGGTCGGGGCGCCTCAACGTCACCAATGAAGGCAAGCGCGAGGTGGGCTCGTTCTATTCCAACATCGATTACATGACCGTCCCGAACCTTCCCGGGGACGCTGTGTACTTCCACGCACAATATCGCCAGGCCGCGCCCTGCGTGGCAGTCACCGGCGACGCGGCCAAGCTCAATCTGGATGGCCGCAACAACTACGTCTACACCGAAACCCGCGGCCGCGGCCACCTGATGGGCGTTACGTTGGGAGTTCTCGAAAACGCCCCCGGCTGGTGGGGGGAAGGCGACGACATGATCTTCGTCGACGACGAATCCAAGCCCCTGATCAACGGCACCGGCTCGGAGGACTACTTCCTGGGAAGCTGGGATTTCGGTGGCCGCGACGGCGCGCAGCCCTTCGGCTACGCCATGTACGGCGCGCCGCTGATCGTCAACCCCGAACGCACCGGGGGCCGCTACTGCTGCTATCGCTGGCACGGCGATAACCCCGTGACTTTCGACCGCTATCTCAAGCACACCATGGAACACGGCCACGCCAACGACCGCGCCGACAATTTCTTTTCCTGCGCCTACTGGTATCAGTCTCTTCCCTTCACGGATTTCCCCGCTTTGCCGCCGGTGGAATCGCGGACGCCCGTGGTGAGAACGGTATGAAGCTCACTCGCCGCGAAGCGGCCGGCGCACTGACGGGCGCCCTGGGAATCGCCCGGATCGACGCCCACCCGGCGCAGCCCGCCAAGCCCCGCGAAGCCCACGCCGTTTGGGCCAGCGCCGGCGATGCCGGCACAACGAGAGAGTCTGTGCGAGCTTTCGTCGCCCAGCTTCAGCGCGCCAACATCCACAAAGTGGTGATGGCCTCGAAACAGGCCGGCGGCAGCGTGGTGTGGCACAGCCGGCGATTCCCCCAGCTTGTCTCGCCGCGATATAAAGACTTCGACCTGGTCGAGAACCTGGTGCGCGAAGCCCACGCCGCGGGCATTGAGGTGCACATCTGGCTGATCGACTTTCTGGAAGGCCAGGACGGCGCCGCCTTCCGCCAGCACCCCGAATGGGCGCAACTCAACGCCGCGGGCAAGCCCACCAATAGCGAGAGCCTCTCAGTTGGCGCGTCCCGGAACATCTGGATGTGCCCGGCACAGCGGCCCGGATACACCGACCAATGGCTGCTGCCGTTGATCGAGGAACTGGTTTCCAACTACGCGATCGACGGCATCCACCACGATTATGTCCGCTATGGCGGCGACGTGGCGCCCGATAGCTATTGCTTTTGCGACTACTGCCTGAAGCACATCCCCCGCCACGCCTTGCTCCACTGGGAGACGGGGCTCGCGGAGCGCCAGCGCGTGGAGACGGTAAAGCCACGCCTGGAAGCCAATTGGGAAGCCACGCCCGACGTGCTGCCGGCCGGCTGGGAGCGAATGGACCGCCGCGCGAAGGCCGATTTCCTCCTGAACGGCCGCACCATCCCCGGCGGCGAGCCCGACATGCGCTACTTCTTCTACCAGTTCCGCATCGACCAGATCGCCCGCTTCGTACGCGAGGCCCACGGCCTTGCCCGCCGCATCAACCCCAAGATTCAGATGACCGCCGCGGTTTTCAAGAACCCCATCCAGAGCGGCCGCTACCTCGGCCAGAAATGGTCCGACTGGAATCCCTGGATCGATATCTACATGCCCATGAGTTATCGCAGCCACTTTCTGGGCGATTTCGATACTTACTGCTCCCACCTGACTGAAGTTACCGCCCGCCAACTGGAATGGACTTGTCATGAAAGGCCGCTCTATGCGGGCATCCATACTTCCGGCTTATACAAAGAAGAGGCCGGGACGGGCACTTATCCACCGGCCAAGCTGGCCCGCGCGATTGACGCGGCTCGCGCCGCCAGGCCCGGCGGCATCGCGGTCTTTTCGGCCGGCAGCCTCAAGAGCCAGAACCTCTGGCCGCAACTGGAAGCGAGTTTCCAGGAAGCCTGACGGCGCGTTCGCGCGGGCGCGCCCCGCGCGGGGTGGACCGCGGGCTGCCCATGCTGGACCCGGCCCACCGGCGCCATCCGGAAGAGAGTCTCCGCCAGGCTTTGCGCTGTCGCAAGGTCCATCGTCGAATCGGCCGGAATGGCCCCTCGGCGTCGATCGGTCGCCACAGGAAGACATCGAGAGCAACCGTCACACCGCGAAGCTCGACATACAGCCCGATTCCCTCCTGGGGGCGCGTAGTGAGCCCGCGCCGTACCACGGCATCGGCCGCCGCCAGGAGTTCCGCGGCGGCGAAGTTCCCGGCCAAACCGGCGGCGGTTTGTTCGGTGAAGCGGTCCATTTCTATTAGCGCCTCTGCGCTGTTAAGAACCTCGCGGCGGTTTTGCTACTGAATCCAATATAGCCGCTAGCGGTAACAGACTGTCAATAGCAGCTAACTCGGGCGCAAGGGCAGGGCGGTAAAAGTACCGAAGGGTTTCGCCACCATGGGCGATGAGGAGAGCCGGAAGATCCAGTCTGCTGGAGGGAAGGCCCGCTGGAAAACGAAAACGAAAGTGTCCGCTTGATTGTGCGAGCCCTTACTGCTATTAATGAAGTTTGTGAAATTGAGGGACGTAATCAAGATGGTCGAAGCGGATGGATGGCAGGTCGTCGGGCAAGTGGGAAGCCATCGCCAATACAAGCACCCCGTGAAACGCGGGCGCGTGACGATCCCCGGAAAGCCGGGTGATGACGTGCACCCCAAGACCCTCGCCAGCATCCTTCACCAAGCTCAAGTGAGGAGGCCTTAAATGCGGTATGCCGTTGTGATCGAACACGCACCGGGAACAAACTACAGTGCCTATGTGCCGGATTTGCCGGGATGCGTTTCTACAGGCGACACCGTCGAGCAAGTCAGCCGGAATATCCAGGAGGCCATCGAATTTCATCTGGAGGGTATCCGGAAAGACGGCGACCCGATCCCGGAACCAACGACGCGGGTAACCTATGCCGACGTGGCGGCTTGAGGTTACTGCCATTGAACCCGAATATACTTGCCACGATTGGAGCCGCAGACTGGATTACTCCTTGCGCTCCGGAATCGGCCCTTTTCTCTATTTCGTCACCGCGCGCGCGGCCCATCATGGGCTTGTGAGCGACCCCGCCAATACGGCTGGCCGTCGATGCGCTGTGCCCTCGGATGCAAGCTTGGAACGCTTTCCTGTTGAGGGCGAACAACTGGCTTAACTGCTTACGCTTGCAGGCTGAGAGATGCACCCGGCGACCGAGCGGCATCCGGCGTTTTCCTTCCACAGTTCCCCCAGGTGTTTGCCTTTACGGAAAAACGCTAAGATAGAAATGAGGGTGCCCCGCGGATCCATAACGAAAGCCGGAGCGGTGGTGTTGACCCTGCTGCTCGGGAGTTGCCGCGGTAGTGCTCCGCGTGCTCCCGTGCTCGGCGAGGCATATGTCGGGCCCGCCTCCCTGAGTCTGCGCAGCGACATTCCCACGCAATCTCCCACGGTGGTCACCGTGAAACACGGCGACCGGTTGGAGATCCTACAACAGCGCCGGTCGTTCCTGAGAGTGCGCGCTCCGAACGGCGCCGAGGGCTGGGCCGATCAGCGGCAGTTGCTGGCGCGCGAGGATATGGCGGCGTTAGAGACCCTGGCCAAACGCGCCGCCGCCATGCCGTCGCAGGGGCGGGCCACCACCGACGCCGACCTGCGCGTGCACACCCTGCCCGCCGCGAAATCGCCCAGCTTTCTCACGCTTAAAGAGAACGACAAGGTGGACGTACTGACCCACGTCAGGCGCAATCGCGCCGACCCGCCGCGCAAGCCTCTGGTCGCCCCGCCGCCGAAGAAGACGAAGAGCACCCGCAGGAAAGCTGCCAAGGCGCCGCCCTATCCTCCTCCGCCGATGCCCGCGCCGCCCGCCCCACCCCCCAACTGGCTGGACCTGTCGAAGAGCGGCGCGCCGGACGAAGCGGCGGCGGAAAATGAGACTCCCGCGCCGGCCGAGCCCACCGACGATTGGAGCCTCGTGCGGACCGCCGGCGGGCAAGCCGGCTGGGTGCTGACGCGCCGCCTCCGCATGGCCATCCCCGACGAAGTGGCGCAGTACGCCGAGGGCCGCCGCATCGTCTCCTATTTTTCGTTGGGGAGCGTCCGGGACGGCGATCAGCAGAAGGATATCTGGCTCTGGACCACGATAGGCGGAGGCGCGCCGCCCTACGACTTCGACAGCTTCCGCGTCTTCGTCTGGAGCGTGCGCCGCCACCGTTACGAAACGGAGTACATCGAGCGCAACCTGACCGGTTACCAACCGGTGGAAGTCCAGCCCGTACGCTTCTCGGCCGGCAAGGGCAAGAACGCGCCCTCCGGAGATCAATACCCTGGATTCTCCGTGTGCATGGAGAAAAAGGATGGGCAGCGGTACCGGCGGCAATATGCCGTGCTGAACACCGTGGTTCGCTTCACCGGGGAGCAGCCCTGCGAACCGCCGCCGCCGGTGGATTTCGGCGCCGCTCCGGCCGCGCCACCCACCGCCGCCGCGCCGCAGTCCCCGCCGGCGAGCTTTGCCGAGCGCGTCAAACGGAAGCTCAAAGGCTGGTTCGGCCGGTAGTTGCTGGCGCTTGCCTAGTGGTGGCGGCAACTACGATCCGTGGTAGTAACAAGCTGCGTGTTGATAGCCTGGGTCGAACCATGGGTCTTCGCGATTCTGTCTCTCCACTGGGTGTCATGCTGCTGGCGCCTTTTCTCGCCGCTTCCGTAGCGCTGGCGCAGACGCCGGATACAGCCACGATTCACGGGCAGGTCGTGGACCAGAGCCGCGCCGCCGTGGCCGGCGTGTCGATCGCCGCGACCAACGCGCAGAGCGGCCTCAGACGCACCGCCGAGAGCGACGCCGCCGGCGATTTTTCGCTGGCCGGACTGCCCGTCTCGGGCAGCTACACCATCACGGCGAGCAAGCAGGGCTTCGCCGAAGCCACGCTGGAGAATGTGACGCTTTCCGGCGGGACCACCGCCAGCGTGAATCTCGATCTCAACGTGGCCGCCGGCCAGAGCCAGATCACCGTCACCGGCGTGGCCGGCGAAGTGCGCGCCGACGCGCCGCAACTGGGCCAGGTTCTGGATACCGCGCAGATGGACGCCACCCCCCTGCTCGGCAGCAAAATCACCAACCTTCCCATGTTGAACGCCGCCAACCGGCCGGCCATCAGCCAGGGCGACGTCTTCATGAACCAGACCCTGTTCACCACCAACGGCGCCGGCCGCCGCCAGGCATGGTTTGAGGTGGACGGCGCCAACGGCGTCGACGCCTGGGGACGCCAGACCATCATTCCCACTTTGCCGCGCACCGCGGTCGCGGAGATGTCGGTGTTGACCAACGCCTTTTCGGCCGAATTCGGCGGCAGCACCGGCAGCGTCATCAACATCGTCAGCAAGAGCGGCGGCAGCCAACTGCATGGCGAGGCGATGGAACTGTGGCGGCCGGCGGACACCTCGGCCGCGCTCTCCGGATTCAGCGCGCAATCTTCCAACGCCGCCGGCAACACCCTGCTCAGCGATACCCTGGGCCAATCGGCGGCCGCGCTCGGCGGGCCGCTGGAAACTGGTGGCGCCACCCACTTCTTCGTGGCCGGAGAGTTCAGCCGCGAGGATAAGGCGTCGCCCGTGATCTCGCCGATCGATCCGGGCGTGTACGTGGGACATTACCGCGGCTGGCTGGCGTTCGTACGCGTGGACCACCGGATCGGCGACCGGAACAGCCTCTTCTTCCGCGGCGACCTGGATGGCTTCCACGACACCAACCCCAATGGCATTGTGGGCGGCAACAGTCTGCCCACCGTGGCCCGCGTCTTCCGCAAACGCACGTACGCGCCGGAGCTGGGCGAAACCGCGGTGCTGAGCCCGCGGACGGTCAACAATCTGCGGCTGCAGTTCCAGTTGGCGTCCCCCATCACCGAGTTCGACCCGGTACTCTACGGCACCGCGTATTCGGTGCCCATTTCGACGGGAGGCACCTTCACCTCCGGCACTTCGCAATCGGCCCTGCTGATGAACCGGCAGTACGAGGCCAACGACACGCTGTCGGCCGTTTGGGGCCGTCATCAGGTGAAGTTCGGCGGAGACGTCATCGTAGCGC
>Ga0265316_10006431_pt1 | contig 11227 bp, 11 predicted proteins | sample 4522metaG_FD_202092 | JGI IMG/M metagenome (GOLD analysis project Ga0265316, IMG submission 202092) | Rhizosphere microbial communities from Carex aquatilis grown in University of Washington, Seatle, WA, United States - 4-5-22 metaG | ecosystem: Host-associated > Plants > Roots > Rhizosphere >...
TCAATGAATTCCAGTGGCTTCCAGAGAACTCCGCACGCGCCGCGGTTGGGCGCTTCTGAGACAAACTGCCGGTCCATCTCATCGGCAAGCACAAGGAAAGCCACCATTGGGTGGAACTGCGCGAGCATATCGGCAGCGTCGTGCCAGAAGCCGTCCAAGAATGAGGCATCCGTGAGCAGCACGGTGCCTTCTGTCACCGTCAGCAGGAAGTCTGCCTGTTCTAATGTTTCGGCGCGATGCATCCGGATGGATCCCAGCAGGACATTGGCTAGGAAGTAGAAGTCTGAATCGAAACACGTGAGGAATACACAATCGATACCGTGCTTTTTGGCCCGCGTCGGTTCAACCCGTTTCTGCGGCGCGGCAGCCTGAGATTGTCCAGACATCATGCCCCCCCTTCCGGTAGTGCGGCTTCAAGTTCAGGTTACGGCCAGAGGTGGCGCGGCGAATATACGGCAAATAGGGTAGTTCTGCGGAAACATGCCAGTACGGCAAGCGGCCCGCGATGTAACGGTGTTAGCCAGAAGGAACTGGTAGCAGCTTGGCCGGCGGAGCGCCTGGCGAGAGTATCGAAGGGATTGTGGTTGCGGCGGCGGCCTCTTCCTGCTGCACCGGCGATGCTCCCCCTTACTTCCTGGCATGGGCGCGCACCGTGCCCCACACGGTCCGCAACTCGCTTTACCACTGGACGCATCTACGGTGAGCTTCTTGGAAAAATACCCCACATCGGGTATTCTCCCCGCTGGGTGCCCTTGCTTAGAATCGATTTGTAGATGCCAAGCAGCGATCTCTCTGACGAGCAGCTCGAAAGGCTGCGCCAGTTCGACACCTGTACCATGTCCAACGCCATCGAGCGGTTGAACATTCGCCCGCGGAACGAAGGCTTTATCAGGGGAGCGGTTACGTGCAGATTTCCGCAACTGCCGCCAGTGATCGGATACGCTGTCACGGCCCGGATGCGGTCATCCATGATGCCGATCAAGGGGAGTTGCTATTATGATCGCCCGGACTTGTGGAGATACGTGGCCAGGCTTGCAGGCCCGCGAATCCTGGTGATCCAGGACGCTGACGACTCGCCCGGATTTGGCGCGTTGCTCGGAGAGGCTTACGCACGCATCTCGCGCGCCTTGGGCTGCGTGTCATGTGTGACCAACGGCGCCGTGCGGGATGTGCCGGGGATCGAGGCGCTCCGGTTCCAGGTGTTCGCCGGCAGCATCGCGGTCTCCCACGCCTACGCGCACGTCATGGAATTCGGCGAGCCCCTGGAGATTGGAGGTTTGCGAATCTCTTCCGGGGACCTTCTCCACGGCGATCTGCATGGGGTGCACATGATTCCGATCGAAGCCGCCCGCAAACTGCCCGGCGTCGCCGAGCAGGTGTTGCGGGACGGTCGGGAACTATTCGAGTTGATCGAAAGAAAAGACTTTTCCGTGGATATGCTGTCCGCCAAGCTCGAAGAACGGGTCAAGAGACGTCTATCATGCGAATGAAAATCAGCGCCCTATTTGGCTTGCTTGCGCTCCTGACGCTGTTGGTGTGCCTCGGCGCCTGCTCCAAATCCCAAGCCGTGGGGGCAAGCGGCGGCGACGAGCCGGAAGTGGTTACGACCGTCGGTGTCACGCCAGTCATGCGAAAGCCGATGACGAGACAGCTCACCGTTTCTTCGGAGTTGGTACCCTTCCAGGAGATCGATGTCTATGCCAAGGAGTCGGGCTATGTGAAGGACCTCCTGGTTGACTACGGCTCGCGAGTGCAAAAAGGGCAGTTGATGGCCGTGCTCGAAATTCCGGAATTGGAGATGCAGATACAACAGGACACCGCCGCCATCGCCAGTGCCGCCGAACGGGTGACTCACGCGCAACACGAGTTGGATCGCCTGGAGGCGCAACACCAGGTGGTTCATCTGCAATCCGACCGTCTGAGCGGTGTGGAGAAGACACGCCCCGGCCTGGTGGCGCAACAGGAGATTGATGATGCTAAAGGCAAGGACCTGGCGCTGGAGGCCCAGGTGGAGGGCGGCAAATCGGCCTATGAAACAGCTAAGAGCCAGTTGGATGAGGCGAAGGCGAAACAGCAACGCGACAAAGTGATGTTCGACTACGCCAGGATTACCGCTCCCTTCGCGGGCATCGTGACGCAACGGTTTGCCAACCAGGGAGCTCTGATGCAGGCCGGCACCAGCTCCAGCACGCAAGCCATGCCCCTGGTTCGGCTCTCCCAGGACGACTTGTTCCGCCTTGTCATTCCCGTGCCGGAATCCTACGTAAAGTACATTCGCATCGGTGATCCTGTTCAAGTACGCGTCCCCTCGTTAGACAAGGTTGTCCCAGGCGTAGTCAAGCGCTTCTCGGTGGACGTCGCCGCCGATACCCGAACCATGCATACCGAAGTGGATGTGCTCAATCCGTCTCACGCCCTGATGCCGGGACTCTACGCCGAGGCGATTTTGACGCTGGAGCGGAAGAACTCCGCCCTCGTCGTGCCGCTGCAGGCGGTGAACCAGGCAGGCAGTCAGGCCACTATCTTTCTGGTCGATCCCAACAGCACCTTGCAGGAACGGAAGATTACGCTCGGCCTCGAGACCGCTGCCGATGCCGAAGTCCTGAGCGGCCTCAATGAAGGCGATCGCGTCGTAGTCAGCGACCGCAGCGGCCTGAAAGCCGGCTTGCGTGTGAAGCCGCAGGCGGTTGAAGTCCTCCAGTATCAGGCCGGCAATTCACAGTAGGAGCGCCGCCGGAAAAGGTTATCATGTCACGGTTCTCCATTCGGAATCCACACTTCATTGTGGTCATCTGCCTGGTCCTCCTGGTGATCGGAGCCACCAGTTTTGCACGCATGCCCGTCGATCTCTTTCCCACCATCAATCTGCCTGAGGTCGTAGTGGTGACGTTTTACTCGGGCATGCCGCCGGAGGACATCGAAACCGATATCACCGGCCGATTCGAACGCTTCTTCACGCTGGCCAGCGGCATCGACCACATGGAGTCGCGCTCCCTGTTGGGCGTCAGCATCATCAAAGTCTTCTTCCAACCCGGCACGAATGCCGACGCGGACGTGACCGAACTTTCCAACCTCGCCCTGGGGAACCTGAGGCGGCTCCCGCCGGGTACCTTGCCGCCAGTGGTGCTCAAGTTCGATGCTTCCAGCCTGCCCGTCTGCCTGGTTACCTTGAAGGGCGAGGGGTTGGACGAAAGCCGACTCCACGACATCGGACAATTCACCATCCGCAACCAGATCGCGGTGGTCAAAGGCGCCGAAATTCCGCCTCCCTTCGGCGGCAAATATCGCCAGGTGATGGTGTACGTGGACCCATACAAGCTCTTGTCGCGTCAGTTGAGCCTTATGGACGTTGTCAACGCCGTCAACATAAACAACCTGATTCTCCCCGCCGGCGACGTGAAAATGGGGCCGTATGACTACTATGTCTATTCCAACAGCCTCGTGAACCACGTCGACGAACTGAACAGCGTACCCATCAAGACGTCCGGCTCGCGCTGGGTCTCCGTCTCGGATGTCGGGGAGGCGAAAGATGCCAACCAGATCCAGTCCAATATCGTCCGCGTGGATGGGCAGCGCTCTGTCTACCTGCCGATCATGAAGCAGGGCGGCGACACCAATACCATTGAAGTCGTCAATGGCATCCGGGACATGCTGGGAAAGCTCTTCGACGTTCCCAAGCAGCTCAAAGCGGCCATAGTCTTCGATCAGTCGGCCTTTGTCAAACAAGCCATCGACACGCTCGTGCACGAAGGGCTGATTGGGCTTGTCCTCACCAGCCTCATGATCCTGATCTTCCTGGGCAGCCTGCGCGCCACGGTTGGCGTGTTTCTGTCTATTCCGCTTTCCGCTCTGGCAACCTTTGTGGTGCTCTATCTTCTTGGCGGTACCGTGAATACCATGATCCTGGGCGGATTGGCGCTGGCGTTCTCGCGCATCATCGACAACTCCGTGATCTCGCTCGAGAACATCTACCGGCACCTGGAAATGGGCTCCTCCCCGGAAGTTGCCGCCGAACAGGGAGGCGCCGAAGTCAGCCTGGCGGTCCTGGCCGCTACCTTGACCACGGTAGTGGTCTTCTTCCCGGTGACCTTCTTGTACGGCGTCAGCAAGTTCCTGTTTTCGGCTCTGGCGCTGGCAGTGGCCATCTCGCTATTTGCCTCGTACTTTGTGGCTATGACGGTGATCCCGCTGTTCTGTTCGAAGTTTCTCAAGAGCGTGCACCACGCCGGTGGCGGCGCGGAGCACGAGGCCAGAGGCTTCAATGCCTGGTTCAACCGCATCTTCAACCGGATGCTGGATTTCTATGAGCGTTCCGTCCGCAGCGTGCTAAGGCGGCCGGCCCTTACAGTGGGGAGCCTGTTGCTCCTGTTTGTAGCCAGCCTCGGCATGTATCCCCTGCTGGGGCTGGCCTTTTTTCCCCAGACGGACGCCGGGCAATTTACCATCAACCTCAAAGCGCCCACCGGCACGCGCATCGAAGTCACCGAACAGTACGTTGCCAAGGTGGAGGACCTGATCAAGCGCACGGTGGCGCCATCCGACTACCACATGGTGGTCTCGAACATCGGGATTGTGCCCGGCTTCTCGGCGATATACACGAGCAACGCCGGCCCCTACACCGCGACCATTCAAGTGGAGCTCAACGAGTCCCACAAAACCAGCAGCTTCGAATACATGGACCGTATCCGCCGCGCCATAGCCACCGGTTACCCCAACCTGCGGACCTTCTTTTCCACCGGGTCCATGGTGGACGCAGTTCTTAATTCCGGAATGCCGGCGCCGATTGACGTCCAGGTTTCCGCCAGCGACCTGAACCGCACCTATAGCGTCGCCCAGGAATTGGCGGCCCGCTTCCGCGGGTTGCCCGGCGTCGGAGAGGTATACATCCCGCAGGACATGAATTACCCGGCTATCCGGTTGAACGTGGACCGTATTCACGCCGCGGAGCTGGGATTGAGTCCCAAGGAAGTCGTCGACAACGTCATCACCGCCCTGAACTCGAACACCATGATCGCGCCCAACTACTGGGTGGATCACAAGACCGGCAACGATTACTTCCTCACGGTTCAATACTATGAAAACGGCCGGCCGGCCATCCACAATTCCGTCGACCTCACCAGTATCCCTCTGCGCGCGCCCAATCTCCCGAAACCCACCACCCTGGACGCGGTGGTGAAGCTCGAAAACACCGAGACGGCCACCCAGATTTCGCACTACCAGATCCAACGCGTCATCGACGTGTACGTTACGCCCGCCGGCGAGGACCTGGGGAAAGTGTCCTCTGAAGTCAGCCGTCTCATCGCCGGACTGAAACTGCCCTCCGGCTTGCGCATCAACCTGCGCGGCATGGTCGAAGGCATGAATCAATCCTTCCGCAGTTTCGCTCAAGGTCTGTCGCTCGCCGTGGTGCTGCTTTACCTGATTCTGGTGGCCCAGTTCCGCTCGTTCAAAGACCCGTTCCTCATCATGCTGGCCATCCCCATGGGATTCATTGGCGTCATGGTGGTGCTGCCGCTGACGCATACCACGCTCAACGTCATGTCGCTGATGGGTGTCCTTATGCTGGTTGGTATCGCGGCATCCAACAGCATACTGATTGTCGAATTTGCGCATCGCCTGGAGGAACAGCAAATCCCCATGGAGGATGCCGTGATTACTTCCTGCCGGGTTCGCTTGCGTCCCATCCTGATGACTTCGCTCGCCACCATCATTGGCATGGTGCCGATGGCCCTCAAGATGGGCACTGGCAGTGAGCAGTACGCTCCGCTGGCGCGGACCCTGATCGGCGGCCTCACCTCATCGGTATTGTTAACAGTTTTCATCGTTCCGGCAGCCTATATGATGGTCCACCGGCGAGGCGCGCGAGAAGCTAGGAGCTAACATGCGACCGTCCTCTGTCACACTCTTACTGGTATTGAGTATCGCCGGCTGCGTTCTGGCGCAGCCTGCGGCGCCTGTAAAGCTGAACCTGCACGATGCCGAAGCGCTGGCATTGCAGAATCATCCACAGGTGCTGGCGGCGCAGCATGCCGTTTCCGCCATGAGCCAGAAGATCGAGGAAACCCGGGCGGCCTATTACCCCACTTTGTCCGGGGATGTCACCGGCTCTCAAGCGAATCCAAGGGCGCGCATCGGAGCGGGTTTCCTGTCGGACTCCAGCCTTTTCAATCGCATCGGCCAAGGCATCACACTCAGTCAGTTGATTACGGATTCCGGACGCACGTCCAACCTGGTGGCCACCTCGCGGCTCGAGGCCGGCGCCGCCGGGCAGACGGCTCAAGCCACCAGGTACGACGTCCTCGTGCGCGTCAATCAGGCTTATTTCACAACGCTCCGCGCACAGGGCCTGGTGAAAGTGGCGCAGGAGACGGTAGCAGCGCGCCAGTTGCTTGTGGACCAGGTGACCGCCCTCTACAACAACAAGCTTCGCTCGGAATTGGACGTCAGCTTCGTGGATGTGAATCTGTCCCAGGCGAAGCTGCTGCTGCTCCAGACGCAAGATGAGGTTCAGGGCGCCTTCGCCGAGTTGACCCGCGCAATCGGTTCCCAACAGGCGGCGACGTATCAACTGGAAGACGAGCCTCTTCCACCCAGCCCTGCATCGAATGCGGAAGATCTGGTCGCACAGGCGATCGGCGACCGGCCGGAACTAACCAGCCTCCAAATGAGCCGCGACGCCGCCTACCGCTTCGAGCGCGCCGAGAAGGATCTGTCCTATCCGACCGCCAGCCTGGTGGGCGTCGGAGGCTACATCCCCTATATCAGTCAGCTCAGCCTGCCGCGGGTAATTCCTTCCGAATACGAAGGCGTTGCCGTGAATATACAGATTCCAATTCTGAACGGAGGATTGTTCAAGGCTCGGCGCCTGGAGGCGCACTACCGGGCGCTCGAGGCCGACCAACGGCTGCGGAACGAGACGGAAGCGATTGCGCGCGACGTGCGGACGGCGTGGGCCAGTGCCACCGTAGCGTACCAGCGTCTCGATGTCACCGCTCAGCTTCTGCGCCAGGCCACCTTGGCGTTAGATCTGGCCCAGGGCCGCTACAACCTCGGCCTGTCCAGTATTGTGGAACTGACGCAGGCGCAATTGAACGTGACCGGGGCCGAGATCGAAAACCTCAGCGCGAAATACGACTATCAGAGTACGTACGCCACCCTGCAATACACGCTCGGAGCCTTGCGCTGACCGAAAGGTTATGGAGAAAAGCGTCCTGGTACTTTTCCATGAGGAACAAGCGTTCCGCCAATGGCATGCCAGGTTGGTATTGGCCATGCCGCCGGCCGCGCTTATCTTTGGCACCGTAAGGCAACTGGTCTGGCATCACCCTTGGGGAACTCCACCCGTCTCAAACGGAGGGCTGCTCTTTTTGACGGCCCTACTCGTGTTGGTGTATGTGCGGCTCATCACCGTGCGCTTGGTCACCGACTTGGGGCCGACAGAGATCGCCGTCGGGCTCCGCGGCCCTTGGCGCAAACGGAAGATTTCCCTCGACCACATCGCGAGAGCAGTCGAGTATGATCCGGTCCGCAACGTCGGTGGCTACGGAGTCCGGTCCGGCCTCCGCGGCCAGGCTTACATTGCCTGCGGATCTAGCGGCGTCGAACTCGAATTGCAGGATGGCCGGAGAATTTTGACCGGCTCGCAGGACCCGGCCCGCCTCGCCAAACAGATCGGGGCGTGCCGTCTCGGACCGTCATTATGAATGGCGCCGTACCGAACCCAGTGCCGGTGCTACGCCCTCAAGTGCGCGCAGCGAATGCTTCCCCGCGCACCACGAACAAGAGGATCATTTGGGATTGCGTGATCGGAATAGCGGTTCTGATCTACCTTAGCGTGGTGTTGTGCATGAATCTGTACAGCCCGGCGTTTGGTCTGACATTGATCGTGCTCGCCGCATACGAAATACTCGAACCTCACTGCGGCAAGCGTAGCGGCTGACTACCATGTGGATATGGCCAAAATACCCAATCCGAGGGATGGGATTTGAGCGCCGAGTGGGCTAAATTTCGATAGGCAATAAAACGTTTCCTGTGAAAGGGATGCTTTCATGAAACAACCACCCAAAACCGAAGCCAAAATTGCTAGGAATGTGGCGGTTCTGTCCGTCAGCCCCATTCCCGACGACCATATCTCCCTGAAGCAAATCATCCATTATTCCGAGTTGGGCGTACACTCAGACTCCCGATGGGAGCTGAGACTTACTTCGGCAGTGAGCGTTCTACGGCAACAGCAGATTTCCGTCGTCATTTGTGAGCGCGATTTGCAGCCCGGTACGTGGAGGGAAATGCTGGAGCAGGTAGGATGTCTGCCCAGGCCGCCGCTTCTCATCGTAAGTTCCCGGCTGGCGGATGAGCGCCTGTGGGCGGAAGCCCTCAACCTGGGCGCCTACGATGTGCTGGCGAAGCCGTTTGACAAGTGCGAAGTGATTCGGACTGTTACTTCGGCCTGGCTCCATTGGACAGGCCGATTCTCTGCCTGGGCGCGGCAAGCCAGAAGAACAACGGCCACGGCGGGGATGCCGCGGACCCATACTGCTCGGATGCGGCCACTATGCCCGATCTGAAGTATGGGAACAGGCCCACGAATCGGCTAGCGTTCAAATAGGAACCTTACCGGAGCGGGTCGGCCGTTGCGTGCTGGATCGCATACCCGCGCTGATGGTACAAGGGGCGCACCATGATCGGTCAGTTGCCGGAAGCCGAGGATAGATTCGCAATGCTGGCAGCAGGATCAACCCTCACGACAATGTAGCCGGCCGGCGCCGCGACCGTCTTGTAGGACAGTTTCTCTTCGCAATTACGGTCGGCACGAGTCCAAAACCCATCGATATAGTTGCCAGCGCAAAGAACCGAATTCGCATCGTCAATTACGATCCGCGGGACCAAGCCCCGATATGTGGTGAGCTTAAAATCTTCCGTGGCGGTTGTCTGGCTCATCTTGTGTTCCGATATCGTCTGACGCACCGTTGGGTTCAAATCTTCAGGACGCACATTTACACTGAAAGTGAAATGAGTGCTTCCGTATTCACTGCCGCTTATCGGCGGGCCGTTATATGAATAGGTGATCTGATAGGCGGGCACCAGGGATCCGTCCTGCGCGGATGGACAGTGCATGAAAGCACCCGGTTCTCGATAGCCTTCCTCGCAGTAGCCCGTGTCGGTTATTGAGGTTCTCCTTGTCGCGACCTTTACCAACTTGATGCCTTCGAACCGGATGGAAGACAGATCGGAGCCGACCGGAATCTCTGCGATGTTCGCGAACGGTTGGAGATGTGCGATTTCGACTGCCGCCCCATCTTTTGCCGAGACTGTGGCTACGGCTGAAGAGACAGCCTTGTGCGGCTTAGCCCCGGGACTGGCGGCAGCAGCCGGTGCCGCCGCGAGAAGAATCGTGCTAACGGCCGCCACTGCGGCCATTGTGAACGTTAGTTTTTGCACCACGTGAACCCTCCACCTCTTGGATTGGGCCGGGAGCGGCCAGCCCCTTAACACAAAGGTAATCGAATCGTATCCATTTGCAAGTGTCTGATTCGATGGAAAAATGGCGAAAAGGAGGCAGACGCAGTTCTCCTGCAGCGGCTCGAGGTTGCGGACCAAGCCGGCCTGCAAAACGGTCTGGAAAGCGGATGAGAAATGCGTTCGTCCCACTGGCGTCCCGATGTTGCCGGAGCAGTCGCTTGAAAGCGACGAATTCCCAGTGTGTCAGTTGGAAGCGTTCTCTTACGGCGGAAACGACACTTCTCATTTCTCTGCCCCCCCGGCGAGCGGCGTGCGCCATTCCCAAAGGAGCGGGGCCACCGCTTTGCCGAAGTTGGCTGCGGAAGCCCGTGGGACAGACAGCCCGCTCTGGTTGGGCTCTACTTGAGCTCTAGCCCAATGGCGGGCCTAGTCCCATACTTCAGATCGGGTATTGTGGCAGCATCTGAACAGTACGGCCGGGTTCGATGGACGGCAGCAACGCAGCGCCTCTAAACCGGGATTTCCGTTTTGGCTCCTGGCTTTTCGGTCCAACGCGCTGCTCCCACCAGCGCCATCCTGCGGCGTACGCCCGGGGAACACTCCGTACCTTCCACGTCCAATTCGCGATCGTGTGGGATCTGGCCCTGTTGGCAATCGGGGCAGACATAGTAAGCGCGTTCCAACTGGACCGGCCCCAGGGCTGTGAGCAAGCGCTTGGGGCGCTGATCGTGATAGCGCGTCTGAGCGCCGCAGGCGCAAGCGGACCGTGAAGCGGTGCGTCCACGCTCGGCCAGCAGGGCAGTCAATAGGGCGGTCCCGGCTCGGTGCAGCCCAGCGCGAGTGGCCATTTCGACGGTCTTCAGGTGTAGACCGGCGCTTTTCCGCTGTGCCGCAAATACTACTTGGAGAAGCGTTTGGACTTCCCGTGCGACTTCCTGAAGAACAGCAGCAGCCGTTTGTTTTCCGCCTCGGTCCAGCCCGCTGGATCGGGCTCGGCGGGACGGGAACGGCAAATAATCTTCATTCGCGATACCGTTGTGCGACAATAACTAGATGCAACTACCACATATACTGCACTACCTCCCAGTTCCGGCCCACGCATGAACCTCTCGCTCGACTGCATACCGTGTTTCGTCCGCCGCGCCCTGGATATGGCCCGCATTGCAGCCACCGATGAGGCCATTCATCGGCAAGTGCTCCGGGAGGTGCTTTTGGAAGCGGCCGGATGGGACATGAGCTTGCCCGCACTCCTGTTGAGCGGGCGCATCCCGATCGATCCGCGCATCGTCGGTTGCGGGGATGCGGGAAGCTGCCTTCTGGAAGCTCATCCGGAATCACCCGCCGCTCAAAGCTATTTCGCGCTTGCAGGCCGCTTGCACGAGCGGGAAGACCTTTGGAGCGGCGCGGCCGCGGCGGCGCCCACCTCCCGCGAGGCGCCACTATGATCAAGCGGCTGCGAGTGACGGTGCTGGCGGACAACTGCGTTGCCGCTCGCGACCTGCTCGCGGAGCACGGTCTGTCGATGCTGATCGAGGCCGATGGCCGGCGCATCCTCTTCGACACCGGCCAGGGCAAAGTGCTGCGCGCCAATGCGGATGCCCTGGGCATTAGCCTTTCCCCACTCGATGCTGTTGTCCTGAGCCACGGTCACGACGACCACACCGGCGGATTGGCCGGTCTACTGCGGGAAGTCTCCCCGTCCGCCATCTTCCTCCACCCGGCGGCAATGCAGCCGAAGTACGCAAAGAGCGAGAACCCGCCACATCGC
>Ga0265316_10006432_pt1 | contig 11225 bp, 9 predicted proteins | sample 4522metaG_FD_202092 | JGI IMG/M metagenome (GOLD analysis project Ga0265316, IMG submission 202092) | Rhizosphere microbial communities from Carex aquatilis grown in University of Washington, Seatle, WA, United States - 4-5-22 metaG | ecosystem: Host-associated > Plants > Roots > Rhizosphere >...
GATCCCCTGGAACTGGACCTGTCGGAAGAATTGGCGCTCCGACTGGATCGACATGAGCTCGAGCTGCACGCTCGGCATTCCGTGCCCCAGCGCCACCGTATCCTGGAAGATTTCCCCATTCAGCATACTGCCGTCGCCGTACACGGTGGAGGCTGTCTTTTGCAGATCGGTCGCCGTGGCCGAGGGCTGGTACGTTGGGGAAACCCCCGCCGCTGTGCAGCTCGTGCAGCCCTGACCGGCGACGGCGGAAGTGGCCGAGCCGGTGTCGATATCCATCGCGAAGGTCTGGTCGCCGACGGTCACCTGGGCGGTGTAGTAGGTTCCGTCCGGCGTCGAGAGCGGGATCGCGGCTAGCGGCACCGCCGCTTCGGGCTGCGCGTCGAAAGTCCCCGCTTCCGGTCCCCGGACGGAAGACTGCCCCGAGGCGTCCTCGCCTGCATCCGACGCCTTCCCGTCCGAGCGCGATCCCGAGTCGCCAGCGGCGGATCCCCCTCCGTCATGCGCCACGGAAGCGTTGCCTCCGTCCGCCAAGGCGTCGCTCGTGCCCGTCGACGCCGGGGCGTTCCCTTGGGCCCCCGCGCTCCCTCCGCGCACGCCCGGGGGCGGCCCATCGGCTCCGCCGCCGGAGCAGGCAGCAACGAGCATCATCGTGCTGGCCAGTGGCCCAATCGACGTACGCGTTCGGCAAACCTTCGAGGCCGTCATGGGTCCCTTTTGCCGGAGGCACGCGCAACGCAACAGCACGTGAAGCTTGCCATACGGGGTATGGAGCGTCGATGAATTCGTGCGTGAGCCGAGTTCTTGTGGACAGGGCGCAATCGTACAGGCGCGCCGCGCGCGGAAAGCGTTTCGCAAACTTCGCTGTCGTCGTGGCGCTTGGATTCGCGCTGGTGGCCTGCCGACCCTTTCAGCGCTGGGACGCCGCCGCCGAGCGCGACATGACGTTCGGAGGCGTGCACCGGTCGTACCGCGTTCACGTTGGCGGAGGCGCGCGAGCTGGGCGACCCCTCGTGCTCGTCCTCCACGGCATGGGCGGCTCGAGCGAAGCCATTGAACGTCGAACGAGCCGATCGTTCGACCGACTTGCCGACCGAGACGGCGCGGTGATTGTCTACCCGGATGCCTTGGGCGCTCCTTCTCGCTGGAGCGACGGTTGGGGCGAAGGCGGGCTCGCCGCTGGGGTACCCGACGACGTCGGTTTCCTGGCGGCAATCATCGAGCGACTCGTTCGCGACGAAGGCGTCGATCCGAAGCGCGTGTTTGTCACCGGGTTTTCGAACGGCGCGAGCATGGCCTATCGACTCGCGTGCGATCGGCCCAACCTCATCGCCGCGATCGCCCCAGTCTCCGGAGGCATGGCGCTGGACATCATGCGAAGGTGTGCGGCTGGACGACCGATCCCTTTACTCGCGATGCACGGCACCGAAGATCCGATGGTGCCGCTCGACCGTGAGCTCCGCGCGGGAGTCGCGGCATGGGTCCGTCGCGATGGTTGCAACGATGCCCCGACGTCCGTCACGCCACTACCCGACGCCGACCCTGGCGACGGCACGCGCACGCGAATCGAGCGGTACGCGCCCTGCGCGGCAGGCGGCGAGGTGAGCTTCTACCGGATCGAGGGAGGTGGACACGCTTGGCCCGGCGGAACGCCTCCGTTCGGGTTTCGCAATCGCGGTCGCTCGCCGCGGGACTTCGATGCGGCCGACGCGGTCTGGGCGTTCTTTCTGCAGCATCCGATGCCTTGAGCGCGACACGCGCAGCGCCCAATCCGCTCCCCGGCCATGTTCTCGTGTCCGGTCGTGTTGAACGCCTCGACGACGCGCGCGTTCTTCGCGAGGGACGCGACCTTCTCCGCCCCCGAGGCCGTGTGGCCGAGCGCGAGCGCGAAGCCGGGACCGATCGGGTTGGTCACGTCGAGCAGCGGCTTGCCGCGAAGGTCGCCGGCTGCGGTAAGCGCGTCGGACACGGCGGCCCAGGGCGTGGCGAGGACGACGACGTCGGCCGCTCGCGCGGCTCCGGAGACGCTGTCGACCTCCGCGCCTTCGTGCGGGGGTGCCGCCCCGGGCTCGCGCACACCGTAGACGACGCCGTGACCGGCCTGGGGTGGGGGCAAGAAAATCGACGCGGACCCCTCTCACGAAAACCGTCGGTGGACGAGTATGGGGGTGAGAGACGCGCGCAGCGGTGCCGGCCGAACAGCCGGCCCTCCACGCGCCTCTCCCGGTGTCCGGCAGACGCCCATGCGGGGCGGCTGACGCCGCCGGCGTCTTGCCTCCGGCCCTCGCCTGGGTCGACGAAGGAAAGGGTCTGTCATGCGCTCGAACCAGAACATCCGTTACGCCCCGTCCACTCACCACGATGCATTGCCGCCATTCGGCGCGGCCACGACGGACCGTGTTCCGGAGACTTCCGCCAACGACAACGCGACGGGCGGCGGCGGCCCCGATACGACGCCGCTGCTCGCGCATCCGGACGTCGTTCGGTATCTGCGCGCGACGTTGCGCCGCTACGGCGTGACGGCAGCGAACATGGCCGACGCGGTCGCCGACGTACAGCTCCGTTCACTCGAGGCGGCTCGCGCTCGCCGGATGCCGGCCGACCTCGGACAGTGGAAGGCGCTCGGCGCGACGGTCGCGGCGCGCTGGGCGGTCGACCGCTTGCGCGAAGCCGAGGCGCACGACAAGTACGACGCCGGGCTCTGCGACGACCCGGACGCCGAAGAGCGGCCCCCGCTGCGCAAGGACGACCGAGACCCGATCGATAGAGAGCGGTACCTCGCCGTGCTGCGAGAACTCATCGACTCGGGAGAAATGCCGGACGGCGCGGCCGAGATTCTATCGGGCGAAGCCGAACGCCTTTCGCACGCCGAGATTGCCGCGGAGGTCGGCCTCTCGCGAAGCGCCGTCCGCAACCGCCTTCGCCGCATGCGCGCGAAGTTCCGCGCGCGGCTGGCCGCGCTCGGGATGCTCGCCGTCGCGCTGCTGCTCTTGCTCGCGTCCCTGCTGGCTCCGAAGAGAGACGTGGCGGCGCCGGCTCTGCGACGGCTCCCGGAGTCCGAGGGAGGCGCCGCTCCGGCGAAAAATCCGCCGATTCCTGCGCGATCGAATCGCGTCCTTCCCGATTAAGATCGTGGAAGGAGCCAAGCCCGGCCTCCGGCGCGTGTTTTCCGGCGGGGCGTCGATCGTTCGAGCGCGGAGACGCTTCTTCAATGAGAAAAGACGCTTCGCCAACCGACAAAGACGCTCCGCCGATTGGAAACGCGACTTTTCCAATTGAAAATGACGCTTCGCCAATTGAAACGGTCGCTCGACCGACCGAGCGCGACGCAGTTCCGGTTGAACGAGACGCTTCGCGAACGAGAACAGACGCCGAAAGAATTGAACCAGACGAACGTTCAATGAGAAATGCGGCTCAGTCAACTGAACTTGACGCTTTACGAACGAGAAATGCCGCTCAGTCAACTGAACTTGACGCTTTACCAACGAGAAATGCCGCTCGGTCAACTGAACTTGACGCTTTACCAACGAGAAATGCCGCTCAGTCAACTGAACTTGACGCGTCACCGAAACGAAACGACGCCCTACCGATTGAACGAGACGCTTTCGCCGGCGAACCCGAGCCAAACGCGAATGAATTGGCACTCTTGTCGTGCTGCTTCCGCAACGCGGCGGCGCGGACGGCAAAGTGCCTTCGCCCAAGGGGGGCGAAAAGAGCGCCCTCGTCCTTCATTTGGGTGACACGAACAGCCCTTGCGCGGAGAAAGTGACGGGGTAAGAGTGGCACACACTCATGCGCCCTTCTCTCGTTGTTGCCGCACCGGAGAAGGCTTGCCTCCCTCCGCACGGGGCGCTCTTCGCAGCGTTTCGACTCCTCGTCGCCCTCGCCGCGGCCGCGACCGGCGGATGCAACTCCATCTTGGGCAACGCCCTGCACGACGTCGATCCGGGCGCCTCCGACGCGTCGGATGACGCGACCACCGCCAACCAGGCCGACGGCGGGGGGGCGAAGAGCGGAGACGCGGCGGCGAAAGACGCCACATCGCGAACGGGGGCAGACGCGGCATCCGGTTCGGCGGACGGGGGAGCGGCTTTGGACGGCGGTGCCGAAGGCGCCGGCGCGAACGTCAGCGAATGCTCGTCCGGCTCGACGCAGTGCAACGGTCTGCAGCCCGAGGCGTGCGACATGAGCGGTCATTGGCAAGATGCCGGCGCGTCCTGCCAGTATGCGTGCAACCTCGGAAATTGCGCGGGGTTGTGCACCGCGGGCACCAAGCGCTGCAACGGCCTTCAGCCCCAGACGTGCGACAGCAACGGGCTGTGGCAAGACATGGGAAGCGCGTGCACCACCGTCTGCAACGCCGGAACCTGCAGCGGCGTGTGCACTCCTGGCGCGATGCAATGCAGCGGCCTCGTGCCGCAGACGTGCAGCATGTCCGGCCAATGGCAGCCAGGGACGGCGTGTCCCAGCGTCTGCAACGCGGGGACTTGCGTCGCCTGCGCTGCGGGCGCCAAGCAGTGCAATGGGCTGCAGCCGCAGGCGTGCGACACGACGGGGCTCTGGCAGAACGCAGGGGCAGCCTGTCCGTTCGTCTGCGACCCGACGACGCACGGCTGCACGGGGGCGTGCACGCCGAACGCCGTTCAGTGCACGGGAACCCAGCCGCAAACGTGCGACGCCACCGGCAAATGGCAGAACAACGGAAAGGCGTGCACCTTCATTTGCGATCCGACGAGCGGAGCGTGCACGGGGGTTTGCACCCCGGGCTCCAAGCAGTGCAACGGCACCGCGCAGCCGCAGACGTGCGACGCGAATGGCCGCTGGCAGAACGACCCGGCGACGTGCACGGGCTGTTCGGCCTGCTCGGCGTCCACGGGGACCTGCTCGCCGACGACGGGTACGTCGTGCAGTGACGGCAACGCGTGCACGCAGGGCGACACGTGCACGAACGGGACGTGCACGCCGGGCGCGGCGGTCGTCTGCGGGATGCCCGGCCAGTGCCAGACCGGCGGGACATGCGATCCCGGGTCGGGCATGTGCACGTATTCGAACAAGACGGATGGCACGGCGTGCAACGCCGACAACAGCGCCTGCACGGGTCCCGACACGTGCAAAGCGGGCGTCTGCGCCGCCGGCCCGGCCGTGGTCTGCACGTCGCCCGACGCCTGCCACGTGCCCGGGACGTGTTCCGCCGCGAGCGGGCAGTGCTCCACCCCGTCGAATGCGCCGAGCACGACGGCGTGTACGGCGACGAGCGCGACGAGCGCGATGTGCGACGGTCAGGGAACGTGCAAGGCGCTGGCGTGCAGCGGCGGCCTGGTCGTCGATCAAGGCGTTTGCAAGAAAGTGAGCTGCACGGGCGTCGCCTGCGGCGGCTCGGACGGCGCGGGAGGAACCTGCACCGGCGCCAACGGAACCTGTCCCTCCGGCTCGGGGCTCCACTGCAGCGCCGCCGGTGCTTGCGTGTGCGACTCCACCTCGTGCTCCGGTTGCTGCTCGAGCGCAACCACCTGCGAGGCGTTCTCGGCGCAGTCGGCCACGAGCTGCGGGTCCGGCGGCGCGACCTGCGCGCAGTGCCAGGTTACCAACCCGTGCATGCAGACGGTCGCGTGCTCGAACGGGAGCTGCGTTCAAAGTAACCCGATCGCGTGCAACTCGCCCGGCCAGTGCCAGTTGACGGGGTCCTGCAATTCGACCACCGGCAAGTGCGTCTATTCGAACAAGGGAGCCGGCAGTTCGTGCAACGCAGACGGCAACTCGTGCACGAATCCCGACACCTGCGACGGCAACGGCGGCTGTTCGCCCGGCCCCACGCTGCAGTGCACGAAGCCCGACCAGTGCCACAACGCGGGCACGTGCGCCGCCGCGAGTGGGACGTGCTCGTCGCCCACGCCTGCGTCGCTCGGAACGGTGTGCACGACGGTCGCAAACGCGACGCTCTCGAACTGCGACGGCGCGGGCAACTGCCAGGCGGTGACTTGCGCGCAAGGGTTCGTACTCAATCAGGGCACGTGCAAAGTGCCCAATTGCACGAATGCGGCGTGCGGCGCGTCCGACGGCGCCGGCGGCAAGTGCACGGGTTCGAACGGCACGTGCTCGAGCGCCGGGCAGCACTGCAACTCGAGCGGTCAGTGCGTATGCGACGGAACGTCGTGCGCCGGGTGCTGCGACGCGAGCCAGCAGTGCCACACGTCGAGCGTCACGACGTGCGGCGTCGGTGGCGGGACCTGCAAGAGCTGCTCGGGCTGCTGCACCTCCGGAGGACAGTGCGGAAGCAACTATTATCCCGACACCGATGGAGACCACCAGGGGGCCTCGAACGGACAGGCGTCATGCGCGGTGAGCCAGCCGGCCAACACGGCGCCCAACAATACGGACTGCTGCGACAGCGACGCGAACGTCTACCAGGGCTCCACCCATTGTGCATCGACTCCGAACAAATGCGGCAATTACGACTTCAACTGCGACTCGAAGGGCACCCCCGTCGGGTGCTGCCAGTGCGACAATACGGGTTGCACCGATGAATTCGTGACCAACTGTGCGGCCGGCATGGTTTCGAATACGCCGCTGAACTGCCAGCTCTCCGTGTCGTGTCCTTCCGGGTCTCCGGTCTGCACGAGCAGCACCAGCAGCGCGTGTGCGAATTCTTGCACCTATGTGCAGACGGGTGCTTGCGGTCAAGATCCGAACACGGGTATCCCGGCCCTATGGGTGCAGTTCAACTGCCCGCCAATCGGACCTGAAGCCACGAACACCGTGTTTCCACAGGCGTGCAACTGAGGGATGCCGAACCCGTGCCCGTTGGCGCATCGCGGCTATACTCGAACTCGGTGAGCGGTCCGACCAGCGCAGAGATTCAGGAACGGCTGGGCCAAAGCTTCGCACTGGACCGCCTTTGGAGCGAGACCATGGGTCTTCCGCCCGGCGACACGAAAGAGCAGCCGCTGCGTGCCGTGATTTCCGTGCTCGAGTCCAGCGGCACCGCGTACGCCGTCATCGGGGGTGTTGCGATGCAGCTGCACTCTTCCGAGCCGAGAACCACCTTGGACATCGACCTCGCCGTCCGAGCGTTCTCCGAAATTCCGCGGGACGCGCTGTCGAAGGCTGGCTTCGTCCACGAGGGCCGCCACAGCCACAGCGACAACTGGCGTTCTCCCGGCGCCGCACCCCGCGCGCAGCGGGTCGCCGTCCAGTTCTCCTCGGAAGACGTGGGCATCGTTGCGGCGATCAACGGAGCTCGGGCCATCGACGCCGGAGGGTTCTCGCTGCGCCTCGTCGCGCCACCCGACCTTCTGGTCTTGAAATTGGCAGCAGCCGAGGAGCCCAGGCGCCGCCCGAGCAAGAGACGCCAGGATCTTCTCGATATCGTCACACTCGTCGATGCCTACCCAGAGGCAGCGTCGGCGGTGCCGGATCTGGAGAGTCGGGTCGAGCACCTTTCGAGGGAGCTCTTGGCCGTGGGTCGAAGCCTCGGGCCGGAACGATGACCGAAGTCGAAATCGCGCGCGCCGTGGGGGCACCTCTGGGTGGCGGTTCCCCTTAACCCGTCGTCCCCTGCCCGACCGGCAACGGGTGCTTCGGCTGATACACGCCAATCTTTCCCCCACCGGGCAGCGTGACGTGCGTGAGCGAGCCCCATCTTTCTTCGTGGACGGGCGAGCACGCCACCTTCTTCGACTTCATGTCCGCGATGAGCGCGTGGACGTCGTCGCACATGAGATAGAGCTCGTGCACATCGTTCTTGTCCGACGGATGCACGGCGACTTCCGCCGGAGGCAGGGCAAAGATGAGCCACCCGTGCCCCGCGTCGGCGAACGGGTACTTCAGAACATCGCGAAAGAACGCGCGATCCGCCTCGGCGTCCTTGCTGTAAATGATGACATGCGCGCCGTGAATCATGTTGGCTCCCGCGTTTCAGTCTCTCGATTTCACTTGGCGCATGGCATGGCACCCGGGCCGAGGCAATACCCGCTCAGGCAGTGCGCCGTCGCAAACTCGCAGTCCGCATCCTTGGTACACGTCAGCCGGCAGCCGGCACCGCACGCCCGATAGCCCGCGGGGCATTGGCCGCCGACGAGTTTGACGTCCAGCTTCTTCACGGGGCCGGGTGGTCCCGCGTCTTTCGGGGCGGCCGGCGCTGGTGGCACGGCGCCCGCGTCGCCCACCTTCGGGCGGCTGGCGATTCGGCAAAAGCGGACCGCGGCGCCGGGGCGCCCGGCGTTCGAGAGCGACCCCTCGCCGTCGCAGGCCCAGCCCGCGGGACAATTCGCCGTGGACGTGCAAGCGATGACGCACGTCTCCTCGCCGGGCTGGAGCAAAAGGGAGACTTCCCCTCCCCCGCAGCGGGACGCAACCTTCTTGTGAACCGGCTCCGCGCCCAAGAGCGGAGGAACGGGCACCACGGGAGGAAGCCCTGCGTCGATCGCTGCGACCACGGACTCCGCCGTCCAGGCTGGCGGCGAGGCGCCCGCATCCGGTACGGACCCGCGCTGCAACCCGCATCCAAGACCCGATACCGCAACGATTGCGATCATCGTGAGCGGCCAAGCTCGGATCATGGCCTTGGATTGTCCCACGGCCGCGCGCCCAGCTACGAGATTCTAGGCCCGAGAGCCCCTAGCCACTTCGCTACGATGTCGTACCCTTCGTGGACCAGCTCGAGCGACGTCGACTCGTTCTTCTGGTGGGCCTGCGCGTTCTCGCCTGGACCGAAGTTCACGGCAGCCACGCCGTGCGCGGCGAATCGCGCGACGTCCGTCCAAGCCTGCTTCGGTTCCACGGCGCGAACCCCGGCCGCGACGAGCGCCCGAACCAGCGGATGGCTTGCGCTCGGGCGCGCCGCGGGAGAAAGGTCGGTGAACTCGACCTGTGCGGCGTCGCCGACGAGCGCGCGAACGTGCGCCTTGGCTTCGTCGAGTGTTCGGTCGGGGGCAAAGCGGTGGTTGAGGTTGAGGACGAAGCGGTCGGGTACGACGTTTCTCCCGCGCCCGCCATCGCGCGCTTGCGTCACGGTCGTGACCGTGCGGTAGGTCAGCCCCTCGACGACGCTCTCCACGGGCGGCGCCGCGCCTACCTGCGCCAAGAAGCCCGCGCCCATCGTGATCGCGTTCTCCCCTTCCCACGGCCGCGCGCTGTGCGCGGAGCGTCCGACGAACGTCACGGTCGCATGAACGGATCCAACGCACCCGAGGTGGAGCTTGTTGTCCGAGGGCTCCAAGCACACGGCGAGATCGACTTGCCCGAGCTCCGGGTCGCGATCGAGAACCGGACCGAGCTCGTTCTCGGCGAAAGGCCCCTCTTCGCGTGCGTAGAAGACCAGCGTGAGGTCGCACCCGAGGGCGGACAGGTTCAACGTCTCGGCGAGCGCGATCATCAGGGCGAGCCCGCTCTTCATGTCGCTGGCGCCGGAGCCGAAGCAGCGATCGCCGGCGATGTGCGCGGGGCCGTTCTCGGTACGGACGGTGTCGAGGTGCCCGACCAAGGCCACGCGGGGCCCGCGGCGGCGCGTCAGGGGGACGACGATCGAGTCGTCGTAGCGGCGGATTGGCGCGGACAGCGGCAGACGGCTCAAGCGAGCCTGGACCGCGTCGCACAGCGGGCGCTCGTCGCCGATCGGCGAGGGAACGCCGCAGAGCCAGAGGAGAGTCTCGTCGAGAAGCTGGGCGGTTTCCATCCGGGAGGGCTCCTACCGCTCTAGACCGGCACGCCGAAGTCGCGGAGCGCCGCGTTGAGGCTCACTTTCCGATCGGTGCTGGCCGTGCGCGTTCCGATGATGAGGGCGCAGGGGACGCCGAACTCACCTGCGGCAAATCGCTTCGTTCGCGTTCCTGGAATCACGACGCTGCGCGCGGGCACGCGCCCTCGGTACTCGACGACCTCCGGCCCGCTGACGTCGAGAATGGCCGTGGACGACGTCAGCACGACGCCGGCGCCGATGACCGCCTCGCGCCCGATCCACATCCCCTCGACGACGACGGCGCGAGAACCGACGAAGACGCCGTCTTCGACGATGACAGGCTGCGCGCTCGGGGGCTCCAGCACGCCGCCGATGCCGACGCCTCCGGCGAGGTGGCAGTCGCGACCGATCTGCGCGCACGACCCGACGGTCGCCCAGGTATCGATCATCGTCGCGGCGCCGACGCGGGCGCCGATGTTCACGTAGCCCGGCATGAGGACGGCTCCCGGCTCGAGAAACGCCCCGAACCGGATGACTCCCGGAGGGACCACGCGCACTCCGGCGCCGGCCAGGTCTCGCTTGAGGGGGATCTTGTCGTAAAACTCGAGCGGGCCGCACTCGAGCGTTTCCATTTTCCGGAGCCCGAAGTAGAGCAAGATCGCCTGCTTCACCCAGGCGTGCGTCGTCCACGCTTCGCCCTCGCGCTCCGGCGGCGAGGCGACGCGGAGCTCACCCCGGTCGAGCGCGTGGATTGTGGCTTCGATGGCCGAGCGGTGATCGACGTCGGCGAGGAGCTCGCGGTCGGCGTACGCTTGCTCGACACGCGTTTGGAGCGTTTCGGGGCTACTCATCCGTGTTTCCCTGTGGCGGCCACACACTCGAACGTCGGGCAAAAAAAATCAACCGCCGGTGGACGTGAAGGCGATCGCCCAGCGCGCCGGTTCGATGAGCAAGAGGGCCCCGATCTGCTCGGCAACGTGCCGGCCGGCGTCGTCGGTGGGAGGCACCGGCGGCAGCACGCGCATGGCGGTGACGGGAAGCGCGAGGTCCGACGGGCTCGCCGCTTCGACCACGAGCGTCGCGTGCGGCGGCAAGGATCTCGCTCGCACCGAGATTTCTCCCATCGTCGCGCCATAGACGCGCGCGATGGCGATCGCCAAGAGCGGCCCAGCCGCGTAGGGATCGGTCGTCACGACGCAATCCGGGTTCGCCTCGTCGAACCGAACGATGACCTCCCGGCCGCGGCCGGTACACGATATTCGGGCGGTCTCGCGCACGATGAGATTCAGACTCACCTCGGTCGGTACCGGGGAGGACGCGCGATCGAGCAGCGCGAGCAGGTCTGCCGACGACTCCAGCTCGTCGGCGAGTTCGTGGGCTCGAAGCGCCAGTGCATCCCGGTCTTCCGGCTGCGTCGCGGTCGCGTCGAGGAGAAGGCCGAATTCCGCCACCCGCACGCTCCCGTACGCGCCTGCCGCCGCAGTCGCCGCGCCGCCATGGGCCGCGGCGTCGAACGCTTCGCGAATGACGGCGGCGCTGGCGCGTAGCTCGG
>Ga0265316_10006433_pt1 | contig 11225 bp, 9 predicted proteins | sample 4522metaG_FD_202092 | JGI IMG/M metagenome (GOLD analysis project Ga0265316, IMG submission 202092) | Rhizosphere microbial communities from Carex aquatilis grown in University of Washington, Seatle, WA, United States - 4-5-22 metaG | ecosystem: Host-associated > Plants > Roots > Rhizosphere >...
CCGCCGTCCTCGCGCTTTCGTCGCAGGCACACGCCCAATCCCAACCCGATCCCGTCATGACCCTCTGGGCCTACCAGGGAATATGGAAGACAGACATCCAGCACCTCGACACGCCCTACAGCAAAGCCGGCCACGAGTCCTCCATGCTCCGCAACGAGTGCTGGAAGTCCGGTCAATACGTTGCCTGCCGCCAGATCGTCAACGGCGAATCGAAAGTCGTCATCGTCTTTACGTGTTCCGATGCCCGCAATTGCACCAGCTACCAGATCCCGCCCGATGGCGGCGACGCAGGCTCGGGCAAACTCATCATCGACGGCGACACCTGGACATTTCCCTGGTCCGCCACCGATCACGGCAAGACCACCTGGTTCCGCGTCGTCAACGTCTGGTCCTCGCACGACACCATCGAATTCCGCCAGGAATTCTCCACTGACCAGCAGCACTGGTCTCCCATGGCCACCGGTCACGAGACCCGGTTCCCCGCCGGCCGCATGCCTATCGATCCGCCTACTCGTCCCTGAACAGGCCTGCCGCCGGCGCCGCCGTTTTGCCGCGCCACCGTCTTCTCGCGGTCGCTCATTGCGCCGGCTTCGGCGCCCGCTTCTTCCATCCGCCCACGATCGCGCCAATCACCATGCAGTCCAAAAGCCAGAACCCCGCGTTGATTGCGAAGAGCTGCATGCGCACCTCGAAGACGTACTCCGTTGCCAGGGTGGTGAAGATGAACGCCAGCCATACCAGCATGCCCACCTTCACCCCGCGCCCCGCCGTCTGCGGGCCGGAAAGCTGGGTCACGCAGGAAAGGCCCGTAGCCACAAGCGCCGCCATCACCAGCGCCACCGCATATTGCACGTACTGGTTCATTCCGGTCGCCTGCAGTGACTCCATCGTCCGGCTAATGCCCTGCAGCCACTGCTTCAGGAACACGCTGTACCACACCGCTTCCAGCACAAAGCTGGCAATTGCCGCCACAAGGATTGCCCAGTAGTTCTGTCGTACCCGGGAATCGCTCATCGTCTCCTCCGCTTGCATTTTCATTTTGAAGCCACATCAGATGAGCGGGGGATGGACAGCAAACTCACCTGCATACGAATAGGGGATGGGACCTTCGGGGCTTTGCAGAGGATTGTATCTCTCTGATCGCGCTTCCGGCATCTATTCCAGAAATCATCCGCAATGTAATGGGGCACAACTCTACAGGCTGCGGGGAAACTCCAATGTGCGAAGCTTTGTACTCGGATCACAGCCTATCCGGGGCTGTCCGCAACCCCTAATCCAGCCGCGTCAAATAAGCTTCCCCCTCCGCCGGCCGCAGCTTGGCCGCTATGCTCTCGGCCTGCTCGCGGTTGTCGCCTCCGGGCCGGATGCGCACCCAGTAGCTGTCTTCGCCGGGAAACTCAATCACGTTGGCGTCCGGATACTGCTTCAGCAGCTTCTGCTTCAGCTTCTTCGCCTTGCGCTCGCTGCGGAACGCCCCGATCTGCACGCACCAGCGCCCGCCGCGGTCGATCGGCTTCGGCGTCTCGTACACGTCCACGCGCACCAGCGCCAACCCCATCTGGTAAACGCCCGTCGCCTTGGCTGAGGCAATCGTCAGGTCCAGAATGCGGCCCTCCACAAACGGTCCGCGATCCGTAATGCGCATCGCAGACCGTTGCCCGGTCTTCAGGTTCGTCACCACCACCAGCGAGCCCATGGGCAGCGTGCGATGCGCCGCGGTCAGCGACTTATTGCTGAAGACCTGCCCATTCGCCGATCTCCGCCCGCGCGCCGCCGTGTACCAGGTTGCATAGCCCTCTTCACTCTGGATAGGCCGGTGGCTTTTCACATAATCGATATCGTGCGCGTCAATCCCCCCGGCGGGTACCCGCGTCATGGGAATCTTCGATGGCTCGCCCGTTGTCCCCCCGGCGGTCTCCTCATCCGCACTGCCCGGCACATGAGGCTGTGCCAGCGGCGGAGCCGTTTGTGGCGCGCGCACCGCCTGCCGGTGATGCCCGCACCCGGCCAGAGTCAGGCACGCCAGCGCCGCCAGCGCTCCAGGCGTTCGCCCCCAACAGCCCCGGAATTGCGCTTCTAAACTCAGCTCTGCGGTCCTTTCGCTCCCGGGCCGCCTGGCCGGTCAAACCGGTCCGCCAGGTTGCGGAGCTTATCGGACAGTGTCCGCATGGCCGTAATCGACTCCCGCCGCACCTGCGGAATCACCGCTTCGTTGACATAAGCAATCGTGTGCCGCAGTTCCATCTCGATCAGCTCAATGGCCTCTTCAATCCGCGTCCCCAGTCCTCCCGGCGGTGGTCCTGGTGGAGGATAGCTGCCCATAACGGTAACCTCGCGCGAGTAACGCTCGCTGATGACTCGCTTCCAGTCTCGTTGCCCAAACATCCCGCGTCAACTCCCCCTCGGGATAAGGTGCCGCAATCGTTACTGGCAACCTGCGCTGTTGCATCATGGGTTAACAGGAAACCTGCTCCGGGCCATGACGGCGCATGATAACCGTTCGCCACCTGCAACGGTCCTTAATGGATAAGACTTTCCCGCTTTCCCCGGCAGTTGCCTGTTCGGCTTCGCAAAGTACCCGCGAAAGAACACTTTGCCGGACATTTCTCATCTAACTTGTGGGGCGCCCTGCCGCCGGTGGAGGGTCAATCAGACACCTTATCTTGAGTAGCCGATCAAACAAGGCCCGCTTCGCAGGATTCATCTTCGCGGGGTCGGTTCAATTTGCGCTGGCCGCTGCCATCCTCTCCCCGGCGCGTATTTGGGGACAAGAAGCCATCTCCGCTGCGGTTCCCGCTGGCCCGCTCCCCGATGCTCCCGAACCCCAGGCTCCATCCGCAAGCCCCACTCCAAGGCCTAACCCCTGCTCAGCCCCTGCCACGACGGGCAGGGAAGATCGCAGCGTCCACCCCGGCGACGTCCCCTGCACTCCCAAACACCTCAACCGGTATCAGCGCTTCGCCAACGGACCCACGGAAAAGCCTCTCACTCCGGGCGACAAAGGCTGGCTTGCCGTGCGCAACGTCGTCGACCCCTTCAACGTCATCACCATCGGCGGCGTATCTGCCATCTCCGTTGCCGCTGACTCCCATTCCCCCTACGGTCCCGGCATGCCCGGCTATGCGCGCAACGTCGGCGTCAGTTTTACCCAGGACATAACCGGCGAATTCTTCGGCACCTTCGCCATCCCCTCCCTCACCCACCAGGACCCGCATTACCACCGCCTTGAAAGCGGCACCATCAGCCATCGCATGCGCCACGCCACCCTCCAGATCTTCTGGACCCAGTCCGACAGCGGCAAGGGCATGCTCAACTACGCCAACCTCGTCGGATTCCCCATTGAGGATGAGATCGCCAACCTCTATGTGCCCGGCCGCCAGACCGACGGACCTGCCACCGCCGAGCGCTATGGCATCGCCATGGCCACCGCGCCCATCGGAAACTTTGTCAACGAGTTCCTGCCCGATGTCGCCCGTCACATCCACGTTCAGATCGTCATCATCCAGCGCATCATCAACCAGGTGGCCAATTCCGAAACCATGAACAGCACCACCGGTCCGTAGCCCATCAACCCAATGCAAGGGCCCATGCATTCACACGTAATGGAAAAACTCCTGACGGGCGCCGTTTTGAAAGGGCATGACTTTACAGGCTGCTGAAAAAACTCCGCAGAGCGGTAGGCGGGGATTTTAACCCCCGCGTAATACCAGCAGAAGAGATGCGGGCTTCAGCCCCCGGGGGGGGGGCTTCTCTTTGTCAACTCCCCATAACTCCCTTCTTCCGCAGCCTCTCCCCACCCCCACATCGGTCCCGGATCAAACCAATTGCCCGCCAGACCGGCTTTTCCAGTGATCCCCAAGCAGCCGGCCAATCGACCGGAACTCTGTCAACGAGTGACTCGCCCTCGCAAATCCAGGGCTGCGGCACTTGTACGAAATGGCGCCTAGAAGGGCAAGTTGGATCACGGAACGCTGGTTCGTTTGCGGGTGCTTGTCCAGAAGTTTCGCGGCTCAAACTGCTCTGAATGAGCGCTTTAATCTGCGGCGACGATCCAGATCGAAAATCGCAAATACACGGTGGCTCGCCGGAGCGGTGTTGTTCCGGCACCGAGCCGCGCCCGAAAATCGCAGCCGGCTACAAATCACCTCCCGAAGGTCTCGCCTGCCCAAACAGGAGATATTATCTCTTGAGATGTACGTTTTTGCGCAATTTGCGTCTATATTTGACATTTGTAGGAGATTCTCTCTCCTGAGGTGCTTGTATGCTCTTACGTTTTTCCGTTTCCAATTGGATGTCGTTTCGCGATGAGGCTATCCTCGACATGACAGCGACACGAGAAAAGCAGCATTCTGAGCACGTAGCAACAGTCCCGAAGTATGAGGTGCGCGTCTTGCCGGTTGCTGCCATCTACGGCGGGAACGCTTCTGGCAAGAGCAACCTCGTGAAGGCTCTGCAATTCGCGAAGAATTTCGTGCTTTCTCCCCCAAAACCCGGAGCCCCTATCGGCGCGAAACCCTTCCTCCTGAATGAGATTTCGAAGAATCGTAAGACAGGATTTCGCTTCGAAATCATGATCGCGGGCTCGATATTTGAGTATTCCTTTTCTATTGACGCTAAAGAAGTGAATGCGGAGGAACTAGTTCGTGTCAGCCCCGGCAGCGAGGAAAGGATCTTCCGTCGCTCCTCAGATCCGGCAGAATTTACGCTGTACGACAAGGCGAAAGACAAGGATGCGCTCGAATTTGCGTTTCGTGGTACACAAGAGAACCAATTGTTCCTCACTAACTCGGTGTCTCAGAGACTTGCCGAGTTTAGGCCTATATTTAACTGGTTCCGGGACGACCTGACGGTCATTGATCCCAGCACATATTTTGCAGGTCTACTCGCTTACGCGAGAGAAGAACACCCGCGCTTTCTTCAGATGTCACAGAAGCTCCATGAACTGGACTGTGGTGTCGAGTTTTTGAAGGAAACCGAGGTTTTACCCACCAGTGTGCTGCCAAAAGAACTTGTTGATTCGCTATCAGTTGATTTGACAGAGCACGAGCCGCTACTGCTCGCTTCGATCGGCGGCGAAGAGGGCGTGTTCCTCGAACTAAAAGACGGCAAACCGGTTGCTCGACGCTTGATTCCTTTCCACCGGGATGAGGGTGGTCGCATGGTGCCGTTTCAGTATCTAGATGAATCGGATGGCACTCGAAGATTGCTAGATATTCTGCCCGCATTCTTAATGCTTGGGGACGAGAGGTACTCAAGTACGTTTGTGATCGATGAGCTGGATCGCAGCTTACATCCGAACCTGACTCGGAATCTTGTCGAGATGTTCTTGGCCTGCAGACGGGAGTCATCCAGAACACAGCTAGTGTTCACGACACACGACGCTCAACTCATGACGCAAGAAATATTTCGAAGAGATGAGCTTTGGGCTGCAGAACGAGATCAGTCTGGTGCGTCCAAGCTTATCGCTTTCAGTGAATTCAAGGACGTTCGAAAGGACCGAGATATCCGGAAGAGCTACCTTCAGGGAAGGATGGGTGGGGTTCCGCACATACGTGGAACGAATTCGCAATGTTCGGAGGAGGTCGAGGCACGATGACGGGGCGCTTTCGCCGTAAAATGGGCGTGCGGAGATATAAACGCATGTTCGTCATCGTTGCCGAGGGGACGGTAACTGAGCAGGAGTACTTTGACCTCCTGAATGACGAGTCAATTGTCCGTGTTCGGTGCTTGAGGAACCCACGCAACCTCTCTCCACGAGACGCGCTAGAGCGCCTTCAGAATTACCTCTGTGCTGAGAATTTGCGGAGGACCGATGAAGCATGGGTCGTCGTAGACAGGGACTCCTGGCAAGAAGAACACCTTCTTCAACTTCAGGCGTGGTCGCTCACGCATAAATCCTATGGTTTTGCGCTAAGCAATCCCAAATTTGAGCTGTGGCTGCTTCTGCATTTTGAAGACGGGAAGGGCGTCGCGAATGGTCGAGACTGTGACGGCAGGTTATCCAAGCACCTCCCGAAATATAACAAACACATAGACGCTCGCATCTTTACCCGCGAACGAATCAGCAGCGCAATAGAACGGGCAAGGCTGCGAGACACTCCACCGTGCGTCGATTGGCCTAGGGGCGCTGGCTCGACGGTTTATAAGCTTGTAGAGAGAGTATTGGCAGTTGGTATCTAGAAATCAGGCGCCGAGTTCGAATCAGTCGCTCAAATAAATCCGCTATGTCCACGCAATAGGCGTTCACGGCGGCAACCGCGAGGACAAGTCGCGAAGTACAAACAGCCCTCTCAGCGGGATATTCCATGTGGCGCAATTGGTTTTACTTGCCCCGGTCCTCTATGTCTGCGAAATCGCCAATGCCATCATCGAGGCGGGATTCGTACCGTGAAATCGGCCAGATTCCATCGATCCACCGCCCGCCAAATTGCCGTAAAACGGGCTATTCGGACACCTGAGTGACAAGTGTGTTTGTGCTCAGTCGGTTAGAAACTGCCAAGTCGCTCACCGGGGCGGGACTCGAGCTCCGGGCGTATGGGCAAACTGGAGTTTGCCCCGGGAGGTCAACGAGTCTTCAGCCAACAGGCCCAGGTCCGGCCTGATGTCCGCGTTCCGCAAATCCCTCTCCCCACACACCGGACGGACCCACGCCTGCTGTGATCCGCGGCCACCTTCTGACAACTGAAAACTGAAAACTGACAACTTGCACCTGTGACCCCGGACACAGCCGCCACACCCTCTCAGGCACATACTCAAACTGGAAAGGAGCTTCCCGGCGAAGCTCCTTTCCCCGTTTCAGGGGAGAGAGTAGTACCCCCTCCCCCGTTTTTGCTAGCAACGCTAGCAATGCTAGCAGTGCTGGCACAGGCTTTCGGGATTGCCCAGCAGCGCTGGGCGTGGGGGAACGGCGGTTGGCAAGGCAGGGTGCGGTGGGGAAAAGAAGTACCCCCTCCCCCCGATTTGATATCAAAGATATCATTGATATCGGTGCGCTTTTGGGTCTGTTCAGGCGTCGGGGCGAAGTTCGCGTGGGGAACGGCGGTGGGCAAGGCAGGTGCAGTGGGGGAAAAGAAGTACCCCCACCCCCCGATTTGATATCAGCGATATCACTGATATCAGTTGTTTTTCGGTCTGACCGGGGCGAAGTTCAAGGGGGCCGGCGGCGACCGGGCGGGGTGCAAAGGGGAAGAAAGGGATACCCCCTCCCCCCGATTTGATATCAACGCTGTCATTGATATCAATCGCTCTCTGGTTTGTTCAGGCGTACCGGGCGAAGTTCCTGGGGCGTGCGGCGACGGCCAGACCGCCTGCGAAGGGGAAAAAAGGGGCTACCCCCTCCCCCCCTGGGCAATGGTTCATAATGTGGGAAAATCAGCGGTCACACTGAATAAAATCAGCAGGTTACACCATAAGAAGTCATCAAAACCGTACTACATCGTGAGAAATACCACTTCGCGGTACGATTTTAGCCCCTCCGCCTCACCTTGGAACCAGGAAAGGGAAGCTATCCCGCCGCTCGCGGCAGGGGCGAGTTGGAGAGGTCGAAAGTCGAGAACCGCTTGTGCTGGCCGGTGATCTCTGAGCGCAGCTCGTGCCACAGCTCGTTGGGGATCTTGAGAAACACTTCCACCACCGCGGGATCGAACTGCGTGCCCGAGCAGCGCAGGATCTCCTCGCGCGCAATATCGAAACTGCGCGCCTTGCGATACGGCCGGTCGCTCGTGATCGCGTCCAGCGTGTCCGCTACCGCAAAGATCCGCGCTCCAATGGGGATCTCCGCCCCCCGCGCTCCATTCGGGTATCCGCTGCCGTCAAAATGCTCCTGGTGCGAGTAGACAATCTCCGCCGCTTCGCTGAGAAATGGGATTTTGCGCAGGATGTAGTACCCCTGCGTGCAATGCTCCCTCATAATGCGCTGCTCTTCCGGCGTCAGCGCGCCGGGTTTGCGCAGAATTTCGTCTGGAATCGCCATCTTGCCGATGTCGTGCAGAAAGGCTCCGCGTGCGATCACCTTGATGTCCGCCGGCTTGATTCCCATTGCCCGCGCCAGCGCAATCGTGTACGCCGTTACCCGCTTGGAATGCCCTTCGGTCTCTGAGTCCTTCAGGTCTAGCGCGTCGCCCAGCGCCTCCAGCGTTATGTCGTAGGAGTGCTCCAGGTCGTCCATCGCCTGGCGCAGCATTTCTGTGCGCGCCTGCACCACCTGTTCCAGGCTCTGCCGGTAGTTCTGGCTCTCTTCCATGGCTTGCCGGTGTTCCAGGGCCCGCGTCACAGTCCCCACCAGGTGCTCCCGTTCAAAGGGTTTCAGCAGGTAGTCGTAAGCCCCCCGGCGCATCGAGTCAATGGCCACACTAATGTCGTGGATGGCTGACACCATCACCACCGGCAACCCCGGATGGTCGGTCCGGATCCGCTCCAGCAGCGCCAGGCCGTTGCCGTCCTGCATCACGATGTCGGTAAGCACCAGGTCGAACTTTTCCTGCTTCAGGATCTCCGTGGCATCCCGCCCGCTCTCCGCCAGTTGCACCGAGTACCCCTGGTGCTCCAGCGTGGCCCCCACCATCGTGCGCACGTGGCCCTCGTCGTCTACCACCAGAATGCGGGCAGTACGCCGCGGCCGCACCCTTGCGCGGCCTTCATTGTCAAACGGCTCTGTTGCCGTCTGCGGCATCGTTTTCGCCAACTCCAGTCCCAAAACGGTCTCTCCGCGCCTATAACTGGTCGCTTCCTTCTTGGGTTCCCGCGTTGCTCTCCGGCAACCCGTCTTCCTGCACAGTCCTTGCCCGCGCCACACTGAACTTTCCACACCCGGGGAAGTAACTGGTCCTTGATTCCCTGACGGAGAAACAACTCCCGCAGTCTCAGACTGCCGCTGACTCAGGTAACTTGTAAATGCACCGTTCGGGGGAGTTCTTTTTCTAACAGAATTACCCCCGCCGGCGACACCATTGGCATTCTTCCAGCAGTCATTCGCCCTTTGTTTGCCTGTTCTTCCTCTGTGCCCAGCCTTCTTTTACCACTTGCCGGCTCCGCGCCACTGCCAGACTGCCCGCGGGCACATTCTTCGTAATGCACGACCCCGCGCCCACGTAGGCGCCATCCTCGATCGTCACCGGCGCCACCAGCGTCGAATCGCTGCCCACAAATGCCCGCTTCCCGATCGTCGTGCGGTGCTTGTGCACGCCGTCGTAATTGCAGGTAATAACACCCGCCCCGATGTTCGTGCCCTCGCCTACGTCGGCGTCACCCAGGTAGCTCAAATGATTGGCTTTTGCCCCCTTGCCCAGCCGCGCATTCTTGGTCTCCACAAAATTGCCCACGTGCGCGTCCTGCCCGATTTCGCTGCCCGGCCGCAAATGCGCAAAGGGCCCGATCCTCGCGCCCGTCTCCACCGCACTTTCCGCCAGCACGCAGCTCTGCCGGATGATCACTCCATCGCCCACCGTGCAGTCCTCCACCACAGTGAATGACCGGATCAGGCACCCCGACCCCACACGCGTCTTGCCCAGCAACTGCACAAAAGGCTCGATGACGGTCCCCGCTCCCACCTCCACCCCCGGGTCAATCACACACGTCTCCGGCCTGGAGATCGTTACCCCGCGCGCGCTCAGCCGCCGCGCTGCTTCCACTTGTTCCGCTGCCTTGTCCGCCGCATTCAACGCCACATTTTCATCCATGATTGCAATTCCCCCCCAACTCCTCCTCTATCGTAACGTCCGGCCCACGATCCACCCGTCCCCTGTCACCTGCTCCCTTTCACCAGTCCCCGTGAACTCGTACCATAATCTCCATGCAGACCGCCCGCCTGCTCCTCCGCCCATGGCGGCCCGGCGACCGCTCTCCCTTCGCCCGCATCAACACTGACTCGCGCGTCATGGAGTTCTACCCCGCGCCCCTCACAACTTCAGAGTCCGACGCCTCTATCCTCCGCATCCAGGCTCACTTCGCAAAGCACGGCTTCGGCCTCTGGGCCGCCGAACTCCGCGCTACCGGCCAGTTCCTCGGTTACATCGGCCTCTCCGTTCCGCCCTTTCAGGCGCACTTTACGCCGTCTGTCGAAATCGGCTGGCGCCTCGATGCGGACCACTGGGGCCACGGCCTCGCCACTGAAGGCGCCCTGGCCGTCCTCGATCACGCCTTTAACACACTTGCATTGCCGGAACTCGTCTCCTTCACCACGCCCCAAAACCTCCGCTCCATTCGCGTGATGCAGAAGCTGGGCATGACCAGCAATCCCAAGGACGATTTTGACCATCCCAGCGTGCCCCAGGGCCACCCCCTCAGCCGCCACGTCCTCTATCGATTGGCATCTCCTCGCTGATGGAAGGGCTTCGCGGCCGGCCGGCTGCGGACCAAAGCTATCCCCTGGATGCAACGCGAACCGGATCGACCGAGAACACGCGGAAGCAGTTTCGGCCGTGCTCCTTGGCCCGATAGAGGGCCGCGTCCGCGTTGCGCAGCAGCGCGTCCTCGTCAAACTCCGTTGCAGCGGCTGCACACACTCCCACGCTGGCGGCAACCGGTATCTCCCGCCCATCGAACACAATCGGCATTGCCAGCTTCTTCACGATCTTTGCCGCCACCATCTCCGCGGCGCGCCCATTGGCCAGATCGGGCAGGAGCACCACAAACTCATCCCCGCCAATTCTCGCCACCGTATCTTCCCTGCGTACCGCTTCCAGAATGCGCATTGCTGAAACCCGCAGTACCTCATCGCCGGCAAGGTGCCCGAAGGTGTCGTTCACCTCTTTGAACCGGTCCAGATCCACCATCAGAACCGCCACGCTGGTGCGCCGCCTGCGCGCGCTTTCCAGTGCCACGTTGAGCCGGTCCTGCAACAGGACCCGGGTTGCCAGTCCGGTAAGAGCGTCGTGCAGGGCCATGTGGCGGAACTCGCTCTCGCTCGCCCGCAGAAGCACGGCCTGATGCTCCACCCGTCTCCTCAGGATCACCGCCCAGCCCAGTACAACCAGAGTGACGCTGAGCGCCAGGGCCAGCAGCAGGATGGCTCTCCCCGGCGTCCACCAGGTAGGAAGTTCGAGAACCTCCACATCGGCTGGCGAGCGCATGAGAACACGGAACGACTCGGTGACAATCGTGCCTTCCCGCACATGGCTCTCCGTGTCCACTCGGACTGAGCTGATGCCGGTGATGCGCAGCCTGCTCCCAATCCTCCAGGCACTCGCCTTGTCTCCTGCCAGGCTCTTGGGCAGAATCACGGGGAA
>Ga0265316_10006434_pt1 | contig 11225 bp, 8 predicted proteins | sample 4522metaG_FD_202092 | JGI IMG/M metagenome (GOLD analysis project Ga0265316, IMG submission 202092) | Rhizosphere microbial communities from Carex aquatilis grown in University of Washington, Seatle, WA, United States - 4-5-22 metaG | ecosystem: Host-associated > Plants > Roots > Rhizosphere >...
CCATGTTTTTGCCGACGAGACCCGGCCGCTTTTACAGGGTGCGCGCTTGACCGCCTGGGAACTTAGCCGCAATAATGTTCCGGTCACTCTGATCTGCGATAATATGGCGGCTGTACTTATGGCAAAAGGTAAAATCGATAAGATCATTGTCGGCGCCGACCGGATTACTTCTGCCGGTGATGTGGCCAATAAGATCGGTACTTATTCGGTAGCGGTCAATGCGGCTTATCACAAAATACCATTTTATGTTGCGGCACCGTTTAGCACTTTTGATTTAACTCTTAAAAGCGGCGATGAGATACCTATTGAAGAGCGCGCTCACGATGAGGTAAGAACGGTTTTGGGTAAAGTTACGATCGCGCCTAAAAAAGTGAACGCTTATAACCCTTCTTTTGATGTCACCCCGGCTAAGCTGGTGACGGCGATCATTACCGATCGCGGTGTGGTCTACCCGCCGTTTAAACAAAATATTAAAAAGTTGATAGGACAGTAAAAGGTTTTTATTATGGTTTTTCAGACAAAGTCGGCACAAGAAACTGCGGCCTTGGGTAAAAAGCTTTTCCGCTCTTTAGAGGGCTACGATGTGGTAGTTTTAGAAGGTGCGTTGGGCGGCGGAAAAACTACTTTCATTAAAGGGCTGATGGCCGCCGCCGGGTTTAAGGGCCGGGTTTTAAGCCCCACCTTTACACTTTTACGCCAGTATAAGACTAAAAAGTTTTTATTCTGCCATGTCGATCTTTATCGTTTAGATAGTGAGCATCTTGAGGGCTGGGGGTTGGAAGACTTTCTTTACGCATCCAATGTAATTACTTTGATCGAGTGGGGTGAGAAGATCGAGAAAAATCTTGATCGCTATATCAAAATCGTTTTCGAACACACCGGTCAAGACCGCCGCCGGATAAAATTTTCTACTAAGGGGTATGGTGAGGGTAAGTTATGTTTTTAGCGGTGGATACATCTTCGAAAAATATTTCCTTTGTCATATGGTGCAAGGGAAAGGTTATTGTCGATTCCAACAAACTGCGTGATTTCGGCGCCGGTCAATTTTTGCCCGATTTAGAACAACAACTTAAAAAACATAAATTAAAACTTAATAATTTCAAAGCGTTTATTGTGGGCTACGGCCCGGGATCGTTTACCGGGATGCGCATTTCGTTTGCCGCGATGAAAGCGTTGAATCTCGCCTTAAACAAGCCTATAATAATTGTCGGCAGCCTGTTTGCCGTGGCAAAACCGTTTTTTGAGAAAGAACAAGATATCCTGGTTTTAACCGACGCGCGGAAAAATTTGGTATATTCGGCGATTTTTAAAAACGGCGTAATACGCGGTAAAGAAAAGCTGACTTCGTTGGATGATGCCGTCAAGGGAAGAGAAAATTTTTTTATGGTTACTTATGACGCTGATATTCGTGTTGCGGTTTTAGCTAAAAACCCGAAAGTAAATTTTTATGCTAAAGATGCGTATCCTAGAGCGAGCAACCTTTTAGCCCAAGGCATAAGGTTGTATAATGAAGGTAAATTTACGCCGTTGGAAAAATTAGAGCCGCTTTATTTACATCCGAAGGATTGTCAGGTGAGAAAATGAAAAACATCAACAACATCAAAATCATCCGCCCATTGTGGATTGAGATCGATTTTAAGGCATTGGCGCACAATTACTGTGCCATTAAAAAATTTGTCGGTAAAAATGTAAAGATCATTGCTACGGTTAAACAATCGGCTTATGGCCATGGTTTGGTGCAGGTAGCCAAGCGCCTTCATAAAGAAGGCGTTGATTACTTCGGTGTAGGCTCGATCGAAGAGGCTTGCCTGTTGCGTCAGGCCGGCTTAAATGAGCCAATTTTGGTCTTGACTGCGGTTTTAGACAAATTTGCCCATGAGTTTATAGAGAACCGGGTTACGGCGACGGTGGTGAGTTTAACTTTCGCGAAGAAGCTCGACGCTGCGGCAAAAAAAGCGGGCAAGATTGTGCCGGTACACGTGAAGATCGATACCGGAATGGGGCGTTTAGGTATTTATTACAAACAAGACAAACAAGCCCATCAATTTATTCAAAGCCTGGCAAAATTAAAAAATATTAAGCTGGAAGGGATTTTTACCCACTTTCCCAGCGCTGATTGCGACCGCACTTATACCTTAAAACAGACCGATAAATTTAATGCTTTTATCGAAGAGCTAAAACAGGAAGGGATTGACTTTCAATACCATCATTGTGCGAATAGCGCGGGAACGCTTTACTTTCCTAAAGCGCATTTTAATATGGTGCGTCCCGGCTTGATTCTTTACGGTATGAAGCCAGGGGCTCAAGTGCCCTTTGCTTTGAAGCCGGTTTTGGCGTTGAAATCGCGTGTGGTTTTCAGCAAACATCTTCCGGCCGGAGTGAGCGTCAGTTATGGCCGCACCCATTTTACCAAGAAACCTACTAATGTTGTGACGGTAGCCGCCGGTTATGCCGATGGTTATCCCTGGGCCTTATCTAAAGCACAGGAAGATAAAAACCCGCCGCGCGTGATAATCAAAAATAAGTTTTATAAAGTGGTGGGCCGGGTCTGCATGGACCACATCATGGTCGATACCGGCAATGATCAGGTTAAGCCCGGTGAAGAAGTTATCCTGATCGGTAAACAAGGAAAATTAGAGGTCACTGCCCAGGATGTTGCCGATTGGGCACGTACCATTCCCTACGAGATCACCAGCCGTTTGTCTCTTAAAACCCCAAGGATTTATAAAAATTAATTTTATAAACCATTGAATTTCAGTATGTTATATGCTGAAATTCGGCTCAGTCTTGACAATGAGTATGTTTCATGGTATACTGTAAATAGCTTAACAGTATAGTGATGAACTAAAGGAGGAGCCGATGTCGTTACAAAAAGAGATAAAACAGCATATTAATTCGGTGCGCCATGAGGCATTGTTGAATATCGTCCATACGGCGAATTGTATGGATAAAGCCTCAGGCAGGTTTTTCGGTAAATTCGATATTACCGAGGCGCAATATAATGTAATGATTGTTATTAAACTAGAACAGCGTAAGCTCACCCAGGTAGAAATCAGCGAGCGCATGGTTTCGAGCCGCGCTAATATTACTTCCTTAATAGATAAATTGGAGCAGAAAGGTTATGTCCGGCGCGTAGCGGTAGATGGTGACCGGAGGGTATACCAGGTAGAATTGACCAGTGCCGGACTAAGGCAAGTTGATTGCGTCGAGCTTCAATATATAAAAGTTGTGGAAGAGATGATGGCTGGCTTTTCCGGGGAAGAGGCTCGCAAGCTCAGCACACTGCTGGTCAAGGCAAGGCAGAGCTTAAGCGCTGTCGAGGAGGTTTATTATGATAAATAAAAATTATTTTAGCCGTTCGGTAAAAGCCCTTATAGGCGCGCAATTTTTAGGGGCGTTTAATAACAACGCTTTTAAAGTAATGGTGTCGCTATTGGGTATACAGCTTATCGGCGCCGGGACTAAGGCGGCGTTATTTGTCAGTATCGTGGGGGCAATATTTGTTTTACCGTTTATTATTTTTTCACCGTTAGCCGGTTATTGCGCCGACCGTTTCCCGAAGCGCAATGTGATCGTGTCGATGAAGGCGGCAGAATTAATGATCATGGTTTTAGGCCTATGGGCCTTTATCGGAAAGGATCTGACTTTTATTTGCGTAGTACTTTTTTTAATGGCTATACAAAGCGCGTTTTACAGCCCGGCGCAATATGGCTTGTTGCCGGAGTTAGTCGAGGAGAGCAGATTATCCCGAGGTAACGGCTATTTGCAGATGGCGACCTTCACGGCGATCATTATCGGTACGGCTTGCGGCAGCAGGCTCAAAGAGATGCTGGGCCCGCAGATTTGGAAGGCGTCACTGCTTTTTATGGGCTTATCGTTGACCGGCCTAGCTTTGGCTTGGTTGATTGGAAAAAGCAAGGCCGCTCAGCCTAAGGCGGTTTTTAATTTTAATGGCTTTAAACAGACTACCCAAATTTTACGGGAGATCAAAAAAGATGAGCCGCTGTTTTTAACGCTGTGCGGGATTGCTTATTTTTGGTTTTTAGGCGCGGTATTCCAGATGAATATTTTGCTTTATGCGAAGAGTATCTTGCATGCCAGTGATTCCAGCGTGGGTGTTTTGCTGGCGGCGGTAGCGTTGGGAATCGCCTTTGGCGGTGTTTTAGCCGGGCGCTGGTCGGATGATCAGATCGAGTTTGGTTTGGTCCCGATGGGTGCGATCGGGCTTACAGCGTTTTGCGCGATCTTAGGGGTTTTCCCGCTAAGTTTGCTATATGCCGGCGCCGTCTTATTTTTATTGGGCTTATCGGCCGGTTTTTATACCGTGCCGCTTAACGCATTTTTTCAGGAAAAAAGCCCGCAGGAAAGACGCGGTGAATATTTAGCATCAATGAATATTGTTAATGCCTGCGCTACGTTAGCCGGTTCATTATTTGTCTGGATAACCGGAGTGAAACTTGCGGCTAACCCGGCACAGATATTTTTTATTTTAAGCTTGGTCTCGATTGCGGCGACTTTGTATATTTTAAAAACATTGCCGATCGCTTTTGTTCGTTTAGTCAATTGGTTGGCTACCCACACGATTTACCGCCTTAAGGTGGAGGGGGCTGATAATGTGCCCAAAGAGGGCGGAGCGCTTTTGATATGTAATCACGTATCTTATGTCGATGCTTTGGTCGTTTCCGCCTCATCGAAGCGGCCGATACGGTTTATTATGTACCGGCAGATCTACAATATTCCCATCATCCATCAGATTTGCAAGATCATGAAGGTGATCCCTATCGATTTTCAGGACGGGCCTAAAGGGATCATGCGTTCGCTGGAAGAAACGCGCAAGGCGATTGAAAGCGGCGATTTGGTTTGCATCTTTCCCGAGGGCGGTTTAACGCGTACCGGTAATATGCAGGGTTTTAACCGCGGGTTCGAAAAGATCATGAAAGGTATTAATGCGCCGGTCATCCCTATGTATATGGATAATATTTGGGGGAGTATTTTTAGTTTTCATGAGGGGCGTTACTTTTGGAAGCTCCCTAAAAACAGTATTTACCCTTTAACCGTGATCTTCGGCAAAGCTTTGCCGGCTGACGTTAAGGCCCACGAGGTGCGTATTGTCGTACAGGAATTAGGGGCAGAAGCGTGTAATCTAAGAGGCCTTTACCGGGCGAAGCTGCATATGGCCTTTATCGATAGCGTAAAAAATCAGCCGTTTAAATTCTGCATGGCGGATTCCAGCGGCGCAAAATTTACATATCTTACCGCTTTGGCCGCGGTTTTGATTATGAAAGAGAAGTTATTCCCTAAGACGCGCCGCTTGCGCGAAAGCACCGAGATGGTCGGTGTGCTTTTGCCGGCTTGTTGTGCCGGATTTATTGTTAACGCGGCGATCTTAATGGCGGGCAAAGTTACGGTAAACCTTAATTTTACCTTATCGCAAGAGACGATCGATTCATGCCTTAAGCAGTGTCGTATGAGCATGATCGTTACTTCGCGGGAATTTATTAAAAAATTAGGGATTCAAGAGATGCCGCAGATGGTCTTTCTTGAAGATATCAAGGAAACGATTAGTTTGAAAAATAAGGTGTCGGCTCTGATCTGGAGTTTGATGCCGCCAAAGCTCATAAAATTATTTTGCGTTGAGGGCGATAAGGTCAATGTCGACGATACGGCTACGGTGATCTTTTCCAGCGGTTCTACCGGCGAACCTAAGGGGGTAATGCTTACGCATGCTAATATATTTTCCAATATTGAAGGGTTCTATCAGATTTTTAATGTGAAGCGTAACGATATTGTTATCGGTGCTTTACCCTTTTTCCATTCGTTTGGTTTTACGGCGGCATTGTGCTTCCCGGTAGGCGCCGGCATCGGCGTAGTTTATCATCCTAATCCTCTGGATGCCGCGACAATCGGCAAATTGGCGCAAAAGTACCGCGCTACGATATTGTTGGGCACGCCGACATTTTTCGGAGCTTATCTGCGTAAATGTACGCAGGAGCAATTTAAAACCTTACGCATTGCCGTGGTGGGTGCGGAAAAATTAAAAAAACCATTAGCCGATGCTTTTAACGAAAAATACGGTATTATGCCGTTTGAGGGTTACGGCGCTACGGAATTATCGCCGATCGTTTCGGTTGGCTATCCTGATTACGTATCCGACGATAAAAGCGTGGTACAAACCGGGCACAAGGCCGGTACCGTAGGCCACCCTATTCCCGGCGTGGCGGCAAAGGTCGTAGACCCGGATACATTTAACCTTTTGCCGTATGATACCGAAGGCCTTTTGATGATCAAGGGCCCCAATGTAATGAAAGGGTATTTAAATAATCCGCAAAAGACCGACGAAGTGATCAAGGGCGGTTGGTACATTACCGGGGATATCGCCTCGATCGATGCCGACGGATTTGTAAAGATTACCGACCGCTTAAGCCGTTTCAGTAAGATCGGCGGCGAGATGGTCCCGCATGTCAAAGTGGAAGAAAAAATCTTAGAGGTAATGGGCACCGCCGAATTGCTTTGTGCGGTAACGGCAGTAAAAGACGAGCAAAAAGGTGAACGCTTGGTGGTTTTGTACGTCGGCGATCTGGATGTAGATTGGGTTATTAAAGCTATCGGTGAAAAGGGGTTGCCTAACTTATGGATACCTAAGCGCAACAATTTTTACCGCGTTGAGGCAATACCGGTGTTAGGCACGGGTAAGGTCGATTTAAAAGCGGTTAAAGCAATAGCGCAAGAGTTATCTCAAAAAGGAACAGAGGAGGTTTAGTATGGTTATTTTTTATCTCTGGATAATTTCTATCGCGGCGGCGATTTTTGTAGCGAAAGAGAAAGGCGTGAGCTATGTTGCGGCTGTATTGTTGCCTTTATTCTTGGGGCCGGTAGGTTTTTTAATCGTTTGCGTAATGTCTCCGGAGTCTAAGCAAAGACCGGATAAATATCCCGGTGCTTCATTGGATGAGGTAAAAAAAGAGGTATTCCGGATAAAAAACGATGCGATCGCCTTATCGCGTAATATCGGGCGTTTGGAAAAAACGCTTGATGAAATGATGCAAAAACAATCTAAAGATTTGCCCTCCGGTGATTTTGCTCCGGTAACGCCTGCGATGGAACGTGTGTTGGATGATTCTTTACGCGATAAAGAGAAATGCGCGGTAAGCGGCGAGAAAAAAGAAAATTTCGAATTTGTTTTCGGCAAATACTGGTTAAACCGTATCGGGGTGCTTATTTTTGTTGCAGGCGTTGGGTTTTTCGCTAACTATGCTTTTGGTGCCTTGACCGCCGGGCTTAAGGTCGCGGTAGGTTATCTTTTGGCAGGGCTATTTTTCTTTTGCGGTATACATCTCGAAAAAAGTGAAAGGTTTAAACGTATCGGTTGGGGTATTTTAGGCGGAGCATGGGGCTTGATATATTTGGTGACCTATGCGATGTATTATATCGAATTTACCAGGGTGATAAATAGTTGGACAGTTGAATTATTGTTGCTGGCCGCGGTAAGTTTGGCTGCGGTCGCTTTTAGCCTTAAATACCGGCAGTGGGTAGTGACGGCGATTACCTACCTTTTGGCATTTTTTACTGCCGGTTTAGCCGGTGTGGATTATTCCACGATCGCTTATTGCGCTTTCCTATCGGTCAGCGTAGCCTTTTTGGCTTATCGGCTCAATTGGGATAAATTTTTATTATGCGGTATCGCCGGTAATTTTCTGATCTATGCCTATTGGCTGCGCGAGCAAATATTTTCGGGTTTTCTGGTTTCCTCAGGCGTAAGCTTTCCGATGTACCAATTCCAATTATGCTCAGGTATTATTTTGGTAAGCTGGTTTATTTTTTCGGCAGCGTTATTAGCGCAGAAAAAAGAGAGCGCCGACGGATCAAAATACATATTTTCAGCGCTATTGGTGAACGCTTTCTTTGTTGTTTATTTGGGCCTGCACGAAACTTACTATTTTATGCCGCGGCTAAACAGCGTTTTTAATCTGCCCTTTTGGTACCTTACGTTTTTGGCGGCTGCCTACGCGGTATTCGCATTGATTTATAAATTAAGGTTTAATCCTAAGCTGCTTGTTTTAAGTGTTTCTCTGGCCTTATCGCTGTTTACCATGGCGCTGGCAACGAGCTCGTCTACATTACCGATTACATTGTTCTGGTTGATTGAACTTTTGCTGATCTTTTTGCTCGTAGCTTATTATAAGGAAAGAAGTTACCGCGCCTTGCTTTTGATCTTAGCCTTTTTATGCACATGGCGCATGCTCATTGTGGATTTCCGTAATGCGGAGAAATTTATCGTGTTAGGGTGCGGTTTAAAACATAACCTTTTTATTTTTGGTTTTGCCGGGGTAATTTTTTATGCGCTGGGGTTATTGTCGGGCCATCCCAAAATAAAAGGCATTTTTTCTGAGTCGGAATCAAATATTTACACTTGCCTGCCGGTATTCGTTACGGTTGTATTTATGTTGCTGCTCGGCCAGGAAATTTTGGAAAAATGGCTTACCCTTGTCTGGGCGATCGAGGGGTTGGCGGTGCTTTGCGTGGGGCTTTTGGGCAACCGGAAAGTTTATCGGCTTTGCGGGCTTGGTGTCTTGATCGTAGCTTTGCTGCGGTTGTTTATCTGGGATATGAAGGGGGTAGAGACTATTTACCGCGTTATCACTTTTATCGTCTTCGGCGCAAGCTTGATCGGAGTATCTTTCGCCTATTCATTTTTCACGGGGCGTAAGGAAGAAAAATGATGAAAAACAAAATATTGCTTTGGGTAAAGATACTCGGCGTAACACAGGCATTACTGTGTTTATCAATGTGCATACCGATAATAATGGAATCTTTTCCCGCTGCCTTTTTAGGGACTTTGTCGATTTTTATAGGAGGTGATCGAGGGGATGGGATGGGCGCTGTTATAGGCATTTTGGCTATACCAGTGCTATTGTTGGGGATTATTTTCTTGTTCGGGTTTATATCCGGTGTTTATATATTTAAGCTCAACTTAAAAGCAAGAAAATTAACTTTTATTTTCATGGGCCTATACTTAGCTGTCAGTGTTTTAGGGCCCTTTACGTTACGTCTTTGGTGGTTGGGAACGCAAATGTTATTTCTGGTGTTGACTATAAATGTATTGATAATCTTATGTGCGGTTGTGTCATTAGTGCTTTTTGGCACTTCTCGTGTAAAAGAGCAGTTGGCCATAGAAGCGGTAGCATCGCCCATTACATTAAAAGAGAAAACGATATTTTTCCTGTTGCTTTCCGTGATTATCATCGTGCCGACGCTTTTGATGATCAAGGATAATAACTCTTGGGATAAACAACGTATGCAACAGCACCAACCCGCGCGGGGTATGAAAAACTAAAAACAAATAAGTGCGTTAAACGGATAACCTTGATGGGCAAGTGATAAGAGAGCTTGACGCGCACGCCGCCCTGTGTTAAAGTTAGGTTAGCCTAACTTTATGAATACCAACAAAGAAGACTATCTTAAAGCTACCTATAAGATCCAGTCTCGCTATAACCGCGCGGCGCGGGTCAGCGAATTGGCCGATTTTCTTAAGGTTTCCAATCCCAGCGTTTCGGAGATGGTGCGTCGTTTAGAAAAAGAGGGGTTGGTTACTTTTGAGCGCTTCGGGGGGGTAAGTCTTACTGCCGAAGGGATTAAAGAGGCCCGCCGGGTTATCCGCAAACATCAGCTTTTGGAAGTTTTTTTCAGCCGCGTTTTAAAAATAAAAAAAGATTCACATGAACAAGCCCATCTTATGGAGCACGTTCTTTCCGATAAGGCGGCCGACAAGCTTGATGAAATATTGAAAAAGCCTAAACTTTGTCCCGACGGTAACCCCATCCCCGATAAAGAGAGTACAGTGGTTGAGCTAAGTGCTTTGCCGTCAAAGACCCGCGCCGAGGTTATTTTTGTGGCGACCAAGGACAAAGCTTGTTTGGAACGCCTCAATTCCCTGGGGCTTGTACCGCAGGCTAAAGTGAGAGTGGTACGTCGCTTGAATAAAGGGCCGCTTATTTTGAATGTTAAAGGTAGCGAGATCGCTTTAGGCCAGGATATCTGCTCCCAGATCTTTGTGGAGAAAAAATGAAGTATAAACATGATTTTGGCGGCAATGTCTGCGGCGCCGATATTGCTTTGGTCGGTAACCCCAACACCGGCAAGAGCTGCCTTTTTAATCAATTGACTACGCTGGATGCCGTTGTTTCCAACTATGCCGGGACGACAGTCGATATTTTCGAGGGTAAGACGATGTTTGGCGGTAAGATCATGCAGGTTGCCGATTTACCCGGCATCTATAATCTCGGCTCGGTGAGCGAAGAAGAGCGGGTTGCCAGTGATTATATTGTTGAGAAAAAGCCCGGCGTGATCGTCAATGTGATAGACGCGACCATCTTAGAGCGCAATCTCTATCTTACCTTGCAATTGCTGGAACTTAAAGTGCCGATGATCATCGCATTAAATTTTTACGAAGAGCTGGAAGATAAGGGGATTACGATCGACCATCAGGCTTTAAGTATGCTTTTAGGCGTGCCGGTTGTACCGATCGATGCCCTGCGGGGCGCCGGCATACCCGAATTAGTAAAGACGATCGAAGCCGTCAGAGAAGAAAACATACGGTTTTCTCATTATCAGATTAAATACGGAGATAATATCAAAGAGATGGCGCAAGGCTCCGAGAAAGATACCCAATTCGCGCGCGCGCGCCACGGGGAAGCGGCGCTTTTGGCGCAAAAAGTGATGATCAAGGGAAAAGCTAAAAAACATTTCAAAGATTTTCTTGACCGCTTTACCACCGAACCGTTTACCGGTGCGGTTTCGCTGATTGTGGTGATGGGCGCTATTTTCACTTCGCTTTTTACATTGGGGAATTATCTCAGTGATTTAATAGGAAAATGGTTCGTAATGCTGGTTGTTAACCCTCTGACGCCGGTTATTGCCGCACTGCCCACAACGCTTTTACGGACGGTGTTGAATTGGAGCTTGCAGGGTGTTAACGCCGGGCTACAGATTGTTTTACCGTATATCCTGGTATTTTATTTTATGCTGGGCGCGCTGGAGGATACGGGGTATTTACCGCGCATGGCGTATTTGCTTGATCGGCTGATGCATCGGATGCATCTGCACGGTAACGCGATTATACCGATGATGCTGGGGTTTGGCTGTAGTATCCCGGCGGTATTGTCGACGCGGATCCTGCCTAACCGCAGGGATCGGATTTTGACCTCGGTTTTAATCTGTATGATCCC
>Ga0265316_10006435_pt1 | contig 11224 bp, 9 predicted proteins | sample 4522metaG_FD_202092 | JGI IMG/M metagenome (GOLD analysis project Ga0265316, IMG submission 202092) | Rhizosphere microbial communities from Carex aquatilis grown in University of Washington, Seatle, WA, United States - 4-5-22 metaG | ecosystem: Host-associated > Plants > Roots > Rhizosphere >...
AATCCAGTCGGGACCCTGCAGTGCGAAGGATGCCGCCCCGCAGGCCAGCAGGCCACCGGCGAGTCCGGCGCCGAGCCGCCAGCGTTTCTGGGAAACGATCCAGAGGGGCACGAGGAGAAACAAATGAAGCTTGGCCATCGACAGAGCGGCGACCATCCCGGCAAGTCCCGGGCGCCGGTCCATGAGGCGCGCCACGATCGACAACCAGAGCAGCAGGAAGGGGACATCCTGACCATTGGCGAGCGCGGCCGAGAGCGGAACGGACCAGCAGCAGGCAAAGGCGATCGCGGCGCGGTGCCCCCCTGCCGGCCAGAGGAGGACGGCCAACACTACCGCCAGTAGCGAGAGCGCCTGGAACAGGAAATAGGCGGACCGATAAGGCAGCAACGCGAGTGGAGCGAGAAGCGCAGCGAATGCCGGGGGACGGGAGAACAGGAAAGCTCTACCGGAAATCCCGGCTGCCGCCCACTGCACTTGCGCGACGCGGACGGGATCGTACAGACCAGGATCCGTTGCCAGCTTGCCACCGGCGTACAAGTCGAGAAAGTCGTTGCCTCCGACAGAGATCTGGCCGTATTTCTGAGACCACTGTGCGGCATTCGCCAGCAGGCCCATCAGAGCGATCGTCCAGATGATCCATGCGGGGAGATACCCCAGGAGTGGCACCGTAGCCCCACCCCGTTTCACCGCGGAGGAGGAGGACGAAACGGAAGGTCGAGGCACCACCTCATCCGACCGCGGAACTGGGCCCACCGGCTCGCTCAGAAGCCTCCTCCTTTCCGACATTGCAGGTATAGCACATGCGCCGCTTCCGGGCAGGGGCGCGGCGACGTCGGACGTATAATCGAGACTTGGCCCGGACGGCAAAGGGAAGGGATCCTCGCGCACGGAGCAGCGCCATGAGTGGCTATTTACCGAAGCAGGCGCGATCACAGAAGACCGGCTCGCCTGGCACCGCCGCTGGCGGCAGGACTGACCCTGCCGGGCGAGGCAGGGAGGAAACGCTCTGGCCAATACCGAACCCTGCCCTTGCCTCACTTACCTACGGCACCGCCGCGCTGTATCGGGATGGTGCCAAACTCATTGCCTACCATCCCGAATCGATTGCTCCGATGACGCACCCACCGGCGGGGGAGGAGGCATGGAGACGGTGACTCCCACAGGCGACAAGCGGGCATCGCGGCCCAGTCTTGTGAGGATCCAACTCGGGGTCATCCTGATGTTAGTAGCCATTTACTTCCTGCAGGCCGCTACCCCGCTTCGCCTGCACCCCGATACGCTTGTGTTTCTTGTGGTCGCGGAGACTGCGGAACACGGAGGCGGGTTTCTGTATCACGGGCAACCTACGGTGTTTCCCCCGGGATATCCGGCCCTGCTGGCGCTTCTAATCCGATTGCATATGGCGCATGTCTGGGTAATCGTCAGCCTCAGTGTTCTGTCGCTGGTGACAGGCTTGTTTGCGGTTCGCTATCTCATACGAGCGGAGGGCTTTGGCGAGGACGTCGCGCTCGGTGTCTGCACGCTGCCACTTCTGTCGTTTGTTTTTGTGAAGTACTCCGCAATTCCGTTAAGCGACCCGTTGTTTTTCGGGCTCTCGATGTGCTGTCTGGCAGCGATGAAGCGGCCGCGGTCCTCGGGCTTCCGCTTAGGAAGAACGATTGCGGCAGCAGTGTTGCTCATCGCGTCGGTATGCGTCCGCAGGGTCGGCGTCGCATTGATTCCCGCAGCGGTGTATCTGCTGCTTGTTGAATACGACGTGCGAGCGCATGTGATGAGGCTCTCCCCCCGGATGAAGGGCGCCGCCGTACTTATTGCCGCTGCCGCCAGCGCTCTGGTTGGCTGTGTAGTCTACCGTACCTCGACGTTGCGGGACTTCACGGGAGCTCTCAAGGACGGGGCGCTCAGTGACATGGCGGTCAGAATTGTGACGCAGCGCTTTAAAGAGCTCGGTCAGATAGCCCTCAATGTGCCGGCTGCCGCTCTGCCGCAGAACGGCCAGAATATTTTGCTGATTGTCGGGGTTCTGGTCTTCGCGCTGGTCTGCGGCGGGGTTCGATCGCGGCGGAAGGAATTCGGCGTGGTCGAAGCCTACTTCATCGCCTACGTTGCGATCATCTTTGTCTGGCCCTTCGCGGACCCACGGTTCTGGTTGCCTGTGATTCCGCTGCTCATCGCGTATTCCGGGCTTTCGCTCCGGCGGCTTGCGCAGGGGGAGATGGCCAGAGCGTTCCTTCAAGGTTACGTGGTTCTGTTCGCGATCATGGGGCTGGTCGTTCTTGCCGGCACTACGGCGCTGAGCTTTTCCGGCGCTGGGTTTCCGGACGCGTACGCGTATAAAGAGTTCCGCCCGACGTACTGTGCGGCATGGCATTGCCAGGGGGGCTTTGATGCGACGAAGGTGGACCAGGACGGACTCTACCTACTGCGCAGGTATAAATAGACGGGCGTGGAGCGGCGCCGCGGTATGATGCCTGATGTGTCAAACCGGCGACCATTCTGGTCAGGCGATACGGCGCGGGCGGTGTTTGGGCCCTCGCCCGGGGTCCGGGAGATACGAGTTGCATGCTGGGTGGCGCTGGTTGTGACGACGGCGCTGGTGGCGTTGTCGATCGGATACGGCGCTATGGACCGGCCCTTCCTGGGGCATCAGCCGGGCGGAGACTACATTTCGTTCTACGTTGCCGGCAAGATCCTGAACGAGTACCCGCACTCCAGACTCTACGACTCATCCCTCCAGTACCGTCTCCATCATGCGGTGATGCCGGAGATGCCTCGGGAGACCGTGGAGGCGTACATCAATACGCCATTTTTCGCTTGGGTGTTCCGGCCGTTGGCGCGGCTGCCGTTCGCGTGGAGCTACGGAATTTGGGTGGCGATTTCGGTCCTGTTGTACCTGGCAGGTCTTTGGGCTGTGTGGCCGGCTGAGAAGGGCTTCGGCGACGTTTCCCGGATTGCCTTGCTGGCCTGTTGCTCGTTCCCGCCATTCAGCATCGAGTGTCTGGCCGGCGGACAGGTCTCCGCGGTCGGATTCTGCGCGCTCGCCCTGTGCACGCGGTGGAGCCTGGCAGGATATCCCATGGCCGCCGGCGCCGCGCTGGCAGTGTGCCTCTACAAGCCACCCCTGTTGGTGCTTGCAGTGCCTATGCTGGCGATAGGCAGGCGATTTCGAACGCTGCTGGGCTTCGCAGTGGGTGCTTGCGTTGTGGCTGCGCTATCGCTGGCGGCAGTCGGGTATGAGGGATGCGTCGCGTATGTGCAGGCGCTGGGGGTGCGGGCGGAGTGGACGGCTCGCAATCCGTCTCCGCTGCCCCTGTTCAAGTTCGTCGACATCCACACCTTCGTCCGACAGCTGGCGGGCGGTCACTCGACAGCCAGCGCGGGCGCGGCATTCATCCTGATGGGAGCCGCCTTTGCCTGGCTCGCCGTGCGGTGGGCGCGCTCTCGGCCCGGCACTCGGGAGGCTAGTCTTCTGTGGGCCGCGACCCTTGCGTGGACTCTGGTCTTCAACGTCTACATGCCGATCTATGACACGATCCTGATCGTGATCCCCGCGCTCGTGATGGCCCGCGCGGTGTACCAGCCCGGGCGGGAGAGCGCGGAGTCCGATCGCGCGGTCTTCCAGGGCTGGATGCTGGCGCTGTGCGTCGCAACGGTCGTATCTCAGCCGGTCGCGGCGGCTACGCGCTTCCAGATTCTGACCGTGGTGCTCGCCGCGCTCGGGGTCCTGGCTCTGCGGTGGTCAGCGCAGGAACGCCTGGAAGCCTAGCAACGCGCAGCAGCCGAGGGCGATCACGGCGCCCTGCGGCAGCCGGAACGAGAGCGGGCTCTTGACGTCGAACTCCTCACTCTTGAGGTGCGGGGCGCGGAAGTGCAGCATCTCGCCGAGGATGCTGGCGGTGTTCCACAGGGTCTTGTGGAAACGTCCGGCGGCAAGCATCAGGATGACCGCGAGCACGCCGCCCAGAATGCCGGAAAGGATGAAGATCTCGACCCAGGCTCTCCAGCCGACCAGGGCGCCGATGGCGGCCAGCAACTTCACGTCGCCTGCTCCGCGCGCGTGCAGGAGATAGAGCGGGAAGTTAAAAAGCAGGGCCAGGCCGACAGCAAGTCCCGCGTCGCCCAGACCTCGTAACACGGTCTGCCCGAGGAAGGCGTTCAACGCGAGACCGACGATCACGCCGGGCAGCGTGAGCCAGTTGGGGATGCGGCGGTAGCGTATGTCGTAATAACCGGCGACAATCACCAGGGCCAACAGCAAAAGCTGGACGGGCCAAGGCAGGGGCTGGAGCAAAGCCTGGAGTCGAGGCAGCATGGTTTCAGTTCTCCGCAAGTATACTACGCGGCGCGGCCTCCGATTCGGCTGCGGCTCTCAGGCGCCGGTCCGCGGCGGCCTCTCCAGACGCGCAGAGCGGATGGGCCTGGCTCATCGAGCGCACGCGAAGACCGCATATTGGCCGCCCAGAGGGATCCTTCGGAGCGTCCATTCCAAACGGGGGAACCTGCGGTAGAGCCGTTCCGGAAAGTAGAGGAAGTAGCGCTGGGCTTCGACGCGGAATCCGGCGCCACGCAAGAGCCGCCGGGATTCCGAGGGCCGCAAGAGGACCGCATTGGCATCGACCGGCGTGCGAGCGACGATCAACCGCGTCACGGGATTGTACGGATTGTGCTCGATCAGCGCGAACCAGCCGCCGGGTCTCAACACGCGACGAACCTCCGCCGTCAGGTTGGGGCGCAGGCCCGGAGGGAAGTGATGGTACACACAGACCGCGCTGACGAAATCGAACTGGCCATCGTCGAACGGGAGCCTTTGGGGATCGTGCTGCACGCGGGTGTGAATTCCCATCGCGCTCAGACCTTCGGCACTTAGCATGCCGGCCGACGGGTCGCACCCGAAGACCTGGCCGAAGTCGTCGCGCAACAATGTCAAGAGCTCACCTTTCCCGCAACCCACATCGAGGAAAGACAGCGTGCGCGTGTCGACCTGTTGCCGGCGGAAGAAGTCGCGAATCAAATCGCGCTTGCGAATATGGAAGAACCCGGGCGTGGCGCCGGTGAACCCTTCACGAATCGGGTCCGACAGCAACCTCTCGTAGTCCCCTGAAAGGCCGTCGAACTCAGGCTTCGATTCACTCACGCTGGCCTCCGGAGGCGCGGCCGGCCTGAGTGACGTTGAAGGTTCGCGCAACCAGATAGAGCGGGCGCTCTTTCGACTGCTCGTAGATTTTGCCGGTGTACTGCCCCAGGATGCCGATGCTGATCAGGAGGGCGCTTCCGACAGCGCAGGTGACGACCATGAGCGAGGTCCAGCCCGCAACGGTGTACCATCCGAGGGCGGCGGCGAGCACCGCGCGGACTCCCTCTTCGACACCGACCAGACCGACTAAGACGCCGAGCAGCAGGCTGATCTGCAGCGGCAGAATGGAGAACGAGGTGGCCGCGGTCCAGGCAAAGAACAGCATCTTACGCAAGGGATACTTGGTATGCCCGCCGGCGCGGGGTGCGCGCACATATTTCACCGCGCACTGGGGAAACCCGACCCACGCGACCATGCCGCGTAGAAAGCGGTGGGTTTCGTGCATGCTCTGCAAACCGTTGAGGCACTGGCGGGACAGGAGACGGAAATCGCCGGTGTCCAGCGGAAGACGCGGGTAGACCATGGCGCGCATCAGCCGGTAGAATGCCCAGGCGGTGAAGCGCTTGAGAGCCGATTCGCCGCGGCGCGCCTCTCTCTGGCCGTACACCACGTCGTATCCTTCGCAGTAGCGGTCGATCATCTGGTGAACCAGGACGAGGGGATCCTGAAGGTCTGCGTCGATCAATATGACGGCGTCGCCGCGCGCGTAGTCGAGCCCCGCGGTCGCGGCGAGCTGATGGCCGAAGTTCCGCGAGAGGTGGACGATTTTGATCCGGCTGTCGGCGGCGGCCCATGCGGCGATCTTGGGAAGGGTCTGATCGGAGCTGCCGTCATTGACCAGAAGGACCTCGGCTTCGCACTTCAGTTCCTCGAGGAGCTTGCTGACGTCCGCGCGAAGAAGGTCGACGACGCTCTCCTCGTTGTACATCGGAATCACCAGCGAAAGAGTGGCTGGATACGCACGGCGCTCCAACAAGTGGAAAGTCTCTTCCATCGTGGATCCTCCTCCCCAACGATTCAGCTTGCCGCCAGATGGTGCGGACTGGGCCCTCGCCCAGCAGATCATACTCTAATCAGAGCGCGCAATCCATGTCCAGCGCGGCACTGGCTGCTTGCGCACCCGCACCCCTCAGCGCGTATCGATTTCGACCAGTTTGTTCCTCGAGGCCGCACCCAGCTTGATGCGGAGGTGCGATTTAGGAACCCGGTAGTGTCCGGCCAGGCGCTCGATCAGCTCTTCGTTCGCGCGGCCTTCAATAGGTGGGGATTTAAGGAAAACCGTGAGGCTGCCGTCGGCGGCTTCCTCGATGCGCGGGTTCTTCGAGTTGGGCTTGACCTTGACGCGACGGACCACGTGTACCGTTATGCGCACGGCGGGGCGAGAAAGTAAAGTGGAGGGGGGCGCCGAGACGAGTCTCGGCGCGGCAGGCTGAGAGCCTGCGCCACGTCAGGCCCGGATTGCCAACTCGGACAGACTCTGTTTGAGGAAGCCGAGGATGCGGTCCGGCGTGGTCAGGCCGTCGAGCGGAAGGCGCAGGACGCCGGCGGGGGTGAACTGGGCCGCTTTCGTGCCGCTGACCAGCGCCATGAGCCTGCTCGGATCCACCTTGGATTCGGCGTGGAACTTGACGTTCAGGACGCCCTGGCGGCGATCGATATGCTCCACGCCGATGCGCTCGGCCAGGCTCTTGACCACGGAGTATTCGAGCAGGTAGGACACGGCCTCGGGCGGCGGGCCATAGCGGTCGGCCAGCTCGTTGCGGATGCTGTCGGCCCGCTCCGCGGAGTCCGCCTCGGCGACGCGCTTGTACGCGCGCAGGCGCTGGTGCTCGTCGGCGATGTAGTCGGCGGGGATGCGCAGGTCCAGGCCCAGGTTGATGTTGGCGTGGATCGTGACCGGAACCTCCTCGCCCTTGATCTCCTGCACCGCCTCCTCGAGCATGCGCACGTACATGTCGAAGCCCACGGCGTTGATGTTGCCGTGCTGCTCGCCACCGAGCAGGTTGCCGGCGCCGCGCAGCTCGAGATCGAGCGCGGCGATCTTGAAACCGGCGCCCAGGTCGCTGAACTCCTTCAGGGCCGCCAGGCGCTTGCGTGCCAGCTCGCTGAGCTCGGTGTCGGGGGGAATCAGAAGGTAGGCGTAGGCGCGGCGGTTCGAGCGGCCCACGCGGCCGCGTAGCTGGTACAGCTCGCTGAGACCGTAGCGTTCGGCGTTCTCGATGACCATGGTGTTGGCCAGCGGAATATCCAGGCCGTTCTCGACGATGGTGGTGCACACCAGGACGTCGAACTCGTGACGCATAAAACCGAGCATCACCTTCTCGAGCTCGGCCTCGCCCATCTGACCGTGGCCCACGCCGATGCGGGCCGCCGGCGCCAGCTCCTGAATCTGGGCCGCGCGCGCCCAGATGGAATCCACGCGGTTGTGCAGGAAATAGACCTGGCCGCCGCGCCCCAGTTCCTGCTCGATGGCCGTCTTGATCAGGCCGGGCTCGTAGTGCGCCACCACGGTCTGGATGGAGAGGCGGTCCTTGGGCGGCGTCTCGATGACCGAAAGATCGCGCAGTCCGAGCAGCGACATGTGGAGGGTGCGCGGGATGGGCGTGGCCGTCATGGTCAGCACGTCTACGTTCTTCTTCATCTGCTTGAGGCGTTCCTTGTGGCGGACGCCGAAGCGCTGCTCCTCGTCGACGATCAGCAGGCCCAGGTCGCGGAACTCAACGTCCTTCGAAAGCAGCCGGTGGGTGCCGATCAGGATGTCGACCTTGCCGTCGGCTGTATCGGCCAGCACCGCCTCGATCTCTTTCTTCGAGCGGAAGCGGCTCAGCATCTCGACGCGCACGGGGAAGGGGGCGAAGCGGCGGCGGAAGGTCTCGTAGTGCTGGAAGCAGAGGACCGTGGTGGGCGCGAGCACGGCCACCTGCTTGCCGTCGCCGAGGGCCTTGAAGCCCGCGCGCATGGCCACTTCGGTCTTGCCGTAGCCGACGTCGCCGCAGAGCAGGCGGTCCATGGGCTGCTGCTGCTCGAGGTCGCGCTTGATGTCGCGGATGGCGGTGAGCTGGTCGTTGGTCTCGGTGAACTCGAAGGCGTCTTCGAACTCGCGCTGCCAGTTGCCGTCGGCCGAGAAGGCGAAACCTTCGGAGAGCTTGCGCTCGGCGTAGAGCTTGAGAAGCTCGTCGGCCATGTCGCGCATGCGGGCCTTGACCTTTGTCTTGGTGCGGGCCCAGGTGGCGCCGCCCAGGCGGTCGAGCGTGGGCGCCTGCTCGCCGGCGCCGCGGAACTTCTGGATCAGGTCCATGCGGGTGAGAGGCACGTAGAGACGCGCCTCGCCCGCGTATTCGAGCAGCATGTAGTCGCCGCTCTGCTCGCCTTGCGCGATCTGGCGGAGGCCGAGGAAGCGCCCCACGCCGTGCTGCTCGTGGACCACGTAATCGCCCGGCTTGAGGTCGGCGAGGTCGGCGGCAAACGCGCCCAGGCTGCCCTTGGACGCGGGCGCCTTGGCTCCCCACTCGGAGGCGCCGAATAGGTCTTCTGAGCCGAAGACTGTCAGCCGCTCGTCGGGAAACGTCACGCCGCGCCGGACCAGGCCTCGGACCAGGTGCGTGCTGGCGACGGAGCCCGCGAGATAGGCGCGCTCGGCCAGGTAGGACGGCGTGGAGCCCGAGGGTTCGAGGCCGAGCTGGAACGGGACCGAGTACTCCTGCAGGATATCGGCCAGGCGCTCGAGCTCGCCGTTGGTGGCGGCGAAGAATGCCACGCGCCCGCCTTTTTCGACGATGCCGCGCGCCTCGGCGACGGCCACCTGGACGTTGCCCTGGAACGTCATGGCGGGCCGGGTGGCGATGTGGAGCGCGGCGGCGTCGGGCGAGACTTCCAGTTCGCGCAGCGCCACCTGGGCTGCGTGCGAGGCCTGCGCCTCGAATTCTTCCCAGCGGAAGAAGACCTTCTCGGGCGGGACCGGCGTCTCGCGCTCGGAATCTTCCAGGCGCTTCCAGAGGCGCTCGGCTGCGCCGCGCAACTGCTCCGGCTCGTCCCACAGGACCACAGGGCGCTCGACCAGGTTGAGCAACGAGCCGGCGCGCGGACGTGCGAGCGGCACCAGCAGCTCCCAGCCGGGGAAGGGCTCGCCGGTGTCGGAGATCGGGACGTCGGCCGCTTCCGAAATCTCCGCGAACAGCGCGTGCGACTTCGGGTATTCGATGAGCGGCAGGAGGGTCGCTTCTTGTACCTTAACCACGGAGCGCTGGGTGTCAGGCTCGAAGCGGCGCATCGATTCGATCTGATCGCCGAAGAACTCGATGCGGTAGGGGCGGCCGGCATCCGGGGGGAAGACGTCGAGGATGCCGCCGCGCACCGAGTACTCGCCGGCCATCTCGACCGGCTCGCGGCGCTCGTAGCCGATGCTATCCAGATGAGCGACGACGTCCTCGAACGCGATCTCTTCGCCGGTGCGGAGGGTGAGGGCGAGCTGGCGATAGAAGTCGGCGGGCTCGGTGCGGAGTAGCGCGGAGGCTACCGGCGTGATGGTGAGCGGCACGGGCTCGGTGGCCAGGCGCCACAGGCTGCGGGCGCGTTGCTGGCTGATTTCGGCGTGAGGAGAGAGGCGCTGCCCGGGCAGGACGTCGAGAGCGGGCAGAAGCTGTGGGTGCGGGATGCCGCGGCCGGAAACCAGCAGCTCGAAGAATGTTTCGATGGATTCGGCCAGCGCTTCGGCTTCGCGATTGCCGTCCACGACAATTACCAGGGGCCTTTCGAGAGCCTGCCAGAGCAGCACGGCGTAGAGAGCCTTGGCAGTGGTGGTGAGGCCGGAGAGGCCGAGGTGGGGCGAAGCGTCGCCTTCGTGGGCGGCCAACAGCGAGCGCACGAGTTCCTGGAACGCGGGTTGGCGTCCCAGCCCGTTGAAGAGGTCTCGAATGGCGGGATGAGTCAAAGCGGCTTACGCGAGAGTATCGCTTCCACGATTCCTGTGGTGGAGCAGCCGGGCTCGAGAGCGAGCGTCAGAACCCTGCCGCCCGCGGCTTCGACTTCCTCGCGGCCCGCCACCCAATGAGCCCAATCGGCTCCCTTGACCAGTATATCGGGCAGCACGGCGGCGATGAGCTCGCGCGGCGTGTCTTCGTCGAACACGGCGACGGCATCGACGGCCGCGAGCGCGGCGGCGAGCGCCGAGCGGTCCCGTTCGCAGACGATCGGCCTGCCGGGACCCTTGAGGCGGCCGACTCCGGCGTCGCTGTTGAGGGCGAGGATCAGGACGTCTCCCAGCGACCGCGCCTGTTCGAGCAGGCGGATGTGACCGGGGTGGAGGATATCGTAACAGCCGTTCGTGAACACGACGGTTTTCGCCTGGCGCTTCCATTCCGCCCGGGCGGCGACGAGTTCCTCGCGCGTGTAGCAGCGGCCCACGGAGTTCATTATGGCAGGGAGGGGGAGGCCCGTCGCTCGCTGGTATCATCAGACAAGACTTCCATGCGGTTCGAGCGAATCACGGTTGACCCTGTCGTAGCCACCGGCAAACCCTGCATCCGCAATCTGCGCTTCCCGGTGTCGCGGCTCCTCGGCCTCCTCGCGGCGCGGGAGTCCAGGGAGTCGATTTTGAGCGCCTACCCCTACCTGGAGGAGGCGGATATCGACGAGGCCCTGCAATATGCGGCCTGCCTTTCGGAAGACGAGACCATTGAGTTGAGCCGGTGAAGTTCCTGGTCGATATGCCGCTGTCGCCAGACCTGGCACAGTGGCAGCGAGCCGAAGGCCAACGCAGTCCACGCTTCCGATCTCTCTATGAGCCAGAGTCCAGAATCGGAGATTCTCCAGTCCGCCATTGGCAGTGGTCGCGTTGTCATCACGGCGGACCTGGACTTCCCGAGGCTTCTGGCCGGGCTGGGCTCGGCCGGCCCGGGGTTGATCCTGCTGCGCGGTGGCAACTACAGCGAAGCCGAAAGCCGGGATTGTGTGCGGCGTGTGCTGATGGCGATGGTCCACGCAGAGTTGCCTGGGCTTGTTGTCGTGGTCGATCGGGAGAGGATTCGACGGCGGCGGCTCCCCATCTAGAGGTACGCTGGTCGGGTGGCGTGGACGAAGATCCTGGTGCGG
>Ga0265316_10006438_pt1 | contig 11218 bp, 9 predicted proteins | sample 4522metaG_FD_202092 | JGI IMG/M metagenome (GOLD analysis project Ga0265316, IMG submission 202092) | Rhizosphere microbial communities from Carex aquatilis grown in University of Washington, Seatle, WA, United States - 4-5-22 metaG | ecosystem: Host-associated > Plants > Roots > Rhizosphere >...
ATAAGGTGATTCTCCAACCCCTGGGTACCAACGGCAAAGCGCTGCCCAGCGAAGAACCAAGGCTGTTTGAAATTGTGTGGACGTCGCGCAAGTCAACCGGCTGCACAGTGGGCGCGAAAATTGTTCAGGGCGAAAAACCAGGCAGCATTAATTTCCCACCGGAGCACACCACTCCACCACCACCCTCGAAATAACCATCCCCGGAAGTTGTTGGCGTCGCGCGGGCCCCGACCCAGGCTTGCGCGACGCTCCTCACCCCGAAGCGATCCGGTCGTAGACAGAACTATTATTGAGCGTCCGCTCTTCCCTGTTCCCTTACACCGTTATCGGCTGAGATTCCGGGGAGGCTCACGGTGTTGTCCATGCGAACGGTAATTGTGGTCTTCGCCGGCAATTCAACTTCCTTGCCCTTGCGCTCGACGATATACGCAGCGGCGCCGATCATGCCAAAACCGAAACCGCGCGCGACGTGGCTGAACACGGCTCCGGCCACGGTCCCCGCGCCGACTCCGATAGCTCCGCCGACGATGTCGCCTTTAATGTCATGCTTCTCATGCACGACTTGTCCTTCTTCCACCTTTACATCTTTGCGTCGCTTTCCTGCTTCCTCGCCCGAGCCGGGAGCTTCCAGGCTGAGAATGCTCATCTTCGCGGGAAAGAGGCGGCTGTCAACCTGCAGGTCACGGAATGAAAGATTCATGGCGGCCTGTCCGCGGAAGATTGAGAAATGCTGCGAGCGAACGACTCCGCCGACGGTGCCATTGACGCGCGCGCCTGCGGGAAGAATCAACTGGCTGCCGATGTAAATGGGTTCGGAAACCTCGGCGACAAATGGATCGCCGCTTTTGGCGACGGCGGTGCTCAGTCCGGTGAGCAGTCGCAGGTGCACCTCGGTGCCCTGAAGTAGATCATGGGATTGCGCGCGAGCCGGAATCGCGGCAGCGGCAAACAACACTACAGCGCAGACAAATACAACGATGCGTTTCATAGGATCCTCCATCCTGCCGGGCCGGCCGTCAAGTGGGCCGTGCACGGTTTTCGCCTCGTGACGCGAGGCGTTGCGCTGGCGCTGCATGCCCGGCGCTGCTCTGCGGGAGCGCGCCGGACTGGATGCGGAGGTAACGTCCGAGAAGATCATACTTCGTCGTGAGGTTTGCGCCGGTCGAAAGTTGGGAGGATGTTCCGAAAGTGCAAACTGGATTTAGTAAGACAGGCAGAAGCCTGTGCTACGAAAACCATATCGATGAACGAATCGATGAACGAATGGTGTTCGCCACGCCCTTGTATCGCAGGAGTGCATCGTTCAATAGAAGGGTGGTATCATTTCAAATATAAAATTCCTTCGAGAGGAAAAACCGGCGGTGTGTGTCTTGCGTCGGCCGTGTCAGGGAAAATCGAATGAGAGTGAACAAATCTGTTCTTCGGATTGTCTTGCTGTTGAGCGTTGCTGCAATGCTCGCGGGGTGCAGCCATACCAAGCACACGACGCTGGGAAATCTGCGCGAGATACCTCCGCCGGCGGCTATGGACAGCTCTCAGGTGAATTTGAATATCGGGCCGGACGGCACGCCGTTTCTGAGCTGGATCGAGTACAGCGAGAAAGACGTTCCTGAATTGAGGTTCGCGACGTTGAAGGACCAGAAATGGTCGGCGGTGCAAACCATTGTGACGGGCGACGATTTGATTGTGAATTACGCGGATTTTCCTTCTCTGCTTTCGCTCGGAAACGGCGTGCTGGCAGCTCACTGGATGTCATCGCCGCCAGGCAGCGAAGGCTACAACATCAGCGTGGCGTTTTCGCGCGATAACGGACAGACCTGGGGCAAGCCCGTGATTCCCCACCGGGATCGATCGAAATCCGAACATGGGTTTATGGCCATGACGCCATCGGGCAATGGAGGGATCGCGGCGACATGGCTGGACAGCCGGAAACTTGCGACCGGATCAAGCGATGTGGCCATGATGTATACGACCGTTGCGCAGGATGGAACACTGGGACCTGAGACAATCGTCTCCGGCCGCGTGTGCGACTGCTGCCAGCCGACCTCGACGCGAACGCCGGGCGGAATGCTGACCGCATTTCGCGAGCGCACGGATAAAGAGATTCGCGATATCGCCGTCGCGCGATTCGATGGAACGAAATGGTCGGACCCGAAAATTATTTTCGACGACAACTGGAAAATCGATGCATGCCCGATCAACGGACCGGCCATCGCCTCGCATGACAACAATGTCGCCGTTGCATGGTACACCGGCGTCAACGATAAGCCGAAAGTGGAGCTCGCGTTTTCCGCCGACGGCGGAAATACGTTTGCCCCGCCGGTGCAGGTGGACGAGGGAAAACCAATCGGGCGTGTGGGCGTCGTCGTGCTTGATTCCGGCAGCGCCGTGGTGACCTGGCTGGAACGCGACCCGAAAGGCGGCCAGCTCAAGGCGCGGCTAATCGACAAGGACGGAACGAAGAATCCGCCGGTCCTGATTGGCAGCACAAACGCCGGTTCGTCCAGCGGTTTTCCGCGCGTCGAGCGGAATGGAAACACCATCATGATCGCGTGGACCGATACAAACACGGAACGCATTCGCGTATCGGAGCTGGACGCGACGAATTAGAAAATATTTTGAACGACGTTCGTCGAGCGATTCTTTTTTTCGAACGTGACGCTGTGCTAGAATTCACTTCGCAGTCTCACCGTCGTGGCGCGACTGCCGATGCGTGGAACTTCGGGCTCTGTGCGACGAAGTCCCGCGAACCCCGCCAGGCCCGGAAGGGAGCAACGGTACCGGGATCGCTTCGTGCGCCGCGGAGTACCCGAAGTTCCTCTCATCTGCAGCGCGCCACTATTTATTTGTTTTCGTTCCGAGGGCCGAATTTACGGCCCAGGGAATCTCACTTGGATCTGAACGTATGAGCTACCAGGTCATCGCACGAAAATGGCGGCCGCAAACGTTTGCTGACGTGGTTGGGCAGCAGCACGTCACGCGAACACTTGCGAACGCGGTGCAGTCCGGGCGCGTGGCGCATGCGTACATTTTTTCCGGCGCGCGCGGCGTGGGCAAGACGACCACGGCGCGCATTCTCGCCAAAGCATTGAACTGCTCGAAGGGCCCCGCGGCGGAACCCTGCAATGAATGCGACTCGTGCCGCGAGATCGGCCTGGGAAATTCCCTCGACGTGATTGAAATCGACGCGGCGTCCAATCGTGGCATCGACCAGATTCGCGAGTTGCGCGAGATGGTGCGGTACGCTCCGGCCGGCGGACGCTACAAAGTGGTGATCCTCGACGAAGCCCACATGCTCACCGACGAGGCGTCCAACGCCCTTCTTAAAACGCTCGAAGAGCCTCCCGAAAAAGTGATTTTCGTGATGGCGACGACGGAGCCGGAAAACCTCGCCGAAACGATTCGTTCGCGCTCGCAGCATTTTCATTTCCGCGCGCTGTCGTTTGCCGAGATTGCGCAGGAGCTCGAAGCCATCTGCGTGAAAGAGAATCTGACAGCCGAGCCGGGCGCCATCGGCGTGATGGCGCGCGCCGCCGAAGGCAGTCTGCGCGATTCGCTTTCCCTGCTGGAACAGGCGCGCGCGTATTGCGGCTCGAATATAACGGATGCGCAGGTTCGAGAATTGCTCGGCGTGGTGCCCGAGGAAATTCTGGAAGAACTGACCGGCGCGATTCAAGCGCGGTCGGCGGATCGCATTTTCACACTCGTGAACCGGTTGCTGACCGAGGGACAAAATCTCCAGCATTTCTGCCGGGAGGCGATCGGGCATTTCCGCAATCTGCTCGTCGCGCGCGTGTGCGGCAGCGATTCCGAACTGATTGCCGCGCCCTCCGACCAGCGGCCGCGATTGAAGCTGGCTTCGGAAGCATTCAGCGAGGAAGACCTCACGCGATTTTTTCAGATTCTTCTCCATACCGACGACGATTTGAGGCGCAAGCCGGATACGCGATTGCATCTGGAAATGGGATTGCTGCGCCTGGTGAACGCGGCCCGCCTGGCGCCGCTGGAAGAAATTCTCGCGGATCTGGAAGGCGGAATAACTCCGGCCGGCGGGTCGGGCAATTTGTCGAGCAGGGCGCCTTCCGGTAATTCGCCCGCGGCGTCAACGGCGGCAGGTTTCGCAAGCGCGCCACCGCGTATGGCAAGCGCCGCGCCGCAACCGCAGCAACCCGCTCGCAGTTTCGCGCCAAAAACATTTTCTTCCATGACGTCAACGGGCGGAGGACAAGCGTCCACGGCGGCCAGAATGCAGCCGTCACCCGCGCCGAAACTGGACGTCGCCCTGCCGCCTCCCATGGAGCGCGAGATTGAAAGTCCCACGCCGCCACTGCCCGTGGGTGTGGAACCTGTTCCACCTCCAGTCGCAGTCGTGAACGAAATCGCGCAGACCGTAGCCGCCGGCGAAGGTCTCACGGAGCCGCAGGTGGAGGAGATCAAAGGGGCGATCCGCGCACAGGAAAAATTTCTCGGTGAGCTGATCGAGCACACAACCCGATGGGAGATGAGCGGCAACGAAGTTCGATTATTTTTCCCCACCGAAAGCCGCACGCTCGCCGAAATGTTGCAGGCTCGCGATCCTTTGGAACGCCTGAGAAAGATTACAAGCCGCATCCTCGGCCAGTCGGTGCGCGTCTGTGTTAAACTGGAAGCCGTGACGGGAACGGGAGCGGCGACGCAAACATCCGGCACGCGCGAGTTGCGCGCAAAGTTCGAGCAGGATCCGATCGTGCGCGCGATGATGGAACGGTTTGGCGGCCAGATTTCCGACGTGAAACGACGGGGCGAGGAGTAGACCATGGAAGTCAAAGCACTGCAGCAGATTCTCACGCAGTTTCGCCAGATGCAGGAGAATTTGCAGAAGCAGGTGGAAACGGTTCATGTGGAAGCGTCTGCCGGCGGAGGCATGGTCAACGTTAAGATGAACGGCCAGAAACAAGTGACCGAGATTCGCATCGATCCCGAAGTGTTTGCCGGAAAAGATCAGGAATTATTGCAGGACCTGGTACGCGCCGCCGTGAATGAAGCCGGCCGGCGAGTGGACGAAGAACTGACCAGCCAGATGAAGAGCATGACCAGCGGGATTCCCGGCATGGCCGGGCTGAAAATTCCCGGACTGTTTTAGAATTTAGAGCGGACGCTCTGAGTGAGCCCGATTCCTCCGACCCGCCGCACTCCATTACGGAAAATCATCCATGTCTGATTTCGCAGAACCCGTCGAGCGTCTGATCGACCAGCTCAAGCATTTGCCCGGCATTGGCGCAAAAACCGCGCAACGTCTGGCGTTCCACATTCTCCGCATCGAGCCCGCGGATGCGCTGGCGCTTGCCGACGCGATCCGCGACGCGAAGACGAACATGCGTTTCTGCTCGATCTGCAACAACATCACGGACAACGATCCGTGTTTCTATTGCACGAGCTCGACGCGCAATCACAGAACGATTTGCGTGGTCGAAGAGCCGCACAACATCATGGCCATCGAAAAAACACGCCAGTATGGCGGCCTGTATCATGTGCTGGGCGGAGCGCTGGCGCCGTTGCGCGGCATTGGACCGGATCAACTGCACCTGAAAAGCCTGATCGAACGGCTTAAGGGCGGAGTGGTGGAAGAAATTATTATCGCGACCAATCCCAACGCAGAGGGCGAAGCGACGGCGATGTATCTCTCGAAACTGATCAAGCCGCTGGGCGTGCGCGTGACGCGCATCGGCGTGGGTATTCCGGTGGGCTCCGATCTGGAATACGCCGATGAAGTGACGATGATGAAAGCGATGGAAGGCCGGCGGGATTTGTAGGGGTTCAGTGGCGCAGGCTTCAGCCTGTGTCGTTGTCGTATTATCTTTACCGCGTGTGAAATCCAAACCCTACAGGCTGAAGCCTGTGCTACTTGAGCCGATCCGCAATTTCAAATTCCTTTGCCGCGTCGGCATCCCGATTCATTTTTGCAAACGCGTTTCCGCGAGCCAGATGCGCGTCCGGACTCATTGGCGCGAGCGAGACGGCTGTTTCCGCTTCCGCCAGCGCGCGATCGAATTCCCCATTTTGCAGAAGTTGCGCGGAAGTTCGATCGTGCGTCAGCGCGGCGGCGGCGGACATACCGTTTCGTCCTTTAAATACAAGAATGGAGCCCGCGATGACGGCCGCCGGCTGTTTTTGCCGGAAACCAACGTAAGGATTGAGCGCTTCGCTTCCCCAAAGCGGGCCTGAAATTTCGCTCGCGCTTATAAAAATTGTCCCGTCGATTGCTGCGGGAATCACAGGCATGGGCGCCTGGGCCAATCGCTCAAACGACGTGGGGAGCGGCTGGCATGAAATTCCGTAGTAAGAGGGATCGATAATCACCGAACCAAAATAGGCGAACCAGCAATCCTTGATCTTGTTTTGGTCGATGTACCGATGCATGGATATGAGTCCCTGACTCCAGTCCACATTGGAATCGCTCAGCACCCGATACGTTTTCGCCGGGCCGCCCCAGATTTCATTGGAGTAGGAGATGTAATCCGGGAACGCCCGGATGGAGGAAACAATATGAAGAACGACGAGACATACAATCAGAACCGCGAAACCGCGTCCGCGCTGCGCGAGATTCCACGCGCCGGCGGCGGCCAGAACGATCAGAAACGGGAAGGACGGAAGGATGTGGCGGACGCCGAAATTCACGCCCGAGTTCATCGCCACGAGAATATAAAATATAGCCGGGATGAGAAGGAACATGGTGTCGCGCAGGCGTTCCTTTTGAAATATTGCTTTCGCAAAAGGCAACAAGAACAGGAGAAGCAGGAATCCCAGCGTCAGCTTGATGATCAGCACGCTCGGAAAATAGAACCATTGGGCTTGGGTATAGAATTTTCCGAAAAGAAATGTGGGAGTCGTTCCGGACAAAGCAAAAACATCCGCGAAACCGTACAGGTAGGACTCCGGAAGTAATTTCAACTGTGCGATGTCCCAGACCAGGCGCGAGGAAATGCCGTTCCCTTCGGAGACGGAAACGGAGAGCGGCGGGTCGATCTGCAATCCGTGGGGCCGGGCTGCATAACGGAATCCATAGCAAGCCCACAGGACAGCGAGGGCGATCGCGAAAATCATCGCGAGCGAAGCGGCGAGCCGCATGGCGGGCTTGAGAAATCCATTGTTCCGATTCGTCCGCGCTGAGCGCGATTGCAGCCACCACTCAGCAGCGGCGAGCAGAACGAGAATCGGCAGAACCAATACTCCGGAATGTTTTGTACTTAATGCCATGCCGGCGGCAAAACCTGTCAGCACAATTTTCCACACACCCGGATTTTTCAGATGGGCGGAATAAGCGGCGACGGCGAAGAACAGTCCGAACGTCACTCCCAGATCGGTCGTCACGAGCGCTCCGTGCGCAAGCACGTTGGGCTCAAAAACAAGGAGTGTGAGAGCCATCAACGCGGGGCCGATCCCCCAAACAAAGTAAGCGCTGACAAAAACGGCGATCGCCAGGGCAATCGTAAATCCGGCGGCGGCCATCCGCGCGCTAAATAGAATTGCGCCGGCATCGTTTGAATAGAGGAATTTCTCGCCGCCCAAAAATTCCACGCCCCGAAAAAATCCCCTCGGCAACGGCGGCACTTGTAAAGGAAGCCGCAACAGCGGAAGCGCCGCAACCAGTTTCACCAGAGGCGGGTGTTCGGGATTAATTCCAAAATCGAAATTCTTCCAGGACCGGTACCCGGCAAGAATGTGGCAGGCTTCATCGGATGTCTGCGATTGCCGCCGCGCGGAAAGTACGAGTTCGGCGCAAAGGATAAACAGGAGCAAGCCGGCTCCAATGGCCGGAACCATTCGGCGGGAGAGGGATGATTTCAAGATTGCCATATCTGCTGGAGCCGAGGGCGAAGCGTTGAAATCGTGAACTTCGAATTTAGCACGGCAAAGTCTCGGGGCCGGCCCAGCCTTCGCGATGTGTTTCCCCAGCGGAACGGGGCTCCGATCGATTTTAATTTGTATTGCGCAGAAGTTGAGCCTGGCCTGAAACGAAGGATTTCCCCTCGGGGTAAAGGGAGGGTGTCTTTTAATGGAGGTCGGCAGAGTGGGGATAAATGCAAAGGTAGCGCCGGCGGGACACCGGCGCTGCCAATTTATCCATGAATTTTCAACCGGCGGAGGCTTCCCTGGAGGTTTCCTCATGCGCATCCCCGGATGAGCTCACGGGCTTGGCCGTGATTTCGAGGCCACTTTTGTTCATATCGAACCGCTGCTTGCGGTCCAGCGCTTTGACAAATTCACGCGTGGCCTTGGCGACTGCGCCGGGAAGACTCGATGCATCGACTGTGGATGTCGATTCCGCCGTTCCGGTGCTTCGATCCTGATACCGAAATCGCACTTCAAATGTCTTCATGCTCGTATCCTCCGTTTAATAAATTATTAGATAAATGGATGCATTGCAAACTGCGGGCACGATGAAACCGCAAAAGATTCTAAACCTGGCGATGCTTTCGGCTCTTCTTTTTCTTCGCCGCGTGTTTCGCTTTAGCAGGCTTTGCCTTTGCTTTGGCTTTGAGCGCTGTGTTTTCCTTCATGAGTTCGTCCCGGTCGGCCGTCACAGTTTCAAGATTATTTCCCAACTGGCCCACCTGCTTCTGAAGATCGGCCACCTGGGCCTTCAATTGTTCGTTCTCTTGAAGTGTTTTTGTATCCTTGCAGGCGGTCAACGACAGGCTCAGCACGACCGCCACGACAAAACTCGCCAACGTATTTTTACGCGTCACGCATCTTCCTTCCTTCGTTTGAATTTGGACTGCCATCGGTGAAACCAGTAGCGGGCTGGGAGGGAAGACACCGCCGACAACTTTAACAGCGTAATGGAGTTTCCCGGTCGAAGCAAGCCGGATGAACGCGGATGAGCGCGGTTGCCGAAACTCGGATCCCGCCGCGCATAACTTTGGCGCACGCGCGACTCGATGATAAAGTAGAGCCCCGTGGAAAATCAGAATCCAGGAACGGAACAACAGAATCGATTGCGCGCGTCGCGCCGCGCTGTCGTCAAGTTAGGCACCGGCATCGTGACGGGAAGCGACGGCCAGTTCAACGCCGCGCAGATCGAGCCGGTAGCGCGGACCATCGCGCTGCTCAAACAGAGCGGCCGTCAGTTTGTCCTCGTCTCCTCGGGAGCCGTGGGCCTGGGTCGCGGCCGTTTGGGACTTCATCGCGACCGGCTGAACGACCTCGTGATCCGCCAGGCGTGCGCCGCCGTCGGCCAAAGCCTGCTAATGCATGAATACGAAAAATTATTTCAGACGCACGGCGTGCAACTCGCGCAGGTACTGCTGACCGAGGGAGACTTCGTCGACCGGACGCGGTATTCAAACCTGCGGCAGACGATGGAAGCGCTTTTGAAGCTTGGCGTGCTTCCCATCATCAACGAGAACGATACGGTTTCGACGGCGGAACTCGATTACCTGAACATTCGCGCCGGGGAACGCATCTTCAGCGATAACGATCGGCTGGCTGCACTGGTGATGAGTCACATTGAAGCCGACGCGCTGGTGCTGTTGACCGATGTGGACGGGTTAATGGAATTCGGGCCGTCCGGGTCGAAAGGAACGGGTAGCGTGATCCCGCTGGTCGGGGAAATTACGCCGGAATTGAAATCGCTCGCGATGGGGCCGTCCGAAGGCGGCCGCGGCGGAATGCTGACGAAACTCGACGCCGCGGAAATCGCGATGCAGGCGGGCGGGGTGGCAGTAATCGCGAACGGCAGAAAGCCGGACACGCTAACGAGGATTTTTGACGGCGTGCCGACCGGCACCGTGTTTCTCTCGAAAACACGCATGGCGGGCAAGCGACGTTGGATTGCGTACGCGGCGGGAGTTCGAGGCCGCGTCATTGTTAACACAGGCGCACGCGAGGCGCTGACGGGCGGAAAAGCGAGCCTGCTGGCTTCGGGCGTCGTGGGAGTGGAAGGCGAATTTGACGCCGCGGAAGTCGTGAGCATTTTGGATGCGGAAGGGCAGGAATTTGCCCGCGGAATTTCGGATTACTCGCGCGGAGACGCTCTGGGCATGATCGCGAACCGCCCGGGGACGGCGCCGGGCGCCAGCCGGACAAATGGGCGTGCAACAGTGCTGGTAAAGCGCGACAATATCGTTCTACTGGATCGAAAATGAGCGCAACGAAAAATCAACTCGACGGTTCGGAAGTCCGACAACTGGTTCGCCGGGCGCGCCGCGCAGCGCATGTTCTCGCCGCGCTGTCGGGCGAACGCCGCAACGAGGCTCTGATGGCCGCGGCCAACGCCATCGAAGCGCGTTCGGCGGAAATATTGGCGGCCAATGAAAAAGATTGCGCGATTGCGCAGCGCGCCGTCGAGGCCGGCGAGATGACGCGTTCGATGTTTGCGCGTTTGCGAACCAGTGAGCGCGGCGTTGCCGAAATGGCGCAGCGAGTGCGCGAAGTGGCCGGACTGCCCGACCCGCTCCACCACCGGCTGAGCGCCATGGAACTGGACGACAATCTGGTTCTCTACAAGGAGACGTGCCCGCTGGGCGTCGTTGGCGTTGTGTTCGAGGCGCGGCCTGAAGTGGCTCCCCAAATCGCTTCGCTGGCGTTGAAATCGGGAAACGCCGCGTGCCTGAAAGGCGGCGCCGAAGCCGCGGAAACCAACAAGGTTCTGGTTTCGATCTGGCGCGATGCGCTTTCCGCTTTTCCGGATATTCCCGGCGATTCGGTGGTCTTGTTCCATACGCGCGAGGATGTCGCGGAGATTTTAACACTGCACGAAGACATCGATCTGATCGTTCCACGCGGATCGAATGAATTTGTCCGCTACGTCACCGAACATAGCAGGATTCCCGTGCTCGGCCACGGCGAAGGAATCTGCCATGTGTATGTCCACGCTGACGCGGATCTGCAAATCGCCTATGACGTGGCCCTCGATTCCAAAGTTCAATATCCCGCGGCCTGCAACGCTTTGGAAACATTGCTGGTGAATAAGGATATTGCACCGCTCTTTCTGCCGCAGATGATTGCACTGTTTCGCGCGGCGGGCGTTGAGGTGCGCGGCTGTGCCAGAACGATGGAATTCACGGGAGAAGAGGAGGTTCATCCGGCGACGGAAGAAGACTGGAAGAAGGAATATTCCGATCTGATCGTGTCCATCAAGGTGGTGGACGGCGTAAATGAAGCGATCGAGCACATCAACCGCTACGGCTCGCGGCACACGGAATCGATTATCTCCGAAAGCCACGATGTCGCCGCG
>Ga0265316_10006441_pt1 | contig 11214 bp, 9 predicted proteins | sample 4522metaG_FD_202092 | JGI IMG/M metagenome (GOLD analysis project Ga0265316, IMG submission 202092) | Rhizosphere microbial communities from Carex aquatilis grown in University of Washington, Seatle, WA, United States - 4-5-22 metaG | ecosystem: Host-associated > Plants > Roots > Rhizosphere >...
CAACAACGGCCAACTGGACATCGTGAGCCGGCTGATCTTCCCCTTGCCGGATCTGGAGGCGGTCTTCCGCGCGTTTGGCTGGCACGTGGAGGTGGTGGACGCCACGCAATACGACGGCGTTTTCGCCGCTTTGCACCGGTTCAAGTACGGCGACCGCGGCGGCAAGCCCACGGCGATTGTCTGCCGGACCACCAAGGGCCACGGCGCATTCACAAACCTGCTGAACGCGCATAAGGCGACCATCGACGACGCTCAACTGGAGCACGAGTTGACGCTTCAGGCGGAGCGGCGGCTCGGCCGCGTGGAAGAGTTCGCGGCCTTCTTCGACCAGCTCGCCGGCCAGCCGCAGGGCGACCAAATCCAGGAGTGCCTGATCGAAAGAGCGCGGCAGATGCATATCCGCTTTGCCGTGGACTCCTCGGGACGCTTCACCCTTACCCCCAGGGTGGGACCGGTGCTGGCTCAACCCGCCCCCCGGCGCGACAAGAGAATCCGCTACAACGCGAGCGAGCTGCCCCGCATCGACAGGAGCAAGCAGTACGGCCCCGGCGCCATCGTCACCGGCGCCATGAAGGTCTTTGCGCGGGACAGCCGCGTGGTTTCGATCGATGCGGACCTGGGCACCACCAGCGGCCTGGAGGCCGGCGTGGCGGCAGCGGACCAGAACCGCGCGCTCAATGTGGGCGTTGCCGAAGCCAACATGATGAATATCGGCGAGGCGTACGCCGCCCTCGGCTACAACGCCTGGGTCAGCACCTTCTGTCCCTTCTTCGATTGGAAGGTGCTGCGCCGGATCGCCGTGGGCTATCAGGAGCGCATGGAGACCATCGCCGCCGGCGGCTGGTTGAGCGAAGGACACGGGCTGGACCTGACCTTTCTTGCCACCGCGGCGAATTTCGAGACCAGGACCAACGGCGCGACCCACATGGGCAACGACGATATCACGGTCTTCGACGGCATCGCGCATTTGAAGATCATCGATGTCTCCTGCCCGCGGCAACTGCTTTCGATCATGCAGTGGATCATGGAAGGCAACCGCGGCCTGGTTTACGTGCGCGTCATGCGCACGCCCTCCGCGGTGCTCTACGGCGACGATTTCTCATTCGAATTCGGGCGCGGCTATTATGTGCGCCGCGGCGCGGACGACGCGGCCGTCATCGTCAGCAGTGGCCGCGGCGTGCATGAAGCGCTGGCGGCCGCCGAGGAGTGCGCCCGCCGCGGCCTGAGCGTGGGCGTGGTGGATATGCCGTCCATCGACGAGCGGCTTTTGCTGGATTTGTACCAGTCGCGCCAGGTAGTCTGCTTGGCCGAGCAGAACAACGGCTATCTCTGGCAGAGTTTTCTGCGGACACTGGGCCGCAACCCCGGGACCTCGTGGGACGGCCTGCAAAGAGTGATTTCGGTGAACACCCTGGGCGCCGATGGCCGGCCCCGCTTCATCCATTCCGGGACGTACGAAGAGTTGCTGGCGGCCTTCCGGCTGGCGCCCCCGGACCTGGCTGACGCCGTGATGGCAAGGGTGCGGGCGGTCGCGGGCGCGTAGAGGAGACCGGCGCGGTTGGCGCGTAGGGTGCTTAACCGAATTGGGGATTACTGGCCGAAAGCGCTTCCTGACGGGGTGCCCTCTGGGCCCGGCTCGGACACGGGCGCGTTGATTTCGCGAGGGTTACTGAGCCGGGCCCAGGGGGCACCCGTGAGCGAGCGGAAGCGTTTCCCCAAAACGGTTAATAAGCACCTTGGCGCGTAGAGGAGATCGACATGAGCGTACCACTGGTTCAGGAGAATGACATTCCGGAGTTGGATCTGCCCGGCCGGCATCTGCGCTGGCTGGTGAATCGCGACCGGCTGAATGCCGCGCATCTCTCGGCTTGCATGATCCGGGTGGCGCCGGGAGAAACCGTCCGGCCGGCGCATTCCCACCCGAACGGCGAAGAACTCATCTATATCATCCGGGGCAGCGGGCGGGTGATGGTGGATGGCGAGGTGGAGGCGGTCAAAGAAGGCAGCGTCGTCCTGTACCCACAGGGGTCGGTACACATGCTGCAGAATAACGGCAGCGAGGAGATGAAGGCGATCTGCTTCTTCGCGCCGGCCTCCGACCTCGCAACTTACCGGTTCTTTGAGAACGTCGAGTTCCCGGCATGACCACTAATCCCGTGTTGGATTTCGAAATCGACAAGTCCGCCATCCAGTATGCCGGCGAGGACTTGAAACGGCCCGAGTGCATCCTGGCGGAGCCGGACGGCACGCTGTGGGCCGCCGATGCCCGCGGCGGCGTGGCCAGAATCAACCCCGATGGCACCCAGGAAATCATCACTCAGAAGCGGTCGGGGCAGTTTGACGGCGCGGCCAGCGAAGCCACCCGCTTCCTGGAAGGAACGCTGCCCAACGGGTTGGCCTTCGCCCGGAATGGCGACCTGCTGATCTCCAACTTCGGCACCGACTGCCTGGAAATCATGTCGCGCGACGGCGCCACGCGGGTGCTGGCCGACAGCATCGACGGCCAGGCGATCGGCAAGGTGAATTTCGTGCTGCGCGATTCCAAGGACCGGATCTGGATCACGGTCTCGACGAAGATCAAGAACTGGATGCACGCGCTGCGCACCGACCTGGCCGATGGGTACCTCGCCCGCTACGAAGACGGCGCCTTTCGCATCGTGGCCGACGGATTCCGCTTCACCAACGAAATCCGTTTCGACGCCGCGGAGCAGTTTCTCTACGTGGTGGAGACCACCGGCGGTTGCGTCAGCCGGCTGCGCGTGAATGAAGACGGCAGCCTGTCGAACCGGGAGATCTTCGGGCCCACCAGCCTCGGCAAAGGCGCCTGGCCGGACGGCATCGCTTTCGACAGCTTCGGCAACCTGTGGGGAACCATGGTGTATTCGGACAAGCTGTTCGTGCTGACGCCGGAGGGCGATCTCAAAATCCTGTTGGACGAAGGCGACCCGCGGAAAGTGGACAAGCTGGAGCAGGCCTTCTTCAACAACCTCGTGACGGAAGATGTGCTGTTTGTGACCGGCCAGGGCATCGCCCCGTGGATGGCCAGCGTCACCTTCGGGGGGCCGCGCCTGGAAACGATCTACATCGGCTCTCTCAAGGGCAAGCGCATCCCCTCCTTCCGCGCGCCGGTCGCGGGGCTGCCGATGGTGCACTGGAACGAGCGGGCCGCCGCTCACCTGTAAGCTTCGGAGCGATGGCGGACGCCGGCTTCATCAAGCCACTCGACGACGTATGGCGGCATTACTGCGTGTCTTCCCGCGCTCGCGGGAAATCTTCCGGCTTGAGGCCGAACTCGGCAAGGACGTCCTCCATCGGGATGCCCTGGCCGCCGCGTTGCGCAAACCAAGCATGGCCGCCATGAAGGCGCGCGCGGTCCTGCTCCGTCACGGGCTCATCGTCGGGCGGCGCCGTAGCCACAGCGCGGGCAACGGGATCGAGCAGCATGAACTCGAGGAAGCGGACGGCAGTCGAGATCTGCGCATCGGGCAGCCGTTCGATGAGCTCGTGCGCGTGATGCTTCTCGGCGGCTCCGTTCATCGTCTTCCCTTTAACCGGTCGGCGAATGCTGCGCGGCGAACGCGTGTCACGCGCCGGCCGGAGGTCTCGTAGCGCCCCCGACCATATACTGAATCGTACAGCATGCAGCGCCGCCCAGGCTATTGCCGGCGGCCATTGTCCCACCCACTCATCGTAATCCCACAAATCCCCCATCGCTCCCAAAGCCGGTTATAGTGTCTTCTATGAAAGCGATTGCCGGAACTCTTCGCGTCTTTGCGGCCGCCGCGGTCTGCGCGTGGCTGGTGAGTTCGCCCAGCGGTTTGCGCGGGCAGGGCGCCAGTCCCGTGGTTCTCCGGATCAAGGCCGATCAGGCTACACTTCACGTCAGCCCCACGCTCTACGGGCTGATGACGGAGGAGATCAATTTCTCGTACGATGGCGGACTCTACGGCGAGCTGGTGCGCAATCGCAGCTTCAAGGAAGATCCCAAGGAGCCGGTCCACTGGCAACTGGTCCAGCCGGCCGGCGCCAGCGGGTCCATGGCGCTCGACCCCAGCCAGCCTTTCAACACCGCCATCCCCACCAGCTTGAAACTGACTGTGGCGCAGGGCGCAGTGGGAGTCGCCAATGAAGGATTCTGGGGCATACCGGTGCGGCCCCATACGCGGTACCGCGCTTCGTTCTACGCCAAAGCCGCGCCGGGATCGAGCGGCCCGTTGACCGTCGCCCTCACCAGCAACGATGGCGCCACTGTCCACGCCACGGCGCAAGTCAAGAGCATCGGCGGCGGCTGGAAGAAATACGAGGCCACGCTCACCACCAAGGACGTAAAGCCTTCGTCCGATAATCGCCTGGCGATTTCGGCTGCCCGGCCGGGCACCGTCTGGCTCAGCATGGTCTCGCTCTTTCCGCCAACCTACGCCAACCGGCCCAACGGCAACCGCCCGGACATCATGCAACTGCTGGCCGATATGCATCCCGCCTTCCTGCGGTTCCCGGGCGGCAATTACCTGGAGGGCAACACCATCGAAACGCGCTTCGATTGGAAGAAGACCATCGGCGACGTTTCGCAGCGCCCCGGCCACATGGACGACGGGTGGCGATATTGGTCCTCCGACGGCATGGGCCTGCTGGAATTCCTGGAGTGGTGCGAGGACCTGCACATGCAACCGCTCCTCGCCGTTTATGCCGGCTATTCGATGCGCCAGGTGCGCGTGGCGCCGGGCAACGACCTCGCGCCCTATGTGAACGACGCCCTGGATGAAATCGAGTACGTCATGGGCGACGCCAATACCACCTGGGGCGCGCGCCGCGCCAAAGACGGCCACCCCAAGCCGTTCCCGCTCACCTACGTCGAAGTGGGCAACGAAGATAATTTCGACCGCCAGGCCGGCAGCTACGACGGCCGCTTCGCGCAGTTCTTCGACGCCATCAAGGCCAAGTACCCGCAGATTCAGTTGATCGCCACCACGCGCATCACCGGCCGGACGCCCGATTTCGTCGACGAGCATTACTACCGCAATTCCGAAGACGAAATGGCGTCGCACGCGCACGATTACGACGCCCGTCCGCGCGGCGCCGGGCCGAAGGTGATGTGCGGCGAATGGGCCACGCGCGTGGGACGCCCCACCCCCAACATGAGCGGCGCTCTGGGCGACGCCGCCTGGATGACCGGCATGGAGCGCAACTCCGACCTGGTGATTCTCTCTTCCTACGCGCCGCTGTTCGTCAACGTGAACCCCGGCGCCATGCAGTGGCCCACGGATCTTGTGGGATACAACGCCATGGCGAGCTACGGCTCGCCGGGATTCTACGCGCAGCAGATGTTCAGCTCGCACCACGGCGACATGATTCTTCCCACCACGGACCAGGGCGTGCCTATGAAAGATTGGCAACCGCCCGCCGGCCGCCGCGGCGCCGATGGCAAGCAGCCTCCACCGGGGCCGGTACAGCAGGTGCCGACATTGTTCTACAGCGCCACGCGCGACAGCAAGACGGGAACCATCTACCTGAAGATTGTGAATCGCTTGTCCACGCCGCAACCCGTGAAGGTGGAGATCAGCGGCCTCGCTTCGGTGGAATCGAAGGGGCAGAGCATCGCCATGGCTGCCGCGAGCCCGGACGACACCAATTCCATCGCCGAGCCCAGCAAGGTTGTTCCGGTCTCGACCAGCGTGGACGGCCTGGGCGCGAATTTCACGCGAACGTTCCCGCCTTATTCGATTAGCGTGTTGGAGATGAAAACGAAATAGCTTGCCGTTCAGTCGAATTGTGGTATATCATAATTCGTAGTATGGCGCGAAAAACCACAGCCGGCCCGGCCACCGATCCCGAGCTTCTGATTCTTTCCAGCCTGGCGGGCGGGCCGAAGCACGGGTACGCCATGATGCAGGAGATCGGCACGTTCGCCGGCGTGGATCTCGGGCCCGGCACATTGTACACGGCGATCACGCGGCTGGTGGAGGAAGGCTGGATCGAGCCTATGGAAGCCAGCGGCCGCCAGCGCCCGTATCGCCTCACCCCCGGCGGTTTCGATTATCTGCGGGGACAATTGGAAAAGATGCGGCAATTGGCAAGCTTCGGACTGAGGAGGCTACGAACGGTATGACGTTGCGGAATCTCCTGCTGCGGGCGTATCCACGCTCGTGGCGCGGCGATTATGGCGAGGAACTCGCGGGCGTGCTGGCGCAAAAGCGGCTGACGCTGGGCGTGGTGGCGGATGTTGTGGGCGGCGCCGCGCGGCAGCACCTGTTTCGGGACGAGCCGTGGAAGATTTGCGGCGCGGGTCTGGTCTTATGGAATTCGGCGGACTTCGCGGCCAGATACCTTCTCCCTTATCCGAACTTCTTGCGGTTGCACATGGTGGGCTTTCTGTTTTTGCTCGTGGCCGGCGGATGGACCGTCCTGCGCAAGAAATCGGGCGTCTGGAGAGCCACCGCGGCTTCCGCCAAGGCGGCGCTGGCCGGCCTTTCTCCCGAAGTCGTTGTTGGTCTCTGGAGTTTCCCGCATCAGCGCTCTACTCCGATCTATGGGCACAGCCCCTATTATTGGATCGCGCATACGCTAGTGGTCGACCTAAACCTGTCCCTCTGGTTTGGCCTCGCCGGAGCCGCGCTGGCCCGGCTCTTCCTGAGGCTCCGGAAAGAGCCGCGCGAAGCATGAACACGGATTGAGGAGGCTGCGAACGGTATGACTCTGCGAAATCTCCTGCTGCGAGCGTATCCACGCTCCTGGCGCTACGAATATGGCGAAGAGCTCGCGGGCATTCTCGCGCAAAAGCGGCTGACACTTGCCGTAATGGCAGATGTTGTCGGTAATGGCGCGCGGCAGCATCTCTATCGGGACGAGCCGTGGAAGATTTGCGGCGTGGGTCTGGTCTTATGGAATTCGGCGGACTTCGCGGCCGGAAGCTCGCTCCCCTATGCGAGCTTCGTGCGGTTGTACCTGGCCGGCTTTCTGTTTCTGTTCGTGGCTGGCGCGTGGACGGTCCTGCGGAAGAAATCGGGCGTCTGGAGAGGCGCCGCGGCGTCCATCACGGTGGCGCTAATCGGTCTTTGTCCCGATGTGGCGATCGCGCTCTTGGGCCTTCCCCGCCAGCGCCCGACTCCGCTGGTAAGTAACCTGATGGCGTCCATTCTATTTGGCTTCGCAGGGGCTGCCCTGGCCCGAGTCTTCGCGGGCCTCCGGAAAGATCCCCGCGAAGCCTGAGCATGTTTCTCTTCGACTTCTTCCGCTCGTTCCTGCCGCTGCATAATCCCCTCGGCTTCGGCGCCAGCGATTTCGTGGAATTCGCGCTAGTGGTCCTGCTGGTGGCTCTGATTCTGGCGCGCGGCCTGGTAGAGCCTGCGGCCCGCCGCCTCGCTACGCGGACGGGCTGGTGCATGCTGCTTCTCTTCGTCTTGCCAGTGGTGCTGCGGCTGGCGCTGCTGCCGCATTTTCCAGTGCCCACGCCCGGCGGGGCGGACGACTACGGCTACCTGCTGCTGGCCGACACTCTCCGCCACTTCCGTCTCACCAACCCGGCGCATCCCATGCACCAGTTCTTCGAAACCGTGTTCGTGCTGCAGCAGCCAACCTACAGCTCCATCTATTCGCCCGGACAGGGCCTGGTGCTGGCGATCGGCTGGACGCTCGCCGGGCACCCCTGGGCCGGCGTGCTGCTGGGCGCCGGCGCTTTTTGCTCGCTGACCTATTGGATGCTGCGCGGCTGGACCACCCCTGTTTGGGCGCTGGTGGGCGGATTGCTGGCCGTCTGCGAGTTCGGGCCGCTCAACGAATGGATGAACATCTACTGGGGCGGTGCGGTCTCGGCAGCGGCGGGGTGCCTGGTGTTCGGCGCTCTGCCGAGGCTGCGGACGGATGGCGGCCGGCGGAACGCGGTGCTGCTGGGCGTGGGGCTGGGGATTCATCTGCTCACGCGGCCGTTTGAATCGATCTTTCTGTGGACGGCGGTAGTGGCGTGGCTTTTGCCCGGCTGGCGGCGCCTGCTGCCCGGCTGGCGGCGCCTGCTGCCGGAGTGGCGGCGCATGGCGAAACTGGCGGGGCCTGTCGCGCTCGCGGGGCCTGTCGCGCTGGCGGTGCTGCCGGCAATCGCGCTGACGCTGTTCCACGCCCACGCGGTGACGGGGAGTTGGACCACCATCCCGTACGCCGAGAGCCGCTATCAATACGGCGTCCCCACCACCTTCACCTTCCAGCCCAATCCAGTGCCGCACCGCGATCTCACCACCCAACAGCGCCTGACGGCCGAGGGGCAGGCAGAGGTGCACGGCGACGAGCCCGACACCCCCGGCCGGTTCCTGGAACGTTGGGCCACGCGGCTGCGATTCTACCGGTTCTTTCTTCTGGCCCCGCTATACCTGGCGCTGCCCTTCTTTCTGCTGCGCCTGCGCGAGTTCCGCTTTGCCTGGGCCGCGGGGACCGTGCTCCTGTTCAGCCTGGGCACCACCATCTATCCTTACTTCTTCCCGCAGTACGTGGCCGCGACGGCGTGCCTGCTGGTGCTGGCGGCAATCGCCGGCCTGGAACGCCTGAGCCGGATCAGCCGTGAGGCCGCGCGCTGGCTGCTGTTCCTTGCGGCGGCCCATTTCCTTTTCTGGTATGGCCTGCACGCGTGGGGCAACGACCGCATTTTTCTGGCGATGCGGCGTTACGAGAGTTGGGACTTCGTCAATTTCGGCGATCCCGAAGGGCGCGCGGCGGTGGACCAAAAGCTGGCGCAGATTCCGGGCAAGAAGCTGGTGTTCGTGCGATACGGCCCCGAGCACCGGTATCACGAATGGATCCACAACGCGGCCGATATCGACGGCTCGCCGGTGGTGATGGCGCTCGATCTCGGTTCGGAAAACGCGAAGCTGCGGCAATACTACCCGGACCGCTCGGCGTGGCTGCTGGAACCGGATGCGCGCCCCGTGCGGCTGGGCCCGTATCGGGACCAGGATGACTCGCCGTTCATGGACGTGCGGTGAAAGCTGCCCCCTATATCCTGTGAAACGCTTTCAGGATCTCGCGCGTGGAATAGTGCATCGCGATGGGGCGGCCGTGCGGGCAGCTCATGGGGCAGTCCGTCGCGGCCAGCGCGCGCAGCAGCCATTCCATTTTGGCGGCGTCCAGGCGCACGTTGATCTTGATGGCGGCGCGGCAGGCGATGGAGGCGCAGATGTTGCGGCGCAGATCGTCGAGCGACGCGCCGCGCAGCTCGGTCTCGGCGATCTCCAGAATCTCGTAGAGAATTTTTTCCAGCTCGGCGGCGATCACGTTGGCGGGCGCCGCCTTCACCGCGATGGTGCGGTTGCCGAACGGCTCGGTCTCGAAGCCGGAGGCGTTCAGCTCGTCGGCGATGCGGGCGTAGTCGATCTGCTGCCCGGGCGTGAGCTGTAGAATTAGCGGCATCAGCAGACGCTGCATTTCCACGCGCCCCGCCGCGCGCTGCTTCATCACCTGCTCAAAGAGGATGCGCTCGTGGGCCACGTGCTGGTCGATGATCCAGAGTCCGTCGCGGCCGGCGGCAATGATGAAGCTCTCGTGAATCTGGCCGAGCGGGCGAAGATCGGAGAGCACCGAGAGTGAAATCTCCGGTGGCGGGATGGCGTCGGGCGGGAACTCGCCGTGGGCGTCCAGATGGCGCGAGAGCTTGCCGGAGGGCGGCGGGCCGGGCGTGATCTCGAGCGGCGGCGCGCTGAAATCGAGGCGCGGCGCGGGGCCGGCCGTGGGGCGAAGAGTGAAGGTGGGGAGCGCCGCGTCCTCCGACTCCGCGGCGACGGGAGCCACCACGATCCCGCGCGCCGCCGGCTCGGCCGCTTCCAAGATACCGGGCCCCGCGGGCTCGCCAGCCTCCACGCTGCCGGGCGCCACGGCCTCGGGAGCTTCCACAAGGCCCGGCGCCGGCGGCGCTTCTTCCAGCATCTGGCTGAATTCCGAATAAGGCAGGCGCGCGGCGGGTTGCACGGCTTCCACGGTGCGCGGCGAGAAGGACGGCGCGGGGCGGGATTCCATCAGCCGCTCGCGCAGCGTGTCGCGCACGAAATCGTGGATGAAGCTGCCGTGGCGGAAACGGACTTCGGTCTTCGACGGATGTACGTTGACGTCCACCTCTTCGGCATCGCATTCCAGGAACAGCAGCGCGAACGGATAGCAGGAGGACGGCATCAGATTGTGATAGGCCGAAGAGATGGCGTGCAACAGCAGGCGGTCGCGAATGAGCCGGCCGTTCACGAAAATGTAGATGGAATTGCGGTTGGTCTTCTGCATCTGCGGGCGCGAAAAGAAGCCGGAGAGGCGGAAGGTGCGCGTGGGCGGGTCGTCGTCCGGACCGGGCTCGCGGCGGTATTCGGCGATGGCTTCGGAAGCCGGCACGCTGGGCGGCGGCAGGTAGATTTCTTTCTCGCGCGTGCCGATGTCCACCAACTCGTCCAGCACCTGGCTGCCGAACACCTGGTAGACGCGCTCTTTCATGGTGGCCACCGGGGTGACGTGCAGCAGTTCGGTGGGGCCGCTGGTCAGCACGAAGGTCTTCTCGGGATGCGCCAGGCTGTAGTGGGTGACGAGCGATGCGATGTGCGCCAGCTCGGTGGGCTCGGTGCGCAGGAACTTGCGGCGCGCGGGCACGTTATAGAAAAGGTCGCGGACGGTGATGACGGTGCCCCCGCCGAGCGCGGCCTCCTCGCAGCGCAGCATCTTGCCGCCGGCGATTTCGATGCGCGTGCCGGTGGTCTCTTCCGCCGAGCGGGTCTCGAGCAGCAGGCGCGAGACCGACGCGATGGACGGCAGCGCCTCCCCGCGGAAACCAAGGGTAGAAATGGAGAGCAGATCCTTGACATCGCGGAGCTTGCTGGTGGCGTGGCGCTCGAAGGCCAGCAGGGCATCGTCGCGCAGCATCCCGCAACCATCGTCCACGATGCGGATGAGGCGCCGTCCGCCCGATTCCACTTCCACGCGCAGGCTGGTGGCCCCGGCATCGAGCGAGTTCTCGAGAAGCTCCTTGACCACCGATGCGGGCCGTTCGACCACCTCTCCGGCGGCGATCTTGTTGGCGACCTGGTCGGGGAGAATGCGGATGCGGCCCATGGGAGCGTTCAGCTTATAGTAGCAGCGGGCGCGACGATGGTTTCGGTGCTGGTGCTCTTGTGGGTGCGAACCTCGGGGCGCCGATTCTGTGCCCAAAGGATGCCGTGCCGAGTGCCGGGTCGCTATTAGGACCGTGGCTGCTCTCGCTTA
>Ga0265316_10006442_pt1 | contig 11214 bp, 7 predicted proteins | sample 4522metaG_FD_202092 | JGI IMG/M metagenome (GOLD analysis project Ga0265316, IMG submission 202092) | Rhizosphere microbial communities from Carex aquatilis grown in University of Washington, Seatle, WA, United States - 4-5-22 metaG | ecosystem: Host-associated > Plants > Roots > Rhizosphere >...
TGACGATCGAAAGGCCGAGGAAGAGCTCCAGCCCGAGCTGGAACGGCAGGAGGGCGAACGGAACCATGAAGATCGCGAACGGCAGCGGATACGAGTACCCGCCGCCCACCAGGAAGCTCAAGTGCTCGGTGTGGGCCAGATCTCGCAGCGCCGCGATGTCATAGGGCGAATGGCCGGTCAGCACCAGCTTGCCGGCCAGCCAGTAGTCGTGGAAGTCGTTGAAGTTGCCGTGCAAGCTCGTCCAGGCCCAATCGATCAGCGGCATCGCCATCGCCGCCATGGCCAGCACGATCAACTCACGCCGGTGTGAAATTACGGCGGAGCCAGCCTCCGAACCGCGGACCCACCTCACGCTGCCCCTCCAGGAATGCTCAACAAGGCAGGAGCCTAGCACAGCCGGCCGCCGCGGAGCCCGGCGCCGGCCGCGCCGCCGGGCAGATCAGCCGGCCGCGCCGCTCCCCAGGAGCGCCTTCTCGGCCAGACCAAGCGGCAGCGATCCGCCGGCCGCCAGGCTGTCGTGGAAGTCGCGCAGCACGGCCACCGGCGCCGTCGCGGCCGATCCGGCCGCCAGCCCTCGCGACTCGAGGAATCGGTCTCGGATGCGCAGGATCTCGAGGCAGCCCGTGAGATAGGCGGAGGCCTGTGTCGGCCACCAGCAGTAGCGCCCCACTTCGGCCCGGGCGGTCGGTTCGGGCGTGGCGGTCTTCTCCACCATGAAGCGGACGGCTTCCTCGACGGACATCTCGCCCAGATGGAGGCTCGTGTCGACGACGATCCGGGCCGCCCGGAAGAGCGTGGCCTTGAGGTGATTCAGCTCCTGGATCGGCTCGGTGAAGAAGCCGCGCTCGCGCATGAGGCGCTCGGCATAGAGACCCCAGCCCTCATTGAAGTAGGGCGTGCCCAGGACCTTGCGAAGGCGTCGGGACTGTGCCTTGCGAACCACGAGATGCCAGTGGTGGCCCGGGTAGGCTTCGTGGACCGTGGTCGTCGGGATGTGCCCGAAGCTGTTGGCCGCCAGGCGCTTCTGGACCTCCGCCGCCGGCGCGCCCTCGGGGGCGAACGGGACGAAGAAATGGCCGAGCAGCGAGGGCGCGAAAGCGGGCGGCGACATGTACGACGCCACTCCTAAGAGAGGGCGCTGGAAGGGCGGCGAGGGCACGACGTCGCACGCCTCGCCTTCGGGGATCGTGACCAGGGTCGTCTCGACGAGGAACCGGCGGGCCTTCGCCGTCCAGTCGGCGTAAGTGCGGCGCATCTCCTCCTCGGTCGCGGGATGGTCCAGGTTCGAGCGCTCCAGGACGGCGTTCCAGTCGTCGGTGCCCCAGGCCGACCGAGCCATGTCGCGCATCTCGGCCGACAGCCGGTCGTATTCGTCGCGGCCTCGGTCGCGCAGCGAACGAGCGTCGTACGGTAGCGCCTCGCGCTCGCGCAGGAGCCGCGTGTAGCGCTCCTCGCCGAGCTGCCAGGATCCCGTCGCGGTGCGACTCATCTCTTCGAGGTACGCGGCCCAGCCGTCGAGGGCTCGCGCGGCTTCCGCTCCGGCGTCGGCGAGCCTGGCCCGATCTCGCGCGGCGCCCGCCTCGGCGGGGAGCAGCTCGCGGACGTATCGCGCCGTCGCAAGGGCGGCGTCCCGGCCGCGCCGCAGGATGAGCGGGTGGGCCAGCCTCGGATCGAGATTGGCGCGACCCTGGTCGAGCGCTCGCCGCGCCAGTCCCAAACGCGCCACCGCGGCGTCCACGAGCTCCGGTTCCGGCCGCAGGCGGTGCAGAAACAGCCCGAACAGCCCGTTCGCGATGGGCCCGCTGTAAGCGACGGGATCGCGGCGCCAGGGCATCCATTCGGCCATGATCGAGCGCCCGGCCATCATCGCCACCGCGAGGTCGCGATCGATCCGCTCCTCCGCGGCCAGGTCGCCGTCCGGCAAGGAGCCGAACCGGCGGCCCCAATCGACGGACCTGATCCGCCTGCGGTCGAACGCTTCCGCGGAAAGGTCGTCGAAACGGTCGTCGAACTCGGTCAGACCGAGGCCGCCGGCGCTTACCGGCGAATCCTCGAACTCCTCGTTCAGGAATTCGTCGACGAGTTGATCGAAGTCGGACAAGGGATGCTCCAATTCGGGCTGCTGCCCCATCCTGCCACGATCGCGGCCCGGGGTGGCCGTCCGCAGGCTAGGTTGCGCGCCGAGGTCCCAGAGACGGGCATCGGGCGGTCCGCCGGCGCGGCCGCCCGATGGCAAGAGACCCACAGCCGGCGTCGATCAGGCCCGCCTGGTCAGCACCACGCCGGTAGCCGCGAAGCTCGCCGCGCACCACGCACCGAGCAGGAGGAAAGCACCAGCCGTCAGCGGAAAGGAATTCGTGTCGAGCGTGCCGCGCATCACTTCGCCCATGGCCTGGATCGGCAGAACGCTGTGAACGGTTGCGAGCCAGCCCGGCAGACGATCGGCTGGGAAGTTGAGCGGCGAGAACATGAGGATGAAGACGACCAGCACCTGGCTGGCCATGTTCGCGACCATCGGCGGCACCAGCGAGGCCAGTGCGTAGCCGATCGAGGTCGCGGTCAGCGCCACGAGCATGACCGCCGGAACCACGAGTGGGCTGATCTGGAGGTCCAGACCGAAACGGATCGAGGCGATGACGACAGCGAAGACTACGCCGGGAATGACCACCGCCAGCCAGACCGTCATGTCGGCCAGGAGATACACGATCCGCGGAATCGGCAGGGACCGCATGTAGGAGAGGGTTCCTTCGGTCTTTGCCGCGGAGACCATCTGCGGCACGGCGACGAGGCCCATCGTTATCAGGGCTATGACCGGGGCGCCGGTGGCCAGGTACAGGATCGTGGTCCGATCCAGGGCCGGGAAGAGGAGCGGATAGCCCGCCACGATCCCCAGGGCGAAGAGTGCCTGGACGACGATTCCCAGCGGCAGGAACATCCTCATCCGGCGGGCCTGCCAGACGACGAGCAGGCGGTAGCTACGCAGCGCGGACATTGGCGTCCTCCTTGGGGTTGATGGCGATTGCGGCGGCGTGCGACGCGGTCGTGGATCCGACCAGCGCCACGTAGGCGTCTTCGAGCGTGGCCGGAGATACCGAGAACTCCTCGATCCGGCCGTTGCGGCGCAGGTCGCGCGCCCAGGCCGCGGCCTCGCCCGCCATCCGCTCGGGCACGGTGGCGACGATCCGGTTCCCGACCACGGTGTGAGGTCCGGCGAACTGCGGAGTCTCGATCGCGCTCGCCTCGGGGTCCAGTACCAGCTCCAGCCGGAGGTCGTCGGCGATCCCGGCCTTGAGCTCGGCCGGCGTGCCTTCGGTAAGGACGCGCCCGTGATCGAGGACGGCCAACCGATCGACTGAACGCTCGGCCTCGATGACGTTGTGGGTCACGAGGAGGACCGCCGCACCCTCGGCGGCGAGGGCCCTGACCTGGGCCCAGAGAAGGCGCCGCCGCACCGGGTCGACGTCGTTGGTCGGCTCGTCGAGGATGACCACCCTGCCGGGCTCGACGGCGGCCATGCAGAACGAAACGAGGCGCTTGACGCCGCCGGACAGGCGGGCTCCGTCGGCGTCGCGCCACTCGCCCAGGTCGAGGTATTCGATCAGGGCGGCCGTCCGGGATGCCACGACGCGGCGGTCGCCGCCGCGCAGGCGGCCCAGGGCCTCGATGGCCTGGCGCGGCGTGAGCCCGTCTATCGGGACCTGCGACTGGGGTTGTATCGAGCACAACCGCCGGGCGAAGCCCGGGTCGGCGACGACGTCGTGGCGGTCTATCCGGATCGAACCGGAGTCGGGCCGGATCAGCCCGACGATCTGGTTGACCAGGGTCGTCTTGCCGGCGCCGTTGTGACCGAGCAGCCCGTACACCTGGCCGGCCTCCACGTTCAGGTTGACCGCGTCGTTGGCCGGCGTGGCACCGCGCCTGTAGCGTTTGGTAAGCCCCTCGACCTCGAGCAGCACTCCCGTCTCCTTCGTCGCTGGCCACCGTGATCTTGGTGGCGATACCGCCCAGTATGCAGATACCGGTCAGTATGTCAATACCGGGGAGTACTCGCGTACTAAGTGGTATCTTTACGCCATGCAAGAGCGCCTCAACCGCCAGGAGCGCAAGTCTCAGACCAGGGAGCGTCTCATCGACGCCGCGGCCCAGGTCTTTGCCAGGCGCGGCTTCGAGGCCGCGTCATTGGATGAGGTCGCGGCTGCGGCCGGCTATACCAAGGGCGCCGTCTACTCGAACTTCGCCGGCAAGACGGACCTGTTCATCGCTCTGATCGAGCGTCGCATCGAGGTCCAGTCGGCCGAGCACGCGCGACGCTTCGAAGGCCAGGACCTGGAGGCGATGGCGCAGACGCTGAGCGACGGCTCCGATCAAGGGACGGATTCGGAGAAGCAATGGGTCGTGCTCGCCATCGAGTTCTGGCTCCACGCGATGCGCGACGAGCGGGCGAGACTGCTGATGGCGGACCAGTACGAGCGCGCCCGTGCGGCTTCGGCGGCGTTGATATCGTCTGTCTACGAGAAGGCAGGGCGGCAACCGCCACTCCCTCCGCGCGACATGGCGATCGTGATCGAGGCCCTCGGCGCCGGCCTTGCATTCCAGGCCGCGATCGATCCCGAGCACGTCCGGATCAGCCTCCAGGACGAGATCCTCGCCCGACTTCTCCAGCTTCCGGCGCCCGATGCGACGCCGCCGGCCGAGGTCCGGAACGCGGCTCCAGTTTCTCGGGACTGAAAAGCCGACGCCCTCCCGGAGGGAGATCGGGAGGGCGTCAGGGAGCGGAATGAACTTGTCGATGAGGACGCCGCCCGAAGGAGGCCGGACCCGCGTCCCGTGGCGACGTTTGTCGCATCCGTTCCTGCAAAAACCCTGAAACTCACGGCGGTCGAGCCGATTGTTGCCATATCTTCAGCCGTGGCGCTATCGCGCGAACGCGGTGGTTGCCAGACGCGCCGGGCCGGTCCAGGGCTGGACACCGCCGCCTCGCCGCTTCATGCTGATTCGCCGTAGCCCTCGTTCGTTGAAAGGGGTTCGTCCCTTGTTCGACGCAGGCGGCATCCTTCAGGCCGGCCCCCAGGCGCGCGAGCGAACGGCAGTCGCCCGGACCATTCCGATTGCCGCCCGCCGGGCGCCGGCTCCGACCGTGCCATCGGGATGACCGGCTCGGGTTGGGCCGGGCCAGACGACGCGACGCGCCGGGCGGCACGCCGATTGGCGATGCTGTGGGGCGTCTGCCTGATCGCGATTCTCGGCGCCACGGCGCTATACGCACCATCGGAAGACAGAGACGTCCTGATTCCGCTCATCGCGGCGCTTGGCGTCGCACTGTTGGTCATTCTCTGGGCGATTCAGCGCGGAGGCCCGTGGCTCGGGCTCGTGGCACCGATCGCGGTCATCCTCGACCTCGGCGCCTTGCTAGCCGGAGCGCTGTTACCGATAGGCGCCGATGCCGCCGTCGTCATGCCGTTCGTTGGCTCGATTCTCCTGGTGGCCGTGCTGAAGGGTCGGCAACTCAGGGCCGGCCTTGTCGTCGGTTGGGTCGCCGGAACGGCCGGCGTGGCGCTTGCTCGCAGCAGTGCCGGTCTCGAGGCTGTGCCCAACGCCGCTCCGCCAGCTCTCGCGGTCGCCGTGATCGCCACCGTCATGGCAGTCGGCTACGTTGCCCTCTTCTGGGCCGCCGGGCGCTGGCAAGCCGTAGCCGCGGAGGCGCAGGCGGCGGCCGCGCTGGCGCGCCGGGCGGAGACCGACCAGCTGCGCAGCGCCGAGCGTTTCCGCGCCCTGGTCGAGCATTCGCCGTTGCCCACTCTGGCCTTCGACAAAGACGGGCTCATCGTGTCCTGGAACCCGGCGGCGGAGCGCTATCTGGGCTGGACGGCGGGCGAGATTCTCGGCCGGCACATCTCCATGCTCGTCCCCGAGGAGCTTCGAGAAGGCGTCACGGCGCGGGCTCGGAAGACCATAGCCACGGGCCGCGTCTTCGGTACACGACTGACGACCTTCATTTCCAGCGACGGTCGTGAGCTGCTGGCCGAGGTCCACGACGCGCTCGAGTTCGGCGACGACGGCAAGCCGGCCGGCGTGGTCGTCCAGTATGTCGATGTGACCGACCGCGAGGCGATCGAGGCGCGCCTGGTCGAAGCCCAGCGGATGGAGGCCATCGGGCAGCTGGCCGGCGGCGTGGCCCACGACTTCAACAACAGCCTGACCGCGATCGCGGGTTTCGCGTCACTGATAGCGACCGGGGACAGCCCGGATCCGCGCGACGACGCTCGCACGATCCTGGGCGCCGCCGAGCACGCCGCCACCCTCACCCGCCAGCTCCTGGCCTTCTCGAGGCGCGTTCCGCTCTCACCCCGGCCGATGGATCTGCGCGACTTCCTGGCGACGGTTGAACCGCTGGTGCGGAGCCTCGTCGGGGAGACGGTCAAACTCCATCGCGACGTAGGCGAACGGCCGGCGCTCGTGGAGGTGGACCCGGCAACCCTCGAGCAGGCCATCCTCAACCTTGCTTCCAATGCTCGAGACGCGATGCCACTGGGCGGCGAACTGACCCTGGCCATTCGCTTCTATCCCGGTTGCGTCGACGGGCCGTCCGGCGAGCCGGAGGACCACGTCGCAGTGGTCGTATCCGATTCCGGCTCCGGAATCCCGCCTTCGGTCATCGACCGGATTTTCGAGCCCTTCTTCACAACCAAGCCGTTCGGCAAGGGAACGGGCCTGGGTCTGCCGATGGTCCACGGTTTCGTGGCTCAGTCCGGAGGCCACGTCGTCATCAGCTCGCCGCCCGGCCAGGGCGCGACCGTGGAGCTGCACTTTCCATGCTCAGATCGCGGCGTGACTCGTGCGGAGGCGAGAGACCGGCCGATCGGCGGGACGGAGGCCATCCTTTTCGTGGAGGACGATCCTGGCGTCGCCTCGTTCGGGCTGGCCTGCCTGCGCCGCCTCGGCTACGACGTCACGCCCGCGATGAACGGCACCGAGGCCGGGGCCCTGGCGGCCTCCCGTGCCGAGCCGTTCGATCTGCTCCTGACCGATGTCGTCCTGCCCGGCATGTCGGGTTCCGAACTGGCCGCGCTGGTCCATCGCCATCACCCCGAGACGGCCATCCTCTACGCCTCCGGGTACAGCGCCGAGCACGTCGACTCGGTCGTGAGCGGCCCGGAGGCGCCGCTGCTCGAGAAGCCGTATTCGCTCGAGCAACTGGCGTCCAGGGTGCGCGCGGTGCTCGACGCTCGCCCAGGAGTCGACCGGTAGGCGTGCCCGCCGCCTCCGAAGCCGCCCCGGCGGACCACGTCGAAGCCCGGCCATGCGACGAGCAGTCGCGCACGCCGCCTTGCCTGTAGAGTTCCCCTGCCAGAACCATCTCCCCACAACCAAGGAACGTCCCGTGGCCCTGCCTGTTCGCTCCCTGACGCCGGCCCCGCCTGATCCGATCCTCGGCCTGACCGAGACCTTCCGCGCCGACACCCGGCCGGGCAAGGTCAACCTCGCCGTAGGTGTGTACGTCGACGACACCGGCGTGACGCCGGTGATCCCGTCCGTGCTGGAAGCCGAGCGCCGCTTGCTGGAGAAGGCCGGGTCCAAAGGCTACCTCCCGATCGACGGGCGTCCCGGCTACAAGAAGGCCGTCCGGGATCTGATCTTCGGAGCCGACCACGAGATCGTGGCCAGCGGCCGATCCGCAACCGCGCAAACGCCAGGGGGTACCGGCGCGCTGCGCGTGGCCGCCGACTTCCTGCTCCAGACGGGGTCTTCGAAGACGATCTGGCTTAGCGAGCCGACCTGGCCGAATCATCCGCAGCTGTTCACGCTGGCCGGATTTGCGCTGCGGACTTACCCGTACCTGGACGAATCCGGGCGTTCGGTGGACGTTGGCAAGATGCTGGGCGCGCTCCGTTCGGCCGTCCCGGGCGACGTGGTCCTGCTGCACGGCTCGTGCCACAACCCGAGCGGCGTCGACCCCGACGCGGACACCTGGGCGGCCATCGCCGAGATCGTCATCGAGCGCGAGCTGATGCCGATCGTCGATTTCGCATACCAGGGCTTTGGCTTCGGCCTGCGCGAGGATGCCGACTGGCTCGCCGGCCTGGCCCGACCGGGCCTCGAATTCCTGATCTGCTCGAGCTTCTCCAAGAATTTCGCGCTCTACAACGAGCGAGTCGGCGCGCTCACGATCGTGGCCGCCGACGCGGCACGGGCCTCCTCGGCTCTCAGCCACCTCAAGATCGCGATCCGGTCGAATTACTCGAACCCGCCCGCTCACGGCGGCGACATCGTCGAGACGATCCTGACCGACGCGGCCCTGCGAGCCCAGTGGGAAATAGACCTGGCGGGCATGCGCAACCGCATCCTCGGCAATCGCGTGGCGCTCGTGAAAGCCCTCACCGCCGCGGGCGTCCCCGGCAACTGGGAACCGATCGGACGCCAGCGGGGCATGTTCGCGCTGCTCGGGCTTTCGGCCGACCAGGTCGCCCGCCTCCGCGACGAGTTCGCAGTCTACGTCGTCGGCAAGGGCCGGATCAACGTCGCGGGGCTGACCACGGCCAACATGCCGCACGTCGTCGAGGCGGTGAAGACCGTCATCGCGGGCTGACTCGGAACCGGCAGTCGATGTCGGGCGTCTAGCCGGCAGACAATCGACCAATCCACCCGAGGATGCCACGATGCCTGCCCCCGCCCGCCGTCCGGTACTCAAGCCAATGCGCCTCGTCGGCCTGCTGGCCATCTCACTTGCCGTTGCCGGCTGCGTGACGGCGGGCAGCGCGGCCAGCCCCATCGGCCCCGCCGGCACGCCCGCTCCGTCGGCCTCCGCGCCGAGCGGCTCGCCCTCGCCGACCGGTGGCATCTCGACGAGCGGCTTCTACATGAGGGCCTGGCAGACTCAGGCACTGGCGCCCCAGAACACGTTCACCTGGCTGCCGCTGGCCACGATCTCCGGCGGCCAGTACATCGACGGCATGGTCGCCGTTCCGGCCATCTACCCGGGCCCGCTGTGGATCGGGCCTTCGGTCCAGACGATCAGCGCAAAGGGGATCGCCGCGATCGTGGCCGAGGCTCGAAGCGATGGGTTGCTCGGTCAGAAGACCGACTTCACCGGGACTCCGATGGCGGGCGCGATGACGGCCCACATCGAACTGATCGTCGACGGCACCAGGTACGACCTGACCGGGGATGCCGCTGCGGCGACGACCGCGCAGACGCCCGCTCCGGGGAGCTCTGCTGCCTTCGCCGCGCTGTGGCAGAAGCTCACCGGGCTCGATGCCTGGCTCTCCGCAGAGCTCGGCCCGTCGTCCGAGTTCGAACCCCAGAGCCTGGCCGTCCTGGCGCTTCCGCCGGCCGTCGACACCAGCGGCCTCACGCCGAGCGACGTCGTCTGGCCGCTGGCGACTCCGTTCTCCGCGTTCGGCACAGCCATGGGCAACGTCGCGAACCGCTGCGCGGTGGTGAGCGGCACGGATCTCACCAAGCTGGAAACGGTCGTGAAGCAGGCCAATCAGCTGACCCGGTTCGTCGACGGCGCCGGCGTCAAGGACACGCTTCTCGTTCGGGTCATGGTTCCCGGCGAGCCGAATCCCTGCCAGTAGCCCTGCCGGCGACCGGCATTCGGTGCCGAAAGGGGTATTGCGCGCTCCGGCCGGCCGGTCGATGCTGCTCCCATGAGAGAGCTTCCGCGTTCCGTCAAGAGCCTTCGTCCGAGTGGAACAGTGCAGGTCCGGCAGGGCGGCGCCGAGCTTCTCGAGAAGCCGCTCCTGAACAAGGACACCGGCTTCGACGAAGCCGAGCGCGATATCTTCGGTCTGCGGGGCCTGCTGCCGCCGCGGGTGGCCACGATCGACGAGCAGGTCTGCCTCGAGCTGGAGCACATCCGGCGCAAGGGCGACGACCTCGAGCAGTTCATCGGCCTGTCGTCGCTGCAGGACCGCAACGAGATCCTCTTCTACCGGGTTCTGACGGAGAACCTCGAAGAGTTCATGCCGATCGTCTACACGCCCACGGTCGGCCGGGCATGCCAGACTTTCAGCCACATCATGCGGCGGCCGCGCGGCCTCTGGATCACCCCGGCCGACAGGGACCGCATCCCGGATCTGCTCCGTAACGCCCGTCCCGAAGCCTCGTCGAGCGGCGTCGACGACGTCCGTCTGATCGTGGCCACCGACAACGAGCGGATCCTCGGCCTGGGCGACCAGGGCGCCGGCGGCATGGGCATTCCCGTCGGCAAGCTCGCCCTCTACACCGCCGGAGCGGGCATCTATCCCGCTCACACTCTCCCCGTCTCGCTCGACGTCGGAACCGACAACGAGGATCTCCTGGCCGATCCGGCATACGTGGGCTACCGCCACGCCCGACTGCGCGGAGCCGAGTACGACGACTTCCTCGAGGCCTTCGTGAGTGCGGTCCTCGACGTCTGCCCGCACGCCGTCCTGCAGTGGGAAGACTTCAAGCAGCACAACGCGATCCGCATCCTGGACCGCTACCGCCACCGCGTCACCAGCTTCAACGACGATATCCAGGGCACAGGCGCGGTCGTGCTGGCGGGCATCCTGGCCGCGGTTCGAGCCGTCGGCGGATCGCTGACCGACCAGCGCTTCGTCTTCCTGGGGGCCGGCGCGGCCGGGACCGGCATCGCGCGCACAATTCGAGCGGCGATGATGGCCGAGGGCCTGGACTCCGCGAGCGCCAAGCGCGCGATCGTAACCGTCGACACCAAGGGCCTGGTGTTCCTCGACCGCGACCTACTCGACGACGACAAGCGCGAGTTCGCCCTCAGCGCCGCCGAGCTGACTTCCTACGGCTTCACCGAGCTGACCCCGACCGACCGGCTGGACCTCGCGGCCGTGATCGCCAGGGTTCAGCCGACGATGCTGATCGGTACGAGCGGCGTGGCCGGCGCCTTCAGCGAGAAGGCGATCCGCGAGATGGCCGCGCATGTCAAGCGGCCTGTCATCTTCCCGCTCTCGAACCCGACGGCCCGGACCGAGGCGGTTCCGGCCGACATCCTGGCCTGGACAGATGGCCGCGCCCTGATCGCGACCGGCAGCCCGTTCGAGCCCGTCGCCATGAACGGCATCGACCACCTGATCGGCCAGGCCAACAACGTCTTCATCTTCCCCGGCCTTGGCCTCGGCGCGATCGTCGCCGAAGCCCGCGAGATCACCGACGAGATGTTCCTGCTCGCGGCCAGAACCCTGGCAGAGATGGTCACGCCGGAGAGGCTTGCCG
>Ga0265316_10006443_pt1 | contig 11214 bp, 9 predicted proteins | sample 4522metaG_FD_202092 | JGI IMG/M metagenome (GOLD analysis project Ga0265316, IMG submission 202092) | Rhizosphere microbial communities from Carex aquatilis grown in University of Washington, Seatle, WA, United States - 4-5-22 metaG | ecosystem: Host-associated > Plants > Roots > Rhizosphere >...
AATCATTGGGGACCAGGGGGCTGGCAGAAATTTTAGCCAAAATACAACATCTCGGTGTATTCTTTATACCAACGCTTTTTCTCCATTCTACGTTAATCGCATTGAATGATAAACGGAAAAGCCACCTGCTAAGGACCGCATATTTGATAAGTATTCTTTTTACAATAATATTACCCACTAAACTGTTTATTCAAGGTATGCAGCCATTGGGTAAATTTACTAATATTGTAGTTGTTGGAAAATTATATCCGGCACTTGTTGTCTTTTTTATTACCTGTATTATCAGCAGCTTTTACTATTTGCATAGGGCAGCGGAAAGGTCATCGGGGAAGCAAAGGAAACAGCTTTATTATTTATTCTGGGGATCGATGATAGGTTATGCCGGCGGGTCGCTTAACTTTGCTTGGCCGCTTGGTTTTGATCTTTATCCCTATAATCCATATGGGACATTAGCTATACCGATTTACATTTTGATCATTGTTTACGCGATTTTTCGATATAATTTTATGGATATCAAATTCGCCATCACCTCGACCGGTATATTTTTAACGATTTATACCGCCGTGCTGGGTATACCGTTCTGGTTGGGGTTTGGTATACATCAGTGGATGTATTCACTTTTAAGCATGGGTATTTTGGCAACGGCCGGGCCATTTTTTTACGGTAAATTGAAACAGCAGGCCGAACGGAAAATACTACGCAAGCAGATCGAATACCAGCATGCTTTGCGCCGCCTTGCCAAAACCATTACTCAGGTAAAAGATTTAGACAGCCTCTTCGATCATATTGTGACCAACGTTTACGATTTGGTTCAGCCCGAATATTCGGCGATCTATATTTTATCGAATGTTCGCAAAACCTATGTGCTGAAGACAAAACGCTCTTTTAACCACCCGGATATAAACGATTGTTTTGCGATTGATTCAATGCTGGTTCAGGCCTTAAGCCATGATAAAAAAGCGATTTTCAGCGAATTGATCAACGATCCAGCGGTTAATACGACCATGGTTGAAACGATTCTGGTACCGTTTTTTGCGGAAGAGCGGCTTTACGGGATTATGTCCGTGGGCGCTAAGATCGATAAATCGCTTTACGGCCAGGGCGATATCGAGGTTTTCGATATTTTGTCGAGCGAGATGTCGATTGCGGTAGAAAATTTGCTTTTTTGGAAAGAGGAAAAGAACCGTATTATGCGCGAGGAGCAGATCCGCCGCCAGAAAGCGATGGATAATTTTTCGGCTTCTTTGGCGCACGAGATCGATAACCCCATTTTTTCCGTGCAATGCGCTATCGATGCTTTAAAACAGGATATTACGACGACCGCCAAAGGGCTTATGCCCGATGATAAACTTGAGGATATCATCGCTACCTTAACCGATATTGCCAAGAGTACCCGGCGCATCTCCAAGATCATTAAGGCGATCCGTGAGTTCTCCGGTAAAAACACCGGTGAGATGAAGCCTCTGAACATGGATGATGTCGTTGAAAATTTGATCAGTATCGTCGAGCCTCAGATTAAGCATGAAAATATTACCTTTAGCATAAATATCAACCACGATCTTTTTATCGAAGGCAATAAAATACACTTGATCGAACTTTTCATGAACCTTGCCAGTAATTCGATACATGCCGTAAAAAACAACGGCTCACCTGATAAAAGAATAAACTTTTCTGTCACCCGTAACAGCGGTTCAACCTGCCTGGTCCAGGTCAGCGATAATGGTTATGGTATCGAACCGGACCTGATCGATGATATTTTCCTGGATTTTGTTACTACTAAGCCTTCCGGAGAAGGTTCCGGCATGGGCTTGCCGCGCTGCCGTAAAATTGCCGAGAACCATCACGGTAAGATCTGGGTGCAGTCGCCGGGAAAAGGGAAAGGAGCAGCGTTTTTTGTCGAGCTGCCCCTTTTAAAGTAATCCCGCCAAGTTAGCGGTTGATAAATCTTGATTTAATTCTTTTTGCTTTAAAAAAAGTTTTGGTAAATTTAAGCGCGGCCTTCTCATCCATGGTTTTACAGGTAAAGACATTGATATAGGCGGTTTTCCAGGCTTCGGAGAAGTGGCCGGTGATCGAGCTTGTTTCGATAAGCTGTACCAGGGAATAACCTTTTGTAAAAGCCTCGCTCAACCCAAAGTAGGGGAGGAGGGTTTTACCGTATTGTTTCATATCGATTATCTTGCAAAGAGTATTTACATACTCTTGAAGTTTCTTTTTGGAAGAGATAACTTCAAGATCGCAGTCGTACAAATCCATGATGAGCTCATACCCATAATTTTTAGAACCCTTTTTCATCTATTCCTCCTTGCAAAATAAAATTGCCATACAAAACAAACAGTTATGTTTTATAACATATTTTTCCTTGCAATGCAAGAAAAAATTATACCTTACCCGCTAGTGATTCTACCTTCGGCGGGTTAAACGCCGGAGGATGTTCGATGATCTCCGTGGGCAAGCCGATTTTATCCAGAATTGCGATAAACGGTTCTGGGTCGAGCTCTTCCACATTGACCATGCGCTTCGCGTCCCATTCGCCCTGGGCTACAAGCATTGCCGCCGCTACCGGAGGAACGCCGGCGGTATAGCTGATCGCCTGTGACTCCACCTCATCATAACACTCGGCATGGTCGCAGGTGTTATAAATAAAAATTTCGCGGTGCTTACGTTTTTTCGTTCCCTTGATAAAGTCGCCGATGCAGGTTTTTCCGGTATAACCGGGTGCCAAAGAGGAGGGGTCCGGCAAGAGCGCCTTTAAAACCTTAAGCGGTACGACTTCGATGCCCTCGGCGGTTTTTACCGGCTTTTCCGAGGTAAGGCCGATATTGGTCAAAACCGTAAAAACATTGATGTAATGATCGCTAAATCCCATCCAGAAGCGGGCCGAATTGATATTCATATTTTTCGATAAAGAGTGGAGTTCGTCGTGGCCGTTTAAGTAAATCGGGCATTTTCCGACAACCGGAAAATCATATTCCATTTTGACCGCATGAACTTTTTGTAAAATCCATTTTTTATTGATCCATGTCCAAACTTTCTTAAATTCGCGGAAATTGATCTCGGGGTCAAAATTCGTAGCAAAATATTTACCGTGGTGGCCGGCATTAACATCCATGATGTCGATTGAATCGATCTTGTCGAAATAATTCTTTTGCGCCAGGGCTGCCCAGGCATTGACTACTCCGGGATCAAATCCGACCCCTAAGATAGCGGTAATGCCCTGTTTTTCGCAGCGCTCCTTACGTTTCCATTCGTAGTTCGCGTACCAGGGCGGGTCTTCGCAGACCTTGCCTTGTTCCTCGTGAATCGCTGTATCCATATAAGCTGCGCCGGTTTCGATACAAGCTTCTAAAACCGACATATTCACGTAGGCCTGGCCTAAATTTATAACAATCTGTGAATTAGTTTCTTTAATTAACTTTACTAAAGCGGGGATATCCAATGCATCGATCTGGTGCGAATAAAGCTTCTTTGATTTATCCTTAATGTGATCCTTCTTTTTAATGCTCTCGATAATCGTATCGCATTTAGCCTGCCGGCGCGAAGCGATGCAGATATCGCCTAGAATATCATTGTTCATGGCGGCTTTGTGCGCTGCGACATGGGCAACCCCGCCGGCCCCGATAATTAAAACATTCGTACGCATTTCCTTTAAACCTCCTTGTGAGCTAAGATAAACTCTTCACAAAATCATTATAACTAAATTTTCGCACAACATCTATAGAATTATCTAAACGTTTAACCATAATCGACGGCATCACAAGCCCATTGAACCAATTTTTCTTGACCATTGTATAACCGGCGGCATCGGCAAAGCGTATGATCGAACCGGGTTTTAACTTGATTTTAAAATTAAATCTACCGAAAACGTCGCCGGCCAGGCAAGAACGTCCGGCAACCATATATTTAAATCCCCCCGAAAAATCATGCGCAATTTTTGCGGGAATGCGGTAGGTCAACAGGTCCGGCATGTGCGCTTCGATAGAGGCGTCGACTATGGCGATATCGATTTTGTTATGTACCAGATCGACGACACGGGTGACCAGCTCGCAGGAATCGGTAATGACGCTTTCGCCGGGCTCAAGATAAATCTGCACTTCGAATTTTTTAGAAAATTCTTTCAGTTTTTTACAAAATTTATTCACCGGATAACCGGCTTTAGTGAAATAAAGTCCGCCGCCTAAACTTACCCATTGGATCTTTTGTAAAAAGTTGGCGTAATCCTTACCGATGCGGTCCAGGTTGCGGGAAAAATTTTCGAAATCGTCATTTTCGCAATTGAAGTGGAACATTAAGCCGCTTAAAAGGGGGAGGTGCGTTTTTAATACACTTTTATCGATAACGCCCAGCCGTGAATATTTTCGCGCCGGGTCCGCCAGGTCAAAACACGAATAACTGATGCCGGGGTTAACGCGTAACCCCAGGCTGGAGGATCTGACTTGAGGATAAAATTGTTTAAGCTGGGAAGCGGAGTTAAAAATTATTTTGTCGGAAATTTTTTTAAGCTGAAGGATATCTTTGGGCGAATAACCCACGCAATAGGCATGAGTCTCTTTCCCGAATTTCTCATAACCTAAGCGCGCTTCGAAGAGCGAGCTTGATGTGGTGCCGTCTAAATATTCTTTCATCAGATCGAATACGCACCAGGTGGAGAAGCATTTTAAAGCAAGAACAGCTTTGGCGCCGGAAATCTCGCGGATCGTACCGATGATTTTGAGATTTTTAAGGAGTTTTTTTTCGTCGATCAAATAATATGGAGTTTCAATTTTCATTTCATTCAATTACCTTCACAATTTTTATCTTAACAATTTTTTTATTCCGATGCAATAACTATTTAAATAATTTTTACTTTAATAACCGCAAATTTTCTGCTACAATCACACAATGCGCCGGCGTAGCTCCCCGCCGATGGCGGGACTAATTCGACAACGCAGTTTTCTGCGCCTGCGGCTTGAAAACAGCTGTCTCATTGAGTAGTTGACAACTTCGCTACTTTTGATAATTAAATTGTTTTATATGCCGGCGTAGCTCAGTTGGCAGAGCAGCTCATTCGTAATGAGCAGGCCGAAGGTTCAATTCCTTTCGCCGGCTATTTAATAAGACTTAGAGGGGAGTGGGATAACACTCGTCGATCTATGTTTTCAATTCTAAAAATATTGCGTCAACGAAATTTTGCATTCCTCTGGTGCGGCCAGGTGATTTCACAATTTGGCGACCGCTTGACCCAGATGGCTTTAATCGGTTTGGTCTATCGCCTTGAACCCGGTTCTTCGCTGCAGTTAGCCAAGATGCTGAGTTTGGCCATTATTCCGGTTTTCCTTGTTTCACCCGTTGCCGGAGTCTATGTGGACCGATGGGATAAACGTAAAACCATGTATATAAGCGACTTTGTGCGCGGCGTTTTGATTATTACGATCCCATTTCTTATGGATACTCATTCGCTTTTGCCTATTTACACGGTAATATTTTTATCGTTTTGCATGGGGCGGTTTTTTATCCCGGCCAAAATGGCGATTATTCCCGAGCTGGTGCAGGGCAAGTCAATACTTTTAGCTAACTCTTTATTTTCGGTAACGGCAATGATTGCTGCAGTGATCGGTTTCGGATTAGGTGGTATTATCGTGGAGCGCTGGGGTACGAAGAGCGCTTTCTTGATCGATGCCTGCACTTTTTTTATCTCGGCGGTATGTGTTTTATCGATGAAATTTGTCGAAAGAAAATACTTCCACGCCAGAGATATTCTTGATCTGGGACGCGACGCGATTTTAAAAGTAAAAAATTCATTTATTTACGAGACCAAAGAGGGTATTAAGTATATTTTAAAATCAAAAGAAACTCTTTATGCCGCTAAGATCATGTTTGTTCTTTTTGCTTCCATCGGTTCGCTTTATACGGTTTTTATCGTCTTTTTGCAGCGTACCTTGTCCACGATCACCATGGATATCGGTTGGCTTGCGGTCGGTTCCGGCGCCGGGTTATTTTTCGGCTCGCTTGTCTACGGAAAATTGGGCGCAAAACTTCCGGTAAAGAAAGTCATCAACATTGCGATGTTTTTAGCCAGCGCGTTTTTATGCCTTTTCGTCTATGCCTTGAGCGCCAATCCTAATAAAACTTTTGCTTTTTATTCGTGCTGTTTCTTGGGAGTTTTAATATCGCCGATCGTAATCGCGGTAAATACCTTGATCCATAAAGAGAGCGAAAATAATTTTTGGGGAAGGATTTTCAGCTATATCGAGGTCTTGATCCATATCGCCTTTTTACTCTTTATGTTCGCCGCATCATATTTAGCGGAACGTACAAGCCCCTTTACGGTGATCATCGGCGTTGGTATACTGATTTTGTGTTTTTCGACGATAAATATCGTAACCGGTTTGTTTAACCGGCAAAGAGCATGAAAAAAATAGCCATACTTGCTTCAGGCTCGGGGAGTAATTTCGAAGCGATTGTCAAGGCACAAAGACGTAATGCCTTTAACGCCCTGGTAACTTTGCTTATCTGTGATAAAGAAGGTGCTTTTTGTCGTACCCGCGCCCGCCGCTTAAGGGTAAAAGATATTTTTATTGATCCCAAAAATTATCCTTCGCGCGAAAGCTTTGACGCCGCGGTAGGGAAAATTTTAAAAGCGGAAAAGATCGATCTGGTAGTTTTGGCCGGTTATATGAGAATCTTAAGTCCTGCCTTTATTCGTGCTTTTAGAAATAAGGTCATTAACATCCATCCCGCTATACTTCCGGCATTTAAGGGTGGTAAGGCGATTAAGGATGCGTTTGGTTATGGCGTAAAGTTGACCGGCGTAACCGTTCACTTTGTGGATGAGCAGGTCGACCACGGACCGATCATCCTGCAGGGGGCTGTTGCGATCAAAAGAGGAATGACGATAGAAAAGTTAGAGGCTGCTGTCCATAAATTGGAACATAAGCTTTACCCGGAAGCGATAAAGCTGATTTTAGCGGATAAGGTACGGATTAAGGGAAGGAATGTGCAAATTAAATAATTTTTTTCTTACTGCGCTGCTTGTTTGTTCTATTCCGGCTTATGCTGCCGATAAAACATCTATACCGATACGGGCCGCCGTTGATCGTACAACTGTCACAACCGGATGGCATATCGTTTATACACTAACGGTTACCGGCGAATTTGACGACCCGCAGGTCAATGTGCCGGAATTCATCGATTTTGCTGTCGTTGCGCACAATCAATCGCAGAGTTATTTTTATCTTAACGGTAAAGGGGGTATTAATTTTAACCTGACTTATGAACTTGCGCCGATAAAGCCGGGGGTGTTTACGATCAACGGCGCGACATTGAAGACTAAAGACGGCGAATTTAAAGCCGATCCCATTACCATTACCGTAACCGGAAAACCGCTTGAAGAAAAATCCAGGATCGCGCCTAACGTTGAAAAGGGAATCGATATTTAATGTTTTCCCTGTGATTCTTCCCGAAAGACCGGCATCGACATGTAGCGGTGTTTGTTGGATAATGTATCATGTATTTCGATCTCGCTTAATCCGTTAAAGTGATAGATATCGATAAAATTTCGGATTGCTTTTACCGCTTCATCGTAAGGCACGGGTAAGTTTGCCGCCTTTTTTATAACTTCGGTATCGATCGTGACAATCAGCTTACCGTCATAAAAGTAAGCATCTAAACTATTGATTTTGAAATTTTCTTTATACCGGACGTTGAAAATAGCTTCAAGCTTCTGGCGCACGAGGCCGGAGATAAATTCGCCCATAGTTAAATCATATCGTCCGATATGATCGCCGTTTTTGTCATTAAGCGCCTGTTGGTCCATGTGGGTAACCAATATTTGCCGCTGGCGCCACTGTCCCATCGAAAGGAGGCCAGCTTCCATCTTTATCATGTCTTCCGTGTAGCCGATGAAATATATATCAGCGCCGTTCTTCTTGATATCGGAAAAAACTACCGCGTAAAAAGTGGGACGCTTGTCGACGCTCAACAGCACGCGCTGGGTTACCTGGAAAATCTTGCGCAGCACATCATGGGCGGCTGTACTGAAGTCGTTGTTATCGGCGGAGAGGAGGTCGGTGAGCGGTACATATACCCAAATCGTATTGGGAAAATTCCAAGCTTTGATATCCAATCGGTATTCTTTAAGGCAGATATCTTTGATGTGCTGGTCCATCTTTTCGCGGGAATAGCTGAACCGGGCTTTATAGCAAGCGCAGAGGCTTAAAAGTAAAACGCTAACTAGAAGCGGGACGAGGGCGCGTTTTGCCTTGTTTGGTAAAAATTTCCACAATTTCATCGTATTCGAGTTCTTCTTTTTTTAAAAGTTCCTGAGCAAAATATTCCAGCAGTTCCCGTTCGCGTGTTAAAACCTCTTCGACTTCCTTTAAACATTGCTGCATGATCTTTTGCACATCATTATCTAGTTTTGCTTTAACGTCGTCGGAAAGCGTGACACTGGTATAGCGTCCTAAAGCTTCAAAATTACCCAATAGACCGGAGTCACCCATGCCCCAGCGCCAGACCATATCGTGGGCGTTACTTAGAGCGTATAAAAAATCCGATTCAACCCCTGAGCCGGTGCAACCGAATTTTATTTTTTCTGCCGCGTAACTTCCCAGACATACCTTAATATTGCTCAGCCAATATTCTTTGTTGCGGATATGAATTTCTTCGGCCGGGCGCTGGCCGACCATTCCCAGAGAACCCTTACGGGGAATAATCGATGCCTTGATCACGTCATCGGTGGGGTGGATAAGATAGCCGATTATTGCGTGGCCGGCCTCATGGTAGGCGGTCCACATTTTTTCCTTTTCGTTGAGGATAATGCCGCTTTTTAAACCGAAGATCACGCGGTCATAAGCTTCGGAGAGGTCTTTATAGGCAACGGCGTCATGCTTGTTGCGGATCGAAATGAGCGATGCCTCGCGCACCATGTCGGCAATATCAGCCGCGGAAAAATCCAACGCCCGGCGCGCCAACACAGCCATGTCGATTGTGGGGTCGTGTTTGGTTTTACTCAGATAATAAGCAAACAGGCTTTCGCGGTCTTTTAACGTCGGTTTACCGACATAAACTTTGCGGTCAAAGCGTCCGGCGCGCATTAAAGCCGGATCGAGCTGGTCTTCGGCGATATTGGTGGCGCCAATGATAATAATATTATTATTTGCCGTGTTGATCCCGTCTAATTCGGTTAAGAGTTGGTTGATAGTGGCATTGTGGTCGATAGAACCGCCAAAACCGGCATCGGCCATGCGCGGTCGGGCGATCGTATCGATTTCGTCGATAAAGATAATGCACCCGCCATTGATCTCCGATAAGACCCGGGCCTCTTGGAACATACTCTTTATACGCTGGGTGCCGACGCCGATAAAAATTCCGACAAATTCACTGCCGGCTGCCGCAAGAAAAGGCAGGCCGGTCTCGGTAGCGATTGCTTTGGCTAAATAGGTCTTACCGCAGCCGGGAGGGCCCACCATCAAGATACCCTTAATGATCTTGCCGCCGACTTGCTTAAGTTTCGCTCTATCCTTAATAAGATCGATTGCTTCCCAGACCTCTTTTTTAATCGTATCCATACCGACGACGTCGGTCCATTTAATATTGACCTCTTCGGCTTTGACCTTTTTCTGCCCCATTTTGGCAAAACCGCCGCCGAACATAAAATACATCCATATTACCGTACTGATTACCGCGGATATTGAACCGACTACCAGATATAAGAATATTTGCAGCGGCATCTGGGCCAGCATATTCTGTTGATTATATGATTCGAGCGTGAAAAAGCTCATGGTGCCGACGATCATAAGTACGGTCAGCGCCAGAAAGGCGAGCAGGCCGACAAAGACAAGTACGACGCGTATCCAGTATAGGCGTAAGAAGAGTTTAAGTTCTTTTTTATTCATAGGTTTTAAGAAAATACATTAACATACTTTTATCTGTTCGGCAAGGAAAAACAAAATTTTGGCCGGTTGACCATTATCATAAAAGCCTTATAATATTTGTCATATGAAGCGCAGTAGTATCCCCAAAGACCGCCGCCGCAGCAATTATTCACTCCTTATTAAGTTTGTTCTTGCTTTAATAATTTTAGGCGTTGCGATATTTTATCTTAACCGCTATCAGGCTAAGAATAGTGCAAATACGGGTCGGGATAAGCATGATGGTGTTACGCCGCCGGTTTCAAGCGAGTTTCGCGTTTCCCGGGTGATCGATGGGGACACGATCGTCCTTTCCGACGGCGAGCATGTGCGTTATCTCGGGATCGATGCTCCGGAGACTCATGTATTGCGTGACGGTCATTGGATAGATGCGCCCAAGCCCTTTGGTCCGGAGGCAGCGGAATTTAACCGCCGGATGGTAGAAGGTAAGATCGTCCGGCTAGAGTATGATGTCGAACGCTATGATAAATATAACCGTACCTTGGCCTATATTTATGTCGATGACAAGTTTGTGAATGCCGAGCTGCTTAAAGAGGGATATGCCTGCGTTTTTAATAAATCTCCGAATGTGAAATATGCCGATGAATTCGTTAACCTTCAGCGCGAAGCTCGCTTAGCCCGCCGCGGGATGTGGGGGGCGGTAGAAAAAATTACGGCTGCCGATGCGGCTGATTATATCGATCAGGTAAGGCTGGTTTCCGGTAAGGTGGTAGGTACCGGCGCGTCGTCGAAGATGATTTTTTTAAATTTCGGTTTTGATAAAGATAGAGATTTTACTGTCGTAATCTACAAAGATGCGCTAAAATATTTCAAACAGAAAGGTATCGACCCGCTGAATTTTTATACGGGTAAGACGGTCGAAGTGAGCGGGCGCATTCACGCGCACAATGGTCCCCAGATCATTGTGGGCGGTCCGAACGAAGTAGACGTGATAGAATAATTTGATAAGCGGAGGAAACATGAAGAAAATTGTTTTTATTGTTTGCGCATTTATCCTGGCCGGTAGTAATTTTTTTATTTTTGCCCAGAACAACAACGCGAGCGAGTTCGTCAAACCGCCTGCCGCGCGGGATATGGAAATCTCATACGGCATGTTTGTCAAGGCTTTGCCCGGTGCGATTGTTCTTTCCGAATATGACGCCGAAAAGGATGCTGATGCCGAGGTGACTTATATGGTGAACGCGGAGAGTAAATTGACTAATGTTCCGGATGTGGATAAAATATCTGCCGGAGCAAATATCGATATTTATTATGTTTCGGCGGACGGCAAAAAAACCGCAAAGAATATAGTTGTCGAACTGCC
>Ga0265316_10006446_pt1 | contig 11210 bp, 13 predicted proteins | sample 4522metaG_FD_202092 | JGI IMG/M metagenome (GOLD analysis project Ga0265316, IMG submission 202092) | Rhizosphere microbial communities from Carex aquatilis grown in University of Washington, Seatle, WA, United States - 4-5-22 metaG | ecosystem: Host-associated > Plants > Roots > Rhizosphere >...
CAGTACGCGAAGGGCACCGAATTCCATTCCAGTAGGAGTCCGTCGCGGTCGTTCGGGATCAGCGGCTCGGCGCAGCGCGAACAGGTGTTCGACGCCGGCGCGAAGGGTTTGTCGGCGGCTTGAATGGCCATGGTTAGAGTTGGGTTCATGGCTTCCCCTTGCGTAGCGGCGCCAGCGGGCCGTGGCTGCACATTTCCGCGGCGCCGCGCGCCATCTTGGCAAGTTCGGTCTGCTGGAGAGACTCCGCCGCTTCGGCGAATTCGGCGAGCGGTAGCCGGCGCAGGGAGTCGACGGCCACAAAAAGCTGGGCTTGCACGTCCAGGTACTGGCGCTGTTCCATGGGATGCGTCATTGAGAAATTCTCCTCCGGTTTTCGGTGTGGGAAGCAAAGAGCGGCCCCGCTGCTTCTTTGAGGCCGGAGGGATATTGAGCGACCCCTTCCGAGTCCGTGAGAATCACCCCGGTGCCGAGGTACTCCCAGTGGAAGGCTCCCTCTGAGAGATAGTGTTCCGTCTTCGAGCGATCCTTCCCTGAGACGTGGAATTGCACGATGCGGCCGTTATCGAGGCTGGCCAGTGGGCGTGGGTGAAGGACGTCGATGGGGAGGTCGCCTTCGATGCGGCGGAAGAAGTGAAGATGGGTCATGGCAGTGGCAGGCTCCTTGATTCGACCCGTTGCAGGTCATGGCCAAGCTGGCAGGTGCAGTAGGCCTCTCCGAATTTGCCCGTGCCGTTGCATTCCGGGCAGCGGCTTTTCTCCGCGGGATAGCGGCCCAGGAAGGTGAGAAACTCCAGGGCCAGTTGATCGGGGGTGAGCGTGCGCCTGGTGCCGTCCTGGTACTCAAGCTGGATGGAACGGATGGTCATGAGGAGGCTCCTGCTGCTCCTGGGGCTCTTTCTGTCGCGTAAAACAAACTGATGCGCGGCAAATTCCGTAGCTCGCGCAGATTGCACTCGAACGAGTTGCGAGATGCTCTGGCGTATTGCTCTCCGGTCATGAGGGCCTTCGCTTTCTTGAGATCCCGAGACGGTTCCTGTAGCCGACGGCGCTCATCCTCAGCGATCGACGACTCGGCGGCGGCAATCAGGGAAACGTCTAGGTCCGTGAGGAGAGACTCCAGAGCTTCCAGGTTTGCGGAGAGTGGATGCGCCTCGGTGGAAAGACGCTCCAATTCCGCGGCGACGGTGGGATACGCCTCCACGTCGACAGCCCAGCGGCGAAACTGCGCGCGCAGGTTCTGCGGCGTGGCTTCCCAGGGTCCTGGCCCCTGTCTTGCGTTGCGGACCTGCTGTTCCTGCCTTCTGACTTTGATTGCCGGCCATGCGGAGGCAAACTCGGCGGCTACACTCGGGAGGGCTCCGGGATGCTTGATGCGCGGCATCTTCTCCAGAAGGTATTCGATCATTGCCGCGCGCGCTTCGGGTTCTTCGGGAATCGAGCGCTGAAATTCCAGGACCTGAGCGGGGGTTGGGACTGGCTTTCTTTTATCAAGGAATGCTTCCATCACGGATTGAGCGAAGCTTCGGTCCGGTTCGGAAGGGGCTCTTGTGTCGTCGTCGTCGTTGGGCTCCGGCATAGGTAACGACGACGACGACTCTCCTCTGTGCCTTTCCTCTGAGGGTTTCAAAGGCACGTCGTTTGCCACTCTCTGGGGAGCCTGTGAATAGGGCTCGGGACGTACTTCGGGCTGAGTGCTTGCAGACTGCACGGTGCTGTCTGTAGACTCCCGATCTTTGCTGACTGTAGACACCGGCGGTGTTGACTGTACAAACTCGCGCAGTTCCTCGGGCGGAAGAAGCTCCAACTGCAGAAGCTTGGATCCGTGTTGGCGCAGGTCGGGCCGATGCTTGCGGTCGAGACGTTTTCTTCCGTTTCCGTCGCCCAGGTGCCGGCGGTTTATGTTATCTTCGATATCGTCACAATGTATTCGCGCCATCGTCATGAGGTCGGCCTCAAGGGCTCGGCGGTAATTCACCAGGGCCAAATAATCGCGGGTGGCTGGCTCTTTTCGACCCTCCGGGAGCGCGTCAATGGTTTCAACAAGATAAGCCGGAAGTTGAGTCCTTAAAGACTCAATCGGTTCGCATTTTCTTCGCCTCGTTTGACGCGGGATCTGAATCGCGCCGGTTAAGCAAAGGAAGCCGTTGGCGTCTTCGTGCACCAGTCCCAGCGCGGCGGTGCGGTCCCACGCTCTTGACGCCTGAGCGCGGCTGCCTCCAAAAACCTCGCGCGCCATGTCGGCCTTTTTGAGCGGCCGTGTACCGTTTTCCGCTACGGCAAACGGCGACCGAAACCCCTTGCGGATGGTCTTCGAGCGGACCCAGGCGACGACGCGCTGGATCTCATCCGGACTCGTCAAGAAGAACAAATACTGGTCGGGAGGCATCGGATCGTATCCTTTTTTGGAGCCCATCTTCCGCACGAGTTCCAGGTTTTCATCGATCAGCTTTGGCCCGCTCATCTCCCCGCCCCCTTCGCCACGCGCGGCGAACGCCAGAGGGTCGCGCCTGTCCGTAAATCCCAGACCCAGACGTTCACCCCGTGCTGCGCGTAGTACTTCTTCGCGAAGGCTATCTCGGCTTCCAGATCGTGACCCAGGCCGATTTCCTGGACACCCCCGCTGTCTTTCTCCGCTCTGACGCAGTACCGCATCGACCGCGCCGGCTTTATCTTTCTCCAGTCCCCGTTTCCCATACGTACCAGGCCTCTCCATGCGCAAAAGCGCGTCACAAAAAAGTCATCAATTTGCGCTGGGGAGTGCGGTACGATGGAGCTGAGCCGTACCCTCCGGCGGGTCTAACAACAACTTGTCGCTGTCTCGTTCCCTGCCAAGAAAATAAGTCAGCGATGAGAAACCTACAGGACCAAAGCGGAGGGCCTCTAGCGGCCTTCGGCATAGCACTCGATTGGCATCGGGAAAACCGATTACAATGGGGTGCTATGCCGAACTATCGGATCTATCGCATGAAGGATTCGCCACGGCAGCAGTTCCGCTGGGCGCCGCATCTTTCCGGTTGCGCATCCCTCAAGCTTAAGGACTACGAAGCGCGCGGCGAAGTTGTGGCGCGGCATGAGTACGACGCGTGGCAACGTTTGCGCGAATCGGGGGAACCGCTGGGGGTGGGCGATCTGCTGGAAACCGAGGACGGCCAGTTGCGTATCTGCAAATACGTCGGTTTCGAGCCGGCCCAGTGGGTGTTGCCGGAACCCAGGCATCCTGCCGGGCCGGAGCCCGCCAGCCAGACCGTCGAATCCAGTGTCAGTTAGGAGGACTCTTATGCTGCGCGATATCCGCCTGGGCGACGATATCGACGATTTCTGCGTACGCTGCAAGCGCGTCATGAACCACGCCGTGGTATCCGTGATTAACGCCGCACCGGCCAAGGTGCGCTGCCGCACGTGCCACAGCGATCACGACTACCGCCACGAACAGGCCCCGCCACCGAAGGTGGACGCGCGGAAGGCGTCGTTGTACAACGAGGTGCTGAAGAAAGTCAGCCCCGGCGAGGCCGCGGTGATCGACGTTGTGGCAGTGCCCGAGGTCGAGGTCGAGGTCGAGCCTGAGATCGAAGCCGAGGTGGAGTTGGAGGGGGTCGAAGTGGCCATCGCCGAAGAGCCTCCGCCGGTGGAAGAGCCTCCGCAGCCGAAGGTCAAAGCTAAAGCTAAAGCCACAGCCAAGAAGGCCACAGCTAAGACCACGGGCAAGGGCAAAGGCCGGAAGTAGACGGCGGCCGATGATCACCAGGCGCTCGTTTCCGGCGGCGGCGCCGGCCGCGCGGATTGTGGCCGATGCGCTGCGCTAAAGGCTTGGCAGCGATGCTGCTGGCGGCTGCGTGCCCGCGACCGGCGCGCGCGGTGGAATTGCAAATCCAGTTCGGCGCGCTGGAACGCATGGTGGCGGAATCGGTATTCACGCAGGATGGCCGCCGCTACGTGCATAACGACAAGACCAACAAGTGCAACTTCGCGTACCTGGAGAAGCCGCAGATTCAGGGGGCCGACGGCCGGCTGCGCATCCGCGCGAAGTTCACCGGCCGTACCGCGTTGAACGTGATTGGCCAGTGCGTGGGGCTGGGCGACGCATTTTTTGTAGTGGTGATGGCCACGCCGCAGTACCGCGACGGCAACATTGTCTTACAAAACGTGACCGCGACGAGCGAGGGCAAAACCGGCATTTATATCCGGCGCGTCTGCAGCATTCTGGGCGCCAGCCTGCAGCGCGATTTCAAATACCCGCTGGCGGCGGAGGCAAAACGCATACTGGAAGATTCCACCGGCCAGCCGGGCTACAAGCGCGAACTGCACGGTTTCCAGGCGCCGTCCGTGCGGGTGAGTAACGAGGCGCTGGCGATCGAAGTGGATTTCGTCCTGGTGGTGAAGTGAGGGTTCGGGGGAGGGGAAAGGGGCAGGGTGCCGGCGGCGGTGGCGCGGTGGCGGGTTAGAATGACGGGAGGCGCGCCGGAGCCGGGTTGCGGCGGAATGGCGGCGCGGAATTCGTGGGGAAACGAGCTAGACGCGCAACCAAGGGTAGTCCCGCGCCGGCGCAGGCTACGGGGCCGGTGGCGGCACCGGCAGCGGCGGGTCGCGCGCGCCATCGCGGCAAGGAGTGGTGCGTCTATCTGGCGCTGGTTCTCGCCACCTTTGCCGTGTACGGCCAGGTTCGCCATTTTGACTTTGTGAACTTTGACGACCCGGAGTATGTCACCGGAAATAACCACGTGCGCGCCGGACTTACCTGGGATGGCGCGGTGTGGGCGTTCACGTCCACCGAACACGCTAATTGGTTTCCGCTCACGTGGCTATCTCATATGGCGGCGTACCAGGCGTTCGGACTGCGCAGCGGGTGGCATCACCTGGCGAATGTGCTGATTCACGCTCTGGCGGCGCTGGTTCTGTTGGCCGCGCTCGTCCGGATGACCGGCGCACTGTGGCAGAGCGCGCTGGTGGCTTTCCTTTTCGCGCTGCACCCCATGCATGCCGAGTCCGTCGCCTGGATTGCGGAGAGAAAGGACGTTCTGTGCGCTTTCTTCTGGTGCCTGACTCTGTGGTGTTACGCGCGCTATGTGCAGCGGCCCGGCATGGGCCGGTATGGGCTGGTGCTGGGCGCGTTCTGTTGCGGGCTGATGTCCAAATCGATGATGGTCACGCTGCCCCCGGTGCTGCTGCTATTGGATGTCTGGCCCTTCGGCCGCGCCCATCGGTGGGCGGTTCTGTGGGAAAAGCTGCCGTTATTTGCGTGCGCGGCGGGCGTGTCGCTGGCGACCTATGTTTCACAGCAGCAGGCGGGCGCCGTCCGAACGCTCGGCACCCTGCCGGGCGGTTTGCGGGTAGAGAATGCCATAGTGACTTACGTAGTATATATCGGCAGGATGATCTGGCCCACTAAGCTGGCGGTGTATTACCCGTACAACCATAACCTGCCCGTCTGGCTGGTGGCGGCGGCGGGCGTGGCGCTGGCGGGCATCACGGTCCTCGTGCTCGGCCGGCGCCGCCGTTTCCCGTATCTCGCAGTGGGATGGTTCTGGTATCTCGGCACTCTCGTGCCGGTGATCGGATTGATTCAGGTAGGCGGGCAGTCCTCGGCGGACCGGTACACTTACTTGCCGTCGGTGGGACTTACTATCATGCTCAGTTGGGGCGCGGCGGACTTACTCCGGAGAAGGCCGCGCGCCAAGACCGCGGCCGCGGCAGTGGCGGCGGGAGCTTGCTCGGCCTGCTTAGTACTTACCTGGTTGCAGGTAAGAACCTGGACCAATAGTGGAACGCTGTTTCAGCACGCCGTGGATGCGACCACGGGCAACTATATCGCGGAGAATAACCTGGCGGATTACTATCTGACGCATAGGCGGAACGAAGAAGCCCGCGGCCCGGTGCTCGAGGCGCTGCGGCTCAAGCCGGATTACGTGGAGGCCCACATCAATCTGGGGACGATCTTGCGGCGGACCGGGAAGTTCGCGGACTCGGAGCGGGAATACCAGACGGCGCTGGGGCTCCAACCGGAGAGCGTGGACGCGCATTCCGGGTATGGGGCGCTGCTGCTGAGCCAGGGCCGCACCAGCGAAGCGCTGGGGGAGTTTGAAAGAGTGGTGGAGCTGAGTCCGCAGTATCCCGACGGGCACTACGATCTGGGAAGGCTGTTGGACGCGGTGGGACGCCGGGACGACGCGGTGGCCCAGTTCTATGAGACGATCCGGCTGCGGCCGGACTATGCGGAGGCCCACCATAGCCTGGGAGTCACGCTGGTAGGGCGGGGGAGACTGGACGAAGCATTGGCCCAGTTCCGCAGCGAGGCGCAGTTGGAGCCCGGGAATGCGGGTGTCCACTACACCATGGGGCAGTTACTGGCCAGCATGGGCCGGCTGGACGAAGGGATTGCGGAGTTTTCGGAGGCTCTGCGGATCAGACCAGACTTCGCGGCGGCGCGCCGGAGCCTGGAGGCCACCGAAGCGCGGCGGGGCGGGCGCTAGGTCCAAATTGCAGAGGTTGGCGTACGACTCCGGCGCCGGACCGCTTGCTTAGGCGCGCGGCTCAGACGGCAGGGAGACCAGGCGCCAGAGGGCTGGCCCCCGAGCGCGGCGCGGTGGAGCGGGCATTCCTGCTGGCGGAACGCGCTTTCCAGTTGCTTTCCAGCCGGTCCGGCGCCGGACCGCTTGCTTAGGCGCGCGGCTCAGACGGCTTCCGAGGCACGACCGGCAGGGAGGGGTCTACGCGAACTTCCGCAATTAGGTACTAGAGAGTTGGCGCGGGCCGCGCGACGAAAGTTGCCCCGCGAAAGGCGGCGGCGGGTCTGGCGGAGGTGTGTTAGACTCAGACTTCCGTATCGGAAACCCGAACCATACGAGGTGCGTGCTTGCAGCTTGCTCCGGTAGATTATCTCATTCTGATTGTTTACTTTGCCTTTGTTCTTGGCATTGGCTGGATGCTCCGGAAACGAATGTCCAGCAGCAGCGATTTCCTGATGGCCGGACGCTCCGTGCCGGTCTGGATCACCAGCCTCGCGTTCATCGCCGCCAACCTGGGGGCACAGGAACTTATCGGCATGTCGGCGTCCGGCGCGAAGTATGGGATCATGACCGCCCATTTCTACTGGATCGGCGCGATTCCGGCCATCCTGTTCGTGGGCATCTTCATGATGCCGTTCTATTACGGCAGCAAAGCGCGGTCCGTGCCCGAATATCTGAAGATGCGCTTTGACGAGAAGACGCGCACGTATAACGCGGTCAGCTTCGCGGTCATGACTATCTTCTCGTCGGGGATCTCGATGTTCGCGTTGGGCGAACTGCTGCACCTGGCGCTGGGCTGGGACTTCAATGTTTCGGTACTCGCCTCAGCCGCCATCGTCATGGCCTACACGTTCCTGGGCGGGCTCACCAGCGCTATCTATAATGAGGTTCTGCAATTCCTGTTGATTGTGGCCGGCTTCTCGCCGCTGGCCATCCTCGCGGTAGCCAAGGCTGGCGGATGGCAGGGCATGGCATCCCGTCTCCAGCCGGTCATGACCCACGCCTGGAAGTACGCGGGCAGCACCAAGGACAACCCCATGGGCGTGGAAGTTTTCGGGATCGTGGCCGGCCTCGGGTTCGTGCTTTCCTTCGGATACTGGTGCACGAATTTCCTGGTGGTGCAGCGCGCCATGGCCGCCAGGTCGATGTCCGATGCGCGCCGCACTCCGCTGATCGGGGCGTTCCCGAAGATGTTTATCCCGTTCATCGTGATCGTCCCCGGCATCGCCGCGGTGGCCCTTGCCAAGATGGGAGCCGGTTACAGTATCCCGCTCACCGACAATGGCGGCCCGGACTACAACCAGGTGATCACCACCCTCATGGCCAAGTTTTACCCGGCGGGCTTGTTGGGGGTGGGGTTGACGGGCCTGATGGCTTCGTTCATGTCGGGCATGGCCGGCAACGTGACGGCGTTCAACCAAGTCTGGACCTACGATATTTACCAGAGCCACATCCGCAAGAACGCGGCGGACCGGCATTACCTGAACGTCGGCCGCGTCACGACCATCGTGGGCGTGCTGCTCTCGATCGGCGCGGCATACGTGGCGCACTACTACGACAACATCATGGACCTGCTGCAATTGGTTTTCGGGTTCGTCAACGCTCCGCTGTTCGCCACCTTCCTGCTGGGAATGTTCTGGAAGCGGACCACCGGACACGGCGCATTCTGGGGCCTGGTCACCGGCACCGTGGTTGCGTCGTTCACCTACTGCCTGACAGTGGCCGAAGGCAAGGGTGGATACATCGGCAACGTGCACGAGTTCCCGTCCGCCATGGCGCAAAGCTGGTGGATTGCCATGCTGGCCTTCACGGGGTGTCTGCTGGTGACTCTGGCGGTGAGCATGGCCACGCGGCCGAAAGAGCAAAAGGAGCTGGAAGGGCTGGTGTACGGGCTTACCAAGATGCCGGACACTTCGGGAGATGTGTGGTACGAGCGTCCCTGGCCGCTGGCCATAGCGGCTATCGCCATTCTGATCGTTCTCAATATCTGGTTATTCTGACATGATGGATTTAAGATTGCCTTCGGGCCTGTTCTTCACCTTGATCGGTCTCATCCTTGTGGGGATGGGTGTCTTCGCGCCGGAAACGCGCGCGGCGCTGACGGACGCCAACGTCAACCTATACAGCGGTCTCGGAATGCTCGCCTTCGGCGTGTTCCTGCTGATTATGGCCAAGCTGGGCAGCGGCAAGGCCGGCGGCGGCAAGGCATGATCGAGGAATTCCGGCGGCTGTACGGTTCCGCGGAAGGCGTTCGGGTGTTCCGCGCGCCGGGCCGCGTCAACCTGATCGGCGAGCACACGGATTACAACGCCGGCTTCGTCCTGCCTATGGCGTTGGAGTTGGCTGCGTTTGTGGCCGCGGCGCCCTCGGGCGACGGGAAGCTGCGCATCTACTCGGAACATCGCCAGGAGATGCGCGAATTCGACGCGGCCGGTCTTGGGGATCTCGCGCCCGCCCGCCAGTGGACCGACTACCCGATCGGCGTGGCGCAGGAGGCGATCCGCGCGGGCTTCGCCGTCGAACCGGCCAACCTGCTGATCCGCGCCACCGTGCCGGAGGGCTCCGGCCTGAGCTCGTCGGCCGCGCTGGAGGTTTCCTCGGCGCTGGCGTTTCTGGCCGGACGGCCGATCGACCCGCTCGACCTGGCGCGGCTTTGCCAGCGCGCCGAGCGCAATTTCGTGGGCATGCCGTGCGGCATCATGGATCAGTACATCTCGGTGTTCGGGCGCGAGCATTCGGCCGTCGAGATCGATTGCCGCAGCCTGGCGCACCGCCTGGTTTCGCTCCCCGGTGGCGTGGCGTTCATAGCCGTGAATACCATGGTGAAGCACGCCCTGGCCGGCTCCGCCTACAAAGACCGGGTGCGCGAGTGTGCGACCGCCGTGGAGATCCTGAAGACCCAGTTCCCGGCGGTCGAGAGCCTGCGCGACGTATCGCCAGAAATGTTCGAGGCCGGCGCCCATCTGCTGCCCGATGTGGTGGAGCGCCGCGCCCGTCACATCGTCACCGAGAATGCGCGCGTCAACCGTTTCGTGGAAGCGAGCGAGGCGGGAGACCTGGCTGCGATGGGCAGGCTGATGGTGGGATCGCACCGCAGCCTCCGGCAGGACTACGAGGTAAGCTGCGAGGAACTGGACTTCCTTGCCGATGCCGCGCTCTCGATCGACGGGGTGTATGGCTCGCGCATGACCGGAGGCGGGTTCGGCGGCTGCACGGTGACCATGCTGCGCGCCGAAGCGGCGGAGGGTTTTGGCGAGCGGATCGCGAACGCCTACCAGGGCCGGTTCGGCATCGCGCCGGCGATCTACCACTGCAAACCTTCGGCCGGCGCCGGGGAATGCGGGGAGCTTGAGCGGCTGCTATAAAAAGGCCGCGCGCGGGGGGCCGGAAAACCCGGCGTGAAGCGAGCGCGAACAAGGGGGGTCCGGCCCGGGGGGCACCCCAGACGAGGGCGTCTGCCCCACCTTTGGCCTGACTGCGTAACTGAGCGGCTGCGATGGAAAGGCGCCGCGCGCGGGGGGCCGGAAAACCCGGCGTGAAGCGAGCGCGAACAAGGGGGTCCGGCCCGGGGGGCACCCCAGACGAGGGCGTCTGCCTCACCTTTGGCCTGACTGCTATAGGAATGTGCCGCGGGGGGGGCTGGCGGGCCGGATTCCGCCGAGACGATTGCGAAACTCGTAGGCGTCGCCGCGGTACAGCGTGCTCTCGAACCACAGGGGCTTGTGCTCGGGGACGTAGCCTACGGAGCGCACCAGCAAGCCCGCGGCTCCGTTGCGGACCTGCAACGCCAGGGCCTCGGCGCCGCGCAGGTTCACGGCCTGGACACGCTCGTCCGCACCCTCCACGGTGAGCCCGTAGCGCTGTGCCCAGAGGCTGTAGATCGAGCCGCCGAGGTCCCCTTCGGTCAAACCGGGGCAAAGCTCGGCGACGATGTGGCGCCGCTCGTAGATCACGGGAAGGTTGTCGGCCAGCCGCAAGCGCTCGACGTAATAGAGCATGCTTTCGGGGTCGACCCGCAAGATCTCGGGAACCTCGTCGAGCACGTCCCTGGCAGCCACGGTCTCGAATCGCAACACCTGGGTGCCAGGGTGCTTGCCGACGGCGAGGGCTTCCTCCGTGAAACTCACCAATACCTGGAGGTTATAGTCCAGGGAGCGGATCTTCACGAAGGTGCCGACGCCCTTGCGGAATTCCAGCAGGCCTTCGGAAACCAGGCTGGACAGGGCTTTGTTGGCGGTGGCGCGGCTGACGCCGAATTGGTCGCAGACTTGCCTTTCCGTGAGGAATTTGCTGCCAACCGGGTGCGCCCGGGAGCCGATCAACTGCCGCAGGTGGTTGGTGAGCTGGTGGTAGATCGGCTCTTTGACCAGCATAGACACAGTGTCACTACTCATCTACCTTTACTTATCGCTCACCAACGAGACCACTGTCAAGCCGGCGCCAGGCGCAGGCCGGTACCATTTATGTTATTAGTTTTAAATACGGTTACCGATCGGCGCGCGGGGGCGTGGGTCAACTGCGCAGGGCGTGGGTCAAATGCGCGGGCCGGAGAAGCGGTTTCCTTGCTGTCGTCTGGCTGAGCCACACGATCAATGTGCCGAGGAGATCTTTCGGCTTCCGTATGGGGCGCGCTGCGGTCTGGCGCTGGACTAGCTGACTATTGGCTAATCCACTGTGTTAAAGTGTTGAAGAATTCCACACACCGCG
>Ga0265316_10006447_pt1 | contig 11208 bp, 10 predicted proteins | sample 4522metaG_FD_202092 | JGI IMG/M metagenome (GOLD analysis project Ga0265316, IMG submission 202092) | Rhizosphere microbial communities from Carex aquatilis grown in University of Washington, Seatle, WA, United States - 4-5-22 metaG | ecosystem: Host-associated > Plants > Roots > Rhizosphere >...
GATTTTCAGGGTGGCTGAACCGGTCTCGACTTGCCAGGGCTGCCAGTGGGGCACGCCGCGCATATCGATGGTGGCGAAGACCGGCGCGCCGAAGTCGCCACGGTACAGCAGCCTCTTCATGGTGTGGACGGTGGGATCGTAGCGCATGTTCTGGTTGACTGAGAGCTCGATTCCCGCGGCCTGACAACAGCGGACCGCCTCGCACGCATCGGCATAACTGAGCGCCAGCGGTTTCTGCGCCAGAATGCCTTTCACCGTCCCGCGCGCACAGGCGGCACGGATGAGGCCGAGCTGATGTTGCGGGGGCACCGCAATATCCAGAACTTCGATGGTGCGATCGTCGAGCAACGCGTCATAACTTTCATGGACGCGGGGGACCTGGTGACGCGCGGCCACCTCTTCGGCATGCCGGCGATGGCGCGATGCAATCGCGACCGGATTGAATCCGGCGCGCCTATAACTGACCAGATGGCAATCGTTAACAATGAATCCGCTGCCCAGAATCCCAATCCGAAAATCTTTGCGGCGCGGAACCGGCGGCAAGTAATTGAGAGGATCGTTTGGCGGAGATACGCTCATGAGGATCTTTCTAATTGAGCCAATAAAGAGGGTTGAGAGAACACGGCGGGTTGCCTGATGTTGCTTGGCAGCCTGCCGTTTGGAGTCCATGTCAGCCGCAAATGTGAGCGCCCCATCCCTGACGCAAACTGCGCGCGAAGAATGGGGCTCCCGGCTTGGTGGAGATGGAGGCAACGGCCAGGCGCCCCACTCACACCTGCATGACTTCGGCTTCCTTTTTGTGGAAGAGCTCTTCCATGCGGCGGATCTCGTCGTCGGTCATCTTCTGTACCTCTTCGAGAGCGCGCTTCTCCTCGTCCTCGCTGATTTTTTTCTCTTTGGCGAGTTTCTTGAGGGCGTCGTTGCCATCACGGCGCACATTGCGGACCGCGGTGCGATGCTCTTCGAGCACCTTGTTCAGGTGTTTGCACACCTCGCGGCGGCGCTCTTCGGTCATGGGGGGAACGGGCACACGAATGATCTTGCCATCGGATTGCGGATTGAAGCCGAGGTCGGCGGACTGCAGGGCCTTCTCAATCTCTTTCAGGATGGTTGGGTCCCAGGGCGAGATGACGATCAGTTGTGCCTCGGGCGCAGAGACCTGCGCGAGCTGGTTGATAGGCGTATGCGTGCCGTAGTAGTCGACCTTGACCTGGTCAAGCATGTGCACGCTGGCGCGCCCGGTGCGGGTGGAGGCCAGGCTGGCCTGGAAGGTGGAAACCGCCTGGTCCATGCGCCGTTTGAGGTCGCCGGAGAGTCCCTTAAGTGCCGGATTGCTGTCCATGAACGATGCCATCGTTATTCCCTCACTAGGCCAAACTGCCAACGGTAATTCTACAACCACTAGGGCAGAAGGCTGGGATTTGGAATCCCCTACGCTACCGCCGTGAACCCCGTGGAGGCGGCCTGCTCGTGCGCGTGGTAGCTGGAGCGAACCAGGGGGCCGGACTCGACGTGGCGGAAGCCCATACGCAGAGCTTCAGTCTTTAACTCAGTGAACTCGCGCGGAGTGTAGAGACGGGCCATGGGCAGGTGGTCGCGCGAGGGGCGCAGATACTGGCCGATGGTGAGGATGTCGCAGTGGACTGCGGCCAGATCGCGGAAGACCTGGAGCAGTTCGACGGTTTCCTCGCCGAGGCCCACCATGACGCCGGATTTCGTCAGCCCCGCGGGCTGCAGTTGCTTGCAATAGCGCAACAACTCGAGGGTGCGCTCGTAGCGCGCGCCTGAGCGGACCGCGCGATAGAGGCGGGGGACCGACTCGGTGTTGTGGTTGAGGACATCGGGGCGGGCTTCGACGACGGTACGGATGGCCTCCTGATTGCCCTGGAAGTCGGGAATAAGCACCTCGACACGGCAGCCGGGAGCCTGGCGGCGAATCTCGTCGATGACCAGGGCGAATGCGCGCGCGCCGCCGACCAGATCGTCGTCGCGGTTGACGCTGGTGATGACGGCATGTTGCAGGCCCAGCGTGGCTACTGCTTCGGCCACGCGGCGCGGTTCGTCGAAGTCAATGGGCTCAGGGCGCCCCTTGGGCACGGCGCAAAAGCCGCAGCGCCGCGTGCACAGGTTGCCGAGCATCATGAAGGTGGCGGTTTTGTGATGCCAGCACTCGCCGATGTTGGGGCATTGGGCGCTCTCGCACACGGTGTGGAGGCCGAGGGAGCGGGCGAGCTGTTTGAGGCTGTGGTAGTTTTCGCCCACCGGGGCGCGGGCCTTGAGCCACTCGGGCTTGGGCGCCGGGGCCGTGCGGGCAGACGATATCTGCACCAGTTCCATCACGGTCTTATTGTAGCGGCATGGGTGTGGAACTGAACTCAGGGCGGAGGTTGCTACACTGCCCGAGAACGCACAACAGAGGGTCAACAGTGAGGCGGCGGTCAGCGCAGGCGCGCGCGCACTTCAGTCCGCACCAGGTAGAGGAAGAAGACTAAATTCAGCAGGCCCTGAACCAGCGCGGGCGGTTGATGCACGGCGGAGAAGATCCACAGGTTGTAGCAAGCCAGCAGGAGGACCGCAGCGAGGGCAAGGGCCCAGGCCCAGCGCAACTGCAGGATGAGCCCCGCGCTGGCGGTGATGAATCCCGCCGCAAAAATGAGGAATAGCGGAGGGTAATGGTGCCCCGCCGCGACGCCCAGGATCAGGACCCCGGCCAGCACCAGCAAATAAAAGCTGATGGCCGCGAGACCGGGCAGCGGCAGCCGTTCGCGCCACGGCAGTTGCGGGGCCGGGTGGCCGGGTTTGTTGCCGGTCCCGGCTAAGTCCGCGCGAGGTTCGTCCGGCTTGGCGTCGATGGTCATAGGGTATGCAGATAGGCCAGCAGGTCGTTGAGCTGGTCGTCAGGGATCGCCGTTCCGGGCATGGTGCCGTGTCCACGCAGAATGGCGGCGGTCATCCGCTCGTCAGTGGGCGGCGCGCCGGAGGGCATGGCTTTGACTTTGGTGATGGCCTGCAGGCCTGGTCCGTGGAGGCCCTGGGTGGTGGTGGGATAGTGGCAGCGAGCGCAATCCCGTTGATACACCTGTGCTCCCCGCGCCTCTTCGGGAGTCCACTCCGAAGCGGGCTTGGAGGGCGGCAGCGAGCGGCAACCGGCCAGGCCGATGGCCAGGCCCACGCCGCAGGCAAGCACAGCAAGGGAAACAGAAAAAGAGCGGCTAAGCATTTGCCTTCAGATGATACTCGGCGCGCGGGGTAGATCAAAAGGGCTGCACACTGAGAAGGCCGCGGAGCGAGGCGGAAAAGAGTGTTCAGAATGCCTCTTACAATGCGTCCGTTGGAACAGAAAGCCGGAGTCGCAGGGAAGCAGCTCACTCCGCCGCGGCAATAGCTTCGCAGATGCGCTCGATGGCCTGCACTTCGACGTCACTGCCCGGACGGTGGCCGTTGACCAAGATGGAAAACGCCAGGGCCTTGCCACTGGCTGCGGTCAGGTAGCCGGAGAGAGCGTTGGTCTCGTTCAGCGTGCCGGTCTTGGCCCACATGCGGCCTTTGAGCGGCGAGCGGCTGAATCGCGAGGCAAGCGTGCCATCCACGCCGGCTATGGGCAGGGTGTCACGCCACGCGGGGCCCCACGCCTGGCGCGAGGCGTAGGCCAGCAGCTGCGTATACGCCCGGGGTGCGACGCGGTCGTCCATGCTCATGCCCGAGCCATCGTAGAAGAAGAAATCGCCATCGTTGACGCCTGCGTCGACCAGGAACTGGCGCACCACGCGGGTGCCCTGGCCCAGGCTTCCGTCCCGGCCGAACGCCTTGCCCAGCAGGCGCAGCAGCAGTTCGGCGTGCAGGTTCTGGCTCACCTTGTTGATGACCGTGATGTCCTGGGCCAAGGGCACGGAAACATGGGTGGCCACGGAACGGCGGCCCTGAAGCGGAGCGACCATGGTGTACAACTCGTTGCGGGTGAGCTTGAGAGGCTCGGCACGTTCGACGGCAAAGTCGCCGTTTCCAAATGGGTAGCGGTGCGCGGAGGTGGCCGAGCCGGTGATCCTGATGCCGCGGCTGAGCAGCGCCTGCTTGAAGGCCGCCGCGGTAAACTCCGCAGGATCCTCGACGGCCAGCCCGGCGTGGAACCCCCCAGGCGGTGCGGTGCCCCAGGCGCGCACCAACATGCTGCCCGGACGGCGCTCCAGGCCCGGATGCGCCGCTTCGCCGTTGGCCGCGATGGTCATGGTGTTATCCAGCGTGTAGAAGTCCACGTTTGGTGTCCACTCCGCGGCGGCGCCACCGGGAGCGGATGAATCGGCGGCAATGGTCAGCTCCGTGACGTTGTCATTAAAGGTGAGCGCGGAGGCCGGAGCGCCGTAACTCCACTGCAGATCGTCCCATCCCCAGGCGGTGCCATAAGGCTCGGAGAGAAAAAAACTGTCGTCGCCTACCACGTTGCCATCGACGCTGCGCACGCCAGCCTGCTCCACCTGCTCGGCCAGCAACTCAAGCACGGTCATGGCGCGGGGTTTTGGCGCGGGCTCGGTAGGCGGGACTGCCGCAGGCTCGGGGGCCTTGGCGGTTGGGGCTTCAGGGGTCCTATTTGGCGGAGGGTCGGCGGGCGCGGATTGTGCCGGGGGCTGGTAGGGATAATGCCGCGCGCTCAGGGTGGGGTCGCCGGAGCCCAACAGGATGAGGTCGCCGTGGAGGACGCCCGCGGCGTCCACCTCGCCGCTGGCAGCGATGTTGGTGGTCCAGGTAAGCGACTCCACGGGCAGCAGGGCAAAGGCCGCGGCGGTGGTGGCGAGCTTGGCGTTGGAGGCCGGGGTAAAGAGCCGGCCGTCATTGAGCCCGTAGAGCGATTGGCCGTCAAGAGTGGAGACACTAATGCCGAACTCCGCGTGACCCAGCGCAGGCTCAGCCAGAATGGCGTTGATGCGGTCGGAGAGCGGGCCTTTGGCCGCAGCGGCATGCGCCGGCGGACGCGCGGCAGGTTGAGAGTGCCGCGCCTGGGCAGTGAGCCCCGTGGGAGAAACCAGAACGCCAGCCAGCAGAAGCGCCAAGACTCGTCGCATCACGGTCATGCCCGGAGTTTAGCAGGAGACAAAAGGGGACGGCGTGACATTGGGGAGTCGTCTGTGGAACTTAGAATCGAAACATGCTCTACCGGATCGGCATGAAAAAGCGGGGAGGCATCGAATGACCGCATGGACGCGCACCATCTGCCCGTGGCGGTTGCGCAGCCGTACGCTCGAACTGGGCCGGCGGACGCTGGTGATGGGCGTGGTGAATGTCACGCCGGACTCCTTCAGCGACGGCGGGGCCTTTTTTGACCCCGACGCTGCAGTGGCCCGCTCAATGCAGTTGCTGGACGAGGGAGCCGACCTGGTGGACCTGGGAGCAGAGAGCACCCGGCCCGGCTCGCGCGCAGGAGGTGCTCCGGACACGCCGCAGGCTGCAACGGTGAGCGCCGAAGAGGAGCTAAGGCGGCTGCTGCCGGTGCTGAAAGGAATCTTGCGCGCGCGGCCCGACGCAATCGTCTCTGTGGACACCTACAAAGCGGCAACGGCACGGGCGGCGCTGGAGGCGGGGGCGGAGATCGTCAACGATGTGAGCGGATTCTTTTGGGATTCTGGACTGGCTGCAATTTGCGCGGAAGCAGGAGCCGGAGTGGTGCTGATGCACGCGCGCGGGAAGCCGGAGGAGTGGCGCGGGCAATCGCAACTGGAGCCCGATGAGCTGCTGGCCACGGTGCAAGCGGGGTTGGCCGGGAGCCTGGCCGCGGCTGCGGCTGCGGGGATTGCGCCGGAGGCCGTGGTGCTGGACCCCGGATATGGATTCGGCAAGCGCTTCGGCGAGAATTATGCCCTGCTGGCACGGCAGGAAGAACTGCTTGGGCTGGGCCGGCCGTTGCTGGCCGGGGTGAGCCGCAAGTCGTTCCTGGGGCGGACGCTGGCGCCGCTGCACGAAGGGCGGGACGCGCCGGTAGGGGAGCGCGAGACCGCCAGCGTAGCCGCGCTGGTGGCGGCGATTCTGCACGGAGCATCCATCGTGCGGGTGCACCAGGTGCGCGAGGCGGTGGAGGCGGCGCACATTGCGGACGCGGTGCTGGCGGCGGGTTAAATTGGCCTGGGGGTGTCTCGGGGATACCCCAGCGCAGCTAGTTCAGGCGATCGCTGAAAGTCATGCATGTCCCGCAGGCTTTGCGGTCTACGGCCACTCATTGCACAGAATTATGCCCGCTCAGCGCACACTGGGTATAGGCGGAATCCACGATGACCCAAACCTCTACGGCAGCACTCACCCTGATCGAAAGCCTCCCAACCCCGGCGCTCGGCGCCCTCAGGGACGAGCCGAAGCTGCAAAAAATCCGCCTCCACCCACCCACCCTCCCCTCCGGGGAGCCACTTTTAGACCCTCATTTTCCTGCAAGTACCTGTAAATGAACATCTTACAAAATCCCCCTGTTAACTGATCAGTAATCAAGACCAGCGGATTTTGACCACTTTTGAGCCAAAAAACACCGCCTTTCCGCATCAAAACGAACAGGAAGCCTATCTCCGACGCACTCCTGGTGTGGTGAATCCGAAATTCGTGACATAACTGGATTGTCATTCTGAGCGAACGGGGCCCCAAACGTACCTCAGTTTGGGGGTGGTGAGTCGAAGAATCTGCGGTTGTTCTTCGATGAACTTCAGACTCACCACACTAGACAGTGATTCGATGCCCTAGCTGATTCCGGGCTTGTGCCGGAGCCAGAGGGGGCGGATTGAGTCGTGGTCGATGACGGGTTCGCCGTCGCACTCGACCTCGATGACGGTTGAGGGCTGATCGGGAGCCTGCAAGGGCAGGCCGGTCAGGCGCAGGGAGAACTCATCCTGGGTAAAGGTGACGTTCTCTCCAGTCTTCAACAGACGGGCGGATTTGACTTTGGGTTTGAGACCGCCAATGGCAATGACAACCTCGGGCTGATAGTAGGCCAGCCAATCGGCCGCCGGTGTGTGGCCCGGCCAATACTGCTGGTGGATGTAGAGAGTATTGCCGCGGCGGGTGTAGTTGGCGTTGGAGTTCCAGGAGAAGGAGCCGCGCTCGGCGCCATAGATGGCCTTGCCGTTGGTGTCGAGCCATTTGCCGACGGCTTCAAGAGCGGTGACGGACTCTTCGGGTATGGAACCATCAGGTTTGGGACCGATGTTGAGCAGATAATTGCCGCCGCCCGAGCCGCAGATGGCCAGATTTGCAGCGATGGTTTTGGGCGATTTCCAATTATCGTCGGCGCGATTGAAGCCCCAACTGTCGTTGAAGGTCATGCAGGTTTCCCAAGCGCGACCACCCTCGGAGGCTTTGATCTCCTGTTCAGGAGTGGAGAAGTCGCCCTCCAGGCCGTTGCGGTTGTTGACGATGATGTCAGGCTGCAGCTCGAAGACCATCTGGTTCATGCGCTCCGACTCCCACTCTTCGGGGCTCAGCGGCCAGTCGACGTCGTACCAGAGAACATCGATCTTGCCGTAGTTGGTCATGAGCTCGCGAATGAGGCCATGGGTATACGCGACGAAGCGCTTGCGGGCGGCTTCGTCGGTTTTGCAGCGGGCGCCGTCGGGATGGTGCCAGTCCATGAGCGAGTAATAGAAGCCCACGCGCAGGCCCTCGGCGCGTGCCGCATCCACAAACTCGCGGACCAGGTCGCGGCCCGGGCCCTGCTTGGGCGCGCAGTAGTCGGTGAGCTTGGTGTCAAAGTGGCAGAAGCCTTCGTGGTGCTTGGTGGTCATCACCATGTACTTCTGGCCGGCGCGTTTGGCCAGGCGGGCCCACTCGCGGGCGGCATTGGGCCGGGGGTTGAAGTGGCGGGCCAACTGCTCATACTGCGCCAGGGGAACACCTTCCACCTCAAGCGCCCACTCGTGTTGGCCGATGACACTGTAGAGGCCCCAGTGGATGAACATGCCGAAGCGAGCCTGGTGCCACCATGCCATACGTTGGGCGCGGTTGGCCGCCTGTCTGTCAGCAGAGGGTGAACCGGGAGTTTGCGCGCCCACGCCGGGGCCGCCCGGGAGGCTTAATGCTTCAGAATTCGACGCAGAAAGGGCCAGGGCTCCTGCTGCACCAAGCTGCTTGATAAACGACCGCCGTGAACTTTCGTTCCAATCCATGACTGCGTAGCTCCTTTTGAATGAGTGTGCGGCGTGGCTCTGGGACGTGCCGCTAACGCCCCCTGCCAGCGGGGGAACTATAGGGAATGGGGAGGTGGGCTGTCAAAAGGGCGGATGTTGCGAAGGATGAAGAAGGGCAGATTTCACCCCCTTTTGAAGCATGACCATGGCGCGGAAGGCGTATTGTCGATGCCACCATCGAACCATATCTTCGGAGATGCGATCTTATCGGCTGATACGAATGGAACGATAGGAACATACTTAGCCTCCTCCTGCGTGGGTTCGAACTGAATAGAGATGGGAGTTAGATCATGTCGGAAGAATACCAGTGGAGAACGGTCTCCCGATTGAAGGCTAGTTATGCCAACCGAAAAGATACTCTTCCCTGGGCTTTGGGGATTTGGACAGGAAGTGCAGTTCTCTTTGCGCCATTTATGAATATCGAAGCAACGCTTGAGCGATCTATCCTAGTTGCGGTTGCATGGTCGGCAATCCACTTAGTAAGAAGAATGTAACTTGAGTGTCCGGCCGACAGTCAGCGACCCGGGGAGGAGCGGAGGCTCCCCCGCATCTAAATACATTGAAGGCTTCTCGCCTTGACTGTTTACAGTCGAGATCGACTATCTGTCGCTTCCCACTCGGGAAACGGACCATGGAACGGCTCTAGCGCTTCTCAGACGCCAGGTAGACGACAACGCCGCTCACCAGGGCCAGGGTTGCGAGGACGGGAACGAGCAACCAGAATCTGCCATCGAAGCTGGTGAGCGTGGCAGGCCAAAGGGTTGCCAGATGAAGCGACCGGGGAAGCTCATCAAACCACGACATCCAGCGGAGACCGTGCCTGGCTTGCGAGATGACCAGCCCCGCGGTGGCCAGCAAGGTGACGGCGAGAGCAAAGATTTGCGCGTCCAGGATGGGCTTGCCGATACGTTCGATGGCCGCATTGCGGCGGCGTATTTGAGCGCGCCACCAAAGCAGACCGGGAGCCTCAAGCCGGGCCACGCCGGCGGCATCGGCGCGCGCACTGCGAAAGCGCTGCGTAACCAGGACCAGGTCGGAGCAGGCGTAGCAAGCGGCCACGTGGGCGCGCAGTTCCGCACTGCAGGCGTGGGGCCAATGACCGCGCCGCAGCAGTTCCGCCACTTCCTTTTCACGTGCACATGCGCCGAACATCATGGCTGCCCTCCATCGTCGTTAGATTGTTCGCGAAGCAGGCGGCCAATTTTGCGCCGGGCGCGAAAGAGCAGCAGACGAATACTGGCCGAGGCAAGGCCGGTGACCTCGGCGATTTCGCGGTGCGAGTAGCCCTCGGCGTAAGCCAGCCAGAGCAGTTGCCGGTCGCGAGGACGCAAAAGGCGCATGGCCGGACCGAGCATGGCTTTCGAGTCAGATTGAGCCGAATCGCCGGGAGTCGCGAAGAATTCCTCCGGGATCTCCTCGATGGAAGCAGAGCGCGGCCGGCGCCAATGGTCGCGCAACAGGTTAGTGGCGATACAAAACAGATAGCGGCGGGAGGCTACCTCGCCGTCGTCAGGATGCGCGGCACAGAGAAAACGCACGTAGCTCTCCTGCATCAGGTCATCGGCCAGCGCGGCGTCGCCGGAGACGCGCGCCAGATAGGCCCAGAGGGACCGCGCCGAGCGCTCATAGAATGCGGTGAAAGCCTCGCTATCCATGGGCGGGCAGGCGAGCGGCCGTGCTTCGCCTGCCAGCAAATTCGGAATGACGGATTCCCAGGGCATGGGCCGATGCTTCCTCCCCATTTTTGGGGACATTCCGGCTCACTGCCTGCCCTGTGAGCCGAAGGGCGTGTCGGATTTGTCCGACGCTGCGGGCTTCTCTGGAATCAGGCCCAGGCGGGCGGCCAGAATCCAGGTAATCCCCGCGGAGATGATAAATCCCAGCCCAGGCATCAGGACTACGGTGCCGAACACGAGCACGGGCACTGCCACGTCGGGGGGCAAATCGGTACGGCAAACGATGAGGCCGACGCCCAGCAACACCATCACGATGCCAATCTGGAGTGGGGTGAGAACGCGGGCAACCGCATTGGGCACGCTCTTTCCGGGCTCGAAGTTCACGGGTATCGGTGCCGCCTCAAGGAAGCGCTTGCCGGCTTCAGTCTCCATGTAAAGCGCAAGTTCCTGGTTGGAGCTGAACTTGTCAATCAGCCGGCCATGCACTTCGCTCTGCAACTTGAAGATGCGGCCCCAGCGGCGATTCTCCAAGATGACCCGGATGATCCAAATGAGGGTGAGAAGGAAGCAGGCGAAGGCGAGAACACCCGCGGTCGGTGCTGTGATATCCGAGATGTCCGTAGACCTACGCGGCAACTGTGCCAAGTCCGGCCAGACTGCCCGTTCCATCTGTACGTCGGGCTGTCCCACTGCCTGCAAATGGTTAAAGAGGTAGTAGTCGGGGTTGCGCGCAACCTCAGGATGAGCGGTGAGGAACTCGGCCAACTGGGGATTGTTTCGGGCCACGTAGTCCTGGTTGGAGAGCAGAGACGGATCGTGCGCGACCACGGTGGTGAGTGTGGGGCTGACGCGCAGCAGCTTGATGAGCTCGGCCTGGGTCGCGGCGACTTCCTTGTCCGTGGAAGCGGGCGCGTTGGCCGCAGGCGACGGGGCGGCGGCCCGTGCCGGTACAGCAGGTCGCGCCGGGGCGGCAGGGTAAGACTGCGCGGCGACAAGAGTTGCCGCCAGTAGAACTGGAACCGCTATGGAACGAAGAAGCCAGAACCTCGTGGTGCAGCGTTCGTGCATTTGAATTTCCCCTCGTGGAAGAGGGCTTTCTGCCTCTTCTGCTCATACAACGGATGAAAGGGGAGGATGGTTAACAAGAGCCGCAAGTCAGCGATGGTTGATGAAGTTTGGCTGCGGCCCAAGGTCTGAAGAGCGAGATTCAGGCGCCCCGCGCAGGAATATATCCGCAGAGGTCAAAGGGGCTCAGTCAGGAATCATGCCGTGCACCACACTAAGGTATGAAAAAGTTCTGGCTTGCAATGATTCTCGCCTTCTGCTTCGCAGCACCGTATGCGGCGCAAGCGCAGGTGGTTGTAGTCGTTCACCATCAC
>Ga0265316_10006448_pt1 | contig 11207 bp, 12 predicted proteins | sample 4522metaG_FD_202092 | JGI IMG/M metagenome (GOLD analysis project Ga0265316, IMG submission 202092) | Rhizosphere microbial communities from Carex aquatilis grown in University of Washington, Seatle, WA, United States - 4-5-22 metaG | ecosystem: Host-associated > Plants > Roots > Rhizosphere >...
GATGGGGACGGGCAGGAGCCCGCCCCTTGTATTGAGAAAGAGTGTTATCTTAGGGTGGTACTTGGTTTTCTTTCCCCGCCCCATGGGGCGGGGAAAGAAGAGTCGGATTCGGTCGGCCGTCCCGCCCCCGGGCTTATCCATAGCCGTTCTGTAGCAGGGCCGCCGAGTCCCGTTTTCGGATCGTCTCCCGAACAGTTGACAGGGCCTCTGCCGCTGGCACGCCCGCATTTGCAAGGCGGGGAACCCCCGGAAAGGACCACTCCTATGGTAAAGCACCTGCCTCTCTTCGTCGGTGTGGATGTCGCCAAAGATCAGCTCGACATCGCCTACTCCGACAGCACGACAGCGCAATGCGTGCCCTATGACACGAAGCACCTGAAACGGCTGATCGCAGACCTTGCCGCCCGAGCGCCGGAGTTGGTGCTTCTGGAAGCCACCGGTGGCCTGGAGCGGACCTTGGTCTATGCGCTGGAAGCGGCGGGACTGCCTTACCGCGTGGCCAATCCCCGCCTGGTGCGGGACTTCGCCCGGGCCACGGGCAGGCTGGCCAAGACCGATCGGATCGATGCACGCGTGTTGGTGGACTATGCCCAGAAGCTCCGACCGGAAGCCCGCCTTCTGCCCGAACCCGAACGGCGGGTACTGCGCGAGTTCGTGCTCCGGCGGCAGCAGCTTCTGGAGATGAAAACCCAGGAAGAGAACCGGCTGCGCACCGCCCCGAAACCGGTGCTGCCTTCAATCCGGGCCATGCTGCGGACCCTGGACAAGGAGATCAAGAAACTGGAGCAGCAGACCGATGACTTTCTCGATCAACATCCGACGCTGATCGCTGAAACGGATCTTCTGCAAACGGTCAAAGGCGTGGGACCGGTGCTGTCGCGCACCCTCTGCGGCTTACTCCCCGAACTGGGACGGGCCAATGCTCAGGAAATCGCCGCCCTGGTGGGGGTGGCCCCCTTTAACTGCGACAGCGGCCACTTTCGCGGCAAACGCTCTTGCTGGAGCGGACGCGCGCCGGTGCGCCGCACCTTGTACATGGCCGCCACCATTGCCGTGCGTTGCAACCCAAAGCTGAAAGCCTTTTACCAGCGGCTGAGAGACGCGGGCAAGCCGTTCAAAGTGGCCATCACCGCCGTCATGCGAAAACTGCTCGTCATACTCAACGCCATGATGCGCGACTTCTACGCCGCCCAGGCTGCGTAGAACAACTCCTGTCCACCCTGACAACAAGACAGTTGCTACAGTTCTTCGCTGCCGCTCTCCGCTCATTCGCTTAGCCGGGCACGCGATGACCCAAGACGCATGCCGCGGCGGTTCTTTTGATCTCTGCTCTCGGTTAGCGGGAGGGTTGCGCTTCTTGCCTGCGACTCTTGTGATTGCCTTCGGATCTTGAACGCTTAACCCTCCCCTACCGCGCTCTTATCGCCGGCGGAATCCTCAACTCAGCGCATACGCAAACACCGCAGCGGCCGTCACGAGGTTCAGGCTCTCGGCGGTGCCTTGGGGTTTTAGGGTGAGGTGGTGGGTGCAGAGGGCGGCGATCTCATCCGAGAGGCCACGGGTTTCGTGGCCGAGGACTAAGACGATGGGCGGTTTCAAATTCAGTTTGCCCTGCAGAGACTGGCCATGATGGGCAACCGTGGCGACGCTGGAGCCGGGCCAGTTGAAGAGGAAATCGGCGAGGTCCACGTCCGCCTGTACGGGCTGATGAAAGAGGCTGCCCATGCTGCCGCGCACCACTTTGGGATTCCAGACTTCCGCGGACTCGGGGCCGAGCAAAAGTTCTATCGCGCCGAAGAAATCCGCCACGCGAATGAGCGCGCCGCAGTTGCCGGGGTCGGAGACCTTTTCGCAGGCAATCGTCAGTTTTCCGGCGCGCGGCGGCAATTGAAAGACGCGCGCCACGGCGACAATTCCCTGGCTGCTTTCCACGGTCGAGAGTCGCGCAAAGGTCTCACTGTTGACGGTGTACACGGGGAAGCGCGGACACGAACCGAATTCCTCCAGCCATTTGTCCGCCTCGCCGCTGAGGACCAGCACGGCTTCGAAATGCAGCCGCGCGCGCAGCGCCTCGCGCACGCACACGTCGCCCTCAATCAGAAATTCACCGAATTCGCGACGATATTTCTTCAGCGTGAGCCGCGCCCAATCGGAAAGCTGGCGGCGTGTAGGCTGGCCGGGAGTTTCGGTCATGCGCCGAGTTTCTCCGCGTGGATGGCGGGAATCCAGCCGTGCTTGCCTGTCGCTGTGACGCACCATAGCCAGCCGGACTCTTCGACCTCGGCGGTCAGAACATCGCCGGGCTCCACCGAGAGTTCAGTGGGATCATACTCGCGCTTGAGAATGCACTTGCCGTCGTGCATGTCTAGATAGGCCTCGGGGATCCAAGCGCCTTTGCCCGCGGGATCCGTGCACCAGATCCAGCCGGGCCAGTCTTCGTCGCGGCGGCCCGCTGTCAGTTCCGCACCGGGTTTGGCTCGCAGCGGATTGGCATAGGCGGCATGATAGGAGGTGATAATGCGAATGTGCGGCATGGTGTCCTCATGCGATGGGTTTAGTTGGTCGGGTTGGAATTGGTTTGCTGTTGAAGATAGGCATAGAGCGCGTCGTAGACAATGAATTCCCGCTCGAGAATCTCGTGATCGTCCTTGAGGCCGAGTAGACGGAAGCCCTTGGCAATCGCCTTAATGCCCGGCGCTTCGGGACGGCCATAGAGATCCACTTCCACGTCGGCTCCGTGAATGATGCGCGCCATAATCTGAAGAGCGGGATCTTCGAGATGATATTTGGCCACGATGGCCTCGAAGCTGCAATGCCCGACGTGGTGCCCGAGTTCCACACCCGCGACGTCAAACGGCGTGGCATTTTCCTTCTTGGCGGTCTCCATCACCTTGTCTGTGGGCACAAACAGGAACTGCGCCTCGGCGTCTACGAATTTCCTGATCAGCCACGGGCAAGCTACGCGGTCTACCATCACGTGTTCACGGGTAATCCATTTCATCGTATACTCCGGGTTTGAATAAAAAGCGAAAAGCTAAAGAGCCCGAATACAGAGCGCGCTGCGGTTCAGTTGGGTTGAAGCACGCCGTTTGCAAGCAGCGCCAGCAGGATGCAGCCGAGGACGATGCGGTAGATGATGAACAAGTAGGTCGTGTGTTTCTTCAAATAGTTCAGCAGAAAAGCGATGGAGGCATAGCCAACGATGCCGGAAATGACCGTGGCGATGATCAGGCTCACCGTACCGGCTTCCGTAGAGAGCAGCTCGTGCCGCTGCTTGATGAGCTCGAAGACACCGGCCGCCAGCACGGAGGGCAGCGAGAGCAGAAAGGAGAAGCGCGCCGCGGTCTCGCGGTTCATGCCCACAAACAGTCCGCCGGTGATGGTGGTGCCGCTGCGCGAGGAGCCGGGAATCAATGCCACGGCTTGCGCACATCCGGTGAGCAGCCCGTCCTTCCACGAAAGCTTTTCCATCGTCTTCAGCGTCTGTCCGCGCGCGACGCGCCGGCGGGTGAGGATTTCGGCCAGCATCAGCACCAGCGCGAGGGCAATCATCGAGCCGGCGATCACGTACAGCGAACGCCACTCGTTCTCGATGGACTTCTTGAACAGCACTCCGAGAACGACCACCGGAATGGTGCCGATGACAATCATCCAAGCCAATTGTGCGTCACGGTTTTGCAGCGGTTTGCCCGAGCCGATCCCTGAGAGCAGGCCCTTGATCATGGCGGCGATGTCGCGGCGGAAATAGATGAACACGGCCACCAGCGTGCCGAATTGAATCACGGCGGTAAAGGCAGCGCCGGGATCTTGCCACCCGAGCAGCGCGGGGATAATCCGCAAATGCGCGGTGCTGCTGATGGGCAGAAATTCCGTCAGACCCTGAATAATGCCGAGAATGATGGCTTGCAAAAAGTTCATAGTTTCCTAATTGTCATTTTGTTTTCAGAAATCCCGCTTTCCACAATCCGACGAGACCAATGGCCGACACAACGTAGCCAACCACCGCCAGAGTGGGATTCAGAAGCAGTTGATAGCCAATGCCAAGCGTGAGACCGAAGACCAGCGCCATGCCCCAGGCAAAGCCCCACAGCGGCGTGGAAATTTTCTCCGGCTTCGGAATAACCTGGCCGTGCGCGCGCATCCATTGCCGCACTGCGCCCCACACGCCCACGGGCCGGGTGCGGCGGTAGAATTCGGCCAGCGCGTCCATGGGCGCGGGCTTGGTCAGGTAGGTGACGGCAACCCATACGAGCATCGAGCCGAAGGTAATGATGAGCAGCCGCGCGCCGTAGCTCAAATCCACATTGAGCAGCGCGAGCGTCAGCACACTCGATGCGATCATGGCGGAGATTTCGCTCCATGCGTTGATCCGCCACCAGAACCAGCGCAGTACATAGACAGGCCCGGTGCCCGCGCCGAAGGCGATCACGAATTTGAAGGCGTCGGTCACGCTGTCTGTCCACCATGCCGCCAGGGCCGCGCCGGCCACCACCAGCACGGTGGCGACTTTGCTCATCCAGAGATAGTGATGCTCCTTGCGGTTCTTGACCAGATACGAGCGGTAGACATCATGCACGAGGTAGCTCGCACCCCAATTCAAATGCGTGGAGGTAGAACTCATGAAGGCGGCCAGCAGCGAGGCGATCATCAGTCCCTTGAAGCCGAAGGGCAGAATATCCATCATCAGCTTCGGATACGCCATCTCCGGATCGGCGATGGTGGGATAGAGAATCAGCGTGGCCAGCGCGGCAATCACCCACGGCCAGGTGCGGAAGGCAAGATTGGTGAGACTGTACCAGAGCGTGGCCAGCAGCGCATGCTGTTCATTCTTGCAGGAATTCTGCCTTTGGATTACCTTGCCGCCGCCGTCGGAATTGACATTGGCCCACCACGTGACGGCGATGTAGGTCATGAACCCGGTGAAAGCAGGCGTCCAGAAATCCCCGCTGAAGAAACCGCCGTGCCCCGGTGCGGGAGCCATGCGCAGCAGATTATCGTTGCTGACGGCCTTCATCGCGCCTTCCTTCAGCGCGGCCAGTCCGCCCACTTTGTCCACGGCAAACACCGCCAGGATGATCGCGCCGATCTGCGCAATGGCATACTGCACAAGGTCCGTCAGCGCCACGCCCCACATGCCGGAGAGTAGCGTGTAGAAAGAGGCGAGGCCGGTAAAGACGAAAATTGCAAACGGCTTGTCCCAGCCCAGCGCGACATTGGTAATCTTATACATGGCCAGAATAATCCAGCCGAGGACGATCACGTTTATCGGCAGCGCCAGCCACAGGCCGCGGAACACCCGCAGAAGCCGCGAAGCCTTGCCCCCACCGTAGCGCACCTGCGTGAGTTCCACGTCGGTCAGCACCTTGGCCCGTCTCCACAGCGGCGCAAGAAAGAAGGTGGCAAACAGGGAGCCGATGCCGAAGCACCACCACTGCCAGTTCTCGTAGATCCCCATGGTGCGCACGAGCTTGGTGACATACAGCGGCGTGTCACAGGAGAAACTGGTGGCCACCATCGAGGTCCCGGCAATCCACCACGGCAGCGCCCGCCCCGCGAGGAAATATTCCTCGGTAGACTTGTGCGCTCGCCGCGTCATGAGAATGCCGACCACAAGGCTCAGCACATTGTAGGCGATGATAATCGCCCAATCGAGAGAATTTAAGTTACCCAAGTTTAAGACGCCAAGGTTTCAAGAAGCCAAGAAGCCAAAATGAAGATGGTCTGAGTTGGGGTCGTGCCCATCTCAATTCAGCGTCTCGGAATAATCCTTACTGGCCTCGTTAGGGTGCCTGTGATTGCTCTGGAGAGTTCAGTATGAATCTCACTGAGAATCTGGTAGCGCTCGTCCCAGAAGTACTTAAGATAGCTGTGTGGCTGCACTTTGACCGTTGCATGAAGGATGTCACCCAGTTTGCCCAAGTAGCTTCGTGCTTTCTCTTTGGCAAGAACCGTGTAATCCCATTGAGAATAAGTGCTCGGCATCTGGTCACGGTTACCAGTGAAACCAATGAGCAGTGACTGCTCATTCATTGCTTCATCATCAACGGCAAGGAGCTCGGTGATTATTGCTTCCGGGTTCAGATACTTCTTCTTAGGTTTAGGTTTGCAGCCCGTAATGTCTTCGTAGCGAACGAGGAGAAATGACTCGATGGCAAAACGCATTTCAAGCGCGCAGTATATCAGTGGAAGTGCACTTGTGCTGTCTTTCTCCCATGCCCTAAGGTGGGCTTGCGCCCGATCGAGGCAGCTCCAGTGGTCCCACCTCGTCTTCATTATCGACAGGTCTTTGTCTCCGCCTTTATTGCCCGAGGTCATATGCATCCCTATAGAGGTCGAGGCGCTCGTCGACATCGGAGTCGTTGTCTTCGCCAATGGATTGGTAACATATCTGATAACGCCCACTTAGATTCAGATTATGCTCTCGGAGAGCTTCAATGCCAAGCATCTGTTGTGAGGTTGCACCTACAGCACGAGGGTCTTCGTCATTGTCAATAATAAGGTAATACCTAGGCGCGCGAACTATAGATCTGGGGCCAAACGGATATGGGTCGCTCCAGAGGTAGCCTTTGCCTTGAGCGTCAAACACGACTTGCCTCCGTTTGCTTGCCAATACGATGGCAAGTTACTCTAAGACACCACGAATGAGTCTCGATTTCCTTAGTCAAGTAAGTGGATCAGTTACTCCAACACCAACTTGATCTTCTTCACATCAAAAGAGGAGTCACGATCAGACAGATATATGTCCGCCGCATTGACCAATTCATCCTCTGTGATCTCGCCAGCGATGTACTTAGTGCACAAATCACTCGGTGCGACAAAGCCGAGCATCTCGGCCTTGAGGTTCATTGCGTCCTCTTCCGCAAAGTCCTTACTTCCGTATAGTACGCAAATCCCGATTCGGGAAATCTCAGAGTCCAGTTTCGCTGAAACGAGGTATCTCAAAGAAGGAAGAACTATTGACTGAAGGACTTTTGAGGCTCGCTGTCTGGGCGTAGAACGGAGGGTGTTGAAAACATTTTCGCTCGCAAGGCCGGTAACGATCAAGGACAACGCACCACCCTTTGTGGCAAATCGTGCAGGCACATCTAATCCTCTGTCGTACAGGAATGCAGCTAACTCTCCGCCGGCCAACGTCCAATTGCTGAATATTCGTTTAACGCCATCGCGTTGTCGGAGTAATATTTCTCGTTCCAATCGTACTTGCGCAGGGCGGCTGCTAATGTTTGTGGAGTCGAGCCAACGGTCAACATCAATAACAACTTCGATATTCGTCCGAGGTCTGTATTCGGGCTTATGATACTCAATTGCAAGGGACCACTCGGTCTTTTCGATCGCGGCCTTGCCGAGCAGGTCATACTCTCCGTCGAGAATCCCACCCTTCGTTACGACACTATCCTGTCCCGCGGCTTGGTGAAGCGATGCGATCAGGATACAGAATGTAATGAACATTGAGTGGAACATTGAATTCTCCCTCATGGAATTTGGTGTGAACTCACCTACATGTGTTCTACGCGGCCCGTTTCAGACGCAAGAAGGGACGCTTACACTACGAATCAGAAATGTAAGCCCGGCAGGTGGGCTGAGATCCTTCCGGAGTACCGTCAGGATGACAAACGGTTTGGGGGCGCGCTTCGGACTCCACACCCTGAGGGTGTGGGGTAGTAACTCTTCTGGACGGGCAGGAAGACGCACTGCCGTGCGCGGCTACCCCCTCTTCATTTTGGCTTCTTGGCTTCTACAGCTCTTGGCTTCTTAAAACAGCCCCGGTTTCCCCAGCGCCCTTCTTGTCAAACCGATCTGCCCGCTGTGGTAGCCTTCGTGGCAGATGAAGGATCCTATGCGGTCGGCCCAGGTGCCGGATTCGATGTGCGGCAGGCGCTCGGGGCAAGGCTCGGAAAGGTGCGGCTCGAAGGCGGCGAGGGCAGTAGTCAGCGCGTCGAAAGAATCCTGTAGCAGGGTGTTCAGTTCGGCGATGGATTTGGCTCCGGCCGGAAAGCTGTTCTGCCCGCGCGCATAGGTGGGTGAGATTGCGGCCAGCCACACAGGCTCGGCACCGATGTTTTTGAGAATGGTGCCGCGCCCGGCGATGAGGTGTCCGAGGATGAAGTTGATGCAATTGCCCCTGGTGGCGGACTTCAGGCTGTCCTCCTCGGAAACATCTTTGAGGAGCATGGTCAGCGTCATCTGGTTGAAGCGGTACTGGTTGAGAAGGTTTTGTGCGGTCATGGGGTTCCTATACGTTCACTGCGTTCAGGCAGCCGGAGGCAGCCGGAAGTAGGGGCAGAGTTTACGGGTTCATTTGGACGCGGAGGGTGTCCAGTTTGGGGTCTTCGGTCCAGGCGGTGACGAAGGCGGTGAGTTTGTGGATGCCGACGCCCTTCTTCTGTTCAAAGACGACCACCGAGTCCGCATTCTCCACGCACTTGGTGGTGGTGTCGTGCGCGGCGAGGCGCACGCAGAGCTTGCCCACCTTCACCCGCTGGCGGCTGTCCCGTCCGGCGGTGGTGTAGGCGATGCCGGTGGATTTCTGCCAGAACCAGCCGTAGCTGGTTTCCACCTCCACGTGCAGCCACGGGAGAGCCTTGATGCTGTCAGCGGGAGCAACCGTGCCGCTGGCCGGAGTCTGCTGCCCCTGCCCGATAACAGCAAGCAGAATCAGCAGTATAAGCATAACCGGGAAAATTCTCAATCGGCGGTTCATATTTTGGTCTCCTTTATTGTGGTACGCAGGGGGTTGGATCACCGTGCCCAGCACGCCGGAGCATGCTGGCTAGTAGATGCCGGGGGGACAACGCGGAGTACCGCGTGGTCCCGCTCTGTCGTAGGGGCACGGCATGCCGTGCCCGTTTTCCCGAAGAGTCCTCTCTCAGTAAAGATAAAACATTCCACACCAAAGGCAACGAAGATGGCCCAAACCATTTGAGCATCTCTCGGGATTGTATTGCCTTTGACACGGGAATTTGCTACTTTTTGAACGTGGAAGAAGCTTCATTCGCGCCATCTTGTAACCCCGTTGGAAACCAATACTTAACGTCGAAGTGAGCTGATCATGCACGACAAGTTGTTTATCCCCGGACCGACTGAGGTCCGCCCCGAACTCCTCGCGGCCGTGGCCACGCCGCAAATCGGCCACCGTACTCAGAAGTATAAGGATCTGCATGCCGCTTTGATCCCGATGCTGAAGAAGATCCTCTACACCGAACAGGAGGTCCTCCTCTTCACCTGCTCGGCGACCGGAGTCATGGAAGGCAGCATCCGCAATTTGTGCCAGAAGAAGGTCCTCTGCACGGTCAATGGCGCATTTTCCAAGCGCTGGTTCAAAATCAACGGCTTCAACGGTTTCGCCGCCGACAAGATCGAGGTCCCGTGGGGCCATGCCGCCAGCGCCGAGCAGATTGATGCCAAGCTGGCCACCGGCGAATATGATGTCTTCACCATGGTCTTCAATGAGACCTCCACCGGCACCCGCGCGCCCATCGAAGAGATCGCCCAGATGATGAAGAAGTATCCGGACGTGATGTTCTGTGTGGACGCCGTCTCCGCCATGGCGGGCGACAAGATCGAATGCGACAAGCTGGGCCTCGACGTGTGCCTCGCCGGCACCCAGAAGTGCTGGGGCCTGCCCACCGGCCTGTGCGTGACCATGATTTCCAACAAGGCCATGGCCCGCGCGGCCCAAGCCAAGGCTCCGGGTTACTATGTGAACTTCGTGGACGCCAAGGAATACAACGACAAGCATCAGACCCCGCACACCCCCGCGATCCCCATTATCTTCGGTCTGGCGGCTCAGGCCAATCACATTCTGAATGAGGAAGGCCTCGAGAACCGCTGGGCGCGGCATTTGGAAATGGCACACATCGTCCGCGATTGGGCGGTGGAAGCCGGCTTCGAACTGTTCCCCGAGAAGGGTTTCGAGTCCAACACCCTGACCTGCGTCACCAACACGCTGGGTATTCCCATCGGCGACTTGAACAAAGCGCTGTCCAAGAAGTACCTCGCGATCATCTCCAATGGTTACGGTGATCTGAAGGAAAAGACCTTCCGTATCGCCCACATGGGCGACACCACGGTCGCCGAGATCAAGGAACTGCTGGGCTGGCTGGATGAACTAATCCCCGTCGTCGCCAACGGCTCCGCCGTCAAGGCCTAAGAAAGCGTCATGAAGCAAGGGCACGGCATTACAACCGTGCCCTTGCTGTTTATTGACCGCACCTTCGGGACAGCTCCTGTTGCAGCAAGGGTTCAAATTCAAGAGGAGAATTGGCGATGATCCTATCCATTCAAGGTCCCTTTGATTTCGGAACGGCTGTAGGCATTGACGACTCGGCTTTTGGAATCGGCAGGGATCTGGATCCGCGCACGGTGCAGACCCGAATGCAAAAGGTTGAAGCCTTCAGGCAGTCCTTCGATGAGGCCAACATCTCTCTGGGCGAAGGCATTAAGGTTCCGTTTGACACGTACAAAGTGCCTTTCGGCAAGGGAATTCGTATTCGGTTGGACGGAACCACATTCTTGGCCAATTGGCAGAAAGCGGCTCTCGCGCATGCGATAGAGCGCATCGAGGAAGCCCGTCAGCCTGATTTCAAGGATGAGACGTACTTTGACTACAAGAGCCTGACCAAGAAGCAAATGGCGACCATGGTAGAGGCGACGTTTGCAAACGCGTCTCTTAAGCAAGCCTATGTTGATTTGTATACTTTAGGGTGTGGATTCGTGAGACTCGACATTGCCTATGTAGGTCCTATTGACTACATGATGGAATTCGGTGACGCCTTTGTGTCAACCACCATGACGAGTCCGACCACAGAAGGTCTTCGAACCATGGCGGCGGTGTTCCTGAATACCTTTCGTGTTGACGACAGTCAGATACTGCGTCGAAGACCGTTAGAGGATTTTGATGAAGTTGAGCTTTCCCCTTCCACTATCTATGTCGTCGTATGTGAAGAAAAGGATCCGCAACGGGAAGATATCGAGAAGGCGATCGAGAAATTTCGTCCGACGTCTTCGAGAAGACGCTTGGATCAGGGTGAGATTCTCACCGCGTATGGCACGTGGGCTGTTATTCATCGTAATGGTGACACGGAAGATATCCTCTATCCTCTTCAGTTGAGTCAGGTATCCTGGCAGATTCTGCAGTCCTTTGAAGACTATTTCTCAAGAATTGCTCGACGTCAAACCCTCGAACTCCTCGAGGGACATTTGCCGGA
>Ga0265316_10006450_pt1 | contig 11207 bp, 10 predicted proteins | sample 4522metaG_FD_202092 | JGI IMG/M metagenome (GOLD analysis project Ga0265316, IMG submission 202092) | Rhizosphere microbial communities from Carex aquatilis grown in University of Washington, Seatle, WA, United States - 4-5-22 metaG | ecosystem: Host-associated > Plants > Roots > Rhizosphere >...
CCACCTTTCATGGGCATGATGACTGGTTTATCTGCATTGATGTTGTTTGGTTACTATTTGAAAATGCAAGCGCACAAAAAAGGCGAACACGGTTTTGATATTTTCAACAAAGTCATGCACGCAGAATGGGATACCTTGTTATTCTTCTTCGGTGTTGTTTTCGCGGTTGGTGGTTTAGGTTACATCGGTTACTTAGAATTATTGTCTAGCGCAATGTATGACGGTTTAGGCGCAACGACTGCAAATATTTTGGTCGGTTTAATTTCAGCTATCGTTGATAACATTCCTGTCATGTTCGCCGTGTTAAATATGAGCTTAGACATGGATTTATACCAATGGTTGCTGGTTACATTAACCGCAGGCGTAGGCGGTTCGTTGTTATCAGTGGGTTCAGCGGCAGGTGTTGCGTTGATGGGACAATCCAACCACAAATATACTTTCTTTAGCCATTTGAAATGGACACCTGCAATTGCAGCAGGTTATGCAGGCAGTATTTTTGTTCACTATTTAATTAACGGCTAATCTGGTCGATAATGTGTTACTTGCGCCACAACATTCTTGTGGCGCAATCTAAAATTTTCCCTTCCCCCTTCTCATAATTCAGGAGAATCTTATGAGTAATCTTCTATTGCAAAATAAAAAATCAAATTTAATATTAACAATTTCGTTATTGACAACGACTTCAGCAACGTTATTGATAAGTTCGACAGCCCAGGCTGTACCAAGTTTTTCTCGCCAGACGGGCGTAGCATGTAGTCAATGTCACACACAATCTTTTGGTCCCAATTTAACGCCGTTTGGACGTGATTTTAAATTGGGCGGTTATACGATGAGTAATGGTAAAGAATCTAAAATACCGGCTGTAAGCGGTATGATTCAAGGTTCATTTACAAATACTAAAGGCAATAATCAAGACCAAAATAGCACACCAGCAAATAACTATAATAAAAATAATAATTTTACGTTTGACCAAGCCTCTCTTTTTTACGCAGGTAAAATTTATGGCAAAGTAGGCGCGTTTACTCAATTAACCTTTGATGGTTCAACGGAACGATTAGCGTTAGATGATGCCGATATTCGTTTTGCAGATAGTAATGAATTTTTTGATACGCCTGTAACGTATGGGATTTCGGCAAATAATAATCCGACCGTGCAAGATTTGTGGAATACAACCAGCGCGTGGGGATTTCCGTATAACGGCAGTCCAGTTATGCCTTCTGTAGGTTCGACTTCTGTTATAGACGGGGCATTCAGTGGTCAAGTCGGTGGCGCAACGGCTTATACAATGATTAACAATTTATTGTATTTAGAAGCAGGCGGCTACACATCATTGGCTAATAATATGCAAAAAGGTTTGGGTGTTGCCGATGCCGGTCAACAACAAATTGACGGTGCTGCCCCATATTGGCGCGTAGCGTTGCAAAAAGATTGGAAAGGACATTTCGTTTCAGTGGGACATTACGGTATGAGTGCAAATGTTTTCCCTGGGCGCGATAAAAGCCTTGGTGCAACCGATAATTTCACGGATTTTGGTTTTGATACGACATATCAATACATGGCAAATCCAAAACATATTTTTGAAATCAAATCGACTTACATTTACGAAGATCAAAAATTGTCTTATACCAATATCACCAATCAATTGAATCCCAATGCTCGCTCATATTTGAACACGTTTAAAATTAACGCAGCATACACATTCGATCAAACTTATGGTTTAACCTTTGGTTATAACAATATTAAAGGTTCGAATGCGTTAACATTGAATACTGCAGATGATGGAACAAATTTTTACAGTTCTAGTCGCCCAAACAGTGAATTTTATACGGCAGAATTAGTTTATGTGCCATTTGGTAAAGCTAGCTCTTTTGCTGCGCCTTGGTTAAATTTGCGTACTAGTTTGCAATACATCGGTTATTCGCAAGCCAATGGAACAACGCAACAAAGCACCACAAATAACACCTTCATGGTTAACGGTTGGTTAATATTCTAGGATTAAACGAAAGTTTATTTTATATCAAAGGCGTTCAAAAAGAATTTTGAACGCCTTTATCTTTAGAGGGTTAAAAATTATGGCTGATAAAAGTTTTATTCGATTCAAAGATATTTCGATTAGTGAACGTATTTTAAATACCGTTTTTTTGTTGACGATTGGTTTAGGGTATTTAGCCGCATTAGCAAATATGTATTACACGCATCAAGGTTTGGACGGAAAAGCCGGTCTTTCAGTTGATGACGTGGTAATTAGTTATTACGGTTCGACCACACAAACTCGCCTGGGAACAGCCATCACAGGCATTATGAAACCCAATTTAAAAATCAAAAGTGATCAAGATGTGATTTTAAATTGGATTCATTCGGGCGCAGACGAAGCAACGTATGACGAAAAAATTGCGCCCATTCTAAATCGTGATTGTGTGCTTTGTCATACGCCAAGCATTAACCCTTCTTTGCCTGATTTGACCAATTATGCAGGGGTTTCTGAAGTTTCACACGCTGGCGGTGCAACCATTCCAACCTTAATTCGCGTATCGCATATTCATTTGTTTGGTATTGCGTTCATTTTATTTTTCATTGGCAAGATTTTCCTGCTCTGTGAAATCAATGTTTATGTAAAACGTGTCGCGATGGTTGTACCATTTGCTGCAATGTTACTTGACGTTGTCTCTTGGTTTATTACAAAATCGATTCCTGGTTTTGCTTACGTTGTGATTTTTAGTGGCGCATTGATGGGCTTATCAATGGGACTGCAAATTTTGTTAAGCATTTATCAAATGTGGTTTTTTTCAGAAGACAATTAAATAATTGCTTTTGCTTGTAAATCCGCATGATAAGAAGAACGAACAAGTGGCGCACTTGCCACTTGTTTGAAACCTAACGCCTTTGCGGTTTGGGCGTAACGTTCAAATTGCTCAGGCGTGATATATTCTTCAACGGCCAAATGTGATTTACTCGGCTGTAAATATTGTCCTAACGTCAACATTGAACATCCCACATTTAACAAATCACGCATCACCGTTTCAACTTCTGCTTCCGTTTCACCAATACCAAGCATCAATCCAGATTTTGTCGGAATGGTTGGTTTCGCAGCGTGAAATTGTCGAAATAATTCTAATGAACCTTCGTAATCCGCACCAGGACGCGCTTTAGCGTACAAATGCGGCACCGTTTCCAAATTATGATTAAACACGTCACAAGGTTGCGATGCTAAAATTTCAACGGCTTTTTCAATTCGTCCACGAAAATCAGGGACTAAAATTTCAATTTTAGTGTTTGGCGTTTGTTTACGAATTTCTTTGATACAATCGGCAAAATGTCCCGCGCCACCATCACGCAAATCATCTCGATTCACTGATGTAATCACGACATATTTCAATGCCATTTTTTGCACAGCATCGGCAAGTTGCGAGGGTTCATTTTGATCAAGCGGCAACGGTTTTCCATGTGCAACATCACAAAATGGACAACGGCGTGTACACAAATCACCCATAATCATAAATGTTGCCGTGCCATGTTTGAAACATTCGGCTAAATTTGGACAAGCAGCTTCTTCGCACACGGTGTGTAATTTACTTTCCCGCAAAAGTTGTTTGATACGCGTGATTTCTTGCCCAGCCGATAATTTAATGCGTATCCATTCTGGTTTGCGTAACGGTATTTCAGTAGGTTCAACTTTGATGGGAATTCGTGCCAATTTTTCACTATTACGTTGATGCGTTTCAGGTGTGGTACGCGATGGAGCTTGATAATCAGTCATGCGAGTTCTTGAGTAATCTTAGAGGCTATTTGTTGTGCGAGTTCGGCTGTTTCGACTTTAACGTCAAAATCGGCAAGTTGTGTCATTTTTAAATTGGAATAACCGCACGGATTGATAAAATCAAATGGCGTTAAATCCATATCATTATTCAAACTCAAACCGTGATAACAACCATTTTGTTTGATGCGTAAACCGATGGAACCGATTTTTTTATTTTCAACATAAACGCCACGCGCATCCGCTCGCGCATCGGCGTGAATGTGATAATCCGCAAGCGTTTGAATCATGGCATTTTCCAGCACGGTAACAATTTGTTGGCTATTTAATTTCAAACGTTTCAAATCAAACAGAATATACACAATCGCCTGCCCTTTACCATGATACGTCACCTGCCCGCCTCTATCCGTTTGAACAACTGGAATATCACCTGTGTTTAGCAGATGTTCGCGTTTTCCATTCAGACCTAACGTATAAACGGGGAAATGTTCAACAAGCCAAATTTCATCAGGTGTTTCAGGTGTGCGGGTTTGCGTAAACTGTTGCATGTCGCGCCACACTTTTTCATAGGATTGAATACCTAATTGATGAACAATAAAGGACATCACATTGTTTTACAACGCATACAAAATATGCGGATGATCCACCAAATCCTGATAAATCGCATCTAACTGCTGCTTACTTGTTGCGACAATTGTAATCGTCACGGCTAAATAATTACCGTCTTTGCTCGGTTTAGATTTAACTTGATGATTATGTGTATCAGGTGCATGACGACTGACAATTTCAATCACGGTAATTTCTAATTCACCGCTGTGTTTGCCCATTGCCTTAATGGGAAATTCGCAGGGGAATTCAAATAAGGTTTCTTCTACGATTTCACTCATTTATGTGTTTCAGCGTAAGTGGTTTTATAAGATTGTAATAGACCATTCATAGTGTGCCAAAGCCGTCCAACTTTGCCACCTGCTATAAGCTGACCATCCAATTCAATCACTGGCAAAATTTCGCGTGTTGAACTAGCGAACCAAATTTCACTCGCTGTTTTTAGCGCGTCAAGCGAGATAATATCTTCAGCATAAGGAATTCGATTTACCTCGGCGAGTTCTAAAATCACATCACGGGTAATCCCTGCAAGAATGAAATTATTTTTAGGCGGTGTAATCAAAATACCATCAATGACGGCAAACACGTTACTTGCTGAACCTTCGGTTACATAGCCTTCGCGCACTAAAATCGCTTCCGCGCAGTCTTTTTCAACTGCTTGTTGACGCAATAAAATATTGCCCAGTAACGCGATGGCTTTGATATTGCATGCACTCCAACGGTTATCTTCTACGCTAATGGCTTTCACGCCCTCTTCTTTACCGTTGAAAGGTGCGATGTCGTTGCACATCATAAACACGGTTGGTTTTACACCAATCGGAAACGCATGATCACGTTTTTCTGCTGCGCCGCGCGTGACTTGAAAATAAATATATTGATCTTTTGTTACATCGATTAACGGCAACATAATGTCGCGCCATTCTTCGCGGGAATACGGATTTTCAATGCGTGTTAATTTCAAACTGTTTTCTAAACGTTCCAAATGTTCTTCGAAACGAAATAAACTGCCCTGATAAACCGGAATTACTTCATAAATGCCATCGCCAAACAAAAAACCTCTATCCATAACAGAAATATGGGCTTTTTCGACTGGCAAATATTCGCCGTTTAAAAATACTTTTTTACTTTTTGTCATTGGATTTTTCCCGCATCATCATGATGCTATCGTAAAGTCGTTGGAAAATATTGCCTTGTTCAACCGGTTTTAATGCCACTAAATCGGCTGTTGCAATCGTGTCACCTTTTAGGCTTACTTTTACCGTGCCGAGTTTCATGCCTTCCGTTACTGGCGCAGTCACTTTTTTATCTACGGTCAATTCTGCTTTCAAATCAGAATAATGACGGCGCGGAATAGTCACATTCAAATCATGCGCTAAACCAAGTGGAACGTTTTGCGTATTACCTTTCCAAACACGCACTTCTGTTAATGGTTTGTTTGCTTCATAGAGTTTATGCCCTTCGAAAAAACGGAAACCGTAATTTAATAAATTTTGATTTTCGTTAGCACGCGCATTCGCACTACTTGTTCCCATCACCACCGAAATTAAACGCATATTTTCGCGCACGGCTGAGGCTACCAAACAATAACCGGCATCATCAGTAAAACCTGTTTTCACACCATCAACCGTTTCATCGCGTGACAAAAGTTGATTGCGATTATGTTGCGTGATTTTGTTGTAAGTGAACTCTTTTTGCGAAAACCAGCGGTAATAATCGGGAAATTCGTCAATAATTGCTTTTGTCACAATCGCTAAATCGCGTGCGCTGGTGTAATGATTTTCAGCAGGTAAACCGTTACTGTCTTCAAAATGACTGTTGAGCATTCCTAAACGCGCGGCTTGTTGATTCATCATTTCGGCAAACGTCGATTCACTGCCCGCAATATGTTCAGCCAATGCAACAGCCGCATCGTTTCCCGATTGAATCACAATCCCTTTGATTAAATCTTCGATGCTGACCTTATCATTTACTTCCAAAAACATGCGTGAACCACCCGTTTGCCACGCATTTTGACTCACTGTTGCTAAATCAGTCAGTTTTAAATGTCCGCTACTGATTTCACGAAAGGCAACATACACCGTCATAATTTTAGTCAAACTTGCCGGAGCTAGTTTAATATCGGCGTTGTTCTCAGCGAGAATTTTACCCGTGTGGTAGTCCATTAAAATGAAACTACTCGCTGCAATTTTAGGGGCGGCGGGCGTTAGGATTTCAGATTCTTCCGCGTTGGAATACAACGCGGTCAGAAAAAGAATCAAAAAGAGAATAGAGCGAAAAAATGATTTGGTTGTCATGGGCTACGGTCAAGAATAAAACAGAATAAACTGAGCGTAATTGTATCATGACAATTGATTGATTTAATTGGTTTCTGTCACAAATTGTGTGTCGGTAATTCCCAATTTAGCCAATTTGTCATTAAGCTCACTTGCATGGTGCGATGACTTAATAGGCAATTGAACTTTATAAAGGGTTGCGCCTCTATGGCTTGATGCTGCAATTTTAACGTCAGATAAATGTTGTTTATTGATGTTTTTTTGCAGAGCCTGCGCCATTTTTTTGTCATTAAAACTGCCAACCTGTAAATAGATAGGCTGATTTTGTTTTTGTAACTGTACTAAGGCTTGTTCGCGTGCAATAGCTTTAATGGCGACTTTGCTAGTGCCGGCTTCGTCCATACCTAATTGTTTTGCCGCTGAATACGACAAATCCAAAATACGGTGATCGTAAAAAGGTCCCCGATCGTTAATACGGACAATCACGGTGCGATGATTTTCAACATTGGTCACTTCAGCATAAGAATCGAGCGGTAAACTGTTATGGGCTGCCGTCATGGCGTACATATCAAACAGTTCGCCTGTCGCCGTTTTTTTACCGTGGAATTGATTGCCATACCACGAGGCAACGCCTTGTTTGCCGCTTAATTTGTTATGTGACTGCGTTGATGTTAGCGCAACTTTTTTAATGTTTTTTTGTTTCGTACTGGCAACTTGAGGAGCTTCGGTTTGAAGCGTTGATAAAACATCTTGTTGAAGTGGAACTAAATTTGCTTTTAGTTGTGTTGTATTGCTGCAACTGCTTAAAACAGTTAACGATAAAATCGGGATCAATTTTTTCATAAAGTGGTCGAGAGTTGATTTCAATATGCAAAATGACTAAAGTGATTTTGCGTATGAAGGACTTTGATAGAACGCTAATTCAATAAATTCAAAGTGCTTCGCCAGCTTCTTACACTGCGTCATTGCAGGTAAGAAGGTTTTAACTTTTATGGAATAAAACTGTACGTTTTGTTGTTAAGGTGCAACGATTGTAACGCGAGGTGTATTAAATTTGCCTTAAGCGGAAAACAAAAGAAGGTTAAACGTTATTAGCATGCCTGCATCGTCATCGTCATTGCCATGACGGCCATTCGCACCGCAACGCCATTACTGACTTGTTGCAAAATAACGGATTGTTTGCCATCAGCGACTTTGGAATCAATTTCAACGCCACGATTGATAGGACCGGGGTGCATTACAATGGCATCGGGTTTGGCGAATTTTAATTTTTTTTCGGTTAAACCGAAACAATTAAAATATTCACTTTCGCTTGGCAACAATGCCGAAGTCATACGCTCTTTTTGCAAACGCAACATAATAATTACGTCAATATCTTGTAAACCTTGTTGCAAATCGTGTGAAACTGTTACGCCTAATGTTTCAATTTCGGTAGGTAATAACGTTTTCGGGGCAATGACTCGCACTTCTTTCACCCCTAAAATATTTAAAGAGTGAATTTCAGAACGTGCCACGCGTGAATGCAAAATGTCGCCAATAATGGCGACGCGCAATTGTGAAAAATCCGGTTTTAATTGTCGAATCGTAAACATATCAAGCATTGCTTGCGTTGGATGGGCATGTTGCCCATCACCTGCGTTAATAACGCTAATATGTGGTGCAGTTTGTTGCGCGATGAAATGCGCCGCGCCACTCACAGCATGACGCACCACAAACGCATCCACAAACATCGCTTCTAAATTACGAATTGTGTCGAGCAAACTCTCACCTTTTGACGTGGCAGACGTGGCAATATTCATATTGACTACTTCTGCGCCTAAACGTTTTGCAGCAAGTTCAAATGTGGTGCGTGTTCGCGTGCTATTTTCAAAAAATAAATTCACCACCGTTTTATCACGCAACAGCGGCACAGATTTGATGTGCTGCTGCGCGTGTGAACAATCAATAAACGTTTCCGCCGTATCAAGAATTTGCGTCAATAAATCGGCACTCAATCCTTCCGGTGTTAAAAAATGTTTTAATTTGCCGTCGGCGGTCAGTTGTAAATTGGTGGTCATATTTTTATGTTCTGAAAAACTATTTTGTTTTACGTTTTGCGGCGATTCGCAATCGCAACGCATTGAGTTTAATAAAGCCTGCGGCATCTTTTTGGTCGTACGCGCCTTGGTCATCTTCAAATGTGGCAATACTTTTATCGAATAAACTGTCTGATGCTGATTCACGTCCGACCACAATTACGTTGCCTTTATAGAGTTTTAAACGCACTTTACCATTCACGTTGATTTGTGATTCATCAATCATGGTTTGCAACATTTGACGTTCTGGACTCCACCAATAACCGTTATAAATAATGGACGCATAACGTGGCATCAATTCATCTTTTAAATGCGCGACTTCGCGGTCAAGCGTCAAGGATTCAATGGCGCGATGCGCTTTGAGCATAATTGTTCCCGCTGGTGTTTCGTAACAACCGCGTGATTTCATACCGACATAACGGTTTTCCACAATATCCAAACGACCAATACCATTTTCACCACCAATTTTATTCAAACGTTCTAAAACGGTAGCTGGCGAAACCGGTTCATCGTTAATGGCAACCACGTCACCTTTTGAATACGTCAATTCGATATACGTTGCTTTATCGGGTGCATTTTCAGGCGAAACTGTCCAACGCCACATGGTTTCTTCGGGTTCAGTCCACGGATTTTCAAGCACGCGACCTTCGTAAGAAATGTGCAACAAATTTGCATCCATCGAATACGGGGACGCGCCACCTTGTTTTTGTTCAACCGGAATACCGTGTTTCGTGGCGTAATCGAGAAGCGATTGACGTGAATTCAAATCCCATTCGCGCCACGGTGCAATGACGTGAATATCTGGGCGCAACGCATACGCACCCAATTCAAAACGCACTTGGTCATTACCTTTTCCCGTCGCGCCATGTGAAATGGCATCTGCACCGGTTTCATTCGCAATTTCAATCAAACGTTTTGCAATCAATGGACGCGCAATGGACGTGCCGAGCAAATATTCGCCTTCATAAATTGTATTCGCACGAAACATAGGGAATACGAAATCACGGGCAAATTCTTCGCGTAAATCGTCAATGTAAATTTCTTTAATGCCGAGCGATTTTGCTTTCGCGCGAGCAGGTTCGACTTCTTCGCCCTGCCCTAAATCTGCGGTGAAGGTCACGACTTCACATTGATAAACGTCTTGTAACCATTTCAAAATTACCGATGTATCCAATCCGCCCGAATACGCTAAAACTACTTTTTTTATATCTGCCATGTGTTCTATTCCTAAAATTAACGTTTCATAATGCTAATGCCTTTGAGCAATGTCAACGCTTCATTCAAAGCATAATCTTTTGCATCTAAGGCATCTTTTTCTTTCGCTTCAGCATCTTTTGCAATTGCTTTTTCTTTGCTGTTTTGCAAATGGTTCGATAAATCCGCTTCTTTCACCGGTTTGAAATCCGATTTTTCGACAGTTTCCAATTTCATTTGTGCTAAAGCCACATCGGGTTCAATACCTTCTGCCTGTATCGAACGACCAGATGGTGTGTAATAACGTGCAGTGGTGAGTTTCACTGCCGAACCGTTGCTGGTGGGTAAAATGGTTTGCACCGAACCTTTACCGAATGATTTTTCGCCCATAATGATGGCGCGTTTAGAATCTTGTAACGCCCCCGCCACAATTTCAGATGCTGATGCAGAACCTGCGTTAATCAATACAACCATTGGCGCGTCATCGATTAAATCATCAGGCGCGGCATTAAAACGCATTTCTGAGTTAGGAATCCGTCCTTTAGTGTAAACAATTAAGCCGCTTTTCATAAATGCGTCACTGACATCGACTGCCGCATTCAATACGCCACCGGGGTTATTGCGTAAATCCAACACCAAACCTTTCAACGCGCCACCATTTTCTTTTTTAAGTGACGCTAAGGCTTCTTTTAAATTCTCACCCGTACTCGATTGAAAACTACTGATGCGAACATAACCGTAATTTTTATCTAGCATTTTACTTTTTACGCTTTTCGCTTTGATGATGTCACGGGTGATGGTCAATTTTAACGGGGTTTCAGATCCTTCACGCACAACGGTGAGTAAAATTTTACTGCCCGCTTCACCACGCATAGTTTTAACGGCATCGGCTAAACTCATACCTTTGACAGGCTTATCATCTAAACGAATAATCAAATCGCCGGTTTTAATGCCCGCACGTTGCGCTGGCGTATCATCAATCGGTGACACGACTTTCACGAAACCATTTTCCATCGTGACTTCAATGCCTAAACCACCGAATTGCCCCGTCGTGCCTTCTTTTAACTCTTGATACTCTTCGGCAACCAAATACGCTGAATGCGGGTCTAAACCACTCAACATTCCACGCACGGCATCTTCTAATAATTTTTTGTCTGAAACCGGTTCGACGTAATCTTGTTTAATTCGTCCAAAAATTTCGGTAAACGTTTTTAAATCTTCTAACGGCAACGTTTCCGAATCGACTGCCACGCTCGGCGACGTTGCAGCGCGTTCAGCAAAGACGCTGCCGCTCATACCAATCGC
>Ga0265316_10006454_pt1 | contig 11206 bp, 10 predicted proteins | sample 4522metaG_FD_202092 | JGI IMG/M metagenome (GOLD analysis project Ga0265316, IMG submission 202092) | Rhizosphere microbial communities from Carex aquatilis grown in University of Washington, Seatle, WA, United States - 4-5-22 metaG | ecosystem: Host-associated > Plants > Roots > Rhizosphere >...
GGTGGTCTCGCCTGGTGCGGCCCTTCGACCCGCTGTTGCGTCACGCCGTACCGGTTACAGCGGCAGCGGCTGTGCTGTGCCTGGCGGGATTGCTGATGGAGCGGCCCGCGGCGAAACCGGCGGCGCCGGTAGAGGAATCCGCCCAGGTGGAGACCCTCCAACCCGACCAGGTGCAACATGCTCTGGACGACATGGAGATGTTGCGCGACCTCAGCAGCCTGGTGCGGGCCGGCGACGCCGAATCCAAGATGTAAGCATGAAGCGCGTTCTCCAAATCGGCGGTTTAGGGCTGCTGGCCGTGAGTGCGGCCTTTGCCCGCGGGCCGCAGCAGGCGCCAAAAGCCAAACCGGCCCCGCCGCCGCATTCCGTGGCAGCCAAGCCCGGTCAGCCCAAGGGTGGGGCTCCGGGTGGAGCGCCCAAGGCTGCGGCCAAAGGCGCGGGGCGCCTGGTGAATCCGGGAAACGTGGCCACGCGCCTGTTCCGCATGACCCCCGAGGAGCGGGACCGCGCACTCGAAAAGCTCCCGCCAAACCAGCAGGAGAACGCCCGCAAGACGCTGGCCTGGTTCGACGGGCTTCCCAAGGAGCAGCAGGCCAACCAGCTCCGCCGCCTGGAGCAATTCGCGCAACTCCCGCCGGAGAGGAAAGCCGCGGTGCGGCAGATGGTGATGGCGGCCAACCACCTGCCGCCACCCAGGAGGGTTGCCGTGGGGCAGGCGCTGTTGCGATTACAAGGGATGACCGACGAGCAGCGCGCGGCCACCTTGAACCGGCCGGCTTTCCAGAACCGCTTCTCGCCGGAAGAATTCCGCATCATCACAGGCCTGGCCGACGCATGGATGGGGCCGCTGTAAGGGCAGCGGGCCTACCCAAGAGGTCGTCGTGGCCCGACATCCTTGACGGCGCCGGGACAGTCACTCGGCGGGATCGAACCTCCCGGCAGGTGTGGCGCGCGTACCGGGTGGGCCCGTGCGGCGACCTCGCCACCAGCGCGTCAGGTCCGCCAGCGCGGGCAGCGGGGACTATGCCGCTAGTAGAGGGCAACCGGGGGGCGCCCGCGGACCTTGGCATAGGCGTTAACGTAACGGGTTGCCCAGACAGCGCCGGCCACCTGGATCACGCGCTGGCAGTTGCCCGGCATCAGACCCTCTCGGAACGCGACATCCGGCCCGCGACGGTCGGCACACCCGCGAGTCGTTTCTCGTAAACTTGTCGAAGCCGCACCGGCGGATGCAAGCCGACTTATGGGGAGTAATCCTATTGGCGCGACCTCTCAACCTGGCGATCCTAAAATCCAGTTCCCCGACCCGCCCTGGGCGACATCAGAGCTGTCCCGGCGTATTTCGAACCATTTCGGAGCGACCGACCTTGCTGAATGAGTAGCACTCGGACAGGCATGATGGGCCCGGTCTCTCAGTTCTTCCGCGGCACGGCGACGCCGCCCTTACGGAGGATCCCCGCTTCCACGCGGAAGATGTCCGGAACGTTGATCTTGCCGTTCGCCCGCTCTTCCATGACGGCGATGCTCGTCATGGTTTGCAGCAGTGCCGCTGGGCTGTGTTCGACCATCACGCCGATCGGCGCAAGCCACCCGCTGCCATTTGCCTGCTCAAGGATCCTTTCCGTTACTCGCGCTGTGTCCCAGAGATCGAATAGGTGGTTTCTTTCAATAGGCACGAACTGCCGCCTAAGAGGCTCCAGCACCAGCTTGATCCAAGGATAGTCTTCGCTAAGCTCGGTCAACCTCGCACTGGAGGCTCGCCGCACACCTTCGTTGATGCCAAGGTGATCGACGACCAGCTTTTGAGGCGCCGGCACATGCTCGGCGGCAGTTCTCCACGCCGTCAGAAACGTGCGCGGTGAGCAGTTGTTCGCCGCGTCCCCGAGATGCAGCGGCACCCAAGTGTAAACACGGCCACGCTTACTGCCGTAACCCATATACTCACCGGCAATCGCCGTGATCAGGGTTTCCTGCTTATGGATGTCAGCGCCTGGCCGGCCCTTTATCGGCAGAGCGGACTTGGCGTCAAGGCTTCTTGCGAGTGCTTCAAGCACAGGCGCCGCCGACTCTTGGCGCAACAACTCAAAGATCAGAAGGCCGTAAAGCTCGAACGGATGCCATGCAAGATCCACGCGATCGTTGCGAATCTTCGAACTATCCGGGAAGCGAAATAGTTCTGTATCGGCAAACTGGTCCACTCGCATGAAAACCTTGGCCCGGATGCTTCGGAAAGACTGAAGATCAAGCACAGTACGGAGCAGCCCCTTCGTCAGATCCTGGATTAGCCCCCACTCATGAGCAAGGCGATCCAGCGCATCAAAGACGATCAGGATAGAGGAGCCTTCTTTCGCCTTCTCATCGTCTATCGCTGACAGTTTCGTCGCATACTCGCCCGGGCTTCTCTTTAGTCGATCGACCGCATCTGCGAAGTCGGAAGCGTCCACCACGGGCCGAAGAGAGCCAATCGCACGCAAAATGACTGCTCTCCAAATCAGCTCCGCATTATTACCGGAAGCCCGCGCGGCCTGAATCTCCTCGATCGTGGGAGTTGTGGCGCTGCTCTTCACCGAACCGTTGAAACCAATGACGACCTCGGTACTGGCAAGTGTGGGGAACGCGTAGTCCTGCGCAAGCCGTTTGCGCACAGTCGGATTCCCTAGAGCGTGGGTCCAAAAGCTCTTGCCGACACCGCGATTGCCGACGACGAGTTGGCGTTTCATGTCGAGAACGCTGCGATGGCCATCCGGGAAAAAGACGCGCTCGGGAGCAATCGCCGCGTTTGGCTGTACGCTTGGTGAGATCTCAAGCCCGGCCATTGCCTCACGGATAAGAGTCAGGTCGATGTCTATACCGATGCTCATCAATTGTTCTCCGATCGGTCGGGAGCCGCGCCACTAGAGGCAATTATCGAGTCAATACTGCTTAGGAATGGACGGTATGCCTGTTCATAAAAGGCCACATTGAGCTGGGTCGGCGCTCGAACTGGATCGAAATCGATGAAGTTTTGGGTGAAAGGTATAATCAGTGGCCAATGCGGCGCGTCTTCGTCGTCAATGTCGAAACTGATGGCATCGGAATTGGCTTGCTGGGTGTCATCTGCATCGTAAAGATTGTCCGCGAAAATGTCATACAGATCGTCGCGAAACCGTGCAGCCGTCGACTCGTCCAGACCAGCCTTGGCGTGGACCGCCTTGAAAAAAAGGCGCCATTCTGCTGGCCGCCCCGCAGCGCGATCTCGCTGGGCTAATAGCTTGAGGGCCGCAAATAGGGCGGAATAGCCTTGGACGGTCTGCCGCTGAGCCGTGCCGAAAAGGAGCACCGTTGCGCCCAAGCCGAGGATGGCCGGTGCCGCAAGCTCAGACATGCCGGCTCTGCTGTCGACCACGACGACGTCGTAAGTGCCCCGCCCGGCAAAGCGCCGGACCATTTCAGCGATCTGGGCTGTTACTGAAACGGAGACGCCGCTAGGGTCAATATCCTCGATCATAGCCCGCGAAAGTTTCGCGAGAGTGTTGCACGGGTATTCGACAGCCTTCGTTCCTAATGCCGGTACGACATCGACACGCCCCCCACCCGGGCTGGTCAAACTGCTCGTCCCAATAAAGTTCGGAAGCATCCGGTCGGGGACCCCGCCCAGGCCATTCTCAACAAGATAATCGACCGTCCCAAGTCGCGGCATCCGGTCGTCATCAAGTAGCATGCCACCAATACCGGGCGCCTCAAGGTCAAGGTCGAAGACGAGTACGTTCCGATTACGTCGCGATAGATCGGAAGCTGTCACGGCGAGTGCTGTCGACCGCCCCACACCCCCTTTGAGACTGGCAAAGACGATCCGTGGTGGTCCGGTCGTGACATCCTGGGGACGGTCGATCCAAGCCGATCCGACGATGCGCCTATCGAGGAGACGAAAGGTGAACGAATCCTGTTGCATCGGGAAGGCGGCAGAGTCCTTCAAAAGTCTTTGGACCCCTGGCTCGTCTCCAAAAGCGATCACACTGTCCGCTCGTGAGTAGGCGCCGAGGACGTCCGCAATCCGCTTTTCGAGGTTGGCGTGCAGCTCGGCGGACGGTGATGGTTCCGAACTGAGAAAGCACAGGCGACCACTGGAGTCACGCACAATAAGCCCTTGCTCTAGTACATTCGGGCCCAAATGCTCGGCGATCGCCTTGACTAATGTAGGCAAGGATTCGTCGAAAAGGATTTCGGGGGATGCGCTCATGCTATTGCCATTCGATCAATCAGTTCTTCTGCAGACGCCTTCCACGCCTCCACCCAATTTGCATTGATGTCCTTTGTCGGTGCGTAACGCATCGCAATGTCCCAATTCTGGAATAGGCGCGGATCTTCCGACAATCGCCGCAGTTCGCCGGCGTGGCGCCCTTGGGCGGTCCTGAGCATCGTCTTCAGCGCGGGAAAATGCGCAAAGAACGGATCGTCACGACGGTCCACCCCGGTTGGCATCATTCCGCTGGCGCTCATAAGCGACTTAACTGCGAGTTCGCCCGCGATACCGAAGAGGTATCCGGCGACAGCCTTACATCCGGGCTGGTCACCGGGGCCTGCCTGTCCATAGAGGACCTGAGCCGCCCTGAGGTGGCGGCGCGCTGCTGTTCTCACGTTCTGGGTGTACGCCATTCTTTGATCACTAGGGCCGAACGCTTACATATTAACAGCTTGACCCAGTTGCCGCCCAACGAGTGGCCCGCAGTATCGCTAGAATAAAAAGATGCGATTTCCCCGCCTGCTTCTCATCCGACAGAAATTTGCCGACCGCAGTTTGCCCGATGTCCCGGCCGAGGTGCGTAAACAATTGACAGCGTCCGGCTTTGCCGCGCGCGTCCGGCCGGGGGCATCCATCGCCATCGGCGTGGGTAGCCGCGGCATACACAATATCGCCTCCATCATCCGGGCCGCGGTCCAGTATTGGCGGGACCAGGGGATGCGGCCGTTCCTCTTTCCGGCCATGGGGAGCCACGGCGCGGCCACCGCGGAAGGGCAGGCCGCCGTGCTGGCGCATTACGGCATCACCGAAGCTTCCATGGGCTGCCCCGTCGTGAGCCAGCTCGAAGTGGTCTCCGTGGGCAAGACGGCGGACGGAATCGAAACCTACGTGGACAAAGCCGCCTACCAGTCCGATGGCGTCATGCTGGTGGGCCGCGTCAAATGGCATACCGATTTCGATGGCAAGATCGAAAGCGGACTTTTCAAGATGATGGCCATCGGGCTGGGCAAGTTCGCCGGCGCACAGCGCTACCACACCTACGCCTATCGGCTGGGCCTGGAACATGTGGTGGTCACCGTGGGACGGCAGGTGCTCGCGTCGGGCAAGATCCTCGGCGGACTGGCCGTGATGGAAGACGCCAACCATAACACGGCCAAGCTGGATGCCGTTCCGGTGGAGGAGATGGAGCAGCGCGAGCAGGCGAATCTGGCTCTGGTGAAGTCGTGGATGGCGCGGATCCCGGCGGACGCCGACGTTCTGATTCTGGATGAAATCGGCAAGAACATCAGCGGCTCGGGTCTGGATACCAAGGTGGCCAACCGCAGCGTCACCGGCTTATACAACCCGTGGCCGGGCGTGCCGCGCTTCGAGCGCCTGTTCATACGCGACTTGAGCGACCTGACCTACAACGCCGGCGTGGGCATGGGGATGGCGGACGTGGTGACCGACCGGCTGGTGAATCGCATCGATTGGGCGCCCACCTGGATCAACTCCCTGACCTCCAACACACCGGCGGCCATCCGCACGCCGATTCATTTTCCTACGGACCGCGAATGTCTGGCGCGCATCGCGCCCACCGTGGGCCGGCTGGATCTGTACGATGTCACTTACGCCTGGATTCGCAACACCATGGAACTGGGCCGGGTGGCTCTGAGCGAGAACCTGCGCGCGGCGGTGGAAGGCAATCCGCATCTGGAGATCGAAGCCACCATCGATTTCGAATTCGACGGCAGCGGCAATCTGATCAGCCCCTTTGCGGCCGTGGCGGCCGCGGACCAAGCCTCGCTGGTAGCGGACTGAGGCACTGGCGCGCGGCCACCGCGGGATCCCGAATCAAAGCCAGAGGATTTTCGTGAGGCGTTCCGAATCCGAGCCATCGGGAGCCCACACGTCCCCGTGGTAGGCGCCGTTCGTTTCCAGCGTCACGCTGAGCGTCATATCCTTCTTATTGCGAACCACGGTCACAGTGACGGTTCCCTTGTTCCGCGCAGTGCGCAGCGTGCGTGTGATCTCTTGCGGGGAAGAGATGGCCGTATCGTCGATTTTGGTGACGACGTCGCCGGCCTTCATTCCGGCCTTATCCGCGGCGGAGCCCTTGGTCACCGAGCGCACCAGCACGCCTTCCTTCACGCCGAAGAACTCGGCGAGCTGCGATTCCTGGCCCAGCGCCTCGCCCATAATGCCCAGCGTGGACGTGCCCATCAAGGTACGGAACTGCGGAATGTCGAGCTGCGGCATCGGCGGCATCGGTGACAGTGGTTGCGTTGGCTGAAATGGCTGCATCGGCACGACAATGTTGCCGTTGCCAAAATCCATTTGCATCCCCCGGCGCGCACCCATCGAGGCGGTCAACGTCTGCTCGGCTCCGTTGCGCCAGACGACGACCTTGATCTCGCGGTGGACGGGAATCTCCCGCACCAGGCGCTTCAGGTGTTCCCATCCCTCCACTTTCTGGCCGTTGAACTCCAGCACCACGTCGCCCACCTTGAGACCGGCCTTGTCGGCGGCGCTGTCGGCTTCCACGCTGGTTACTTCTACTCCCCGTTCTTCTTTCAGTTTGAGAGCCTTCGCGCGGTCGGCGTTGATATCCTGCGCGCTGACGCCCAGGTAGGGAGTTTCCGCCCCTTCCAGGCCGGAGGCGACGCGTGCGCGCGCGGTGGTTTGCCCATACGCGGACGGCCCCATGGCCGCCGCCAGACACATTGTCGCAATTGCTAGAATCGTTCTCATCGAAACACCCCCGTTCACTGCCGTTTGAGAAAAATCGTGCCGGAAGAAGCCGAAATCTGCAGCAGCGGGCCGCCGCCGTTGATGCGCCCTTCGGCCTCCAGGTGCATTCCCCGCAGGCGCGGCTGAATTTCCAGGAAGTCGGAGAGGATTCGCCGTATGGAATCCGCCATCTGAGTTTCGGCGCTGATCGTGACCCTCAAGTTAGACGGAATCACCACCGTGATGTCACCATTTCCGGTTGCCAGATACGATTCCGCCAACTTACTTCCCAGCAGGTTGGCCACAATGCTGCCCATGGACGTGGAGACGTGCATGGGACCGGTGATATTGCCGAGTTGTATGCCGCCGTTGGCCGAATCGCAGCGGATGCCGCCGGCCGCGCCCACGTTTACCGGGCCGGCCATGTTGCGCGTGGTGACGATGCCGCTGGCCCGGTCGATGATGATCGGCCCTCCGCCGTTGACGGCCGTGACGGCGCCGTTGACCACACCCAAGTGCACCGTGCCGCCGCCGGTTTCCGCGCGCGCCGCTCCGCCCACCTGGAGGGCCTCGATATCGCCGCCGTTGGTCCGCAACACCGCCTCTCCGCCCACCGACCGCACCATGATGGCGCCAGACCCGGTGCTGCAATTGAGCGCGCCATCCACCTGTCCCACGTGAATCTCGCCATCTCCCGTGGAGAGCGTGCAGTCGCCGTGAATGCGGTCGGCCCGCACCAGGTCCGCACCGGTTTCGACCCCCAGCCGCCCGTCGATACCATAGGCTTCCACGGCGCCATCGGAAGTGGAGACGATGGCTTCCTGCAACCGCGGCGCCTTCATCTCGACGCTGGCCGCGGCATTGCCGCCGGGGGTGGTAACCACCAGCCACCCGTTCGACAACTCCATGCGGACCGACGCCTTCTCCAGCATGCTCGCCGCCAGTTCGCGGGTGCGGGCGCGGACGCCCACTCTTACGGTGAAGACGAAGCTCCCGGAGACGTTGCCTTCCAGCGTCACCGGCCCATGGGCGTTGATGCGCAGCCGCGGCCTGGCGGCGGCCGTCTCATGGAAAGTGCGCACCCAGAGATCGCCCTCGCGCGTCAGCCACGGTTGTGCGCAACCGGCCGCCGGCAGAAGCGCCAGGCCCGCCAGCGCGCTAAAAAGTTCCGATCGACGCATTCCAGTCCTTGAGTACCTTGCTGGCCTTGAGGCGCACGGCGCTGTTGTCATCCCGCTCGATCAGGTTCTGCAACGCGCCCACCGCGGAATCGTCACGCCGGTTGACCATCAGATCGATGACCTGCATGCGCACGGCCGGGTTGGCGTCGGTCGCGAGCACTTGGGAAAAAGTCTTCCAGACGCGCGCATCGGAGGCCACGGGTTTCAGCGCGTCCAGCGCTTTCAGCCGCACACCGTCGTTGGGATCGTTGGCCAGGGCGTTGAGCAGGGAATCCATAGCCTGTGGAGAATCGGCGCGGTTCTTCATGAGACCGACCGATGCCAATCGCACCTCGGTGTTCTCGTCGCGCGAGCCGGCTGCCAGCAACCGCTGGATGGCGGGGTCGTCCACGCGGCCCGTGAGCTGGCGGCGGCGTGTTTCGTCGAAGGAGATTTCGACTTTGCCGTCGCTGCCCGCTTTCACCGCGGTCACGTTGGCGTAGACATTGTCGGCAGGCAGCGTGGAAAGCGTGGCGCCGCCGGAGGTGGAATAGCGCGCGGCCACATATCCCAACGCGATCAGGGCCAGGGCGCCCAGTGGCTGCCGCAGGCGGCCGAAACCGGCGAAGGTCGCTCTCAGGGCGTCCAGAAACAGGGCCCACGGGCCCCTGGCGGGCTTCACCTGGCGCGGGGCGCCGCCGGCAATGGCGGCCATCAGATCCCCGCGGCACTCCTCCAGCAGCAGCGGAGGGATGTCCAGTTGCCGCCGGTCCAGAGCCGCCGCCAGCGAGCGTTGGCGCTCCGCCTCCCCGCGGCAAGCGGAGCATTCGTGCAGGTGCTGGTCCAACTGGTCCTCGTCGTCCGGCTCCAGTTCGCCATAGTAATACAGCGGAATCAATTTCGTGGCCGAATCGCAATTCATACAAAGTCCCCTAATACAGCGCGCATTTTCTGAGTTGCCCGGAAGAGGCAGTTCTTTGCCGCCTCCTCTGTGGTGCCGAGCATTTCCCCGATATTCCGTAACCGCAAACCCTGGTAGTGGCGCAACTCGAAGACCATGCGCTCGCGCGGAGTGAGCGCGTGGAGCGCGCCTTCGATCCGCTGTTTGAGCTCCTGGTTCCACATGGCCCGTTCCGGGTCGGCCGCGGCCGATTCTTCTTCACACGTGTCCATGCGGTCGATGGGCCCGTCGGGCGTTTCCACCACCGCTGCCTCCTCTTTGCGGACCTTGCGTCTCCGCAACTGGTCCAGGCAGATATTGGTGACGATGCGGTACAGCCACGTATGGAAGCTGCAATCGAACCGGAACGCGTGGAGGTTCCGGTAGACACGCAGAAACGCCTCCTGATAAACGTCGCGGGCATCTTCCGGCGACCGCAGCAGGTTCATGGCGAGCCGGAGCACACTTTGGTCGTACGTGCGCACCAATTGCTCGAAAGCATGCTGGTCGCCTCCCTGGGCCGCCCGGATTAAAGTATCGATCTGTGGACTCACGCGGGCGCCAATCGCTCCGGCTGCATCCTGGGCCATAAGCCACGCTACGACTTTTGCGTCACCGGCATCACATTTCCTAATTCTGCTTTTCCATCTCTGCCTATGGGATTGGACGCATGTGTTGCCGAATTGTCACGCTGGGCGCCGCAGTGTCCGATTCCGGAGACCGGGCCGGGCCCCCGTTCCGCACTTCAAACCATTGATTACAAGCCGATTGTCCGGCCGGCCCGTATGCCGTGCCGCGGAGGTGTGCGGAAATGGGACGAAAGCTGGACCAGCGCCCTTTTCCAGGCGCACGCGAAGGTCAGGCCAGGAACTTGAGCAGCAGCGGATAAAACAAGTCCGGCGCCTCCAGGTGCGGAACGTGCCCCAGTTTCGGCAGAATTACCAGTTCGGCGCCGGGAATGGTATCGGCGATGTGCTTCGCCAGCATCGGAAAATCCGCCCCGTCTTTCTCGCCGCCGATCACCAGCGTCTTCACCTTGATCTTCGCCCAGTCGTAGACCACCGGGTCCAGGTACGTCAGTTGCCGATAGATGGACCGCACCATGGCGAGGCGCGGCCAGTCTCCGCTCAGCGTGGGGGCGTACAGAATCCGCACATACCGTTCGTACTCCGGCTTCCACGCTCCGGGCGACGGGAAATAGCGGCGGATATTGGCGTAGAATCCCTGCCAGCGCTCATCGTTGGTCTGGGCCATGGCTGCTTTGTATGCAGCGTCCGCGCCCGGCCACGGGCTCTGGTACCGGATGTCGGTGAGGCCGATGGGATCGTAGAGCACCGCGCGCTCGGTGATGTCCGGAAACGACGCGGCGAACCGCGCGGCCAGCATCCCGCCCATCGAGTGCCCCACGATCGACACCCTGGCAATCCCGAGCGATTCCACGAGCTTCCGGCTATTCAGCGCCATGTCGTGGAAATTGTACGGAATGATGGGCTTCGACGACCGCCCGAACCCGATCTGGTCGGGCACCACCACGCGGAAGCCGGCCTGGCGCAACGCGTCGATCAGCCCGCCAAAATAGAAGCCCCCGAAATTCATTCCATGGAACAGCACCACCGTGCGCCCGTTCGGCTGTCCCGCGGGCGGCACATCCATGTACGCCATCCGGACGTCCTGGCCATAGAGCACCAGCGGCAGGTAGGAAACCGGATACGGGTACGCAACATCGTCGTACGTGATGCTGCCGGGCTTGACGTCCGTGGGCGCTTTGAGCGCCGCATCGCCCTGGGCGAAAAGCCATCCGGTGAGACAAAGTAGCACACAGGCAACCCGCATAGAAACCCCTCCGTGCTCATTGTAAGCCAAGCCCGGGGCTGGCGCCGCGGGATATCCCTGCGGGATATGAAGAGGGAAGACAGAAGCGGGAAGACAGAATGATGCGGCTCGGCGAGTGGTGGATCTGGTTGCAGCCGGGGGTTGGGGCTCCGCGGGCGATTCCGCACCGACCTTCTGACTTCCCCCTTCTGGCTTCCCTCTTCCTTCTTCACCCAACGGGCCTACGGCGCCGGTGCTGGATCGCGCGGCCAGCCGGGGTTGGGGCTCCGCGGGCGATTCCGCACCGACCTTCTGACTTCCCCCTTCTGGCTTCCCTCTTCCCTCTTCGCCCAACGCGCCTAC
>Ga0265316_10006458_pt1 | contig 11196 bp, 9 predicted proteins | sample 4522metaG_FD_202092 | JGI IMG/M metagenome (GOLD analysis project Ga0265316, IMG submission 202092) | Rhizosphere microbial communities from Carex aquatilis grown in University of Washington, Seatle, WA, United States - 4-5-22 metaG | ecosystem: Host-associated > Plants > Roots > Rhizosphere >...
CGCGAGCCATGGAAGCGCTGCGCCAGCTGGATCTGAATCAGCTCAGCCAGCTTCCGGCTTTGATCGGTAAAATTAGTTTGCGCGTGGTCCCATGAAATCAGCCCCGTACGAGGCGAAGCGCCCCCGGGATCCTGCGGAAAGGAGTAGACGATAGCCGTTGCCGGCTGCCCGGTGGAAGAAACGTGCAACGAAATAAAAATGGCGCCGCGCTGCGCGTTTGCTGTTTTCGACCGATCGTCGAAGGAAGGGTCTTCATTGGCCTGCCGCGTGAGAACGACTCTCAGGCCTTGCGCCTCGAGAGAAATCCGCAAGAGGCGCGCGAAACTGAGAACCACGTCGCTCTCCGAAATGCCCGAGGCGCCGTGCGCGCCGGGATCGGCGCCGCCATGCGCTGGATCGAGCACGACCACAACCATGTTGCGGACGGGGGTGGAAGGCGGTGCCGGTGCCTGGCCGTTCGGGAACAGCGTCTGCGCGGGAGACTGGGGACCCGCCTGGACGGGCGCTCTGCCTGGCGGAGAGGGCAACGATTGCGCGCGCGTCGAGGAGATCTGCGTGGCAGCGATGAGGAGCGAGAGTAGGAAGTAAACCGGTCTGCGACGCACGGTCAAGAGAATACCAGAATTGCAATACCGGAGAGAAACGCGTTCCTGCGGAATTCCGGTTTTTTTCATCCCGGCTTGATGGAAATCCAAGATTCATTTACCGGTTTCATCCTGCCGGGGTTTTAGTGGCACAGGCTTCAGCCTGTGGATTTTTGGCATAGCTAATGTCTAAACCCCGCAGCCTGGAGCCTGTGCCGCTTAATCGAAGACGACGGTTTTATTTCCGTAGAGAAGTACACGATTTTCGAGGTGCCAGCCGACCGCTCGCGAGAGAACGATTTTTTCCAGGTCGCGTCCCTTTTGCACCAGGTCTTCGACCGCGTCGCGATGAGAGATGCGAATAACGTCCTGCTCGATGATGGGGCCGTCGTCGAGCACTTCGGTCACATAGTGCGAGGTCGCCCCCAGCAGTTTGACGCCACGCTCGAACGCCTGGTGATGCGGCCTCGCGCCGAGAAACGCCGGTAAGAAGGAATGATGAATATTGATGATCCGCTGCGGATAGCTCGCAATGAATTCGGGCGACAGGACCTGCATGTAACGGGCCAGCACGATCAGATCGATTTCATGTTCATCCAATAGTTTTCGCTGCCGCCGTTCGGCATCCGATTTATTTTCCTTTGTCACTTCAATCCGATGAAAGGGAAGCCCGTAAAAATCGGCGTGGCGTTTCGCGTCAAGATGATTGCTGACAATCAGCGGAATTTCGCAGGACAATTCGCCCGTATGCCGGCGGTACAACAGGTCCACCAGGCAATGATCGTATTTGGAAACGAAAATGGCCACGCGCTGCCGGTCGCTGGATAGGGCAAATTGCCATTTCATCTTCATCTGGTCCGCGATCGGAGAAAAATGGCGCGCGAAATTTTGCCGCTCGATCTGGAAGCCGTCGAGGTCCCATTCAACGCGCGCCAGGTATAAACCCATCTCCGCGACCTGATGCTGCTCGAAATGAAGGATGTTTCCGTTTGCGCGGAAAATAAAATCGGCGAGTGCGGCGTCCAGACCCTTGCGGTCCGGGCATTGCACCCGGAGAATGCCGGTATTCTTCAAGCTCAATCCCCGATCTCCCAAATGTGCAGGCAGGCTTTGGCCGCGCAGGACAATCTCCCGTCAGAAGCAGCCCGTCATTTGAAATCTATTGCGCCAACTCCAGAATCACGAACGTCCCGGGAATCTGCTGCGGCCGCGGCCGGGGATTGTCCGGAGTCGCCGGCGGCGCGGGCTTGAATTCTGAGGTCTCCGTGAAGACGTGATGTGTTTTCGGGTCCAGCGCCATTGTGCGCGTGCCAAATTGCGTTGCCACGCTGCCCACAGGTGTATATCGATCCGCCGAATCCTGATGAATAATCGATATCATTCCTTCGCGGCACGACGCGAACAGCAGCCCCGTGCGGGAATCGAAAGCATCGCCATCCGGATCTCCGCCGATGGACGGCGTTGCAACGACCTTCCCTGTATTCGCATCCAAAACGGCAATCATTTTTTCGCACGCGGCGAAGAGCCGGTTGTGCGCGCGATCATAGGAAAGCGCAGAGGGTCCTTCGCACGGCGCGAGCGGCCAGGACGCCTTGACGGCCAGTGTCTTCGCGTCAAATTCCTGAATCAGGCTCTTGTCTTCAATATTGACAAACACATCTCCCTTGCCGTCCAGCGCAGGCTCCTCGGGCTTGCCCGCCAGGATTACTGTGCCTACGATTGCGCCCGTGTTGGCGTCGATTGCGGTTGAGCTTGCGCTTCTGCCATTAAACGTGAAAACGCGCTGGGTCATTGGGTCGTACAAAATGGAGTCCGGATTCTTGCCGTCGATCTTGATGTCCGAAACCGCCTTTAACGTCTTCAGGTCTATAACGGTGACGGTGTTTGCATCCCCGTTGCTCGTGAATCCCTTGCCCAGTTCCGTAGCCAGGGCAATGCCATGCATGTTCGTGGCGTTGGCCACGGGAATATCGCCCAATACCTTTCCGGAATTCTCATCCACCACCATCATGTGGGTGCTGCGCGAGACATAGAGTCGCCGGGCATCCGGGTCCACCTTGATGTAATCCCATCCACCCTCTCCTCCCACCGGAATTCTTCGGACGATTTTATAAGTCGAGCCTTGCGGCGCGGCGGAAACAATCAGGGGCGCCGCAATGGCGAGCAGGATCCATTGACCGGCAGAGCGGAGCCATCGTCGGAATTGTCGATTGGACATGCGGGGGTTCTCCTCGCTGAAGTAGGACAGGCTTCAGACCGTCTTTTTGACTCTCGATCGCTTCATCCAAATTCAAAAGCAGACAGGCGAAAGCCTGCCCAGCCAATGCCTTCGAATCTGACGAGTTCGCAGGGCATTTCCGCCCCGCCATATGATACTGCATCACGAGCCGGAAGAACGGCGGGAGCGCTATGGAAACGAAATTCCCAGGAGCCGATCCGCCCCCTGGTCCACGATGGCCAACTTTTCTTTCCGCTACTTATATCGCAGAACCATGTTGAGGTGAGTCCGAACAATGCCGGGCATCCGGAATGCCCGATTTTGAAGTCCATTGCCGAGCTCGCACAGTCCCGGTAAATCGATGATGGTTACTCTTCAAGTCTAAAACGGACAATCCCGGTACAGCTCTCTGCAAAACCGGTAGGTGGACCACTCGTTTACTTTCCCGGCGCGGATGCGTTTCAGGCTCCATTCCGTGCTCGATGCCACGTTAAACGCCACACCGTCCGATACTTCGGGATGGTAAATCCTTGAGATTTGCCACAATCCGCGGCTGGCCTCGCCGTCACCCTTTGCTCGAGGATTGAATTGGGACTCGTGCTTCACGATCCAGAGAGCCAGCAACGGATTCACGCCCTGCACTTGTGCCTCGGCCTGGACATAGGCCTTCACCTGTTGGGCCAAAGGTTTGCCCGGTCGCGCTTCGAAAGGATTCGCAGAGGCTCGGTACAGGCTGGTCATGATGGCCGGATGGCGCCTATGAAAAATCACCTGAACCTGCACGGTTGAGAACTGCGGCTTTACCGGAGCGACTGCTTCCGCGCGGCGCCCGGTGAGATTCGCAACGAACGCGATAAGGGGCAGAGCGTAGAACAGGAGCCGTAGCAGCGTCTTGATCGGGTTCTTCTTCATGGGAAGGGATTATACACAAAGGCGAATATAAAGCGAATACAATTTGCCCTTATTTCCCTCTTTCTCGCCACCCCGCGCGCCCCTTGCCCCATTCCTCCTCTCCGCTCGGTTATTAGGAAACTCCAACTTCCTTACGCCTTCCCCAGGCTCTCAAGTTCTGCATGTGCCAGCCGATACTCAGATTGAACTAACAATTTGGAGGGTTGTGTTCCTTGCGCCTGCAAATGCGGAAGGACCCTGCTCTCGATCATCAGCGACATCCTGGATTTTTCCAAGATCGAGGCGCGCCGGCTATCGCTGGAGAAAACCGATTTCAATCTGAATACGCCGCTCAGAGAAGCCGCGGAAATGCTGGCCGTCGAGGCCCACCGGAAGGGGCTTGAACTGACTTGCGAGGTCGGCCCCGATGTTCCTGTGCTGCTGCAGGAAGATCCGAACCGACTGCGTCAGGTTCTCGTCAATCTGCTTGCAAATGCCATCAAGTTCACCAGCAAAGCCTCATTCTGTGGATTTTTGAAACGTTCCGGCTCCCGTTTCCTGAACTCCATGTAAACCCGTTGTATCGTCGCCGCGACCAGCGTAAAATGCGCGAGCCGGAATTTCCATCTGCAAAGTCCGGTTGGCGGACGGCTCGGGCTTGGACGACCGGAAGGTATGTTCCTTCGCGCCCAGTCCAATCGAAACGAAACCAGGAGACAGACCGATGCTGCGCATTAATGACGAAGCCCCTAATTTTACAGCCGAAACCTCCCAAGGCACGATCAACTTCCATGAATGGATCGGCGATGGTTGGGCGATTTTGTTCTCGCACCCCAAGGATTTCACTCCTGTCTGCACCACCGAGCTCGGTTACATGGCCGGATTGCAGCCCGATTTTGCCAAGCGCAACACCAAGATCATCGGCCTGAGCGTGGACCCGGTCACCAGCCACAGCAAGTGGGCTGCGGACATTGAAGAGACCCAGGGCCACAAAGTAAATTACCCGATGATTGGCGACCCGGAACTCAAAATCGCCAAGTTGTACGACATGCTCCCGGCGGATTCCGGAAATACGTCCGAGGGCCGCACCGCCGCCACCAACGCCACCGTGCGCACCGTGTTCATCGTAGGTCCCGACAAGAAAATCAAGCTGATGCTCAGCTATCCGATGAGCACCGGCCGCAACTTCGACGAAGTGATGCGTGTGCTCGACTCCATCCAGCTCACGGCCAAGCACAAAGTGGCCACGCCCGTGAACTGGAAGCAGGGCGACGACGTGATCATTCTGCCTTCGGTGACCGAAGACGAAGCCAAACAGAAATATCCCCAGGGCTGGAAAGCGCCAAAACCATATCTGAGGATCGTTCCTCAGCCGAAGTAACTGTTCTCACGCGCGGGTGACGCCTCGTGATCTTTAAACAATTCTACCTGCCGTGTCTGGCGCACGCCTCCTACGCGATCGGAGATGAAGCGACGGGCACGGCTGTGGTGGTCGATCCTCAGCGCGACACCGATCAATACATGGCGTTCGCCGCAGAGCACGGACTAACGATCAAGCACGTTTTCCTGACGCATTTGCACGCCGATTTTATCGCGGGTCATCTCGAGCTGCGCGATCGCGTGGGTTCGACGATCCATCTTGGCGCGGCGGCCAAAGCGGGGTACTCGTTTACACCCGCTCACGATGGAGACGCGATCGAATTCGGCCGCGTCCGATTAAAAATTCTGGAAACGCCGGGCCATACTCCCGATTCCATTTCCATTCTCGTTTACGATCTCGCCGCCGAAAATGGCGACACGCAGCCGTATGCCGTGTTGACCGGAGACACGCTGTTCATCGGCGATGTCGGGCGTCCCGACCTGCGCGCGGCGGTCGGCTGGTCCGCCGCTCAGCTTGGCGGGATGCTTTTCGATTCGCTGCATCTAAAACTGCTGGCGCTGCCGGATCAAAGCCTTGTTTACCCAGCGCACGGAGCAGGCTCGCTCTGCGGCAAATCGCTCAGCAAGGAAACGGTTTCCACGCTGGGCGAGCAGCGCCGCACAAATTACGCGCTGCAGCCGATGAGCAAGGATGCGTTCGTGCAAGTAGTGACAGCCGATCAACCCGAGGCCCCCGCCTACTTCAACTATGACGCAGTATTGAACTCCGAAGAGCGCCCCACGCTCGACCAGACGCTGGCGCGCGTGAACCCCATGACGCTCGACGATGTGCTCGCCATGCAACGGGTCGGCGCGCAAATTCTGGACACACGCGATCCCGGCGATTTCGCCGCGGCCCACCTGAAAGGCAGCATCAACGTCGGCCTCGGCGGCCAGTACGCCACATGGTGCGGAACCGTGCTCGATCGCGATCACCCGATTGTCCTCATCGCCGACCCCGGGCGCGAAAATGAAGCGGCCACGCGCCTCGGCCGCATCGGCTTCGATCATGTCGTCGGATTTTTGCGGGACGGCATGCAGAGCCTGAATTCACGTCCGGATTTGACGGCGAAAACAGAACGTCTCAGCGCGCTGTTTGCGGCGGAACTTTTGTCATCGTCTCAGCCGCCGCTGGCCATCGATGTCCGCGCGCCTCGCGAGCGCGAACAGAAACACATTGCTGGAAGCATGAGCGTTCCGCTCAATCGCCTCGTCGAAAATTTAGGAAAAATTCCGAAAGACCGGTCACTCCTGGTGTATTGCGCGGGCGGCTACCGCTCTTCCATCGGCGCCAGCCTGCTGCAGCGCGGCGGCTTCGATCGCGTCAGCGAAATTGCCGGCGGCCTCGCCGGATGGGAATCGGCGAAGTTGCCGGTGCAAATCCCATCCCCATCGTCATAGGCACACGGTCATTTGGAGCGAAGTGAGGAATCCACCCTGGCCTTTGCGCAAATGGAAGTGAGATTTCTCGCTTCGCCCGGAATGAGGGCGAATTTACGTTTCTTGCGTTACGTGAAGGTCCGATCGATCGGCTTTACTCAGCAAGTCCTCAGGTGTATAAAGTCACCACTCTGGAAATCAATTGGATATTAAAGACGAAAGATGCCGGGAAGCATTCAGAACCGGAAGGTGATTATGCGAACTCCAACTCCGCGCCATGCCGTTCGAATGGTTTTTCTGATCTGCAGCGCCTGCGCAGTGTTATTGCTCTTCGCCGGCGCCGCATTTGCCCGGAAGAGCCAGGGCGCGAGCCCTCAGGTCTGCGACGATTTTTTCGACAACGTAATCCGCGACGGCAAGTTTGACGATTCCTCGAAATATCTTACCGACGATTTCATCGAGCACAACGTCAATCTGACCGCGAATTCCCGCGTGGAATTTGTGACGAGATTGAGAGCTTACAACGACAAAGGCGGATTCAACCGTTTTCGCACGCAGGACAGAGCCGCCGCAGCGCTGGCCCGCTCGCAGCGAACCGTTTTCGCTCATGACGATGTCGTCGTCTTCATCGTGAAAATGGCGCCGGCGGACGACCCCGACAATCCGGGGCAAAAAATCGTCCGCAGTCATTTTGACGTGTACAAATTCCGAAACGGCAAGATCGCCGAGCACTGGGACTGATCGTAATCCGGCGCCGGCTGGAGTTCGTCAATTCTCATCCGTGCGAGCGGGTTCAAAATGACAATCTTCGGTTTATTCCGTGGGCTGAAAAGGTGAATGTGAAAACTTCAACTTTGCGTCGATCCAATTGGCCGGTTTTTACGCTGATTTTATTTGCGAGCGTCCTGAATTTATCCGCGCAGAGCGATTGGACTACCTGGGGCTACGATCAGGAACGTTCGGGCTGGAACAAAGCGGAAACAACGCTCTCCAAAGAAAATGTGTCGGGCCTGGAGCTGAAATGGACGGCGCAACTGAGCACGCCGACCGATTACCTGGTGCTCTCCACAATTACCGCGCCTTTGGCGGTCACAGTCGCGACGCCGCAGGGGGCCAGGACAATGGTCATCGTTGCGGGCAGCGACAATACCGTGTACGCGATTCACGCCGAGTCCGGCAAAATCGCGTGGCAGCGCAAATTCCCCAACAGCTCGACCCCGAAAAAAGCGCCGACCACAAGCTGCCCCAACACGCAAAATGCAACGCCGGTCGTCGACAAAGCCGCCGGCATCGTTTATCTGAACACGACGGATGGAAAACTGCGCGGCCTGAATCTTCTCGATGGAGAAGACCGCATGCCCGAGGCGTCCTACATGCCCGAGTACGCGCGCAACTGGAGCTTTAATCTGATCGACAACGTTGTTTACACATCGATGGGCCGCGGGTGCAACGATGTGACCGCGCAACTCGACGCCATCGACCTGAACGATCCCAACAGGCGCGTCGCCACTTTCTTTACCGGCGCCGTGCGGATCGCGGGGGCCTGGGGCCGCGGCGGCCCCGTGCGCGGGCCCAAAGGCATTTACGTGCAAACGGCGGACGGCGCGTACGATCCGGCAGCCGGCAAATTCGGCGAAACGGTGATGGCACTCAATTTCAAAGACCTGCGCCTGGTGGACTCCTTCACTCCCACGAATTGGCAGTATCTGGACAAAAAAGATCTCGACATCGGGTCGGCCAGCCCGCTGATTTTTCCGTTCAGGAATTGGACGCTTCTCGCCTCCGCCGGAAAACAGGCGGTTATCGATCTGCTCGACGCCAACAATCTCGGCGGCGCCGACCACCATACGCCGCTGTACCAATCGCCGCGCTGGGGAAATGAGATTGAAAAACTTTTCGGGCTGGGAGTCTGGGGCGCGATGGCCACTTGGGAAGATCCCGCCGGCAACCGCTGGATCTACACGCCCCTGTGGGGACCTCCAGCCAAGGATGCGCAGGCGTTTAAATATACCTATGGCGATCCGACAAGCGGCAGCGTGATGGCTTTTCAAGTGGGCGTCGAAAACGACAAGCCCACGTTGATTCCCATGTGGCGGTCGCGCGACATGCACGTACCCGATCCGCCGGTTGTCGCCAACGGAATTGTGTATGCATTGCAAACGGGAGAAAACACGGCTCTGGATTCAGCCATTCCCAAAATCCGCTGCACTCCCGTCGCGAATGCGATTCTCTACGCGTACGATGCGGAAACGGGAAAGGAACTTTATTCGAGCAAAGACTCGATCAACAGTTGGACGCATTTCAGCGAGCCGGTCGTCGCCAACGGCATGGTTTACATTTCGACGTGGGATGCGCGGGTGTACGCATTTGGACTGAAGAAATAGCGCGAGCGCGTTTCCTCAGAGAAGGAAATAGTCTGACGCCTGCTGAACGAATACGCGTTACCTCAAAAGCCGATTGCGGGTCATCCGGGATTTTAAATATTTTGGTAGCACGGGCTTCCGCCTGCGGATTTTTGCCAGGCCGTCGCAGTCTAAACCATCTTCGTTGCATCCCTATTTGCTCTTGCGTTCATCCGAATTCAAAACCCACAGGATGCCCTTCCTTCGTCAGGATAAAAAAATCTGTACCGCAGAAGGCCATATCCAGGCTTTCCGCGAGTCAGACCGAAACTGAGACACTGCCCGGAACCCGATTTGCTTTACTCGAATCGGGCCTCCGGTGTATAAGTGACCGCATCCAAATACATGGTCTGTACGTCCAAATTTAAAGGAGCCACGAAATCATAAAGGGGAACCGGTAGATATGAGAACTCGAACTCTGCGTCTGTTCGGATCGCTGATTTTGCTAATCACTTGTTTTACGATGGCACGCAATTTGTCCGCGCAGAGCGACTGGACCACTTGGGGCTACGATCAGGAGCGATCGGGCTGGAACAAAGCGGAAACCACGCTTACCAAAGACAATGTCTCGCGTCTCGAACTGAAATGGACCGCACAGCTGAGCACGCCGCCCGACCACGTAGTGCTCTCCACGCTTACGGCTCCCATTGTCGCCACCGCCGTCACGCCGCAGGGACCGAAGCCGTTCGTGATCATTGTAGGCAGCGACGACACAGTCACTGCAATTGCCGCTGACACAGGCAGGATCGCCTGGACACGGAAGTTCCCCAATACGCTGAAACCGGTGAAGCCAGCGACCTGGCTTTGCTCCAACACACAGAATGCCACGCCGGTTGTCGATAAAGCGTTAGGGATCGTCTATCTGAACACCACGGACGGCAAGTTGCGCGGCCTGAATCTTCTCGACGGCGAAGACCGCATCCCGGCAACGGCCTTCATGCCGGAATTCGCCCGCAACTGGAGCTTTAATCTGATCGACAACGTCATCTATACATCGATGGGCCGCGGATGCAATGACATCATCGCGCAGGTCGATGCCATGGACATGAGCGATCCCAATCATCACGTTTCCACTTTCTTTACCGGAGTCGCGCGCATTGGAGGAATCTGGGGACGCGGCGGCCTTGTTCGCGGACCCAAGGGCCTGTACGGGCAAACAGCGGACGGCGCTTACGATCCCGCATCCGGAAAATTCGGCAACACCGTGATGCTGTTCAACCCGAAGGACCTGCGGCTGCTCGATTCCTTCACTCCCTCCACCTGGGAAGACCTCAACAAGAAGGACCTCGATCTAGGCTCAGCCAATCCAGTGGTCTTCACCTACAAGAACAAAACGCTCGTCGCTTCCACCGCCAAGGAAACAGTGATGTATCTGCTCGACGCGAACAACCTGGGCGGCGCGGATCATCACACGCCGTTGTATCAATCGCCGCGCTGGGGCAACGATGAACTGATGTCCTACGGCCGGGGAACCTGGGGCGCCATATCGACCTGGGAAGATTCCACGGGCAATCGCTGGATCCTGATGCCGATCTGGGGACCTCCGGCCAAAGACGCTCCGGCCTTTAAGATGACTTACGGAGATGCGGACAACGGCAGCGTGTTGGCATTTCAAGTCGGCATCGAAAACGACAAGCCCACGCTGATTCCGATGTGGCGCTCGCGCGACATGCACGTTCCCGATCCGCCCGTCATTGCTAACGGAGTCGTCTACGCGCTCCAGTCCGGCGAAAACACAACGCAGCACGGCGCCACGGCGGTTCAGCGCAGCACGCCCGTGACGAACGCGATTCTCTACGCCTACGATGCGCAGACCGGCAAGGAATTATATTCCAGCAAGGATGCGATCAACAGCTGGACACATTTCAGCGAGCCCGTCGTGGCCAACGGCATGGTGTACGTTTCCACGTGGGACGCGCGGGTGTACGCGTTTGGGCTCAAGAAGTAATTCATCCCGGAACTCTAATTTTGTAAGTACGGCGTGTCCGGGCCTGAATTTTCATGCGCCCCATTCTTGCGGTTTGTGCGGGGGTGGGGCTTTTGCTTTGATCCTTCGAATTTTTCAGAGTGCAAGATTTCCGTCCGCACAAACCACAAGGTTGGGGCATGATCGCCTCAGTCCTGAACAGCCATTACCAATTTCGGCGAACATTCGACCGCCTCGGCAACGATCTCGTACGTCGTTTCCAGTTTCGCCCCCTGTTTCAACATCGCTCCTACCGAGCAGTATTTTTCTTCCGACAGGCGAATTGCTTCCTCAATCGCCTTCGAATCGATTTCAAAGCCTGTGACAACGTGATGG
>Ga0265316_10006459_pt1 | contig 11195 bp, 12 predicted proteins | sample 4522metaG_FD_202092 | JGI IMG/M metagenome (GOLD analysis project Ga0265316, IMG submission 202092) | Rhizosphere microbial communities from Carex aquatilis grown in University of Washington, Seatle, WA, United States - 4-5-22 metaG | ecosystem: Host-associated > Plants > Roots > Rhizosphere >...
GAGCTATGTGATTTCCTGGTACGAGAATATCTTTTCCGAGCTAGCCAAGCGGAAGAACCTCGAGAAGTTCGAGGACGTCAAGGACGCCCTGGTCAAAAACCGCGTCATCATGAACTTCGCCCAGGAGGCGGTGACGATCGACCAGATACTCCATTCGCTTCGGGCCATGATCAAGGAGGGCGGCTTCAAGGCTACAACCCTCATCGTCGACGGCTACGACTTCACGAAGACCGCGGCCGACCGCTTCGCCAAGGTGAAGGCTTTCGCCGAGGAGTCCGGGCTCGAGGTCTGGTACTCCGCCACCCTTTCGGGCGACGAGCCCATCCTCGACAAGCACAACGTGCCCCTCCTCCTCAAGGACTTCCTCGATTCCATCTCCGTGCTCATCCTCCTCGAGCCCAAGGCCGAATACATCCACTTCACGGTCATTAAAGATCACGCTCGGATGAATCCCCAGGACCTGAAGCTCAAGCTCGACACGAAGACTCTGCTCATCGCGGAGACCTGATATCTTCGAGGGAGATCGCCCGGAGAACCGGTCGATCGCGACACTCGAACGAAAAGGCCGCCATTGAGGCGGCCTTTTCGCATTCTCCGCGTATGCGACGGCGCACCGGCAGAGGCAGTCGACCGATAGCTGCCGACGGCGGCTCGTGTTACTCTGTCCGCAGCTTCGGAGGACATACGGCCATGGCTTTCTACGATCTGCCGCGCGAAAAGCTAGTCCGCTACAAGCCCGAGCGTCGCGAAGAGAAGGATTTCGACTCCTTCTGGGCTTCTACTCTCGAGGACGCCGCATCGAGGCCGCTCGACGCCCGCTTCAATCCCGTTAAGGGGCTGGAGGCGATGGAAGTATTCGATGCCTCCTTCACGGGTTACGGCGGCCAACGCGTCGCGGCATGGCTCGTCCTGCCGGCGGCCGCCCTCCGCCCCTCCCTCCCCGCCTGCCGCGGCGGCAAGCTGCCCTGCGTCGTCGAGTACGTCGGCTACGGCGGAGGCCGTTCCTTCCCCTGGGACCACCTCTTCTGGGCGGCCGCGGGCTATGCCCACTTCACGATGGACAACCGCGGCCAGGGCTCGACCTGGTCGCCGGGCGACACCCCGGACGAGGGTCCCTCGGGGCCGGCCTTTCCCGGCTGCATGACGCGAGGCATCGAATCGCCCGAGACCTATTACTACCGCCGCATCATCGCCGACGCGGTCCGTGCGATCGAGGCCGCCGCCTCGCATCCCGCGGTCGACCCCGAGCGCATCGCGGTCGCGGGCGGCTCGCAGGGAGGCGGCCTGTCCATCGCGGTCGCGGCCCTCTCGAAGAGCGTCCGCTTCCTCATGCCCGAAGTGCCTTTCCTCTGCCATTACCGCCGCGCCGTCGAGATCACGGACGGCGATCCCTACGGCGAAATTCGGCGCTACCTGGGCACCCACCGCGACGACGAGGAGAAGAGCTTCCGGACCCTCTCCTACTTCGACGGCCTCAACTTCGCCTCTCGTACCGGGATTCCCGCCCTCTATTCGGTGGGGCTCATGGACAACACCTGCCCGCCCTCCACGGTCTACGCGGCCTACAATTGGCACGCCGGGCCGAAGGAGATCAGGGTCTATCCCTTCAACGACCACGAAGGCGGCGGGCCCTTCCACGCGCGGGAGAAGCTCGCCTTCGCGCGCGAGCGCTTCGCGGCCCTCTAGGATTCGCTCGAGTCGACCTCGCTTCGCATCGGGGACGGGAATCAGGGGCATCGGGGCCGTCCCGCTTGACAATATACTACGATATAGTAATATACCATATCAATGTAATCCGGGAGGCGCATATGCAACGTTCCGAGCTCGAGGCTATGGCCCTCGACATCATGGGGAGGGCCGACATGGTCACGCTGGCCACGATGGGCGGCGATCCCTACCCGCACATGCGGGCCCTCTTTAATCTCCGCGAGGCGAAGAGGTTCCCGAGCCTCGCCGGCTATCAAAGGGACAAGGGGCTCGCGGTATTCCTCGGCACGAATACATCCTCGATTAAAGTGCGGGAGACCGGCGCCGAGCCCTGGGTAAGCGTCTATTTCATGATCCCCGGCGAATTCAAGGGCCTCTGCCTCTCGGGCAAGGCCGCCCCCGACCCGGAGGCTCGGGCCGCCATGTGGGTCGAGGGCTGGGAGATGTACTACCCCAAAGGCCGGGACGACCCGGACTACACGATGCTCAGGGTCGATCCCCTGCGCGCGCGCGGATGGGCGTCGATAACGCCCTTCGACGTCGCGCTGTGAGCGCGCGTAAGCCCCCCTCGCAGGGAGGATACCTCCTCGCCAAGGCTCAGCAGATCGGCGGGAGGATATTCAACCGGCTCCTCAAGGAGGCCGGGGGCGGGGACATCAACTCGGCCCAGGGGCGCATCCTCTTCGCCCTCTGGACGAGGGGCGGCATGAGCATCTCGACGCTGGCCAAGGAGACGGCCCTCGAGCCCTCGACGCTGACCAGCATGCTCGACAGGCTAGAGGCCGCCGGCTTCGCGAGGCGAAGCCCCTCGCCCGAGGATCGGCGCGCCTTCGTCGTGGAATGCACCGACGAGGGCCTATCCGTCAAGGCGAAGTACGCGGCCGCGTCGGAGCGCATGACCGCCCTCTTCTACGGGGACATGGGCGAAAATGAGATCGCCGCCTTCGAGGGATCCCTCGGGAAGATCGTAGCCAACCTCGTCGTCGCCGAACGGGAGCTCAAATAGGGCCGCGCCGCCGCGAGGAGGAGATGAGGGCGGGCACGAAGACGGCGAAGGCGGGGCCCTTCCCCCTCGACGAATCCTCGGCGGCCGTCTCGACGATCTTGCTCGCCGTATGCGACTCGGAGGCTTTCGCCTCCTTCTTGAGCGAGGCGAGGAGGTCGGAGAGGGATTCGGGCTCGATGCCCGAGTCCGCCTCGACGAAGACGATGGCGGCGCTCACTCCGATGAGGGGCATCCTGCGCTCGACTTCCGATCGGTCCCGGCCGAGTATCCAACCGCGCTCCCGGTCCTCTGCGGAGTAGAAGGAGGAAGCCTCGCGGCGGAAGCGGTCGACCGCCTTGCGTACCGGGATCATCGCCTCCTCGATCGTGTACTCGTAGGCGAAGGCGAAGAAGTCGTCCCCGCCCAAGTGGCCGACGAAGCAGCCTTCCCGACCGAAGATCGAGCGGAGGATGTCGGCGAAGAGCTGTATGACGCGGTCCCCGAGGCGGAAGCCGTAACGGTCGTTGAAGGGCTTGAAGTTGTCGAAGTCGAAGTAAACGAAGGCCCGGCCCCTCGCGACGTCGCCCATGCGCTGCGATATGACCTCCGCGACCCTGAGGTTGCCCGGCAGGCGAGTGAGCGGATTCTGGTCGCGAGCCTCGGCGAGCTCGCGCTCGGCGACGAGGGAGAGGAGCTCGGCGGCCGGGACGAGGCCGGCGTAACGCGAATCCCTCGTGACGAGGACTCCGCCCGAGGAGGGAAGGGCGCCGAATGCCTCGAGGAGGCGGACGATGTCCGCGCAGATCGGGGCGATCGGCGCCTTGCGCAGGAAAGACGAGGCGCCCTTCGCCGTCTCGAGGTGCTCGAGGAGGGAGATGCCGTAGGGCGAATAGACATAGGGCCTGAAATCGCGCTCGAGGTAGACGCCGACGGGCTCGCCCGAGGCGTCCACGACGGGGAGGATATCGAGGTCGACTTCCTTGCGGAATCGGGAGAGCACGTCGAGGAACCCATCCGAGAGGCGAGCGGGGCTCACGTCCCTGACGCTCGAGGCCCCGACGCCGGACCCCCTCGAGCGTCCGCGCCTGGCTACGCGACCGGCCCTCTCCATGACGGGGAAAGCGGTCCCGAAGGCCCCCGGCCCGGCTTTCGGCCTCGCGAGGAGGAAGCCCTGCACCATGTCGACGCCCGCCTCGACGCAGACGTCGAGCTCCGCCTCCGTCTCCACGCCCTCGGCCACGACGGTCACGCCCATGAGGTGCGCCATGCCGACGATCTTCTCGAGGAAGGCCGCCTTGCGAGGCTCGTTCCCGCTCCCCGAGACGAAGTGGCGATCTATCTTCACGATGTCGGGCTCGGACATGTGCAGGAGCTTGAGGCCGGCGTAGCCCGACCCGAAGTCGTCGATCGCGATGCGGAAGCCGTGCCCGCGGCAGAGGGCTACGACGCTCTCGAAGCCGATGTCGCCGTTCACCTCGTGACGCTCCGAGATCTCGAAGACCATCCGCGAGGGAGCGAGTCCCAGCGAGGCCAGCATGGCCGCCGTCGCCCCCATCGCCGTATCGTCGGGCTGGATAGTCCTATTGTCGACGTTGAAGAAGAGCTTCGTCCCCGCCGGGGACCAGGCCGCGAAGTCGGCGAGAGCCTTGGCGCGCAAGCTCATGTCGAGGCTCGAGAGGACGGCGTCGAGGAATGCCGCGTCGAACACCGACGCGATGGAGGGGAATCCCGCCTCCATCCACCCGCGGAGCAGCGCTTCGTAGCCGTAGACTCGGCCGTCGGAAGTCTGGACTATCGGCTGAAAGGCGAAGTGAAGCTTCTCGAGGCTCTCTTCCCAGGCATCGCTCAGAACGGTCGTGTTCATCGGGATTCTCCCGACCCTAGATTAGCGGGAGAACCAGCGCATGGCCGTTAAACGACGGTTAATTCCGCGCTAATCCGGGGACGGCCCTCCCGACAGGTAGACGATGGCTCGGTCGGCCCCTCCGGCCGCCGAGGCGGGCAAGGCGGGGTCCTCGGCGGCGAGGGCATGCGCGACGCGAGCCTTCTCGGAGCCGCTGACGGCGAAGAGGGTCCTTCGCGAGAGCGCGAGCGCGGGATAGGTGAGGGTCATGCGGAGGCCCGGCGGCGCGGGCGCGCGGGTAACCGCGGTCAGGGCTTCTTTTTCGTCGAGCGCTGCCTCGCCGGGGAAAAGGCTGGCGGTATGCCCGTCGGCCCCGAGGCCGAGGATGGCGAGATCGAAGGCGGGAGCGCCTCCCGTCGACTCCGCGAGCCGCGCGGCATACACCGCCGCGTCCCTGCGGGCGGATGCTTCGAGATCGGGGGGCTCGGCTCCGTTCCCCTGCTCGAAGGCGCCCGAGGGCCATTGATGCAGACGCGGCTTCCAGGGCGCTCCGGAGAAGGCCCTCGCGACCATGTCGCCGTTCCGCGCGGGATCCCCCCGCGGGACAACGCGCTCATCGCCGAGCCAGAGCTCGACGGCGAGACCAGGGTCCGGAAGGGCCGCGAGGGCTCGGTAGATCGGCTCGGGGGTGGAGCCGCCCGCGAGGCAGAGCAGCAAGGAAGGCCTGCGGGCGGCCTTGGAGAGCTTCGCCGCGGCGACGAACTCGTCGGCGAAGAGCCCGATCCACGAGTCCCTGTCCTCGCACTCGATCAAGGTCACGCCGGGTTCTCCATCGCGCGCCTTCGGCCTAGCTCGGGGGAGGCGAGCCGGCCGGGTAGAGGACGGGCAGGCCGACGGAGGCCCAAGCCGACTCAAGGGCGTCGACGATGCGCCAGGCCTCGTCGGTCTCGTCGGAGCGGATGAAGAGCGTGGAGTCACCGGCGAGGGCGTCCGCGATGAGTCGCTCGTAGGCTTCGGGGAAGTAGGCGTCGTTGCGCTCCCGGTAGGAGAAGCGCAGCTCCCGCGGCGCCACGCGATCGGCGCCCGGCTCCTTGGCGTTGAAGCGAAGCCAGGCCCCCTCGTCGGGCTGGATGCGGAGCGTGAGCACGTTGGGCGACAGAAGGTCGCCGCAGTAGCCTTGGAAGAGCGTCGCCGGCGGCCTCTTGAAGGTCACGCGAATCTCGCTGACCTGGCGGTCGAGGGCCTTGCCCGAGCGCAGGGTGAAGGGCACTCCGGCGAAGCGCCAGTTGTCCACCTCGAGCCGGAGCCCGACGTAGGTTTCGGTCGTCGAGCCGGGGGCCACGCGCGCCTCCTCGACGTAGGCAACGCGCGCCGAACCGTCGGCCGCGCGGCCGGATGAGTACTGCCCCCGCACCGAGCGGGCGAGGAGCTCCGCGCTCGAATAGTCGCGGATCGACCGGAGGACCTTCACCTTCTCGTCCCGGATGGACTCGGGACCGAGGCTCGCGGGAGGCTCCATGGCGACGAGGCAGAGGAGCTGGATGAGGTGGTTCTGCAGCATGTCGCGCGCCGCGCCGGAGCGGTCATAGTATCCGCCCCTCGAGCCGATGCCGCCCGTCTCGAGGACGTCGATCTCCACTGACTCGACGTGGTTGCGGCTCCAGAGCGGCTCGAATATCGAGTTGGCGAAGCGGAAGTACAGGAGGTTCCTGACCGTCTCCTTGCCTAGGTAGTGGTCGATGCGGAAGATATCCCTCTCGGCGAAGCAGCCCTGCAGGGTCGCGTTGAGCTCGCGAGCGCTCGCCCGATCGGAGCCGAAGGGCTTTTCCACCACGAGGCGGCGGAAGGGCCCCTCCGCGCGCGACCCGAGGCCGGCGGCGGCGAGATTCCTCGCGACGACGGCGAATTCCTCGGGCGCCACGGCGAGGTAGAAGAGCGCGTTCTCGATCGCCTCCGCCTTCGCGGCCGATGCCGCGAGGCGCAGGGCCAGGGAACGGTACGCCGCTTCATCGTCGAAGGAGCCGCGGTGGTAGGAGAGGCGGCGGGAAAAGGAGGCCCAGGCCGATTCGTCGATGGGCTTCGCGTGGGAATACAGCTCGCAGGATTCTCGGGCCAGGCCGATCAGCCCGGCGTCGCCCAGCTCGCGTCGCGCGAAGCCCAGCACTTCGGCGCCCCGCGGCAGGAAGCCGGAACGCTCGAGGTTGTACAGGGCCGGAAAGATCTTCCGACGCGCGAGGTCGCCCGTCGCGCCGAAGACGACTATAACCGCGGCCTGGGGCTCGAGGGCGTTGTCCGACAGATCGCAATAAGCCGCTCCAGCCGTCGAGTCAACCATTAGCGCCCGCCCTCCTCCGAAGCCTCGCGACGATCGATACCTGGAAATAGTATACTAAAAAAACTTGCGCTGAATCAGTCCTTGCGGCCGCGCCGAGGGCCGGCCTTCAGGGAGCGATCGGTGAAGGCGCTGCGCGACCCTTCAGGTCGCGCGCGAGATCCTTCGGGTCGCGCCTCGTCGCTACGCCAGCCCGGCTTGTCGGGCCCTACCCAGGTCCTGCGCGACCCTTCAGGTCGCGGGCGCGAGCCTTCGGGCTTGCGCGACCTTTCAGGTCGCGGGCGAGATCCTTCGGATCTCGCTTGACCGGCATTAGGCCGCCGCCCGGTCACGTTCTCCGAGCCGGCGGGATACCAATGGAACCACTGCTCCTCTGCGCCGTTGACGATGAGCTTGGCCGTCGGAGCGTAGCGCCCGAAAAAATCCCCGAAGTCGAAGCGATTGGTCACGAAGCCGAGGCCCCAACCGGTGAAGCGCGAGGCGGTCTCGCCGAGCCTCTTATAGAGGGCTTCGGCTTCCTCGACTGAGCCCATCCGCTCGCCGTAGGGCGGGTTGCAGATGAGATGGCCCGATTCGTAGGGAGGAACCGCGTCCTCGGCCTTGGCTTTCCTGAATTCGATGCCGGCCGCCACGCCCGCGCGGGCGGCGTTGGCCCGCGCCGCTTCGAGAGCCCGGGGATCGGCGTCGCTCGCGACTATGCGGAAATCGGCGTCGCGCCTGACTCGCGCCTTCGCCGCCTCGATCTCGTCGGAGACGGACCTGCCGCCTCCCTCCAGCGAGAAGGGGAAGGACTCCAGGGCGAAGGCGCGGCCGAGTCCCGGTGCCCTGTCCATCGCGAAGAGGGCCGCCTCGACGGCGACAGTGCCCGTGCCGCAGAAGGGATCGAGCAGCGGCGAGCGCCGCGACCAGCCCGCGAGATAGAGGACTCCGGCGGCGATCGTCTCCTTGAGCGGCGCCTCGCCCGTGGATCGGCGGTAGCCCCGCTTGTGGAGGGCATCGCCCGAGCTGTCGAGGCCGAGGAGGCAGCGGTCCGAGTCGATATAGACCCTGAGGCTGCGCTCTTGCCCGTTCTCGGGGAGGCGGCTCAGGTTGTAGACCTTGCCCAGGCGATCGTAGACTGCCTTGTGCACGACGGACTGCACCGAAGTCTGGGCGGCAAGCTTCGAATCATGCAGGCGCACGCGTTCGATCACGAGACGGTCGTCTCGCCGGAAATAGAGCTCCCACGGAAGCGCACGGACGGACTCGAAGAGCTCGTCGAAGTTCTCGGCGTGGAAGCGCCCCGCTTCGATGAGCACGCGCTCGGCGCTCCTGAGGCAAAGGTTGGCACGCATGAGCGCGGCTGCGCCGCTGACGGTCGCCGCCGGAGACACAGTCGGAGGCGCAGTCGGAGACACAGTCGGAGACACAGTCGGAGACACAGTCGGAGACACAGTCGGAGACACAGTCCCGGCTTCGGCCCCGCCGGAGGCGCCGCCGGAAGGGCCGAGGGCGAAGCGGACGCGGCCGGCTTCCTTCCCCTCGACCGCGAGGCCGATGCGCTCGATCTCGTTACGACACACTTTTTCGAGGCCGAGGGCGCATAGCGCGAGGCCGTATTCGGGTAGCTTCACGCTTATAGTATGGACCGGAGTGGGCCCGGACTACAAGGCAAAGGGGGACTTAGGTCCTCTTCGCGCAGGCCTCGATGATCCTCCGCATCGAATCGGATACCGCGGCCTTGGTTCCCGCGTCGATGGCGCCTTCGATGAAGGACTCCTCGCGGGCGATGACCCGCTCGGCCGCCGCCAGGGCTTCCCTACCCCTCGCGGTGACCGCGAGGCGATAGGCGCGCCGGTCCCCGGCGCTCGGCTCCTTGGCGATTAGGCCGCCCCGGACGAGGGCATCCGAAAGCCTGGTCAACGAGGGACCGTCGCGCCCGAGGGCCCTCGCGGCGTCGGCTTGGCTGCAATTCGGCTCCCTGGCCGCGACGGCGAGCACGCCGTACTGCTCGGGACTCATGGCGACGCCCGCCTCAGCGAAGGCCCTGGTCAGCCTGAGGCCGAGCGAGGCGGCTGCCTTCGTCACGAGCCACCCGAGCGGCGGCCCGGCGCCCGCGGCCTCCTTTCGGCTCACGACTCGCCCCGCCTGATCCGCAGGGTCACGGGGTTCATCGGATCGGGACAGGTAAGGATCAGATCGTCGCCGCTCGCGTGCCCCGCGGCGCAATGCCCCCTCTGCTCGATAACCTCCGCCAGTAAAGTCTTCTCTTCCATGCTCTTTCCTCCCGATCCGAATGACGGGAATATAATTGTCTTAGCAATTATTGTCAAGACAACAATGTCCATGGCGACGAGGCCGCGCATCGGCGCCCTATCCGCCTTGACATGCCCCGAGCCGATTCGCTAGTATCTCCTTCGTTCGCTTCGGGGGTGTAGCTCAGTTGGCTAGAGCGCTTGAATGGCATTCAAGAGGTCGCCGGTTCAACCCCGGCCACCTCCACGAATAAAGACGGTCACCGGTTTCGGTGACCGTCTTTATTTTAAATGGCCGGGCTCATGCCTTGAACTCCATGCTGTACTTCAGGCCCCGCGAACGCATACTTCATGGCGTTGGTGATGAACTCGTTGATGATGATGCCGAGGGGGGTCAATAGCTCGGCGTAGAGAAGGATGTCCTCGATCTCCGCGTCGATCCGGATCCCTTCCTTCCCGGGGAAGATGCCGGCGATCTCGTCGATGAGGGCCGGGAAGAACTCCTTGGTGGAGAGCGAATGCGAATCGCGGGAGCGGTACAGTTTATCGTAGAGGACCATCATGCTCTGCACGCGGCTCACGGCGTCGAGGAGCACTGCCCTGGACCGCTCGTCCGCGATCGTGTAGCTCCAGAAGCCTACCTTCGCGACTTCCTGGGCGGAGTCCAGCTTCGCTTGGGCGCTTCGCAAGCTCATCCCTAAGAGGTGGCGTTCGGTGACGTCCTCGGGATGCACGATGCCGACCCACCCCGCTGCGGCGAGATCCGCTTCGCTCTCCCTCCCGGCGATCTCGACGAGCTTGGCGTTGGCTTCGCGGATTCGGTCGCCCGACGAGTCGACCGGCGCCAGGCCCAGGGGCGCCTGCTCGAACATAGTCCGCATGCGCCCTTCGCTCGACCGGAGGGCTGCTTCGCGCTCGACGAGCACATACTGGGCTTTCAGCAGCTCCTCGTTCGAGACCTGCATCTCCTCGTAGGCCACCTCGAGCTACATCTTCTGCGATTTGATGCTCGCGTGGGCCGTGAAGAGCTTGAAGGCCATCTTGATGGACGCGTCGAGGACGGTTATGGAGGAGGACTTCACGACATAGCCGTAGTTCATGATCATCTCGGTCTTGTTGACTATCTCGGGCTCCGTATGCGAGGAGAGGAAGAGGATGGGAATGTCCGAGCGCTCGAGGATCTCCCGCGCCGCCTCGGTGCCGTCTATCCCCTTCCCGAGGTTGATGTCCATGAGGATGAGGTCGATTCCGCCCGGATCGGAGTCGACCATCTCGATCGCCCGCTCTCCGCTGCCCGCCAGGAGGACCGCATAGCCGAGGCCATGGAGCTGCCTCGCTTCGTTCATGGCCAACAGCGCCGAACGGCATTGGAGGGAATGGCCGCGTTTTATGCGCTGTGTAAGGTTATTTATTGACAGCACAGTACTTCCATGTTAAGGTTTCGCCGACCAGATGGTCGGAATAACGTGAAAAGCATATTTTTCAAACTGCCCGAGGAAAAGCGGGAGAAGATCATCCGAGCCTGTCTCAGGGAGTTCGGAACCCGCGACTACGAGAAGGCCGCGCTCGACCGGATCGTCGAGGCCGCCGGCATATCCAAGGGCGGCCTTTACGAGTACATCTCCTCGAAGGAGGAGCTCTACCTTTTCGCGGTGGAGCTGTCCTACTCGCGGCTCTATGAATACTTGCACGACAAGCTCGATCGAGCGGGCAAGACCCTGCCCGCCGACATCCTCGATCGCTTCGCCGTCGTATCGCGCGCCGCCATCGATTTCTATGTCGAGCATCCGGAGATGATCGGCATCATCGTCAAGACCGCCCATATCGACGACGCCCTCCTGGCGGACAAAGTGCGCGGCGTCTTCGACCTGCACTTTTCCGGCATCTTCGACTCGGCGGGAGCGGAGGGACTCGCCTCCCCCAAAGAACGCGTAGTCGAGCTCCTCAAATGGATCCTCGTGAAGACGCGGAACGATTTTCTGAAGGAGATGTCGTCGGGCTCGGATACGCCGACCGTAGTCGCCAAGTACATCGACGAGTGGGATTTCATGCTCGCCGTCCTCCGGCGGGGCATCTACGCGAAATAGCGCCTTG
>Ga0265316_10006460_pt1 | contig 11195 bp, 11 predicted proteins | sample 4522metaG_FD_202092 | JGI IMG/M metagenome (GOLD analysis project Ga0265316, IMG submission 202092) | Rhizosphere microbial communities from Carex aquatilis grown in University of Washington, Seatle, WA, United States - 4-5-22 metaG | ecosystem: Host-associated > Plants > Roots > Rhizosphere >...
GAGACCGGCTCGGGCAAGGAGCTGTTCGCCCGCATCATCCACCTCAACAGCAAGCGCACCAATTTCGTGCCGGTCAACTGCGGCGCCCTGCCCTCGGGGGTGATCGAGTCCGAGTTGTTCGGCCACGTCAAGGGCGCCTTCACCGGCGCCACCTCGGACCGCAAGGGCCGCTTCGAGGAGGCCCACGGCGGCACCATCTTCCTCGACGAAATCGGCGAGCTGGAGCCGCTGGCCCAGGTCAAGCTGCTGCGCACCCTCGACGTCGGCGAAATCCAGCGGGTCGGCTCGGACAAGGTGCAGAAGGTCGACGTCCGCGTGATCGCCGCGACCAACCGCAATCTGGAGGAAATGGTCGCGGCCCGGAGCTTCCGCGAGGACCTCTATTTCCGCCTGAACATCTGCCACTTCGCCATTCCGCCGCTGCGCGAGCGGCGCGACGAGATCGCGCTCCTGTTCGATTTCTTCGTGCGCAAGCTCAGCGCCGATGGCAACCTGCCGGTGCCGGTACTGGATCCGGCGCTGCACCGCTTCTTCGTCGACGCCTATCCGTTTCCCGGCAACATCCGGGAACTCAAGAATCTGGCCCAGTACATCGTGGCCATCTACAACGGCACGCCGGTGCGCATCGGCGACCTGCCCCAGCGCTATGCCGGGGCCTGGCAAACGGCCCAGGCCGGCGAACTGATGACGCCGGCCGCCGCCGGCGGCGGCAGCTACCGCGACGCCAAGCTGCGCGCCGAGCGCCAGCAGCTGGTCGACACGCTGACCCGCCACAGGGGCGACATCCCCGCGGTCTGCCGCGAGTTCAACCTGTCGCGCGCCCGGGTCTACCAGCTGATCAAGAAATACGATCTGCAGCCCGGCCGCTTCCGGGGTGAACCATAGGAATCACATGGTCTTGGTCTGCCACAACCCGATCCTGGCCCCGGTGGGGTCCATCAGGATGCTGAACCAGCCCATGTCCTTGACCTCGGTCACGTCCATCAGGATGGTCGCGCCCAGCGAGCGCGCCTTGTCGGTGGCCGCCTTGACGTCATCGACCAGGGCGTAGGGCATCCACGCCGAGGGGGCGCCGGGGATCGGGTGGGCCATCATGCCGCCGCCGACACCCTCGCCGACCTTGATCAGCGTGTAATCGCCGTCTCCCGCCGGAAAGGTGTCGAAGCGCCAGTCAAACAGGGCGCCATAGAACCCTTTGGCCTTGTCTACGTCGGTGGTGGCCAGTTCGACATGCACGAAGGGATTGGCCATGATCGTCTCCATCGGTGCCTCGCGCCCAGTGATATGGAGCGGCCGAGCGCGGAGGCATCGGTTGGGGTGGAGATGATCCCCGGTCTCAGGTCCGTTCCGAGAGCGGGATGCGCTCGTCCGGCGGCACCTGATTGTGGTTCCAGCCAATGGTGTTGAGCGCCGCCGCCAGCTCGCCGATCTGGCCGCCGAGACCCGGCGACGCAGCCGCCGCGGTGGCCGGCTCCTGTTCCGAAAGCGGGATGCGTTCTTCCGGCGGCACCTGATTGTGGTTCCAGCCGATGGTGTTGAGCGCCGCCGCCAGCTCGCCGATCTGACCGCCCAGGCCCGACGGCGTTCCGGCCGGTGCGTGGAGCGTGTCCCCATGGTGAAGCTGGACAGCCGCCGCCGGATGCTGGCTTCTCACCGTTTCCGTGGTGTTGCGCACGCACCCGCTCTGGGATGCAAAAACCGTTTCCATCGCTCTCGTTCCCTCGCTTCCTGATCCATTCCCTGCCGAGACGAACCGGGCCGGCTGCACCATAGCCCCGCCCTGCCCGCTCTGTCACCGGCTGCGTCCTGCGGCAATTCGGACCAGCCGCGAAACGAGGGGCCGAAAGCCGCATTACCGGCCGGTCCCGGCCATCCGTTCGGCGGCGTGGTGGAGTTCGTCGAGCGCCTTCTGGGCCTGGGGCAGGCCCTGCCCCGCCGCCTGCTGGAGCAGTTCGATGGCGCGCACCTGATCGCGCGGCACCCCGGCGCCGTTGAACAGCAGCACCGCGAGATAGAAGCGGGCCGGCGCGAAGCCGGCCTCGGCGGCCCGGGCGAACCAGCCGGCGGCCTGGCCGGTGTCCTGGGGCACGCCCTTGCCGGCGCGGTAGAGTTCGCCGAGATTGAAGGCGGCGTCCGGGCTGCCGGCCTCGGCCGCCTCGCGGAAGGCGGCGGCGGCGGCGGCGAAATCCGCCGGCCCGTCGCGGCCCAGCGCCGCCCGCACGCCGCGCTCGAGGGCGGCCTGGGCGGGAGCGGCCGGGACGGCGGGCTGGGCCTGACCCTGCGGCTGGGCGCCCGCGGACGCCGCCAGCCCGAACACCAGCCCGAACGCCGCCAGCGCCGCCCTAGGAGGCATGGGGCAGCAGCACCTGGACCATGGTCCGTTCCGGCACCGCGGGCGGCGACGGATAGAGAATGACGCCGTGGTCGTTTACCTCGACCCGGGCCTCGGGATAGACCAGCAGCACGTTCTTCAGCACCTGGAGGAACGATTCCCGGAACTTGCGCAGGCGCGAGAACTGGGGGCCGAACTGGTTCTGGACGTCGGGCCAGGGAATCGTCTTGGGCTTCGAGAGCGCCCGCAGCCGGTAGGCCAGCCAGACATAGGCGTCGATGGCCATCGACTGGTTGCTGATCTGGCGGATCGCCGGTTCCCAGATCGGCACCGGATGCTTGCGCAGGGCGTCGAAGAAGGTCTGGCTGATCACCACCGTGTCTTCCCACAAGGAAGGCTGGCGCGGGTCGGCCTCGTTATGGAAGACGATGCCGCCCTCGACGATGCTGTCCTTCTTGAAGCCGGAATAGCGCTTGCCGCCCTCGGTCTCGCCCTCCCAGGAGAAGCGCAGGCTGCAGGCCGAGATGCGTGCCGCCTGCTCCTTGACCTCGCGATAGGAGCGGCCGCCGATGGCGATGCCCATGCGCAGCAGCCAGTCGTACATGCTGCTGCCCAGCTCGACCTCGCGGCAGTTCTTGCGCAGCGCCTGGGTCTGCAGATAGAGCAGGATCAGCCGTGCCCGCGAGCCGTAGGGCACGCCGTAGAGCACGTCGCGGCCGTCGATGTAGAGGCTGCCCGGATCCACGGTCAGCGACATCGGGCCGACATTGCGGTGCCACTTGTCGTTGGACGTTTCCAGGGCGCGGTGGGGCAGCGAGATCATGCAGAAGCCGCTGTAGGTGACGCCGATGCCGCCCTTCTCGTCGCTGAGGAAGTTGTGGACCTTGTCGATCAGCCGGCGATCTTCGGGATCCGTGATCAGCCGCTTGGCCTGTTCGCGGCCGACCCGTGCGACCAGCTCGTGTATCTCGCCCATGGCTGTCCTCGAAATGCCGTGCCGTAATATGACCCGATTCATAGCGGGGAATCGACTTGGATTCTAGGGGCGGCGTCTTGCTCTGTTCTGGGCGAGGTCTTGGCGTCGGGGCCGATGATTCGGGTTTCGACTCGGCCGGCGACTCGGATGATTCAGGTTGGCGGAACGACTTGGAGTCTAGGGGCGGCAGAGGGGCGCCTGGGGATCCGGCCCGGCCGGTGCCAATCCGGGTTTTTGTCGGGATTTCGCCACCGGACGACGGCGACTTGGAGTCTAGGGGCGCTGTCGGGGTTCGGGATGGCAACGGCAGGTCCAGAAGAACGCCGGCACACGACAGATGAAGCATCGATTGGCAGGCGTCGGCCAATAGGCCCCGAGGGAGGGAATGTATCGTGGGCAAGCTTGTCCGCCTGATCAGGCGGGCTTGGCGGACCGCTGCCGGAGCTTTCGGCAAGTGTCGGCCCAACGACGACGTCGCAGTTCAAATGAGCCTGCAGTTGATTCGTGGCCTCTTTGGCAAGCAAAGCCTTGAACAGACATTGCTCAATCAAACCGTTTCGCGGAAAACGGTGCGGCTCTTGTGCTCAGGTGGCGTTGATCTCGGTGATGAATAACTCTGGTCGGGTTTGTGAAATGATCGGTCGGCAGAGTCAATGGTTATTTGTTTATTTGTTTACACCTATTTGTTTGTGCCCCTAAATCCCAGTGGACAACACGAGTCGCGCCCCTAGATGCCAGGACTCTGCCCCTAATGTCCAAGTTTACGCGCCCCCAGACTCCAGGGGACGACTCGCCTGGGACTCGGACGGCGCCCCTAGACTCCAGGGGATAAGCACCGGCTTGGGCCGGGACTCGGGTTCAAGCGAGTCGCGGTGCGGTGCCGGGAGCGCGGCCGGGGTGTCGGTTCGAGTCTTTACTTGATGGAGGGGGCGTGGTATTTTCATGGTCAGGAGTATTCGGTGCCGGACGCAGGCGTTGAAGCGCAGGCGATGACACGGAAGTGGCGGCAGCTGCGGTGCCGGACCGGCCAGAATGGACCGGGATCGAAGGCCAACAGAAGGGGGGCTTGAGATGACGACCATTACGCCGACGTCATCGGCCTATAACATCGGCACTCTGATCCAGACGGCATCCGGGGTGACGAGCACGACGCCGGCCGGTGTCGCGGGTATGCTGGAAACCTCCCGGAGCAGCACGAGCACCAGTTCCAGCTCCAACATGTTCACGGCGCTTTCGGGGGGCAGCGACTCCACCGGCCTGACCAACATCTTCGACGTGCTCAATCCGGGCGGCGCCGGTAGTTCGATTGCCAGCATTCTGCAGCAGCAGAAGGTGGCGACCCAGACCAACAAGATCTTCACGGCCGTGGCCCAGCGCCTCACCGCCCTGCAGTCGGGGCAGGTCCAGCCCTCGGCCGACTGGGAGAAGATCGCGGCCTACGGCATGCAGACCGGCCAGCCGGTGGCGGTGTCGCTCGACAGCAAGGGCCAGGTCCAGGCGGCGCCGCAGGCGCAGGCCGACCTCAGCAAGTTCAATGCCGCCCAGCAGAGAACCCTGACGACGACGATGGCGGACATCGCCACCATGGCGGCCAAGATCACCGCCAACAAAACCAACCAGGGCCTGATCGACAAGCTCAACGGCGCCGAGAACGACCTCAACGGCGTCTACACCGGCGCCCTGGATGCCCAGGCCTCGACCCCCAACAACTGGGAGCAGCAGGGGGTTCAGATGATGCGGCTGAAAAAGCCGTTCCTGATTTCCCTCGATGCCCAGGGCAATCTTCAGGTTCAGGACCAGGCGGTGACGACGAACACCAGTCTATCGATGGACCAGCAGGTCGTCCTGAGAACGGCGGCCCAGAACCTGCCGAAGATCCTTGGCTCCAACGGTCTGATTACCCAGCAGTGGCAGGCCGACGCCTCGTCGTTCGCCGCCAACGGCATCCCGTACCACCTGGAGATCGACAAGACCGTGCGGGATTACAGCCCGAAGACCGATGCCTATGGCTGGCCGGTCGACCAGAACGGCCAGCGCAGCGTCGTCAGCGGCCTGCCGTCTGCCCGCAACAACGGGACGCCGTTGATCAAGGCCGTGGAAAACAGCGGCGCCAACATCACGCCGGCCTTCCTCAACGATACGCCCTACCCCGACATCGGGGCCAACACGCCGGCGCTCAAGCAGGCCGCCACCTTGATCCAGGCAGGCAAGCCGTTCTTCCTCGATTTCGACAAGGGCGGCCACGTCGTCGTCAAAGAGGCGACGGCGCAGAACCTGATCACCTACAACACGCCGGCCGGCAGCACTGCATCGCTGGGCTCCGGTTCGGTTCTCTCCGTGACCGCCTGATCCCCGGCCGGACCCGTCGCCAGCGCTTCGCGACGTCGTATCTGCCGTTGTTTTGCCGTCATCGTGCCACCATGGGGGCTTCATGGCGGCATTTTAGGGTCTCGTCGCCACCACGACGCCGTTTCCTTGGCGGCGCCGATCCGTTATGGTGCCGCTATCGCAACGGCGGGACGGCAGGCCATGATCATCACGGTAGGCGGCATCAAGGGCGGCGGCGGCAAGACCACCGCTGCGACCAATCTCGCGGTGATGCGCCGGCTTGCCGGCCATGACGTGCTGCTGATCGACGCCGACGAGCAGCGTTCGGCCAGCGAATTCGTGTCCCAGCGCGAGGCGCTCGGCCACGACCCGATTCCCTGCGTGCAACTGGCCGGTGCTGCGGTGCGCGCCCAGGTCCGGCAGTTGGCGCCCCGCTATGCCGACATCGTCATCGACACCGGCGGCCGCGACACCGCGTCCCAGCGGGCGGCGCTGACCGTGTCCGACCTGATGCTGGTGCCGTTCCAGCCCGGCAACTTCGATCTCTGGACCCTGGAGCAGGTCGAACGCCTGATCGAGGAGGTGCGCAGCGTCAACGAGGGGCTCGACGCGCTGTGCTTCATCAGCCGCGGCTATCCGGTCGGCGCCGACAACGCCCAGGCCGCCGAGCTGCTGCGCAACTCCGCGGTGCTGCGCTTCATCGATGCCCCGGTGCTCGGGCGCAAGGCGTTCAACACCGCTTCGGGCGACGGCCTGTCGGTGGTCGAGACCAAGCCGCGCGATCCCAAGGCCTTCAACGAGATGAAGCGGCTTTACGATGCGGTGTTCAGCGGCAGCGACGGCGCGCCGGCGGCGGAACAGCGTCCGGGCACGGCGGCTTAGGGCCGTCGAACCGCGAAGGCGGTTCCGGGCGCGCGTCGCCCGAGCCCGACCGGCACGTGAGGTCGAAAAAAAAGTCCAACGGAGGCGACGGTGGCGATCAGACCCAGAATCAAACCCGCGGTGGCCCAGAGCGAGGCCGACGAAAGCGTCATCGCCGCGATCATCAACCGCGGCGGCGCCCCGGCCGGCGCCGAGCCCGAGGCGCCCGCCCCTACTCCGGCTCCGGTCCTGGTTGCCGTTCCGGCTCCGCCGCCGCCGGTGGCCGAGCCGGTCAACAGCGACCCGGAAAAGAAGTTCACGCTGCGCCTGCCGGCGTCCCTGCTGGCCGAGATCGAGAAGGACGCCAAGGGCCGGCCTGACCGCATTTCGGTCAATACCTGGCTGATCGGCGCCGCCCTGCAGCGGCTGGAGCGGGTCTGAAACGCGGACTGTCGGCCGGCCCTCGAGCTGGTTAGCAAGTTAAAAAGAGTCCGGTTAACCGGTTATGGCGCCGATTCGCCGTGCCGGATCAAGGCGCTGCCGGCACTTCGGTCGGCCCGCCCCCGAGCTTGTGTCGGCCCGTCGTCGAGTCTGCGGGCGATTTCCGTCGGCCGGTCCACGAAGCTGTGTCGCTCCTCCCTCGACCCGGAAAAACTGTCGCCCGAGCCTCGAAGGGAGTCCGGGCCGCACAAACGGCCGGGCGCCTTGCGCCGCCCCGGCGGCGGCGGGAGTGTCGGCCCAGCCACGAGCGAGTGTCGGCCGACCCTCGAAGCCGGGGCGGCGACGGCCGGTGTCGGGGCGATGCCGCCCGAGTCAAGGCCCCGGGACTCGTGGCCGGGGCGACAAAGCGGCGGCGGGACGTCCCCTGCCCCACCCGATTCCCTTGGTTTTGCTGGGAAATGTTCGAGGGCCGGCCGACACCCGGTGCTTCCCGCGTGACCGCCCGGGCGCCGTTGCTATCCTTTGCCAGGAGTTTTTTCGACCTCACGGGCCGGTCGGGCTCGGGCGCACGAGCGCCCGGAACCGCGATCGCGGTTCGAGCCGGTCGAAACCGGCTCCGGAGGTGAAAGGGGACGTTCCATGGAACAGCTGCCGGTCTCGGCCGAAGCGCTCGACAGCCCGCTGCACGGGGCGGTCAAGAACGACCGGCGCATGATGGTCTGGAACTTCTTTTCCCTCGACACGTCGCGCTCGCGCACCGAAACCCTGAGCTACCGCGACGGCGACATCGCCATCGAGGTGCGCGCCGGCCCGATGGGCATGGCCACCATGGCCGACAAGGAACTGCTGATCTACATCGCTTCGCTGATGGTCGAGAAGATGAACCGGGGCGAGGTGCCGGACCAGATTTTCACCTTCACCGCCCACGACTTCTTCCGGGTCTGCGGCACCGCGGCGGCGGGCAGCGCCTATGAGCGGATCAAGGGCGCGCTCGACCGGCTGCAGGGCACCCAAGTCCGGACCAACATCGAGACCGGCGGCGAGGGCCGCGACGAGTGGTTTTCGTGGATCAAGGCCGCCCGGTTGGATTACCGGCGCACCGCCGGCGGCAAGCGCACCCTGAAGGCGATCCAGGTCGAGTTGTGCGACTGGCTCTACCGGGCGATCCTCAAAGACAACCGGGTACTGACCTATGACCGCAAGTATTTCGAGCTGACGCCGCTGGAGCGCCGGCTTTATGAAATCGCGCGAGCCCATTGCGGCCATCAGCGCGGCTTCCGCATCAACCTCGACAAGTTGCGCCACCGGGTCGGCACCGAGTCCGACCTGCGCCGCTTCAAGTACGATCTGCGCAAGATCGCCGATACCGGCAAGATCCCCGAATACGGCATCATCCTCAAGGGCGACCCCGCCTCGCCCGAGATCAAGGCGGCGCTGGAACGCGGCACCCTCAAGCGCCGGCCCAAGAACGCCACCGTGCTGGTCGTGTTCTGGAACAAGCGCCGCTACTTCGACGAGGGCGGCATCAAGGCCGCCGACGGCTGGAATTTCGACGGCTTCGAACTGGTCGACTGAGGACGCGGAATTTCTCCAATGCGCGATCATTCATCCGATTGTCCCGTCGATTTCTCCGCTTGACCTGCCGGGACGATTCCAGCACGGTCACTCGCCGCTCCCCTGGGGTGGCACAGGGTGTTGTGTCGTCCTGCTAGGATGATTTATGGAGTTCCGGGCATGAGCCTCAGTTCCTACCTGAACGAAACCATCGTCCTGGTCGAGAAGACGGCGCAACTGATCGACGACGATCGCATAAACGCGGTGGTCGAGGTGGTGGTGAAGGCGCTGGCCGCCGGCAAGCCGCTGCTGGTATGCGGCAACGGCGGCTCGGCGGCCGACGCCATGCACATTACCGGCGAGCTGGTTGGCCGCTTCCTGGTCGAGCGCCGGGCGCTCAAGGCGATCTGCCTGGCTGACAATCCCGCGGTGCTCACCGCCTGGAGCAATGACTACAGCTATGAGACGGTGTTCTCCCGTCAGGTCGAGGCCTATGGCGAACCGGGGGCGGTGCTGCTCGGCATCAGCACCTCGGGCAACTCGGCCAACGTGGTGGCGGCCTTCGAGAAGGCGCGGGCCATGGGGATCACAACCGTCGCCATGACCGGTGAGGGCGGCGGCCGGATGGCTCCGGTGGCCGATTATCTGCTGGCGGTACCGTCGCGCCAGACACCGTTGATCCAGCAGCTGCACATCTGCCTTTACCACTATCTCTGCGCCGCCATCGAGAAGGGGATCGTTGCGGTCGAGGGGGCCTGATCGGGGCTCCTTCCGGACCAGGCGCCCCGCCCTCGCCGTCTTCTGTGGCAGACTGTCTGCGTCGACGATTCGTGCCGCCACAATGGGGTCGGGGCAACGGCATTGCGACGGCGGAATGACGGGGCTTGCCGCGTGTGTTCACCAGGCGCGTGGCGTCGCCGGCCGTCGGGCCGGGTCGCATCGTCTCCATCCCGGACACGCTACCGGATGGCTTGTGCCGTTATCGTGCCGCTCCGGAGACGGCGTGGTGACGGCACAGTAGGGGCAAAGCGGCGGTATCGAGCCTTTAAGAGCCCGGGCGCGGGGCGGGCGCCGTCCTCGATCCGGCGAACGGATTGGGGATGCGCTCGGCCCAGCCCTGGAAGCGGTCCCAGACTTCGCGTGAGCGGTTCTGGAGCCAGTCGCTGGTGTCGCCGATGCGGTTGCGGACCCAGTCGGTGGCCGAACCCGCGGCGGCCAGCGGCGGCTGCAGCGCGGCGGTGGCGGACTCGAAGGCGCCGGGCAGCACTGCGGCACCGGTGCGATAGAGATTGTCGGCGATCAGGCCGCCGGCGAGGCCGCTCAACACGACCGCTGCTGCTTCGAAGCCGCCCTGGCTCTCGATATCCTGGACGATTTCCACCGCTTCCCGGGTGGTCAGGTTGCCGGTGCTCTGGAACAGGTCGACCACCCAGCCGTCGATGAACAGGCTCATGGCTCCGGCCCCGGCCAGCACGCCGGCCGAGGTTGCAATGATCCGGTACATGCCGCCGGTGCCGCTCCAACCGTCTTCGGCCGCCGTGGTCGCGGGATGGGCGGTGGAACTCGGCTTTGCGGTCACGGTTTCGGCTCGGCCCGGCGCCGCGGCGAGGCCGGCACAAACGATCAGGGCGACGAATACCGGTGTGCGAATTATCGTCATGGGGAGATCCGAACAAAAGGCGGGCCGGGCAACTCGCGAGACGGAGTGTAGCAACTGCCCGCCCCGGTTGGTACTGGAACCGTTCGCCACCGCAAGCGGCCCGGCAAGCGGTTCGGAGAGGGCGTGTTGGCGGCGCCACGACGGCACAATGCCGTCACCGAACCCGAATGCTGCCAATATGGCGGTGGATAGACGGTATGGAGCCGTCAAAACAACATTATTATAACGGTAAAATGACGGTATAATGGTGTGACTCCGTCATGATGATGTCGTGGTCGGTTGGTGGCGGCCAAGGCGCGATCTCCGGGCGGCGAGGGGGCCGGCGCCGACACGGTGACCGGCCCCCTCCGGGCAAGCGACTATCGCCGGTGCCGGCGTTTCGCATCAGCCGGCCGAGCGAGGTCGCGGATAACGGGAGGGCCGTCAGAAGCCGCCCATTCGGTGTCGTGGCGACGGTCCGGTGCCGTCATCGTGCCGTCATCGTGCCGCTCGAGGCTTGGTCAGCCGGCATCACGGCCGGCCAAGGCCTTCGCTGAATTGCCGGGGGTCAGGTGATCCCGGCACAATACCGCTATAATAACATCAAAACAACATCATGGAGCCGTTGTCATGCCGTTTAGACGGCGCCATGACGTCTCCGGGCCGTCACGGCGCCGCTGCCGGCAGCGGGAAGGCGATCAGGGCGGCAAGGGTGGCGCACGAGGCTTGGTCGGCCGGTATCACGGCCGGCCAAGGCCTTCGCTGAATTGCCGGGGGTCAGGTGATCCCGGCGCGATGCCGCTATAATAACATCAAAACAACATCATGGAGCCGTTGTCATGCCGTTTAGACGGCGCCATGACGTCTCCGGGCCGTCACGGCGCCGCTGCCGGGAGGGGGAAGGCGATCAGGGCGGCAAGGGTGGCGCTCGAGGCTTGGTCAGCCGGTATCACGGCCGGCCAAGGCCTTCGCTGAATTGCCGGGGGTCAGGTGATCCCGGCACAATGCCGCTATAATAACATCAAAACAACATCATGGAGCCGTTGTCATGCCGTTTATACCAA
>Ga0265316_10006461_pt1 | contig 11191 bp, 6 predicted proteins | sample 4522metaG_FD_202092 | JGI IMG/M metagenome (GOLD analysis project Ga0265316, IMG submission 202092) | Rhizosphere microbial communities from Carex aquatilis grown in University of Washington, Seatle, WA, United States - 4-5-22 metaG | ecosystem: Host-associated > Plants > Roots > Rhizosphere >...
CGTCACCCAGAGAGGCGCTGCTTCGAATCAACACGGAAGCGTTCGATCTGGTGATCACCGACGTGGAAATGCCCGAAATGCGCGGCACCGAGCTGCTGGCCGCCATTCTCGCTGAAAAGCCCAGTCAACTGGTGCTGCTGATCACGGCGTTCGGGAGTATCGATCTCGCTGTCTCGACGGTGCAGTCAGGGGCTTGCGACTTCATCGCCAAGCCATTCAAGATCGAGAATCTGGAGGCCGCTATCGAACGCGCGTTCCACAACCGGCAGATTCGTCGAGAGATCGTGCGCGTGAGAAAGGCGTCGTCGCTAGAGGCCCCCGAACAGATCATCGCCGGCAGTTCCGCCATGCGCAGGGTGCTCGAGACTGCGCAGAAGGCCGCGGGGACCGACTCCATCACGCTCATCACGGGCGAGACCGGTACGGGCAAGGGCGTGATCGCCAGGCTGATACACGATTCGGGGGCGAGGCGTGAGCAGCCTTTCTACCACCTGAACTGCGCGTCGCTGCCGCCCACCCTGGTCGAGAGCGAGCTGTTCGGCGTGCGGCGCGGGGCCTTCACCGATGCCAAAGAAGACAGGGCCGGCGCGTTCGTGGCGGCAGGAGAGGGCACGCTTTTCCTCGACGAGGTCGGCGAGATTCCTCTGGAGATCCAGGCGAAGCTTCTCCATGTGCTCGAGAACGGACGTGTTCGGCCGTTGGGCAGTTCCTCCGATGTTCCCATCAGAGCGAGGCTCATCGCCGCCACCAATCGTTCGCTTGAGGCGTTGCTCGCCGAAGGGCGTTTTAGGCAAGATCTGTACTATCGGCTGAACGTCATCCGCATCGAGGTTCCACCCTTGCGCGAGCGCAGCGAGGACATCATCCCCCTGGTGGACTTGTTCCTGAATCGCGCGTGCCAGCGACAGGGGCGCTCTTTCATTGGGGTCTCCGCGGCGGCGATGAGGCGGCTGCAGGCGTACCCGTGGCCGGGAAACGCGCGCGAATTGGCCAACGTGATCGAGCGTGCCGTAGTGCTGTCTGACCACGACACGCTTGTCCCAGAGGACTTCGACATCCCGAAGAACGACGGTGTGGGGACACTCCTGGCACAGGGTTCGGACGGCAACGTTCCGCTCGAGGAGATCGAGCGCGCCTACGTGCGACGAGTCCTGGAGGAGCACGGCGGTAACAAGGCCGGCGCCGCGCGCAGCCTGGGAATCAATCGGCGGACGCTCTACCGGAAACTCAAGGAGTAGGGTCCACGCGGCAGCACGAGCGGCCTGCTTCGGCAGGTGCACCGTGGCTACTTTTGTCCCATCTGTGCACTTTTGCCACGCATCGCGCGTGCGTATGACGAGTGGGGCCGACCGGCGCCGCCCGGCCCAGACACACATTCTGTGGGGTTGGTGTGGCGTACCACGTAGTCCACGTACGCGTCGGCCCGCATCTTGCTCTGGACATAGGCAGCAACGAGTCCTGAGGACTCGTCCATGAGGAGTGTGTCCTGTGTCCGTCATCTTTCGACGAAGCGTTTTCCCCGCCCTTTCCATTGCAGCACTTGTCTTTGTTGTGGCTGTCGCGCCCTGCTGTCACAGGCACGTTACTCTCACTCCAATGGCCGCGTCTCCGACGACCGAAGTCTGGCTGGCGCCTGAGCAGGTAGCTGCCGCCAAGCTGCTGGTCGAGCCCCTGGCACCTCAGCCGGTGGGCGGCGTTGTGGTGGCGAGCGGCCGTGTGACCTTCGACGATCTGCACGTGGCTCATGTTCTGTCGCCGGTGACCGGCCGGGTGATCAAGATCCTGGCCGAGCCGGGCCAGCGGGTGAAAAGGGGCGATCCCTTGGCTCTCATCGAGTCTCCTGACGTGGCGGCTGCGTATTCCGACCTGGCCAAGGCACAGGCAGATTTTGGCGCGGCCTCGAAAGACGCCAATCGGCAGAAGGAATTGTTCGACTTGCGCGCTGGATCGGAGCGCGACTTTGAAGGCGCGCAGGCCGTCCGCGGCAAGGCCAGGGCCGAACTGGATCGTGCCAGAAAGAAGACCAGAATCTTGCGCGGCAGCTCGTCCGGATCGAACCAAACCTACACCCTGCGCGCTCCCATCGACGGCGAGATCATCGCGCGTAACGTGAACCCTGGCGCCGAGGTGCAAGGCCAGTACTCGGGAGGAACGGAAGTCGAACTCTTCACCGTGGGTGATTTGGACAGCGTGTGGGTGCTGGCTGAGGTCTTCGAGATGGACTTGCGCCGGGTGAAGACGGGAACCGAGTGTCTGGCCAGCGTGGTGTCCTATCCTGGTCGCGTTTTCCGCGGCCTGGCCGACTGGGTTTCGAATACGCTCGACCCCGCGACTCACACCTCCAAGGTCCGCTGCAAGATAGCCAATCCCGACCGGGCGCTTAAGCCCGAGATGTACGCCACCGTGACCCTGCCGGTGGATCGCCAAGTCGCGCTCGCCATCCCGCGCAGCGCGCTCTTGCGCCTCGGCGATCAGACCGTGGTCTTCGTCGAGCTGGGTAAAACTCCGGACGGGCGCCTGCGCTTCGAGCGTCGGCCCGTGATGGTCAACGAGGAACTGGGTGGCGAGTACCTGCCGGTGCAGCGCAACTTGGCCAAGGGTGAGCGCATCGTGGTCTCGGGCGCCATTTTGCTTTCCGTGAAGCTGTAGCCATGATCGAGAAGTTGGTTTCGGCAGCCGTCCGCGCGCCCTTTTTGGTGCTCATGGCAGCCCTGGCGCTGGTCGGCGTCGGCATTCACTCGTACATGCACCTCGACATCGAGGCGTACCCCAACCCCGTGGCACCCATGATTGAGGTCATCGGGCAGCCGGAAGGCTGGAGTGCAGAGGAGGTCGAGCGCTACGTTACGCTGCCGCTCGAAACGGGCCTGGTCGGTATGCCAGGACTGGAACACGTGCGTTCACAGTCGCTCTTCGGCCTGGCCGACGTGAAATTCTATTTTGGCTGGGACACCAGCTACGCCACTGCCCAACAGCGCGTGCTCAACCAGCTCAATTTCGTCAACCTGCCCGCAGGGGTGCAACCTCAGCTCTCTCCCTGGAGCGCCATCGGCGAGCTGTACCGCTACAAAGTGGTGGGCAAGGACTACACCGCGGCGGATCTCAAGACGGCCGAGGATTGGATTCTGGAGAAGCAATTCCGTCAGGTCCCGGGCGTCATCGACGTGGTGGGATTCGGCGGCCTGACCAAGCAGTATCACGTGGACGTGGATCCTTTTCGTCTGCGCGGCCTCAATGTCAGCCTGGCGCAGCTGCAGTCCGCCATCGCGAACGCGAATCAGAACGTGGGCGGACAGCGTATCACCCTGGGCGAGCAGTCCTTCGACGTGCGCGGCATCGGGTTGATTCGCTCGGTGCGCGACATCGAGGACATCACCATTGCCGCACAGAAAGGCGTGCCGTTTCGGGTGCGCGACGTGGCCGCGGTACGCGTGGGTGCGGCCCCCCGCCTCGGCATCGTAGGCCGTGATGGCGAACCCGACATCGTGGAAGGCATCGTGCTCATGCGCTACGGCGGCGACTCGCTCTCCACGGTCAAGGGCATCCATGATCGCGTCGACCACATTCGCCGCAATCGGATCCTGCCGCCCGGCATGGACATCGAAACGCTCTACGACCGGGCTGACTTGGTCAAGCTGACCACGCACACCGTGATGGAAAATCTCATCACCGGGATGGTGCTGGTTTCGTTGGTGCTGTGGCTCTTCCTGGGCAAGCTGCGCGCGGCTCTCCTGGTCGCGCTCAACCTGCCGCTCGCCCTTCTCTTCGCTTTCTTCGGCATGGTGTGGACTGGCACGCAGGCCAACCTCATTTCACTGGGCGCAGTCGATTTCGGCATCGTGGTCGACTCGTCGGTAATCATGATGGAGAGCATCTTCCGCAACTTCGCCCGGCGCGGGGGATCGGCCTTCGAGCGCATAGCCAGCGCGGCCCGCGAGGTCGGGCCGCCGGTGTTCTCCTCCACGCTGATCATCGCCGTGGCCTTCGTGCCGCTCTTCACTTTGACGGGCGTGGCCGGCGTGATCATGGCGCCCATGGCGCACACCTATGCCTTTGCCATCGGAGGCGCCATCATCCTGGCGCTGACCCTGACCCCGGCGCTTTCTTCGCGTCTTCTGCCCGTGGCTACCACCCAGGACGAGGAGGAGAAGGACACGCGCTTCATGCGGCTGGTGCATCGGCTGTATGCGCGGATCTTTTCCTTTGCCTTGCAGCGGCCGCGTTCGGCGGTGCTGCTGGGCATGGCCCCGGTGGTACTGGCGTTGGCCGCCGCCAGTCTGCTGGGCCGCGAGTTCATGCCCAAGCTGGAAGAGGGCAACTTCTGGATCCGCGCGACGCTGCCCACATCAATCTCCTTGGAGAAATCGGCGCGCTACGTTGGTCACATTCGTGCCATCGTGCTCGGCTGTCCGGGCGAAGATGCCAGCGACTGTCCCTTCGAGAAGCGCAGTCGGCCCGAAATTCAGAGCGTGATTTCGCAGCTGGGCCGGCCCGACGACGGTACCGATGTGTCTGGCTTTCACAACATCGAGCTGCTGGCGCCCTTGCGCCCTACCTCGGAATGGCGCCGAGGCGTGACCAAGGCGTCGCTCACCGACGACATCCAAAGCGACCTGGCTCGCGCCTTCCCTGGTGTGGTGTTCAATTTCTCGCAGGTCATCTCTGACAACGTGGAAGAGGCGATGTCGGGCGTCAAGGGCGAGAACACAGTCAAGGTGGTGGGACCGGACCTGCGGGTTGACGAAAACAAGGCGGGCGAGATCGTCGCCGCCATGAAGGACATCCGGGGCGTAGCGGACCTTGGGATCTTTCGCTCGCTCGGCCAACCTGCAATTCGCATCACGCCCTCGCGGGCCGCGGCCGGGCGCTATGGCCTCAACACCGGCGATGTGGCGGCGGTCATCCAGGCGGCCATCGGCGGACTGGCCATCACGCAAGTGTATGAAGGCGAAAAGCACTTCGACCTCACCGTGCGTTGGGCTGAAGCCTACCGGCGCGACCTGCGCGCCATCCGCGCAATTTTGGTTGCGGCGCCCGACGGTGCCCAGGTACCGCTGGGGCAACTGGCTGACGTGGTCGAGGAAAACGGACCGTCGGTGATATTCCGCGAGGATCTGCAGCGCTACGTTCCAGTGAAGTTCTCGGTGCGCGGGCGAGACCTGGCGTCGACCATCGCCGAGGCCCAGGCCAAGATCGCCGCGCGCGTGAAGCTGCCCTACGATACGCGTCTGGAATGGGGCGGCGAGATCAACCAGTTGCGCGAGACCACAGCGCGGTTGCTGATCATCATCCCCGTGACGCTGCTCATGATCACCTTCCTGGTCTACGGCTCGGTCAAGAACGCCCGCGACACCCTCATCGTGTTGTTGGGCGCGCCCGTGGCAGCCAGCGGGGGCGTGGTCGCTCTGTTCCTCACCGGCACTGATTTCTCCACCTCGGCGGCCGTGGGCTTCATTTCCATCCTCGGGATTTCCATTCAGGACGGGTTGTTGGTGGCCACATATGCACGCCAGTTGCGCAGTCGAGGGGAGTCGGCGATATCGGCGGCTCGCCAGGCCGCGCAGCGCCGCCTGCGTCCGGTGCTCATGTCCACCTGGGTGGCCATGCTGGGCCTGCTGCCGGCTGCTGTCTCACGCAGCATTGGCTCGGAGACCCAGAAGCCGCTGGCCATCGTGGTCATCGGCGGGGCGTTGGCACTGGTGATCCTGCCCCGCTTGCTGCAGCCCGCGTTGCTCTTGCTGGCTTTCAGGAAGGCGGACCCCGTGCCGCAAGCCGGAATCGCCGAAGCCTGATCACGCCATAGACGCGGCCGACGGATTCGGGACGCGCCTGGCTGGTGTACAATGCAGGTATGTCCGCGCACGAGGTGCCTATTCTGGGCGACACGAGCGGAGACGAACGACGTTTCCGCGACCTGCTCGACGGTCTGTCGGAGACTGTGTTCGAGTTCGACCTCTCGGGACGATTCGTCTACGTCAACCAGAGCGGGCTCGATGCGTTTGGCTACACGGCCGAGGATGTCGTGCGGGGTGTGTCGGTCGCGGACGTAGTGATTCCCGAACAACGCGAAACCCTGCAGTCAAACATCGCGCGGCGGACCAGCACGGGTCCACTCGCTGTCTCCGAGTACACGGCCCTACGCCAGGACGGCAGCACCTTTCCGGCTCTCGTTCATACCTCCATCGTCGTGAAGGACGGCCGACCGGTCGGCCTGCGCGGCTACCTCATCGACATCTCCGAGCGAGTGCGGGCCGAAGACGCCCTTCGCCACCGCATCGCTCTTGAGCAGCTCATCATGGGCGTGTCGACGCAGCTCATGGCCGCTCCGTCAACGGAACTGGACGCCCGCATCGAAAGCGCTCTGGCCACGATTGGCCATTTCATGGGCGTGGACCGCAGCTACGTCTTCCTCTTCTCGTCGGACGGTCGTTTGATGAGCAACACCCATGAATGGGTGGCCGAGGGCATCTCGGCAGAGCGCCAGAATCTGCAGCGCATCCCCATCGACACGGCCTTCCCTTGGTTCGCCCAGCAACTGCGGCAGCACTTTGTGGTGCCGGTTCCCGTGGTGGCTGACCTGCCCACAGAGGCTGCGGCCGAGCGGGCGGAGTTCCAGCGTCAGGGCATCCGCTCGCTCATCAACGTCGCGATGGTCCACGGCGGCACCCTGGACGGCTTCCTCGGACTCGATGTCGTGCGCGGCCTGCGCTCATGGTCCGCCGACGAGACTGCCTTGCTGCGCGTCCTGGGCGAGATCCTCATGGGCGCGATCGTGCGACGCAGGGCCGAGGTGGCGGTACAGGAGAGCGAACGCAAGTACAAGGCATTGGTCGAGACCACCTCCACTGGATTCGTGATCCTGGACCAGCAAGGATACGTTCTCGATGCGAACGCCGAGTACGTTCGCGTGACCGGCCACCGCTCGCTGGATGAGATTCGGGGCCGCCCGGTGGTGGACTGGACCTCTCCGCACGACCAACAACGGAACGCAGTGGCGGTGCGCTCCTGCATGCAGGATGGATTCGTGCGCGACCTTCAGATCGAATATCAGCACGCCACGGGTGCGGTCGTGCCGGTGCTCATCAACGCGACCGGGACCGAGGTGGAAGGGACGCGGCAGATCATCAGCATCGTCCGCGACATCTCCGATCGGAAACGCCTGGAGGCTGAATTGCTCCGCTCGGAGAAGCTGCACTCACTCGGCGTCATGGCCGGTGGCATCGCGCACGACTTCAACAACATATTGACTGCCATTCTGGGGAATATTTCTTTGCTGCGTACCAGTCTGAAACCCGACGGACCGTCGCGGGAGCTGCTGGCCGAGGCCGAGAAAGCCTCGCTGCAGGCTCGCGACTTGACCCGCCAGCTGCTGACGTTTTCGCGCGGTGGCGCGCCGGTGCGCAAGCTGTTCAAGCCCGGCGCGCTCATCCGCGAATCCGCGGCGCTGGCCCTGCGCGGACGCGCCACCGCCCGCGAGATCAAGATCGCGGATGACCTCTGGCCGGTCGAGGCGGACGAGAGTCAGCTGGGACAGGTGCTGAGCAATTTGATCATCAATGCCAGCCAGGCCATGCAGGGCGAGGGCACCGTGATCGTCGCGGCCGAGAATCGGCATGTTCGCGAGTCCGAGGTGCCCACCCTGGTTGCCGGCGAGTATGTGGCCATCTCAGTGGCTGACCACGGGACCGGCATTCCCGAGGAGCACCGGCCGCGGGTCTTCGACCCCTATTTCACCACCAAGGCCGAGGGGCGCGGCCTGGGCCTGGCGGTCAGTTACTCCATCGTGGTCAATCATGGTGGGGCCATCACTTTGGACTCGGAAGTTGGGCGTGGGACGACGTTCACCGTCTATCTGCCCGGCGCCAGGGGCGCGTCCTTGACGCCGCAACCAGATGAACCCGAAATCGTGCGCGGGACCGGCCGCGTCCTGGTCATGGACGACGAGGCGCTGGTGCGCGACATTGCCGGCAAGATCATCCGCGAGCTTGGCTATCAGGTCGCCTTTGCTCGCGACGGCCAGGAAGCCCTCGACCTCTGGCGAAAGGCGCGCGCCCAGGGACAGCCTTTCGATGTGGTGGTGATGGACCTCACGATCCCCGGCGGCATGGGTGGCCGGCAGGCCATCCGCGAACTCCTCGCCATCGACCCCGCAGCCAAGGCGGTGGTATCGAGCGGCTACAGCCAGGATCCCATCATGGCCAATTACCGCGAGTACGGTTTCCGCGACGTCATCGCCAAACCCTACAGCGTCGTCGACATGAGCCGCACCTTGGCCGCCGTGGCACGTTCGACATGATCCCCCCGATATCCAGACGCCGGCGGATCAGTCGTCGTCGGGGTGCGAGGCCGGCGTTTCGCGCAAGGGTGTTCCTGGGGTGATGGGTGCGGCTTGGGGAACGCATGTCTCGGTGGCAGCGACGATGTCGCGCAAGTTGCGGTCCAGGTCGATGCCGCAGTCCCGACCGAGAAAGGCATCAATGGCTTTTCTCGCCTGGTAGCGCACCAGAGGCAGAGGATGGGCAATTTGCCGAGCCACCAACGGCAATGCCTCGCGCACATTCTGCTCGCGCAGGCTGATGATGGCGACCGCCTGTTCGTGGGGCTTGCCCCGGGCCAGTGTTGACAGCAGGGGCGGCTGCTGCAGATCACCGTAGAGCGCCTGCAAGATCGCACGGTCGTAGCGCTTGCCCCACCAGCTCTCCATGACCGAGATCAATTTCTCGGCGCTCATGCGGGCGTGGCAAAGCGCACACTCCAGCGGTCGATCGTGCAGCACGCGCGCATTCTCGGTGGGCGAGCCGATGCGATGATAGCGACCGAGCGTATAGGTCAGCGCCAGGTTCTTGCGCGGCATGTGGCAGTTGATGCACACGCCGCCGGCTTTTTCGGGGTCATGGTGGCTGTGCGCGCGCAGCGCCGGGCGGCTGGCAAAGGCCGAATGGCATTTCGTGCAGGTGGCGTTGCCGGCCGGTGTGGCCAGCGCAGCCAGATCGGCTGGATCGTCGTCGCGGTGGGGATCGTGACAGTCGGTGCAGGCCAGGGCGCGGCTGCACCCGCCCAGCAGCATGTCGCGCGCCTCGCCTGAATTGGTGGAACTGCCGCCGGGCGATCCGCTGTGGCGAAGACCGCCTTCCCAGGTGAAGGGATAGCGCGAGAACAGAACCTGGTGGCAGCGCGCACAGGTCCGGTTGATCGATTCGGCGCGGGTGCTGGGGCTGCGGTCCGACGCAGGCTGCACGTGCAGAAATGGGCTGCGGGGCTGGTACGATGTCGAAACCCGCGGTTGCAGCACGTGTTCGCGGCACCCACCGTGGCAGGCCTCGCAGCCTATGCCGACTTCCAGAAGATGCTTGGCCCCGAAGCGCTGGCTCATCGTCGCGATCCCTTGTCGCAGCGACACGGGCAGATCGTCGGGCAAGTCGCTCGTCTCACCCAGGAGATGAACCTCGTCGGCGACTGCTGCGCTGAGAGCGTTGACGTCGGTCACCTGCAACTTCCAGCGCCGGCTCTCGGGCAGGAGCGCATCCACAACCTCGCCCTGGTAGGCGGGCGCGCCTTTGCCCAGCAGAGCACCCCACAGCGACAGGAAGAGGGGCGCGGTGTTGTGGCACAGAACGCAGGACTGGTTCCATGTCGCGCCGGCCTTGAGCCCCGGCCGCTCGCGCACCATCACGGAATAGCCCTTCAGTCGAAACGAGGCGGTCTCGAAAAAGTAGCTGGCCGGCAGGATGACCTCGTCGTGAGCATCGCCGATGATGCTGGCGTCGGGCTGCGTGCCTGTGACTTCGACGCCTGCGAAGTCCTCGCGCGTGCGCCCACCAATCACCCGCGTGACCCGATACAGGTGATTCCCGAAGCGCCGCGACTGAATGCGCACGAAGCGCGTGCCGGCGTTTTGCTCGAAGCTCGCCTGGTCGTCTTTGAACTTCCAGGTGTGTCCGTCAAAGGGCGCCCGGATCTTTGCCGTCGCAGGCAGGCGGGTCATCTGTCGCATGGGCGAGCCCAGCCAGTCGTCGTACAAGCTGCGGTGGCAAGTCCGGCAACTGGCGGAGCCGGCATAGTCGGCGCGCAAGATGTTGCTGCGCACGACGCGTGGCTCAGCCACGCCCCCATCCGCCACGGACTCCGCACCAGCCGCGCCGCGAACACAACTCGACACCCACAAGGCCAGCGCGGCCAGGCCGGCGGCGACGCTAGACAGCCGGGAAATCCTATGGCGCGGACTCGTCACAGGCACGCCTCCGCGACCTTATGGCCGATTTGGCCGTGCTTGCCAGTGGCCCCGAGGCGCTTTGGCCCGCTCTTGGGCGATAGGCGCGATAGACTCGTTCCATGATCTCGCTCTTGCTCCTGCCCCTGCTCGCGGCCGGCACAGCGCGCCCGCATGTCGGTGAACCCGCACCTGCTTTCGAGGCGCGCACCCTGGCGGGCAAGAGCGTGCACGCCGACAATTTGCGGGGACAGGTGACGGTGGTCGAGTTCTTCGCCAGTTGGTGCACGCCGTGCAAGGAGAGCCTGTCGGAAATCCTGACCATCCGAGAAAGTCTTGGTCCGCACCTCGGTCTGATGCTGGTCGCGGTCGAGGGTGACGTCCCGGCCTTGAAGGAGTTCATCGCCGGTCATGCCTTGCCGGCTGGAAGCGTGATAGCGCTGGACGGCGACGGCCTGCTGGCGCGCGCGTTTGGCGAGGATCGCCTGCCCACCACGTTCTTCCTCGACCCGAGCCTGACCATTCGCCACATCAATCGTGGTCACGGCGCAGGCTTTCGCGAGCGGGCCACGCGGTGGCTGACGGCGATGCTCGCCGCCGGTCCGTAGTGATAGACTCTTCTATTGTGTGCCCCCGCGGCCGCCGGACCTGCGGCCGTAGTAGTCTTCCAGATGGCGGCGGAGGCTGGAATCGTCGGGATTGAGCTTCAAGGCCCTTTCGGCATAAGAAATGGCCAAGTCCCAGCGCTCCTGCTTGGCGTAGACCAGCGAGAGGTTGCCCATGGCTGTGTCGTAGTCTGGCCGGAGCTTGATGGCCTCCAAGTAGGCGCGCTCCGCCTCGGGATAGCGGGCCAGCTTGTAGTAACACAGACCGATGTTGTTCAAGAGCAAGGGGTCAGGCATGCCTTGCTCTTTCTGAAGTGAAAGTGCTACCCGCAGCGCTTCTTCGTATTTCTTCTGGCCGAGCAGAGCGAACAACGAA